>Ga0315288_10005872_pt1 | contig 15570 bp, 24 predicted proteins | sample YL17G11_20_MG_FD_203454 | JGI IMG/M metagenome (GOLD analysis project Ga0315288, IMG submission 203454) | Sediment microbial communities from Yellowstone Lake, YNP, Wyoming, USA - YL17G11_20 | ecosystem: Environmental > Aquatic > Freshwater > Lake > Sediment | place: USA: Wyoming | collected...
TTACATTCCCGCCAGGGTATGAAGAATTAATAGATTGGGAAATACAGCACTGGGAAGCAGGCATGTACACATATCTTTATACAATTGACGCACCTTCCGTCCCTCTAGGAACAGTTACAGTCAGCCTAGCTGGCGCACACTTCACCGAAAAATGGCGTGTCAAGGGGAAGTTTAAAGATTTTGTTTATACAATCACCAGTATTAAACCGTTTCCAGCAGTAGGGCGCATAGAAGAAAACCCGATTACTTTTAGGACATCAGTCGCAATATTTACTAGACCAAACGATCCTGAACTTGGAGAATAATAATGGCGATCAGCATTACATTTAGAACCGATGATATGGGAAAGTGGGGCGCTGGCCTTGGTGCTGATCTCACGGCGGCTCAAGTGGATATCAATTTTTGGAATCTGAAGACCGCTGTCGAAGCCATACAAAGTACGTTGCCGGAAAACGGTGTTGGTATTGATACGATCACGGTTGTCGGCAACCAGATGTCGATAACTCTTACCGATGCCAGCATTCAAGGTCCGTTCACACTTCCAGCCATTGCCATGGTCGGCAAGGGTGTGTGGATTGCTGCTACGCCATATAACCAATACGACATAGTAAGTTACGGCTCTATCGCTTACCTCGTCAATTTTGCACACACCAGTGCGGCTACATTTGACCCATTAGCCAACGATGGTTTTGGAAATTATTATTACTCGGTATTTGTAGATTTGAGTGCCTACACGGTTCCTGCTGGTGGTCTTGTGGACCAGATACTGACCAAGAACAGCGGCACCGATTATGATATGAGTTGGAAAACCGTTGCCAGCGGTGGGCAGACTTCTGTTGCTCTCACATACGAATCTGCTGAATTAATTACTGATGGTACTCTTGGTTCGAATCCTACGGGTGCGGCTCCAGCTTGGACCATTGGTGATAGCAGTTGGACCTCTGGCCAATTGCACATTATCTATAACCTAGCGAATGATCCGATAATTCAAGTGCCGATCAGCGGGCTTGTTGTCGGTGGTTGGTATGTATTTTCTTTCACTGGGGAAATTTACAACGATGTGAACTATCTCACGATGCAATATGCAGCGGGTAAATGGTATCGGCCCGGTGCAGGGTCGTTTATTTTTAAAGCGTTGAATACGTCTGACAACGTAATCATCGATATGTCTAACTACACTGACACGGCAGAACGTTTATTCTACTCGGCTTCTTGCAGAAAGATTGCAGCTACTTCCGGTGTTGTTATCAGTGACGGCATATCTCCGGTGACAGAGCTTGGCTATGATCAGGATAATATTCTGATCGGAGAAGGTGTTGCGCGTTGGTATGATCGCACGACTTACGGAACTAACGTGGCCCCTCCTTTGCGCAATGTAGTTATCGGCCTTGGAGCTATGGAAAACGCTGGAATTTCCGCAGATGATAGTATTGCCATAGGTAATTTTGCTCTCAAAGAAAACAATAGTGTTATGAATATCGCCATAGGAACGATGGCAGTCCTTCGGTCGAATGCCGGGTGGCAGGTTGGTGTTGGCAATTACGCACTAGCTGATAATAACGGTGGTTCCAACACTGCTGTTGGTAATCTTTCCCAAAGATTTTCTACATCCGGTTCAGAGAATGTATCAGTAGGCGAAAAATCTTTAGAGTACGGTTTAGCTGGATCTCGAAACGTGGCCGTCGGTAATTTTGCCAGTTATTTGTCTGATGGTAGCGACAATACTGCTGTGGGGTATTTTGCAGGATCAGACGGTTCCACTGATTATAGATGCACGTATGTTGGTTCTGGTGCGCAACCAACATCAGGAGCGTTAACCAACTCTATTGCTATTGGGTATAATTCGGTTGTGCTTACATCAAATTCTGTACAACTCGGAAATACAAATGTTAAAAAACTATCTGTCGGTCCTTACTCTCTAGGAGAACCCCGACATCTCGTGATTGCTGGTGCTGCACCCGGAAGTCACTACGAACCGGAAGCTTTAGTAGGAGACCGAATTGACGAAGCGATCTACTATCCTTCTGGCGGGGGCGTTCAAGATATTACTGGTCTGACGACAATAAGCAGCAATACGCAGATTACTATTTCTGGAACAGACACCACTGGCGGATATGTCATATTCCGTTGGACGAAACTAACATAAGAGGAATCACATGCCACATGTAGAGAAGCTTGGTGCCGTCGTTGATGATCAAGGTAACGTCTTGCGAATCAGGCCGTTTCCTGATCGAAAAGATACTTCGATACCGATTCAACTCGGAGGTTATGGATTTATTTATTGTCTGACAGATGACCAAGCCACAACTGTACAAGTAGGGTGGTCTACGCACGATAGCGGTGCAACGTTTGGTCCTTGAGGAGGGAACACGTGAACTATGATATTTACAATCCTACATCAACACCGCGCATTATTTATGATGGTATTGAAGGAAGCCAGAGGGCGCTAAGACTAGACCCCGGCGGAAGACTGATCAACGTTCCGCTGGGTCAAGGTGTCGTCGATATGTTGCGATCACGCGACAACGATGTTCAGTTATTTGTCCGTGGTCAGAACACTCCCCTAACTGCTGATGCCATCATCGTCGCTGGTAAGCCACCCATCGTGATAGACGGTATGTGGGGCATTGGAGATAACCTCCACCAGAGAGCACCGATCCGTGAACTGATGAAAACTCATGAGGTGTGGCTGTACACATGTCATGCAGCGATATGGCACGACCTGATACCACAAGGACTTCATCTGGTGCGCAAGACCACGCGGCTGCGCACACAGGCTAAAATTCTTGAACGCGAAAAGCTGACATTTCCAAACAATCAGCCGCCTACCGGGATATCAGGGCCTAAAATCTGGTATCGCAAAGATCAGATCGATATCCACGGTTCCATTGTCGAAACGCTGATGCATGAATGCGGTATAAAAGGTGTTGTTCCTGACTTCAGCATGCCTGTTAAACGCGAATGGGTAAAATTCGCACGCGATCTGATGGCTACGTGGGATATGCAGGGCAAGCCGCTGATGATCTACCGCCCCATAGTGCAGAGGCGCGAGTGGAACGGTGCCAACCGAAATCCTGATCCGGTCGCATACGAAGCGTTGTACAAATCGATTAAGGATAAATTTTTTACTGTCAGCATTGCCGATCTGCAAGCAAACGAAGAATGGATCGTTGGACCAGAGCAGGATGCTGATGTAAAAATTCACGATGGTTCTTTGATGTTTGAAACCATTGCTGGACTGTTCAAAGAAGCACAGATTATTTTCTGCAACGCTGGCTTCGCTCCGGTCCTCGCACAGGCTGTCGGCACCCCAGTGATCGTGGTCTACGGTGGTCGAGAGAGCTATAAAACTACGCAGAGGGCTGGCGCACATCTCGCACCTACGCTCGGCATCGATCCGATACATCCATGCGACTGCCACGTTGAGCGGCATGAATGCAAAAAGGAAATCGATATACCAGCGGCGATTGAGAAGCTTGTTCCATTCGCTGAAAAATACAGTTCGTTAAAGCCGAAGGTTTTAATATTCGCTACTACCTATGTGGACAGCCAAGATCGCGTAAAGCTTACTGATCACTGGATCACGCTTACCAAGACGCTCAACCCTGATTGTGATTTGTTGATCGTAGATAGCGCCTCGCCCATTCAACCTTTTATTGATACGGATAAACACGGCGTGTTTACAAAATACGGCGTAAAATCCAACCAGATGTTGCATGACTTTGGCAACAACGTCGGCCACCTGTCACGCAAAGGCAAGGATGGTTGGGGTCGTGCGTTCACATTCGGTTTGCAAGCGGCGGTGGATAGTGGGTACGACTATGTCGCTCACATCGAAGGCGATTCACTGTTCCGCTTGCCTGTCATGGATATCGCCGTGGATATGCGCAACAAGGAAACGAAGGTTGCATCGATACCTGTCATAGGCATGAAGGGCGGCGAGTACCCACGATGGGTTGAAACTGGGCTGATGTTTTTTGATACCAAGTACATTGCTGAATCCGACTTCATTAAAAAATATGATTGGCCCAACCGCAGGGAAAGCCCGACACCGGAAATAGTGGTCAGGGAATTGATCGAACCCGATCTGGTTATGATGCCGTGGAAAGGCATTCGCGGCGATAAGGCGCAAGTGACGCACCTGAATGTCGTCAGCATGAACCTTGATTGGGTAACACACTGCCATAATGATTCGTGGGTGTACGATAAATACATTAAACACGTCCTCGGCGGTGAGCCGGAATCGAAACCCACAGTTAAATTAAATCTGGGATGCGGAGATAATAAATTAGATGGATGGGAGAACCATGATGCAGATGTGGATATCACTAAAAAGCTGCCTTATGATGACGACAGTGTGGACTTCGTCTTCTGCGAACATTGCGTCGAACATATTCCATACCCGTCTGCTGTTGAGTTCTTTAAAGAATGCCACCGAATATTAAAACCCGGTGGTACGGTGCGCATAACCGTACCTTCCATTGAGCAGATTTATAAAAACAACGACCCTGACTACTGGAAGTTCACGACAAAGTTTCAGCCGGAAAATTCTAAACGTGGTGCTCTCGCCAACATCATGTTTAAGCACGGCCATCAGGTGTGCTGGACATCCGCACTTATGGAGGCCGCGCTTTTCTACTCAGGTTTTGAAATGCCTGTGTATTGCGAAACCCATAAATCTCCGCACCCGGAACTTACAAACGTAGAAGGTCATCACAAAGTTATCGGCGATAAATTTAACCTGATCGAAAGCATGAGCTACGAGGGAACGAAATACATCAACGACCGGATCGCTGTCGTCGTCGGTGGTGGCAAAGATGTTATGCAAGAACTGGATCAGGCTAAAGCGTTGTGCGGCAAACGCGCAGATTTTTTTGTGATTAACGATATGATCCCACAGTTTACGGATGAGGCAACCGCCATCACGCTGCATCCATCGAAATTAGATGAGTGGACCAAAGATCGAAAAGGTCCATCACTTCGGGATGTCTGGTCGCACCGGCCCCACAGCGGCGTGACCAAACATGTAGAAGATGACGGGGGATCAAGCGGGTTGTTTGCCGTGAAGGTCGCCCGTCATTTAAACTACAATAAGATAATTTTATGTGGCGTACCAATGACACCGGATGCAGATCATTTTGTACGTAAAGTAAGCTGGAACGCTTGCCCACAATTCCGCAAGGCGTGGGATCGCGACAAAGAAAAATATGCGCCATACGTTCGGAGTTATTCAGGATGGACTGCCGAAACATTCGGAACACCAACGGAGGACTTCATTGTATAACATCGTAAACGGCTACAAGCATCGCACCAAAGAAACATACTTTAGTGATCTGCATCTAAAAGACGAGTGGCAGCGCGAGGTTTATCTGATGGCTGCTGCTATCATGGCTACCTGCAACTACAAATCCGTTTTCGATCTCGGCTGTGGATCCGCATACAAGCTGGTGCATATGCTTGGTCATTATGAAACCACCGGGAGCGATGTCGAGGAGACACTACAATATCTCAGAAAAGTATATCCCGACAGGTGCTGGGTATCGCCACAAGACACTGTACTATACCATGATCTGGTAATATGCGCCGATGTCATTGAGCATGTGCTGGACCCGGATATTATCTGCAATGCCATAAAGGCAGTTGCACCCAAGCATATTATCATCAGCACTCCTGATCGCGATCTGTACGATAATCCAAAAGAGAACCACCCGTACTACGGTCCTCCTCTTGCGGAAGTTCATGTGAGGGAGTGGACATTTGCTGAGTTTCGTGACTACATGGAAACACATTTTTTGATTCTCGATCACCGCGTAACTGGTGCCAACGGACAGCCAACGCAGACTGTGATTTGTGCGCTGAAATCTTAGTATGAAGCACCTAATTGTATTTGCTATCATCATATTTTGCTTTTGGCTTCTCGTCACTGTGGCCCACAGCGCAACCTGTGAACCATTGGAATCCGTGCGATCAGAAATCAAACACTACTTTCCCACATCCATGGCTGTGGATATGGACAAAAATACCACCAAATCTTTTTTGAATGCTTATGACATGATGCCCCCTCGTTCATTTCATGAAGGAGATTTTTCCATTGCTATTCGTAAGCATAACGGACCCATCGTTGTTTGGATTCTTTTTAACAAAGGCTGCGCTGTTTTTACATTTTATTTTTATGCGCAGGTGTTCGATAAACTATTGGAGTCAATATGACACATCATATATTCGATTGGTTAAAACATTCCAAATACAACGAGCTTGAACGCTTGCTGGATCGACAACAAAAACTATTAACCCAACACGAAGAACTATGGAGAAAAATGATGGCAGATAATGCAACTCTCATTTCGGCAGTACGTGATTTCCTAACCGCTTTGCAACCCCTCATCGACAAGGCGAACGGAGACAAGGCGACTATTCAAGCTCTGAACGATGAGATCAGTGCGTTGAATGCCAAGGCTGCGGCTGATGCAGCAACCAACGATCAACTTATTGCGGATCTCGCAGTAGCCAAGGCTGCTGTCGTATCCGCTGGCGAAGTTGGTGGATCGATGGCAGGTAACGTCTGATGAACGTGATCCGTCCAGAAGTCTTGGCGCTGTGTAAGCGCCAAGAAGCTTTCCGCGCTACACCCTACAAGGACAAGGGTGGTCGTCTAGCAATTGGATTCGGCCACTCTACTATTGGACCACCCATCGTTACACCAGATCTTGTCTGGGATTATCAATACGCCAGTGATGTCCTCTCCTCGGATTTGGATATATGTGGCAAGGATATGTTGGATCATCTCGACCATGGCTTGGTGCTTGATGATTGGCAGTATTCGGCATTGGCCATGTTCAAATACAATATTGGATCAACTGCTTTTGCCCATTCGTCTGTTGCTCAAAATCTGAAAGACGGACACCTTGATATGGTTCCTATTTCTATGAACATGTGGACGAAATACCACGCGGACAACGGAACGCTGGTAGACAGCAATGGGCTGAAACGCCGTCGTTATCTAGAGGCTGCATTTTTCATGCACAACTGGTGGAGCTAACATGACTATCAACCCGCTGAAGATAGGATTTACTCCTGACGAGTTCGACGCATATGTAAAAAAGATTAACCCGCGTATGTTTACGGAACCATCGTCTGGTGCCAAAACTCCGATCCTAGGCGCGGTTCTTCACAATACTTATATGCCTGATCTCAAGATGGTTCAGGGATATCTGGACGCAAAGAAGTGGGACGAGCCTCACCTGATTGAAAACTGGTGGACCCTATACCGTCAAAAAGCTTGGCAGTCGGGTCCACACATTTTTATTTTCCCTACCAAAATTTATGTAGCAACACCTCTTGATGTGCGTGGCACCCATTCGCCAAGTTATAATCGCAACTATTGGGGCATTGAGATTATTGGCGATTACAGTCACGAGATTTTGCCGGACAATATGCGGTACATGGCAGAGCGTGTTCTGAAAGCTTTCTATCATCAGATTGCTGTGTCGGCGGTGGACAAAAATTTTCATTTTCATGGAGAAGATGTCAAGAGTACACATCACTTCTGTCCGGGTTCTGGCGTCGGCCCTAAAACAGCTTGGCTAGCCAAAATAAACTCCGTCGCATAATGCGGTCTCTCTATGAAATATTAAAACCCTACACGATGGTTCCTGAAAAAACTTTTGAAGCGAACCTCGCCTTAGTAAAACAGTTCCGCCATATCCACGGGTGTGTTGTCGAATGTGGTGTGTGGCGGGGCGGAATGATTGCGGGGATCAGCACTGTTCTCGGCAACGACAGAACCTACTTCCTGCTGGATAGTTTTCAGGGTTTACCGCCAGCGCAGCCTATCGATGGTCCTGCTGCTATAGCATATCAACAAGATATTCTGGCCGATAACTATTACGATAATTGCAGAACCGATTCCACCTACGCAACCTCTGCCATGATCATAGCTGGGTGCAGACATTTCAGTGTAGTACCCGGATGGTTCAAAGATACGTTGCCACGGTTAAAATTTGTATCATCGATTGCTGTGCTGCGATTAGATGGCGATTGGTATGAATCAACATCTGTGTGCCTCAGATATTTATATCCGAAAGTTGCACCCGGCGGTCTTGTAATTATTGATGACTATTATGCGTGGGACGGTTGTCATAAAGCAGTAAACGATTTCTTTAGTCCTCGCGACATACGAACAGACGAGGACACAAACACATGTTATATCATAAAACCATAGGAAACATTCTCGTCATCGGGGATGTAATGCTCGACGTTTTTATAGAGGGCCGGGTTGATCGCATATCACCAGAAGCCCCGGTGCCAGTATTCCTAACTGAGACACGCAACATATACCCCGGAGGTGCCGCCAACGTGGCAAACAATATATGCTGCATGGGCGGTGGCTCTAGCCTGATTGGTGTCGTTGGAAACGAAGAAGATAGCAAAATTTTTGATACATCTTTTCATCCACACATTCTAGATTCATATTTGTTCGTCGATACGGATAGACCATCAACTGTAAAGACTAGGTTTATTGCTAACGGTCAGCAAATAGTTCGTGTGGATTCGGAAACATCCAATCCAATTCCAGCAGAGATCGAAAACGCAATAATCAATCAGGTTGATGTAATGATCAACCGCATCAGCCTCATTGTCATTAGTGATTATGCCAAAGGTGTACTCACAGATCGTGTGCTGAACGCAATTTTAAAAATCGCTAACAACAATAAGGTGCAAGTTATTGTAGACCCCAAGTCTAGAGATTTCATGCGGTACTCTGGGGCTTGGATATTAAAACCCAACACAGCGGAACTACATGCAGCAACCGGAATGGATACTTCATCGGTGGAAGGCATTCAGGCTGCATGTGCAAGGGTGATGGAGTTTTTGAGCGTGGAATACATGCTGGTTACCAGAGCAGAACACGGCATGCTGCTGGTTAATCGCAACAAGGTGACCAACATACCATCAGCCAAACGCCAAGTTTTTGATGTGGTGGGCGCTGGTGATACTGCTCTTGCCACGCTTGCCGTATTTATTTCGGAGGGCGGAAGTGTCGTGGACTCATGCTACGCCGCTAACTACGCCGCTGGCATAGCGGTTCAAAAACACGGCACATCTGTTGTTACGCGAGAGGAACTCGAAAATGATTTCGTCAGAGCTTAGGGTTTTAGATATAGAAGATGCCGTGTTGTGGTGTGACGTATGGCGCAAGCGCAACCTTCGTATTGCTTTCACGAACGGTTGTTTCGATGTTCTGCATATCGGACATCTAGCTCTGTTGGATTTTACATTATCCAAGTGTGACCGACTGATCGTCGGCATAAACTCAGACGCTTCGGTAAGACGGTTAAAAGGACGAAATCGTCCTATCAACACCGCAAGAGATAGAGCCACGATGCTGGCATCATTTACCATGGTCGATGCCGTGGTGATCTTCGACGAAGACACACCGATGAAGCTCATCGAAAAGCTGGAACCGGATGTGTTGATCAAAGGCGGTGATTATAAAATTAAAGATATCGTGGGAGCGGAAAGAACACTGGCAGTAGGCGGTAAAGTTTATCGTTGCCCCATGCATGGTCACCAAAGCACAACTAAAATAATTGCGAGGACGGCATGACAATAATTGTTACGGGCGGCGCTGGATTTATCGGCAGCAACATTGTTGCCACGCTGGAAAAACGATGCCCATCAATACCAATAATTATAATCGATTGGTTGGGCGATAAAGGCAAGTGGAAAAACATCGCCAAGCGTAAAAATATAGTTCAAATAATTACACCCGATCTGATGGAACTGGCAGTAAAAAATCCACCGGAAATATCTACCGTAATCCATATGGGAGCAATGTCTTCTACTACGGAAACTGATGCGGATTTTTTAACTAAATGGAATATAAACTATACGCTGTCCTTGTTTGATTGGTGTACGCAGCACAACATTACGTTCGTTTATGCTTCATCAGCATCGGTGTACGGCAACGATGGTGATACACCGCTATCAGCTTATGCATGGTCAAAAAAGTTTATCGATAACGCCATTATGCAGCGTCGAGATTGCCCACCACACTGGCTTGGTCTGCGGTTCTTCAATGTTTATGGACCCAACGAATATCACAAGGGTTCACAGAGTTCGATGGTTTACCAAACACTGGTGAGCAGATATCCAAAATTCTTTTCCGGCGATTACAAACGCGATTTTATTTACGTAAAAGATTGCTGCAATCTGATCATGGATTGGTTGGAGAACCCAACGGAAAATAATATTTTAGATGTAGGCACCGGGGTGCCTCGGCTGTTTACAGAAATTGCAGAAATATCGAAAGTCTCTTACGGATTTTGTGAAATGCCAATATCCCTAAAACCACAATACCAAATATTTACAAAATCTAAAGTACGTCTTCCGTCCATGACACTGGAAGAAGGTATTGAAGATTTCAACATCTACCTACAATCAGATAACGTTTATAGATGATAGGATTACGGCCTTGAACCCTATTAAACCCGCACCTCTTCCTGTAGAGATATCGTATATTCGAAGAGATTTGGATACGATCAGCAAAAGCATCGAAGAGATAAAATCGCAGTACGTGCCGCGTTATGAGTTAAACACTTTAACCGAAGACTTTCACGCATTTCGCAGATCGTCTGTAACACAAGACCAGTTTTGGCCTGTGAAAGTTATTGTATATGGATTTGTCGGTTTGATTTTAACATCAGTGCTGTTTGCTGTACTCGCAATAGTTATTGTTTCAAGGAACGCTACATGACAAACCATTCTTGGAAAACGACCATATTGCTGGTGACCGTGTTTATTGTTGGTTGTTTGTCAGCAGTTCCGGGCCTTCTGGTATTTTGGTATAATGAAACACCGCCCCAAAGTTATTCCACAAGAACCGTCGAAACTCCTGTCGTTCAACGTGGTGGAATACTGACAGTAAAAATTGTTCGGGAAGAAATTGTAAATTATTGTGTCGCAAACGCGCTACGATCAATCGTCGATAGTGCTGGCATGCTAACCTTTTATGATACTGAACCCGTTCCGATAGATGATATGGTGCTGACCGTCCATATACGCGTTCCGACCGACGCTCGTGTTGGGACAGCTTACTATCATTCGAAAGTTTTATGGATATGCAATCCGCTCCAACGATGGTTTCCAAAAACAGTTTTGCAGAATGTTCTTACATTTGAAATTACATCTTAGAGGCATGACATGAATATGATTTTGCGATTAATCCAAACACGATTAGGACGGCTTGCCGCAATCATCGGTTCTATCGGGGTTGTATTTGGATTTATGACAGGCGTGTGGCAGATCGCAGACAAGCTTGAGATCAGGCCAGCACTATCCGGCGAACTCCATCTTGTTCAAACTACAGAACAACAAACAATCCAAGCTCTGTCGTTATTCCGTTTTCAATACCTGATGGAACGACTTAGGCAAAACGGAATCCTGTCCGATCTGGAAATGGCTGAGTTGTGTCAACTGTCACACCAGCTTAACTACGTGAAAATCGAACAGTGTAGATAACCGCGTGACGCGGCACGTCACAACAAAAAGAGGTTAAACACATGACAAATAACGCACTCAGAACCATCTTGGGAATCTTGGCCGCCGTTGCGGCGCTGATGGGTACGATCCTCGGCTGCTCCACGGACGCCGCTGGTACTTCAACATGCACAGCATCATGGCTGTCTCCACAAATGGCGGGCTACGCCATCATGCTGTTCTCTGTTGTCGCTCTTCTACTTAAGGCCGCACGCCCCGGTGGTTGGCTGGCAGGATTGTTTGGCGCTACTGCCGTGGTGATCAACACGGGCGGCGTTGGCACGGTAACCAAAGCACAGGTCAACCAACCATAATGTGGTGGTGGATCATTGGCACTGTATTGATGGCATGCGCTGGTGGCGGGATATTTTTTGCATTTCGTTCGCCAGCGTTTGTTGATGGTCTAACGGCCATCATTGCCAAACGGGCATGGGATGCATTCGCTCCGCGCGTGTTGAAACGAAAAACACCAGAGGAGGAGGAGGCAGACCGGGAATCAGTACGCATGGGTGAGGATCACCCGGTGCGTAAACAAGGACCGACAAAAATAAATTGGAAGTCTGCCCCTCCAAAATAATTCTCGAAAGAGAATCGTGGCTGGAACGAGCCGTCCAGCATTGACGACCTCCCTGTTAAACTTGACCCGTCACTACGGTGACGGGTTCTTTTTCAGATTCAGATTAGTGTTGTAGTTTCGTCCTCCTCTCTGCAACATTGATAGAGCCGCGCCACCGTAAAAAGTGGCGCGGCTTTTTAGTTTATTGTGTTCTTTTCTGTCGCTAATCCCTCGGCTTGGGCTGTCAATATTTTCGCTACGTCTGCTTGACTGATGCCGTTGCTGGTGACGATGGTTGATCCGGCTTCTGTAGTGTTAATGGGAAACACCAACAAAATAAATCCGATATGTCGGTCGGCTTGATCCGGGTTGAATGCGTCATCAATTTTAGCCGCGACCATTCCCACTCTGTTTAAAAACTCTTCGATAACTGTGTCCATTTGTGTCTCCTACGAACATGTCGTCCAAGTCCTGTGCTTGCGCCGATGGAAATAGATATGCTTACCACGACCGCACGGCGTTACACGATGATGGGATTTTTGTTTTACTACCGGAACTGCGGCTGGTGCTACCTGTGGCACCGGGGGCGGACACTGAAAAATCAATGTCTGCTGGATCAGTTGCATGTACGCACTCACACACATGTAGGTGAGTGCGCCCGTCATTGTCGGTGATCCTCACAATATCCCGTTTCATCTGGTCGGTTGCTGCACTGATCCAGCTTGCGGGTGCGAACATTAAAACCATAATGTTTACATAAATTTTTGGGAACAAACAAACTGATGCGTTCGGCATCCTGCTGCAATTTAGATATGGAAGTCTTTCTAGGTTTGATGGTTGTCTTTTTGGCCCACGGCAGAGGCAATCCCTGCCGATAGGCTTTACCGATTACAGCGTTCTTAGAAATGCCCATCGCCGTGGCGATCTGGTCTGCTGAATCGTGTGTGTTTGCCAGCAGCTTTTTCAGCCGCCTCTCCATTTTTGTAGTCCAGCTTGCACGTATCATTTTTGCATATCCCAGACCGTGACGATAACGTTTGTATCGATGGTGCGCAACATGTCGTTGAGCAAAAACGCGGCATACATCGCGTCACGTTCGGGCTTCTTGAGTTCCAGTGCAAGCTCGACAATTTTCTCTTCAAGCGTTTGATGCATTTTCAAGCACTCCACGCCAAGCCTTAACGATCTCCTTCGAGCCATAGGATATTGTCGGTGCGCAGTTGTAGAGAAACTTTGCATACTCCGCCAGACATTGGATGTTGGTGTCGTCGGCTTTCCCGGCAGCACTCATCAAGTCGTTTGAAAACACGGCTTGCAAAAACGATCCGGGCGGGATGCCCTGCAACAAATACCGCGCAACACCGCCACGCATATATTGTGGGATACCAAACCAGTTGACCGGGTGTCCGGTGTTTGCCAACCACCATGTTTCGTATTCTTGAACTGCGTCTCTCATTTTATCCTCCTAATTTAACCATTGCCAAAAACCGCTGATTTGCTCAACCGCAATTTCAGCCTCACGCTGCTCACTATAGGTATCAGCATCGACCACGGTGGTGTAGAGCGTATCGTAGTCGTCGTTCACTTTCACCGTGTAACCCTGTTCCTCTAAAGCGCCTTGCAAAAAACTCACATACTTGTCGGCATTCGCCTTGAAAACTTCTAAGTCAACACCGCTTAGACTATCGGTTTCCGTCGCCGCTAAACGTCTGGTGTTGATGACGATGGTCGTGTTCATGATATCCTCCCGTTTCGATAGTTCACAATGTCTGCGGCGACCATCGCCGCAGAGTAACCAGCGTTGCTGTCCTCATGGACAATTTTCATTTCGTCTGGCCAGAGTTTGCCGGATGAATGATGGTCGCGAACCAGAGCGTCCTCGACCTCGCGGATGAAGCGGCTCATTTTATATCCATTTCATATATCTGATCGCGCCGCGCCGTGGGACATTGGCAAGCAGATACCCATTGCTAAAACTCCCGTTCAGCGCCGACATCAGACTTTTGGCGGATATTTTCACGCTTACACAATACACGGACACTGGCCAATCTTCGCGCTCTGCCCGTTCTCTGGCGGATTTGATGGCATCTCCCGCACTGCTGAAGTAGACGCCATCGCCATCACCGTTCAGGTGAGAATAAATTTTCATAATGTCCTCCTCAAAAATGTGCGCTGTCGTCATAAGAATACTTGCTGGGGATCTGCTGGTCGTCGCCAGATGCGTAGATGACCACATCACCGGGTACGACATCGGCCACCGCCCTCGCGTCCCAATACTTGTGGATCATGGTGGGCTGGCCCCAAACCGCAACGGCGGCGGCATACTGGCCCGTGGTCTTCATGCCTACGTAGTGGATTGCCATTTTGTCCTCCTACTCAACAGATGGGGGGTGATCGCAGAAGAGTAAATAGGGTGCGTCAACCCACCGCACCATCAAAAACACGCATCGCAGGTGCAGTGCGGGCGGCGGCCCGATTCGCAGCATCTGCTAGGGGTGTGGGGTGGAAATAACGTCTCGCCAGCGGCCCTGATCCTGTCACAGACAGGGCATGCGCCGGGGGGCAGCAGGGTGGTATAGCCACCCTGCAAAACGGTCGTCACAGCGCCACCACGGCCTGAGACCGGGCCTTGATACGCACCGTCTCGATCTCTGAGAGGCTCGAATGGTCGTCGAACCACTCCTGCCCCATCTCCTTCTTGACCAGCGCCTGATCTAGGCTGGCGCGGATGGACTTGCCGATGTTGACTTCAAAATTGACGCCCAACACCTGCACGGCACCTGCCGCCTTGAGTTCGGTCTTGATGGCGGCGATCCGCGCCTCCAGTGACTTTTTGGCCAAGTCCAGCTTGCCCAGTTCGTCGGCGAGTAGTGGTAGGTTGTTTGTCATGGTAGTCCTCCTACTCCACATATGGAGGCAAAGAGAAAATAAGTAAATAGGGTGCGTCAACCCACCGCAGGGTGATGTTTGACCACGTTATACCCGGTGCGTGCCGGGGGTTCGTTGCTCATGGCCACGTTTACAAACACGGCTGGCACCACAATGTCTTTGACGTAAGAGTTGCGCGGACCATAGTGCTGACGGCGCATGTGCGATCTGCGCCAGTGTGGGCGCACCTGCCACAGGGCAACTTCTGATTCTTTGATCTCGACGCCATCGCGCGTCACTGTCTGCGTGATTTTGCCGATGCTCAGTGTGGTCGAGTACATGTGGCGCTGTTTCCCTCGGCCTAGTTTTGCCAGCTTGTTGACTGTTGTTGTGCGCTCGATGTTTTTTGTGGCCAACAAAACCTGCAACAGGGCTAATGTGCTGTTACCCAAATTCATCCAATTGCTGTCAGCAGTCATGATTTCATCTTCGCGCGAAGGACCGCCTTCTTCCGGCACTAGAAATTTTAGGCCGTATGGTATGGTGCCTTTTTGCCACGGTGTTTTAAACAACATAACATTGTTGGTATACGCAACAAATTCTGCAAC
>Ga0315288_10005876_pt1 | contig 15557 bp, 15 predicted proteins | sample YL17G11_20_MG_FD_203454 | JGI IMG/M metagenome (GOLD analysis project Ga0315288, IMG submission 203454) | Sediment microbial communities from Yellowstone Lake, YNP, Wyoming, USA - YL17G11_20 | ecosystem: Environmental > Aquatic > Freshwater > Lake > Sediment | place: USA: Wyoming | collected...
ATTCGGGGTCGAGGGCCTGGCGCAGGCGGTGGGCCGAGTCGTAGACGTAGGTCCAAGTCTGGTCGAGGACATCCGTGACCGTGGTGAGGTCGCCGTTGGCATCATAGCCGAAGGTCACGTCGCGGCCCGTATGATCCGCCACGCGCTCGATGCGACCTTGCGGGTTGTAATCCAAGTCGAGGTACCGCCCGCTTGTATTGTCCGTCACCCGGTCGAGGCGATTGTTCCCGTCGTACGTGTAGGACCAAGTACGACCCTGAGCATCAGACCAGCTCAGAAGTTGCCCGGTTTCGGAGAAGACGTATGTCGCCTGCCCTGGATCGTTGAGGGCGAAGGTAGCCGGGGGGCCGGGGTTTCGCACCAGAGAGGCGAGCACCCCGGGGATGGGTGAATAGGTACCGTTTCCGTTGTCCGTGAACGTGTACTGGTTGGCGCTGTGAGCCTTGAAAAGCACAGCGCCCGCTTGGCCGCCGGGATCACCGGGGAAGATCAGCCTCGTATCGTGATTGTGTGTCCAGCCGAAGCCGAGGAGTGAAGTGTAGGTGTCAACCGCCAGCGAGGCGTAGGAGCGCTGGAATACCAGCGGGCCCGAGGCGGTCTCGATGGCCAGATCGGAGATCGAATAGTCGAAGTTGCCAGTCCGGGTGTCAATGGGATCGCCCGCATCGCCGGTTGCCCCCTCGTATGTGCCGACACGGCAGCCGCGAGAATCCGGTGTACCTGACACTGTGCCGCCGCAGGAGTACGTGGCGCCGTCGGGGATGAAGAAGCCTGAGATGCCTATGTCAAGCATGGCTACGAAGGCATCGTAGGCTCCAGACCATCCGTTGAAGGTTGTGTCGTACGCGCCGGGAGTAACTGGGAAGTCGCTTGATGAAGTTACGCCCGTTACATAGGTGTTCCCGGTCGCATCCGAAGTTGACGCGACGGGCCTGACTGAATACGGCGGAACAAGCTCCTCGCCTCCCGTTCCGCCTAGGAAGGTAGAGTACCTGAGGTTGGTTCCTGTCTCGTCGAGAGATGCGACAAACGCGTCAGAAGACCCGCCGAGAGTGACATCAAATGCGTCGCCTGAGGTTGGGAATGTCGAGGACCTGGTGACGCCGGTTACATACGCGTTGCCACTGGAATCAAGTGAGACTCCGTATCCAAAGTCGTCGCCCGACCCACCAAGGTAAGTGGAGTACTCGGTACCTGAGCCCGAGGCGCTGATTCTAGCGATGAACGCATCCTCTCCGCCGTTGTGATTCGGGTACGCGGATCCAGGGGTCGTCGGGAAGTCCGTTGACCGCGTCTTTCCAGCGACAATCGCCCTTCCGGTGGAATCTACAGCAATCGAGTAGCCCCTGTCGTCGGAGCTCCCGCCGAGGAAGGAACTGTACGACAACTCGCTTCCGGCAGGATTGATCTTGGTGACGAATCCTTCATAGAGCGTGCCGCAACCTTCACATGTTGTGTCGAAAGCTCCTTGCAGCGGAAAGTCCTCAGAGACAGTCATGCCAATCACATAAGCGGCGCCGGACCCATCAATAGCAATGCCTCGGCCGTAATCGTACCAACTGCCGCCGAGGAACGTTGAGTACAAGAGCGAGCTGCCATCAGGGGCGACCTCGGTGACAAAGGCGTCATCATAGTAGGTGCTCCCTGACCTGTTGCAGTTCCCGTTGGTGCCACAGGTTGTGTCATACGCACCTGAAGTAGTCGGGAAGTCAGAGGACTGGGTATTCCCCGTGACGTACGCACTGCCCGAAGCGTCTACGTCAATTGCAGCGCCGACGCCTCCGCCGAGGAATGTCGAGTATGAGAGCCCCGTCCCATCTGAATTGACCTTCGTGACGAACACGCACGGGCCGCACACCGTCCTGTACGCCCCTGGAGTCGTGGGCCACTCTGAGCCAGGGACTCCGGTGACATACGCATTGCCCGCGCCGTCGACCGCAAGGGCGTAGACTTCGTCCGTACCGGCTCCACCAAGAAACGTCGAGTAGATAAGATAGGAACCGGTTGGGTCGAACTTGCTGACGAACGCGTCAATCCCTTGCCGAACCGTGTCGAACGCGCCAGGACTCGTTGGGAAATCGGCAGAGCTTGTGAATCCACCAACATACACATTGCCAAGCGGATCAACGTCAATGGCAAATCCCCATGTCGTAGGTCCGCCGAGGTAGGTTGCGAACGTGGGCGGCTGGCCTAGCTGGAGCGGCCTCGGGGAACTGGAGCTAGGAATGACTTCACTTGCCGATTGAGGCAAGGCCGCAAACTGCCCACCTGTGTGGATGGGTGCGGCGATCGCGAGCACCTGCCCTCCACCTGAGGCGGCGGCTACAGCTGAGAGGGGCGTGGATGAGGGGGCCTCTGCCGTGGGAGAAGGCGTGTCAGTCGCGGTGGAGCTGACATCCGGCATTGGGGGAGAGGAAGCTGTCTCTGTTGACGCCGGAGCCAGGCTTGCCGTAGCCGCCGCAGAGGCTGTCACCGTCGAGGCCGGGGTCTCTGTGGGCTCGTTCTCCCGAGTTGCGCTTGGGGAAACTGCGACCAGGGGTATGGGGACAACGATCTCAGCACCCTCGATCGTCGGCTCCATCTGCACTGAGGCGGCGGGCGCGATTTCGTCCAACAAAGTAACGCCTGGGAAGGGAATAACCACTTCACCGAGACCTGTGGTGAGGCGTACCGCCGCTCCGTCCCGTGTTAGCCTATCGATGCCATCAACGAGAACACGGACCGACCCTGATGCAGTTTCCTGGCCAAGAGCAGGAGGCCGGATGGAGGCGTACCACTCCGAGAATGCCAAGATATCGCGCACGACGAAACTCCACACGAATTCACCGCCCGGTGCGGAGATCTCCAGGTCCAACCCAGGATAGAGGCCGGAATAGCGCACACCGTCCCACACGGGAACGCCTTCAAACCACCTTGACGGATCGCTTCCTGAGAAGTACGAAACCGTCGTGTCAAGCCGACCGATCCCCTCTACGGTCGGCCCCATCCCCGCACCGACAAACGAAAGGCGTAGGTTCACACCCCTCTGCGGTGGCAACGCTCGATCTAGGTCTGCCGGCCCCTCTAGAGGGCCCTCATCTGTCGACAGGGTCGTTGGCGACTCAAGCAGCACGATCCACATCGCGTCGTCAGTGAGGAATATGGTCCCAAATTCACCCCGTACCTGGAACCGCGCACGAGGATCGAGCTGGCCGACGTTCTCAATGAACATGATTGGCGAGCTGCCTTGCTGGAAGCCGGGCCCCCCCATGTCACTGGGTGTCGGCATTGGGCCAGGGGACTCCAGAGTGGAGCTCGGTGTCGCAGTGTCGGTCGGTGTAGGCGGCTCCGGCGTATCCGTCGGAGTCTCCGTGGGAGTCTCCGTCGCTGTGGGTGTGAGAGTCGCCTCCTGCAGGCGTGGCGCCGCCGCGGCAGGTGTCGCCGCCCCGAGGGGGCTCGGCAGCGCCAAGGACAGAACGACCAGGACGTGGAAGGCGCTGGCCGTGAGCCTGCGTCGGAGGAGAGAGGTGTTTCGGGTCGATCTCAGACGACGGGTCGAGTCAGGTGTCTGCGTAGCGAGGTGGGACATGGACTTCCTCCCCTGTCTTGCTCAGTCCACTTGAGGAACCGTCCCGACCGTGAGGAATGGAAGGCGAAACGCCCGGCCTCCAGGGAGGTCGGGCGTTGGTGGATCGGGCGATGGCTCCCCCTTCGCCGAAGCCGCAAGCTTGCCTGTTGAGACGGCAAGCCGGGCCCTCTTGCTTGCGAACACTACTATACAGCAGTTCCTCGCAGGAATCAATACCCACCGCTCGGTAACATTCTCATTTGACTTGACACGTACCCTGTTTGCGGGCTGGGATCAGAATGTTCGCAGCGCGACCCTGCGGCTCCAGTTGGGAGGTCGTATGTCAAGGCGGAGCGGATCCGTGTTTCTCAAGCTCGCTGGCAACGAAGTCGGGGCCCAGGCATGTTCCTGTCCGTGCGAATGAGTTCATCCCACGGGTACGGACCCATCCGTGCGGCCGGGGATTCATGAGCCACGATGGGTGGCGGATCCGCTCGGCATGGCCGATTCCTGGCCAGCACACCATGGAGGCAAGGGTGCGCCGTTGACTCTGCGCCCTAGGGTCCGGCAGCTTCCAGAGGGCGACCGAGCCTACCCCACGAGGACCGCCTGATGCGCCATCCCTCTTTCCGAGGACAGGTTGTCGTGTAGAAGGGGTTCTGGCGTTCACTTTCCGTTGATTATGATGTGGTATCCTAAATATTAGGATGGGCGCCTCTCAATGACCGAGAGGCGAGCCCCGGCGCAGTGGGGGCTCGCAGCCACTTCATCGTTGCATCGGAGCCCGACTTCGCAGGAGGACGGGCTTTCTTTTCATCTCCGCGGGAAACCATTCGCATCGAACTCGCACGAAGCACCACAGCCTGCAGTCAACAACGTCATCATCGGCAGGTGGAATCCCGTTCATGGCCCGGGGGTGGGGAGGCCAGGTGATCGCTGTTGGTGTGCTTGGCGACGCACGGGCTTCAGCCAGGGAAGGTACGGCGCAGCGGGTAGAACCCGCGACGGAGATCAAGAGAGGAGGGCCAGCCATGAGGGAGGCGATGGTCGACACGTTGGGCATGGGGTGGCTGCCAGACTACCCGGTCGCAGAGGAGAAGATGCTGTGGTCAAGACGGCGCTCGTCTTGAGTGGGGGTGGAGCGAAAGGTGCCTTTCAATTCATGGCCGAGAAGTACGCCCGCGAGCAGAAGGGCTACAAGTGGGACATCATCGCCGGGGTCTCTGTGGGAGCCTTGAATGGCGTCATGCTGGCAATGAAGAAGTATGAGCGGCTTGAGAAGCTCTGGAGGACCATTACCCGCGATCAAGTCATGACGGGCAAGATGAACGTCTGGGCGATCCTCAGGATGATCTTCGGGGCCAAGTCGGTCTATGGCAACGCTCCACTCTGGAGGCTGATCGAGAGAGAAGTGGATCCAAACAAGATCGAAGTGGAATTGAGGATCGGGACGGTTTCGCTTCAAACCGGAGAATACGTGCGATTCAGACAGGGAGATCCGGGTCTGAAAGAAGCTGTGCTGGCGTCAACGGCCATCCCCATTGTCTGGGCACCAGTAGTGGTTTCGCCAGAACACACCACCATGGTTGATGGCGGCGTGAGAAACGTCAGTCCTCTGGGTGATGTACTGGACGATGAGCCCGGAGAGGTGGTTGTGATCAACTGCAACCCGAGACGTCCGCCACGGTCGACGACCCCGCTTCGAAACGCCGTAGAGATAGGCAGACAAGCTCTGGAAGTCGCGCTGAGCGAGATCCTCATTACGGATATCCGCGAATTCGTTCGTATCAACAAGAATGTCAAAGAAGCCGCCAACCATGGGGTGACTCTTCACAACGAAGAAGGCAAACCCTACAAGTACTACGAGAGCAAGATCATCGAACCGGATGAGCCTCTGGACGACACCCTCGACTTCTCTCGCGAGGCTCTAAACAGGTCCATGGAAGCTGGCTGGAAGAAAGCCAAGGAGGTCCTTGGCTGACAGCGAACGGCCGCATGCTGGCTGGATGTCCAGAGGGCGGGGAGTCCGATAGGAGTCTTCCACCTGGATCAAGTCACCCGCGCTCGCGCCGTCATCGGCGTGCATTCCGCCTGGATGCCTCTACTGTCCGTTGGCGTTGAAGTGCTCATCGGCTGATTCGCGATCCCGATCCGCTGGCTCCAGGGCAAGCCGTCGCCGACCGACATACTCGCCGAAGTCAGGGACTGGCTTCCCCAAGGAGGCGGCGCCGCAGTGTGTGAGGCGCGTGTGTGCGCCGCTCGACACCTCGCTTGCCGCAATCGGCGGAACCCCCGTGGAATTCGAGGAAGGGAAGAAGATCGTCGGCACCGCCAGGAAGGTCGGGGAGGCGACAACCATGCAGAATATTGGCATCATTCACTCCACTTGACGTTGCCTTGTTTCGTGACACCGGCCTGCACCCATGTACAGGGAGACAGAGCCCCGCAGTTGATGCGGCCCGAGACTCGCGCGGAGCAGGTCATCTGCTCGGCGGCTGACGCCTCAACATGGCTTCACCTGCACCAGTCTGTAGCCAAACACATCGAAACCGACCGGTGCTGGGCGAGTGAGACCGGAACGTCAGTCTTGGTTCGCGCGGGCCAACTCCTGTACGGAGTGTGGCCGATTGCGATGCGCGGAATAGCGGAAGGAGGGGCTGCAATGAGGCTCCATGTGGTTATATCGGCTCTGCTGCTCGTGCTGTTCCTGACTGGATGCACGGCAGGCACCTCTGGCGATTACAACACTATCGCCCTCAGGCCTGAGATCGTGGTGACCTCCGAAGGGACCGGGCACGCCACCGTATCGGCGCGGATAATGCGTGGGATCCAAACCGTGCGGCTTGACTCCGGTGATGATCTCTCCGCGTCGGCGTGTGGAGAAACGCATAGGCTGTCCTTGGGGATAGGTGCCAATGCTGTGTATGAGGCCGTCTTCACCCCCGACTGCATCGGAGAGTATGTCGTCGCTTTCACCCGAGCGAACGACGCGTCTTCCCCCAACTCGACGGTCTCTCTCCCTGAGGGCTTCGAAATGACATCCCCGCAGGCGGGCACCCGGGTATCGCCGGGGGACAGTCTGCACGTTGTGTGGGATGCGGCAGGAGTATGGATCGACGTGGGCGTCAGCGGCAGCTGCCAGGAACAGGGCAATGAGACTAGACACATCGACCACACCATGACTGTCAATACCGGGTCGGCGGACATCGCCGTGTCGGATCTGATCGGCAGCGCGCCACTTGGGGCCAACGAGACTTGTGCCGTCACAGTCTCCCTGGAGCGGGTGAGTGTCGGGGATGTAGACCCTGCCTTCGGGGGTGGTTCAATTGTGGCCAAGCAAGTTCGATCGGTAGAGGTAGAGATCTCCCCCTGAGTTGACATTCATTCAGCCAGGTGGCTTCCAGAGGGGAGCAGGCTGGTCCCGGGCACGCGCTGGATGGCTCATGCGTCTTGGCATTGGCAGGAGGGGACTCCATCTCCAGTGGATGCAGAGACTCGCCTCCCCGAACGACGACGGGGAGATGGAGGAGGGGATAGCATGGTCGAGGAACCCGCAAAGAGGCGGCAGAAGGTGGCCGCGGAACGACTCTACATGGCCTCGCAGTACCTTTCCAGGGAGACCAAGAAAGACCTGGGGCTGATGCTGCAGGTGCCTATGTATGTCCAGGATCCTGAGGTCGCCCGGCTCAGGGAGAATCTGGGAATCCGGAACATCGACCTGGACTGGGAGCCGGGCCTGGCCGACGGTCCGACCAGCGCGCGCGTGGCAGTCGTGGACTACAACGCCGACACTGGCCTGGTCGCCCAACCTGCGAGATGGGATGAAGCGGGACGGCGCTTCCTCGAGGCGGACGACCCTGCCAGCTTCCAGTTCCACCAGGTCAACGTGTGGGCCGTGGTTCAGAATACGCTCTCGTTCTTCGAGGATCCGCACGTCATGGGGCGGCCGATCCCCTGGGGCTTCGACGGCAGCCGGCTGATCGTCGTGCCACATGCCGGCAACCTGCGCAACGCCTACTACGACCGGAGCAGCAAGTCGCTGCAGCTCTACTACTTCGGCGCCGCCGAGCGACCCGTGTACACCTGCCTCTCTCACGACATCATCTCCCACGAGACCGGCCATGCTGTGCTGGACGGCATCCGGCCCTCCTACAACACCATCAGCTCCTCCCAGACGGCGGCCTTTCACGAGTTTCTGGCCGACCTGACCGCCATCCTTTCGGCCCTCCGCAACAACGATGTGCGCGGCGTGGTGGCCGAGGCCTCCGGGGGGGATCTCTACAGCGATGACACGATTGCCGACCTGGCTGAGCAGTTCGCCCGGGACGAGGTAGTGGCCGTGTACGGCGAGGCCCAGCGCTACTACCTGCGCACGGCCAAGAACAACCTGACCATGAAGGAGATCCAGGGCGAGTGGGAGCCGCACGAGTGCTCGCAGGTGCTGACCGGTGCCATGTTCAAGATCTTGTCGGAGATCAATAAGCTGCAATTGGCGGATGAGCCCAAGCCTAGTCCGGCCGAGGCCCTGTGGCGGGCGACGAGCCACTTGAACCGGATGGCTCTTCGGGCGCTGGACTATTGCCCGCCGGTCGACATCCAGTTCATCGACTACGCCCGCGCCGTCCTGCGCGCGGACGAGCTGGCCTACCCGCGCGACAGCAAGGGCTACCGCACGATCATCGCCCAGGAGTTCACGAGGCGCGGCCTGGAGGAGCTGGCCACACCCGCCGCGCCGAGCAGGATGGACTTCCTCTGGAAATTCACCATCGACCAGATCGCTCGCTCGCGCACAGCGGCGTACAGCTTCCTGCATGACAACCGCAAAGCGATGCATATCCCTCCGCAACACGACTTGACGGTCACCGACCTCTACTACACCGACAAGCTGGTCGAGGCCGAGAAGTGCCTGCCGCAGGAGATCGTGCTCGAGTACGTCTGGGAGGAGGACGTGAAGCTGGAAGGCCCGCGCTTCGGGGGCTTCCAGGGCCAATCCATCCCGCTCTCATGCGGCGGGACGCTCGTCTTCGACGGACGGGGGAACGTCCTGCACTGGAGCAAGAAGCCCGGGATCGAGGGGGCCGAAGGCGCCGACAAGCAGGAAGGTGAGCAGCGCCGCGAGCTGATGCTGCGCTACGTCGAGGCCCTGATCCAGGCCGGGATGCTGGGCATGGCGGCCGGGGAGGGGGCGGCTGAGCTCGCCCTGGGGACAGCGGCTGTCGTGGCACGGCCGGCGCAGGGGCGCCTGCGCCTCGAAGCGACGCCGCACCTGATGCACGTCGGTATGGGGAAGGGGGGACACGATGCCTGACGAGCTCCTTGTGCGGCTGTACCGTGTCGGCTGCGGCGACTGCATCTTCCTGCGCGTCCCCGACGAGGGCGGGCCGCGCCACATCCTGATCGACTGCGGCAACTTCCTCGGAGACCCGGTCGGGGATCTGCGCAGCGCGGTATCGAACGTCGTAGAACTGCTCAACGATCCCGAAATCCCCGCGGCGCAACGAGGGCAACTGGATCTCCTCGTGGCAACCCATCAGCATTGGGATCACCTCAAGGGCTTCGAGGGTGCCCTGGAGGCGCTGAAAGGGTTTGCCATCCGGCGCATCTGGATCACGATCGCCATGAAGGAGGATCACGCCGGGGCCCAGGGGCTGCACGCCCTGCAGGCGGGAATCGCCGAGACGGTGAAGGGGCTGGTCGAGGAGCGGGGGAGGGCGATCAGCCCCTTGTTGTACGCCATGCTTGTGCTCAGCCTCAGCACCGGCGAGGCTTCGCGCGCCCTGCGCCAGGTGCTGTCGGAGCACAATCACATCGAGCCGCTGTACGTTTACCGGGGCGTCGAGGGCGACCTGGCGAAGAAGAAGCGGGCATCACAGCTGCTTAGCTTCGGCGACACCTCGACGCGCCTTTCCATCCTGGCGCCGGAGAAGGAGATCGATGAGGCCTACACGGCTCCGGCCACCGGCCTACTGGGCGAACTGGAGGTTCACACAGCCGGATTCCTGGAGGCCCTACCCGAGGACCAGCGTCTGCGAGAGCCGGCCAACATCAGCGCGAGCGCGTTTCGCCTGCTGCGGAGCCAGCTGATGCACACCTCGCTCCTGGCCGCCAGCCAGGAGAACAGCGTCGTCAACAACACGAGTGTGGCCCTGCTCTTGGAGTGGCGGGGCCGGCGGCTGCTCTTCCCGGGAGACGCTGAGCATGAGAGCTGGAAGCTTATGTGGCAGAACGCACGCCAGGCGCTCAGCCGGCCCCTGGACTTCCTCAAGGTCTCGCACCACGGCAGCCAGAACGGCACGCCCTACGAGCTTGGCGACGCAGGTAACCCCATCAATGAGATCCTGGACACCGTCCTGCCACGCGGGAATGCGGGCAACGCCCGGGCGGTCGTCAGCACGCTAGCCGGGCGCATCCACGCCCCGATCCATCCGGTGCCGTTCCCGGAGCTCATGAACGAACTCGCCGAGCGCGTGAGCAACGCGCTGGCGTACCCGAGCGGGTCGGGTCGCCAGCCGCAACGCACCGACCTAGAGCAGGCAGACTGGATTGATGTGCGATTCGCACCTGCCTGAGAGCAGAAGTGAGGCGAGGCCCTGGGCAGATATACCGGCCAGGGCAAGGGGCCTTGGGGGAGAGCCACAGGGACATCTTTGGCTGGGAAGGATGGCTCCCGATGGCATTCTGGGTTCGCGGCATGCTCTGGCAGGTTCTGTCCGGTTCCAGGAGACAGATCTGGCCGTCTCGCGAAGAAGGACGGCGCGGCTCGGATTGACGAGGGTCGCCAAGAGAGAGGGCTGCGAGTGCGAAGCGTCGGGGAGCGGCGCGAGAACTCGTGAAGCGACTACTGGCAGAGATCCTTGGGATTGGCATTGTTCTAATGGCCATCTTCGCAGTTCTAGCCGTGCTGGTCGGCAGCGCACGTGGCCGCTCGAGCGTCTTGTCCAATCCGTGTCTCCCGCCATGCTGGCAAGGGGTAGTGCCAGGCCAGACGGACTCAGGGCGCGCCTTCGAGACATTGGCTCAAATGGAAGGTGTCAGCTTCCGCTCCATCATGACATGGGAACACGACGGAGTCACCGACGAGATCGGCTGGAGATTCCAGCATCCCTTCAGCGACACCGCTGGCTACATGCACTTCGAGAACGACGTGCTGACCGCCATCAGCATCCTGGCACCAGGATCCTTGTCTGCCGGGGATGCCATCGACGCATTCGGAGAGCCTGAGGAGATCTGGTTGAGTTGCGTCTCCGGAGGCATCAACCAGCCAATGCGAGCCGCCATGGTTTATCCGGCCAAAGGTCTTTCTTTGGAGATCGACTTGGGTGTGGTGCCGGCCACCGGAGGACAGGTTGAAATGGATCGGTCGAGTCCGGTCTCCAAGGTGCTCTTCTTCGAGCCACAACGACTAGAGGATGTCGCCACTTCTGGATTGGCGTTCACGGCGGAGACACCCCTTCCGATCGAGAGGGTTCCTTGGCGTGGCTTGGGGCAGGGAGCATTTGAGGTTCCGGGCTGCCCGTAAAGAGATCCAGTACCCGCCAGATTGGCTCCAGACCAGATTAGGCGGCGCACCGATGGCTTGGTAGCACCGAGGAAGGACAGATTGTCAATCCCGCAAACCGTAAAGAGAGACCTCTACCGCAGAGCCCGGGGGCGATGCGAATGCAGGATGCGCGTTTGCGGCCACCATCGTGCAGGCTCCAGGTGCCCTCGCGGCCTGGTTGCCGGATACTGGCAGGCACATCGACGATCTTCAGGGGGGCCCTACACGCTGGCAAACCTCATCGCCATGTGCGCCACCTGTCACAAGAACACGCGCACCTATGGCGCCGGTTCGGACTGACCACTCAGACAGCCACGGAACGGAAACGCTCTGCCTGTTCGTGTGTTGCCAGACGGTTCGTTGAGTCTGATCCGCCCAATTGCCTGCAGCCCGGGGCGTCATCATCGCTTCTTCATCCAGATGATGGGATGAATGAGAATGGACAAGTGGGCCGACTATGGCATCTCTCGCGTGCGCTATAACAAAGAGAGAACCCATATCGAGAAGGTCGAGGTCTGGGAGGACAAAGGGGACTCCCTTAGTGGCCCCGAGGTATGGTCGCGGCTGCAGGTTGTTTCGACCATTGATGAAGGGAAGACCTTCGTGACGGTCCCGAGAACCGGCGAGGGCAAGTGGAGAAAGGGTGAGGACGTAAGGGTGATCACCATCCGAGGTTCCAAGTACATCCGCACAGACAGGAACGAAACGGCGAAGGACAATCTCGGCAATCTAGAGGAGTTCTAAAGCGACTCGAAACCAAGCCGCTTTGTTCGGTCACTCATTGGTGGCCACCTAGTGGCCTGCCGGAGCTGAACCGTCCGGCGCGCGGAAGATCGGGGCGTGCCTCGCCCGCCAGAGTGTGTGAGTTTGTGTCGACCGTTGTGCGCGTCGCCTCTCCCGGACGCGCTTAGGAGAGGAATGCGGAGGCATCATCCATGCATCGGGCCGACCATGTGGCCGTGCTCACTCTGTTCGCGTTGAGCCTGGCAGCGTGTCAACCCAGCGGTGGAGATGAGGCCTCGCCATCGCCCACGGTGTCACCAGCTGCAACCCACGCCGCGCGGTCAACCTCCACCTCTTGGCAACCTCCGCCGACGTTACAGGAGCTGCTACCGTCGTTGGCGACCCCCTTCCTTTCTGCGACCCCCTCCTCGCCACCGACCTTGATCTATACGCGGGGCAATCAGATTGTGGAACTCAGCATTGAAGGGGCTTCTCGCATCCTCGCCATTGCGCCCGAGGCAGGCCCCGTGAGGTCGGCACTCCTTCTTGGGGATAGCGTCCTCTTGCTCCGCGAGCAGGGGCTCCAGCTCGTCGATCTCAGTGGCAGAGCCACACGCCTGCTTCCGTTCGGTGCACCGGTTCTGTTCGGCGACCTGATCCCGGCGGGCACAGACACGGTGCTCTACTCTGCCATGCTCGACGACGGCGGCGGAGGTACGATGAGCTTCACCGCGCACGCCGGACTCTACTCGCTGGCCACTGGTCGAGCGCGGCCGCTGATCGAGCATGAAGGGGGCCTTGTTCCGCTTGGGGAGAATGCCGAGGAGGACGGCGTCTACTTCCTGCCACTGGGCGGGGAACCTGAGTTCAGCGAGATATGGCTCGTCAGTCTGGCGACGGGCGAGGTTCGTGCCCGGTTACCGGTCGAAGGGATCGCTTTCGCCGCGCTCGGCCCCGAGGCTCGTCTGCTGGCCACGGCCGCCAGCCGGTTCTTGCCCGAGGAGCAGCGTCTGGAGTATGGGTTGGGCCTCTACGATTTGAGCAACCCGGGATCGGTCGAAGGGTGGTGGCTTCCCTTGCCCCGCCCCGACAGCCATGTGTGGGGCCTTGTTTGGTCCGGTGACGGCCGCTGCCTGTACTTTCACCTACGCCCCGGAGCCCCTTACGAAGACCCAGCCACCTCCTACGGTTTGTGGTGCCTGGACCCGGAGGGCATGCAGTTCTCGCTGGTGTGCCCGCTTGACGATCCAACGGAGCACATCGTCACCATCAGCCCGGACGACCACTGGCTCGTGCTCCGCCCGGAGAGGGCATACGAGCTAACGCTCGTCGATCTGGCCGCAGGAAGAGCAGTCACGCCGGGGCTGCCTGAGACCTTCGATGAGATTGTTCGCTGGCGATGACGCTGTGGCGATACGCCCTAAGAGGACCTCCGAGGCAACCGTGTCGTTCAGCGTCGGGCTTGGGCGCCTTTCTCGTGGGGGTCACTGCCTGCGCCGTAGCCCTGCTTCGCGGCGCCCGAGGCTACCAGGCAGGTTCCTCTCACCTCGCCGAGGGGGAGGCGGATGTCATTGTCAGCGTCGACGAGGATCTTCTGGCCCTGAACCCCTTTGAGGGAATCCTCGTCCTCCCTGCGGCTTCTTTCCTTCGCCTGCTTGAGAAGCCTCCTGCTGGGTAGGGGCCTGTCGGCGCCGTGCGCGGCATGTTTATGGCCTGGAGTTCATGCAACTCAATGTAGCTTGAGTTGCGATATGCAGGAAGGCGTACCACGGGGTTTTGCCCTCAGGGGTATTCCCCGCAGTCCCTCGCTGCATTCCAAGGCGATCCCACTCTGTTGACGTGCACTGCCTCGTCGTGGTGTGCCGGCGGGCCGTTTCCTAGACGTAGCGTTCGAGCTCACTCAAGAGAGCCTGCCTGAAGCTACTCAGGATGGTCTGATGGCTCCGTGGAAGGAAATCCCCCAACTCCGCCTTGAAGTTGAGCCTTGTGTCCAGCAATGCCCCCTTCACCTGGAGCAGCAATCGCCTTTTGGCAGGGGGAATCATTCCTTTGCGGAGCATGAAATAGCAGTCAAAGAAATCACGCGGTTTCTTCCGTGTCAGGAGCGCCTGTAGTTTCTCCTCTACCAGGACCTCTTCAGGAATGGGCATTACTGTGTACGCCGGAACGAGGTCACTAGCGATCAGGACGCCTCTCCCTTTGGGAGCTTCCTTCCTTCGTAGGGAGATCTCAAGAACGATGCGTACATGATAATCAGCGAAGGCGGGTTCTAGAATGCCGAGGTAGCCGCCGCTGGTCCGCTTGCTCTCCTGGATTGAGGTCAAGACCCCGGACTGCTCCATCCTTCCCGCCGTCTCGGCTATCCAGTCTTCGATCTCCCTCAGAGAGACGCCGAAGCCGGAGAAGTCGAGGTCCTCTGAGAAGCGCGGGCTGTGGTAGACGATTCGCAGGGCGGTCCCGCCCTTGAACATGACCTTGTGAGCGCCGCGCTGCTGGTAGAACCACGCGAGGAACAAGTGCTGAGCGTATTCGCGCGCAACGTTCTGCTCTGTGGTCTGTTGCTGAACGGCCAGCTGCCTGATCGACTCCGGGTTGATCACAGCTGCTCTACGGCCTCCATGAGGTCCTTGCGGCCGAAGAGTCTCGCAAAGGCCCGCATCTTTGCCTGCGACAGCCCGGAGGTGTCCATTCGTTCTGGCCGTCCCAGCTTCCCCAGGAGGGCGAAATACAGAGCATCGACAATCGCCTTCTCCGGCTCTGCAATCCACACGGTCCTATTCTGGACTCGCTCGGCCCGGTACCCGGTGAAGGCTCGGGGCCTGAGGTGATGGTAGACGAAACGCTTGCCCAGGGTGTTGAAGCTCGAAGTGCCTCGAGGCGTCGCCGATGTCACTGCGTAGGCCGCTTCAGGAATCAGGTGGTAAAAGGACAAGGCGAAGCCAAACGACACATAGGAGGGGCGGTAGAGGGCGTTGGCCACCTGCAAGTCCGGCGGGGGCGGGGAGGTCAAGGCATATAGACCTCGGCGAAGCTTGAGTATGTCTCCACGCTTGACGGCTCGCGTCACCAGGAACCGTCGGGCGATCTCGGAAGCTCCGAGCAGGTTGGCCAGGTCCTGCGGGGTGAACAGAAGGAGCCCCGCCTCACGCAGGTTTCTATCGACGATGGACCAACTGAGTTGCTTAGCCATATTGCTAAATATCTCGATTGGCAGCTATTCTACATTCCTGCCGCCCGGCTGTCAACAGGGAGGGGAAGGTGGCCAAGGGTCTCGTCACCTCGCTGGAACCCAAGAGGGTCTCAACCACCCGAGGGTCACAACGTGCCTACGGACGCAGCGTGGGGCGCTGCCAACCCAGGATCGGAAGCAAACGCGACGAGGCCAGGGAGGTCGATCCAAGGCGCGCGCGCGGGTGGTCATCAGGGCTTTTGGCCGGCTTGATGCTAGTGCAACTAGACATCTCTTAAGTCCTGCCGGCCCTGGTTGATGGGCCCATGGCAAGGAGGTGACTTGGAGCGGGGGGCTTCAGCTAAACCGAGTGGGACATTGTGCTATGGTGGAAACAGCCCCAGGACGGAGGATTGGTCGAAGCCGTCCGCAAGGCTCAGCGCCGGGGCCTGCGAAGAATGTTCCTGGACACCGTCCGGTGGGGGCGAGGTGACGGAGATTCTCTTCCGGACATTCTAGGCGATCCCATAACTGCGCGCGAGGGAGAGCCAGATGACGACCTCAATGGCACGGTGGTC
>Ga0315288_10005877_pt1 | contig 15554 bp, 10 predicted proteins | sample YL17G11_20_MG_FD_203454 | JGI IMG/M metagenome (GOLD analysis project Ga0315288, IMG submission 203454) | Sediment microbial communities from Yellowstone Lake, YNP, Wyoming, USA - YL17G11_20 | ecosystem: Environmental > Aquatic > Freshwater > Lake > Sediment | place: USA: Wyoming | collected...
ACCCTCCGGGCGTAGTTGCAGTATCCATCATCCTCCGTCCCGAGATGAGCCAGCTTATCCGTCTCACCATGGTTGCCGCCCTGGCCACAAGTCGCTGCATCGAGAAAGCCACCGGACTTAAGACGACGATTAAATGGCCTAATGATGTCCTGATTAGGGGCAAAAAAGTGAGCGGCATTTTAACGGAGAGCGCTCTCCGCGGGCAATCCGTTGATTGGGCAGTCATCGGCATAGGGATAAACGTCAATTTCGACCCCGGGGCTTACGCTGAGATTGCGGACATTGCCACCAGCCTCTCAGTTGAGCTGGGGCGAGAGGTTTCTCAACTGAATGTGCTTGTTCACTTGCTTATGGAGACTGAGCAGCTTTACCTGGCTTTGCGTAAAGGCGAGCCCGTTTGCCAGGAGTGGCGAGAGAAGCTGGAGACACTGGGCAAGGTAGTGCACGTGAAGACAGGCACCGAAGTAGAAAAGGGACTTGCTGAGTCAGTGGACGAGGACGGCGCTCTGCTGCTGAGGCGCTCTGATGGCACCTTAGTCCGCATCGTGGCTGGCGAAGTCACTCTCCGCCAATGATCAAAAGCCGTTCGTGGTGAGCTTGTCAAACCATGGATGGAGGTCGTTAAACAACTGGGGAGTGCAGAGGTGTCCTTCTTCGGAAGGACTGGGGGTTTGGGGGTGTCCCCCAATCTTAAAAATCCCCCAAGACTGGGGGATTTAGGGGGTTGAAAAGAGTTGTTAAATGTTCTCATGAACGGCCCTTCTACAGGCTCAAGGCGAACAGATTTAACGGCGTTGATGAAATTATCATAGGGGCGGGTTTTAAACCCGCCCCTACTTTTATGCTCAATCTAATTAAACGTAAAAGAGCTAGCCTTATTTTGGCTTTAGCAGCGGGGCAATCATGTCTACCGGCAGCGGGAACACTATCGTATTAGTTTTCTCAGTAGCTATTACTGTCAAGGTCTGCAGATAGCGTAGTTGTAATGCAATGGGCTGCGTAGCCATAACTTTGGCAGCCTCGGCCAGCTTCTCCGCTGCCTGAAGCTCACCTTCTGCATGGACGATTTTGGCTCTTTTCTCTCGCTCTGCCTCTGCCTGAGCCATAATCGCCCGCTGCATTGTTTGAGGAAGTTCGACCTCTTTTATCTCCACTATGCCGACCTTCACTCCCCAGGGGTCAGTTTGCTCGTCGATTATCCTTTGTAGCGTCTGGTTAATTTTCTCCCTCTGGGCGAGCACCTCGTCGAGTTCAGATTGACCGAGAACGCTGCGCAGGGTTGTCTGCGCTATTTGCGAGGTAGCGTAGCGATGGTCGAACACCTTGATCACTGAATCCTCGGGCTTGACTACCCTATAATAAACCACGGCATTAACCTTAACTGTCACGTTATCCTTTGTAATCGCCTCTTGCGATGGGACATCCATAGTCACAACACGCAGGTCTACCTTAACGCTGCGCTCGATGAATGGGATAATCATGAATAGCCCAGGCCCTCGCACGTCGGTGAACCGGCCGAGGCGGAAGACAACGCCTCGTTCATATTCCTGTGCAATTCTGATCGCTGCCGAAGCTACTATGAGTACCACGAATAAAAAAGCAACGACCCCTATGATAGCTCCTGACATGTCTAACCTCCTCGCTGTTTTTTAGTGACCCTGAGTTTCAGTCCTTCGACCTTTGTTACTACTACCTCCTCGCCGGTTTCGATTCTACCCGCTTCCGATGTTGCTGTCCATAGCTCGCCTTCAACATAAACCATCCCGGTTGGATCGAGCACCGTGTGAGCGAGCGCTACCTTACCAACCAGTCCCTCTTTGCCTGTAGCGGGTCGGCGACGCTGAGAACGAATAATAGCTCCGATAAAGAAGGCGAAGACTGCGGTAACCACGATTATCACTGCTGCAACAACCCACCAGTTTATATGAAGCTGGAACAATTCTGGACCTCCACCGAATAAGATTATAGAGCCCATAACCAGTGAGGCTACGCCACCTATGGTTAATATGCCGAAGCTAGTGACAAATGCCTCAAGTATAAACAAGATGAAGGCGAGTATGATGAAAAATACACCTGCCCACGAGGCTTCGAGTACGGCCAGGGAATAAAAGGCGAGGATGAGGGAAATCGCTCCGACCACTCCGGGCAGTATGGCGCCGGGGTGGATAAATTCAAGGATTAACCCCGTTACTGCAAGAGAAAGCAGTATATAGGCGATATTCGGGTTGGTGATGGCCTGGAGGAACTTCTCAATGGTGCTCATCCCCACATCGTTCTTGGAATAGCCCTCGGTGCTGATAGTTACTTCCTGGCCTGCCACTTCAACTTTCATGCCGTTAAGCTGGGCAATCAGTGAATCGAGGTCCTTTGCTCCCAGGTCGACAAGAGGAGGCTTAAGATAAGGGGTATCGAGTCCTAGTAATGTTTGATCTTGCTCGGGGATAGGCGCAAGACCCAGCGCCTCCTGGTCGGTGAAGGAGAGAGCTTCGACCACTGTGGCCTCAGCTGCTGCCTGATTGCGGCCGCGCAGGTTAGCTAGGCTTCTGATCCTGGCGGCTGTATCCTCTGTTACTTTCTTCTTTAAAGTCTCAGGGAGTTCGCCTTCCGTGGATATCGGGCTGGCGGCACCGATGCGGCTGGCTGGAGCCATAGCGGCCACATGCGCCGCAAGAGTAATAAAAGTGCCCGCCGAGCCTGCCCAGCGGTCGACATAGACCACCACTGGCACTTTAGCGTCCAGGATTCGGTCCACGATTTTTTCTGTTGTGGAAAGCAAGCCGCCAGGGGTGCTCAGTTCGATGATTACGGCTGATGCCTGGTGAGATTCTGCCTCGCTGATGCCGCGGTCGATGTAGCTGGCAACTGCGGGGACAATATCCCCGTCTACATGCAGTACGTCAATCTCTGAGGAAGGAGTGGCTGAGGCAGAGCCTACGATGGCTAAAGCTGCTAGCAGCCAGAGCAAGAGCAATGAGATGCGCACTGCTTTTAACATAGCTTGAGTCTAACCGCACACACCCGTTTAGTCAAGGATTATAGGCTACTGCCGCCTTTTTGCAACCCGTCTCTGCCCTGTGATAAACTGGGCTTATGAGCCTTTGTTAATGTGGTTCCCAGGATGAAGCAGTTAAGATGATTAAGGCAGTTTTCTTCGATTTCTATAATACAATTATCTCTTTCGATCCCCCGCGCGAGCAGTTGCAGGTGACTGCGTGCCGTGAGTTCGGCATAGAAGTTGTTCGCAGAGCTATACCGCGCGGATACTGGTATGCCGACGACTTCATGAGCCGTGAGAATGCCCGCCTTGCCATTCAGAAACGTTCCCAGGAGGAGGTGCAGTCGTTCTGGGGTGATTATGAATCTATCATTCTGAAAGCCGCAGGGGTTGATGTTTCCAGGGAGTTAGCGTTGCGTATATTCACCCGAGCGCGCCAGCTCGACCGCAAGCTCGTTCTGTTTGAGGATGTAATCCCCATTTTGGGCACGCTCAGAAATCGTGGCATTGTTACAGGTTTGGTCTCAAATTTGAGTCGTGGTCTGGATGGTCACTGCAATGAGCTTGGTCTCACCACTTACGTGGATTTCGCTCTGACCTCGGCTGAGATCGGGGCAGAGAAGCCTCATCCTCCGATATTCCTGGCTGCCCTGGAGCGTGCCAGGGTAAGCGCTTCCGAAACTATCCATGTGGGTGACCAGTATCATTCAGACGTATTAGGAGCCAAGGGTGTGGGTATCAGCCCCTTGCTCCTCGACCGCGATGGCTTCTGGGAAGGGGTCAAAGACTGTCCGCGAATCAGAAGCCTGAGCGAGATTGTGAACTATCTGTAGCTTGAACCATCTTCATTAATAGCTGCTCCAGAGCCTCTTTCCACTCCTTGTCTGCTTTTTTAGTATCCAGTCGCAGTTGATTTGTGCCTATCTTTAATCTGCTGCCAAAGTCGCGCTGAAGTAATGGCTTGTCTACCCTGGCTGTTGCGCTCAGTGTCAGCACTACCTGACTGTTGTCAAATGAGATGGCTTCGATGCCAGCCTTGCTTCCGTGCAGCTTTATCCTTACCAGGAAAAGTAGGTCTCTGACCTCTGTAGGCAGCTGACCAAACCTGTCCTCAAGTTCTCTGGAGAGCTCTTCCAGTTCTTCTGGTAAGCTGACTTTAGCCAGGCGCAAATACAGGGAGAGACGGGTGCTGAGGTCGGCTATATATTCTTTTGGTATGTGAGCGGGTAAAGGCAGGTCAACGGTGGTGGAGGCGGGATTGATAGAAACCTTAGGTTTGCCACCCGCTCCGAGTTCTTCCACAGACTCAGCTAGAAGTTGAGTGTAAAGCTCGAAACCGACGGCGCCTATATGACCGCTCTGCTCTGCTCCGAGGAGGTTGCCTGCGCCGCGAATCTCGAGGTCTTTCATAGCGATGCGGAATCCAGACCCCAATTCGGTAGCCTCGAAAATAGTCCTCAGTCTCTTCTCCGCAGCGTCGGTGAGTTGTTTGCCTTTGTCATAGAAGAAATAGGCATAGGCTCGGTTCGAGCCGCGCCCCACTCTGCCCCTGAGTTGATAAAGCTGCGTTAGCCCCAATTTATCAGCGTCATCTACAATCAAAGTGTTGACGTTAGGCAGGTCGAGTCCAGATTCGATGATAGTTGTACATACCAGGACGTCTATTTTGCCTTGCGAGAAATGCAGCATCACCGACTCCAGCGTTTCCTCAGGCATCTGACCGTGGGCAATTCCTACCCTGGCTTCTGACACCAGTTTTTCCAGTTCCCTGGCTACCCAGCCAATGCTATGCACGCGGTTATGGACGAAGAACACCTGTCCGTTTCGCTCCAGTTCCCTTAATATCGCCTCGCGTACCATCCTCTCATTGTAGGCAGAGACGTGGGTCTTTATGGGCAAACGCTCCTCGGGCGGTGTTTCCATAGTGCTCATATCGCGCACACCGACCAATGCCATGTGCAGGGTGCGGGGGATAGGGGTGGCGCTTAAGGTTAGGACATCTACCTCTTTTCTCAATTGCTTGAGCCGTTCTTTGTGAGCCACGCCGAAGCGCTGCTCTTCGTCGATGACGACCAGCCCTAGGTTCTTGAAGGAGACATCCTTCTGGAGAAGGCGATGGGTGCCGATGCAGATATCCACGCTCCCATTGGCTAAACCTTGAATTACCTGCTGTTGCTCCCTGGGAGAACGGAAACGGCTCAGAAGCTCAACCTTAACCGGGAATGTACTCAGCCGCTGGCTGAAGGTGGCGAAGTGCTGTTGTGCCAGCACTGTAGTGGGCACCAGCACTGCAACCTGCATCCCGTCCATTACGGTTTTGAAGGCAGCGCGCAGGGCGACCTCGGTCTTGCCATAGCCTACATCGCCGCACACCAGCCTGTCCATGGGTCGTGCCTTTTCCATATCCTGTTTGACATCCTGTACTGCCTCAAGCTGGTCTGGTGTTTCAACATAAGGGAAGGATGATTCGAACTCGTGCTGCCACACTGTGTCTGGCGAGGAGGCTAAGCCAGGCATTACCTCTCTTGCTGAGTAGAGTTCCAGCAGCTCCTCTGCCAGGATGTTAGCTGCCTCTTTCACCCTTTGCTTGGCTCGATTCCATTCCTGTGTTCCCAGTCGGCTCAGGGAAGGACTATAGCCTCCGGGTCCGATATATCGGCTGACTCGGTCGACCTGCTCGCTGGGCACGTATAGTTTGTCGCCCGCTGCGTATTCTAAGACCATGTACTCTCGCTCTAAATCATGAAGAGGGAGCTTTGCGAGACCTGCGAACCTGGCAACGCCGTGGTCTATGTGCACTACATAGTCGCCGATGGCAAGGTCAGAGAGAAATGCCTCACGGCGTACAGGTCGTTTTGGCACTGCCCGTAGTTTCTTGGCGAAGCCAAAGAGTTCGACATCGCTGAGCAGCACATCGCCGCTAGCCCCGTTTATCGCCCATCCTTCGGCAAGTGCCCCCTGCACCAGGGTAATCGAGCCTTGGGGGGGCAGGTGCTCGATATCTGTTACTGGAAAGGCGATTGTGTCCTGTCCTTCGAAGAGCTCCGATAGTCTCGGAGACTGCTGGGAGACGATGATAACCCTACGCCTGTTCTCTATCATCTCCTTTGTCTCTCTCAGGAAAACGGGCAGGCGTCCACTGTAATTCGGGGCTGGACTGAAGCTCATGGCATAGACCTGACTGTCGTCTCCCCATTGCTCCAAAGCGAGGAGATGGTTGAATCTGCTGAGCTTGTTCTCAAACTCTGTGCCGGTGAAGTAAGGTACCGGGAAGTTGCACGGCAGCTCGCCTCGCTCTGCCTGGGCGCAGCGCAGCTCGTTAGCTTCGGTGTCCAACTCGGCTATTGCTGCTTCGAAAAGTTCCGGCTGGTCGATGATGACCAGGGTATTCGGCGTCAGGTAATCGGGGAGAGCGCCGTCGTTCACTAAAGACGAATATATGTCCATGCCATCGAATCTCTGACCGAGTGTCAATCGCTCCATCTCCTCCGCCACCCTGCTTTTTGCCTCGCTGTTCAGAGTGGAGAGGTCAAGCCTTTTCAGAATGTTGCCCCATTCGTTGGCTGGGATTACCATCTCCCTGGCTGGGATGATGGTTACCGCAGAGACCGTCTCGATGGAGCGCTGGGTCGCTGGGTCGAAGGTGCGGATGCTCTCTATCTCGTCACCGAAAAGCTCGATTCGGACGGGGGAATCATAGTGTGGTGGGTAGATGTCTATAATGCCACCGCGTCGGCTCATTGTTCCTGGAAGCTCCACCCTGGCATCTGATTCGTAGCCCAGTCCTATCCACTTTTCCAGCATTTGCTCAAGATCGAGCTTCATTCCCTTGTTGAGCGTGTGGCGGGACGCTACGAAAAGGGGGGCTGGCATTACCTTTCGGACTGCCGCATGGGCTGAGACAATGACCAAGGGTGTTTTGCCGTCATCGCACAAATCCGAGAGCACCTTCAGTCGTTGCTTCACTGTGTAGGTGTCGGACGAGATGCGTTCGTAGGGAAGCGCATCGGTCTCGGGGAAAAGATGAATTGAGTCGTTGCTGCCGCACCAGACGGGTATCTCCTCGTAAAGCTGCATGGCTCTCTCAGACCTGGCAGTTATTACCAGCATAGGTGTGCCAAGCTGGCGGTAAAGGGAGGCGATGAGATAGGGCTTGGCTGCATTGAGCACAGCCGCTTTTTTTGTGCCCTTATCTGCCTGCAGCCCTTTGACGAGCCTCTGGTAGCCAGGCGTATCCTGAACTAGAGAGAGAAGACCGGATAGATTCATAACATAACACCTAAAGGGCTAGTCGAGCGGACTAGCCCTATCTGAATCCTATCAGAAATGCGCAGAAGGAGGCAAACTTCAGTTGTATTTGTTCATTGCTGCTGTGATGCCTTCGGCGAGCATGCATTGAATGGCAGCAGTGACCCTGGGGTAAACCTCTTTCATGATGTTTTTTTCTTCATCAGTGAAATCGCTGAGGACGTGTTCCACTGCATCAACTTGCTGTAGCGAGGTATCGGCGTCATCTTGGAGGGGGGCGATACCTACCCGAATCCGGGTGAAGTCCTTAGTGCCCAGGCGGTCTATGATGGATTTCATGCCTTTGTGTCCCCCTGAGCTGCCACTATCGCGGATGCGTATTTTGCTCAGGGGGAGGTCGAGGTCATCGTAAACAACGAGTATATTTTCGGGGGAGAGCTTGAAGCGTCGCACCAGAGCTGCAACTGCCTCGCCGCTCAGGTTCATGAAGGTCTTGGGTTTAGCCAGAATGACCTTTTCCCCAGCCACCTCCCCCATACCCAACTGGCTCCGCGCTCCGCGCTGTGTCAGCGAGATGCCATGCTTGCGGGCAAGGAGGTCGATGCATTTAAATCCTACGTTATGTCTGTTGTTGACATAATGACGTCCGGGGTTGCCCAGTCCTACTATCAGTTTCATGGAAAACTCTTCAACCCCCTTCATCCCCCAGTCTTGGGGGACTCTAAGAAGCTGGGGGGGGTACCCCAGGCCCCCAGCAGAGAGGCTTCGCCCCTCTGCACTCCCAGACGCAAAATCTACTTCTTGTTTAGTCCAAGCATCTCCAGGAATTGTTCTTCGGTGAGCAGGGTGGTGCCCAGTTCGCGGGCGCGGTCTAGCTTGGAGCCAGGGTCAGCGCCGATTACTACGAAGTCTGTCTTCCTGGTTACAGTGCTGACTGCGGCGCCGCCGAGTTCCTTTATCTTTGCCTCAGCCTGGCTTCTGGTGGATGACTCCAGCTTACCGGTGACTACGAACTCCTTGCCTGCGAGGGGCAACTCACGTGGCTTGGCTGCTTCCTCTCGCATCCTCACTCCGGCTTTACTCAGCTTGTCGATTACCTTCAGGTTGGACTCCTGTCTGAAGAAGGCAACGATGCTCTCAGCGATTTTGGGGCCTATGGTAGGCACTGCCATTAGCTGCTCTTCGCTTGCTTGAGTCAGCTTATCCATGCTTGCGAAGTTCCTGGCAAGTATCTCGGCGGTCTCCGAGCCTACGTGTCGTATTCCCAGGGCGAAGATAACTCTTGCCAGCGGTCTGTTCTTGCTTTCTTCGATAGCTTTGAGTACGTTGGAGGCGCTTTTAGCCCCCATTCGGTCCAGTCCGATGAACTCGCCTTTCCTATCGTTAAGGGTGTATATGTCGGCGACGTCTTTTATCAGACCGGACTGGAGCAGGATATCAGCCAGCTTTTCTCCGATGCCCTCTATGTCCATAGCACCGCGTGAGACGAAGTGCTTCACCAGCTCGTATATCTGGGCGGGGCAAGATACGTTGGTGCAACGGGACATAGCCTCGCCCTCGGGCTTTATCGCCTCGGAGCCGCACTCAGGACAGCGAGGGGGCATGACAAAGATTTTCTCCGCACCTGTGCGCAGACTAACCACGGGACCCACTACTTCAGGAATGACCTCACCTGCCCTTTGTACGATGACCGTATCTCCTATGCGGATGTCTTTGCGTCTGATATCGTACTCATTGTGCAATGCGGCACGCTTGACTATCACTCCACCTACATTGATGGGCTCCAGAATGGCGAAGGGGTTCAGCGTTCCGGTGCGTCCTACACTCACACCTATTTCGAGGAGGCGGGTGGTTGCCTGGGTGGCGGGGAATTTATATGCCACAGCCCAGCGGGGCTCGCGTCCCACGACACCCAGTTGCTGCTGGAGGGCGAAGTGATTGACTTTGACTACGATACCATCGGCTTCGTAAGGAAGATGCTCCCGTTCCGCAGTCCAGCGCTGGTAGTAGCTTTCGACCTCGCCAATGTCTGTGAAAAAGGTGTTATGCGGATTCAGCTTGAAGCCCAACGACTTCAGGTACTCCATAGTCTCCCAGTGGTTATCGGGCACTGTGCCCTCAGCCCAGCCCAGACCGTAGATATAGATGTCGAGAGGGCGCTGGGCTGTGATACGCGGGTCTAGCTGGCGCACCGAGCCTGCTGCAGCGTTTCTGGGGTTAGCGAACAGCGGCTGCCCCGCTGCGGCTCTTTCCTCGTTCAGCTTTTTGAAGCCTTTCCTGGAGAGGAAGACCTCTCCTCTAACCTCGAACCTCTTTGGGGCTCCCCTGGGTACAGCGAGAGGTATGCTTTTAATAGTCCTCAAGTTCTGGGTGACGTCTTCGCCGCGAAATCCATCGCCACGAGTGGAACCTGTAGTAAGCCTTCCTTCCTCATATATTAGGGCTATAGCCAGCCCGTCTATCTTATGCTCTGCTACCAATTCGAAGCGTTGTCCCTGCAATAGCCCTGAGATTCGCTTGTGCCAGGCGAGCAGTTCCTCGTTGGAAAATGCGTTTCCCAAGCTTAACATGGGCTCTCGGTGCTCTACAACGCCGAAAGCTTCCACAGGCGCGGCTCCCACACGCTGTGTGGGCGAGTCCGGGGTGACAAGCTGAGGGTGCTCGTCCTCGAGAGACTTAAGCTCTCTCATAAGCCTGTCATATTCCTCGTCGCTTATCTCAGGACTATCGAGCACGTAGTAGCGATGGTTATGGTAGTCTATGAGGTCTCGGAGCTTTTCGATTTTTCCCTTTGGCTCTTTTTCTCCCACAACATCTGCCCTGCAAGATTTTTTCGGCTAGCGAATCTAGGCGAGGCTGCGAAATTTCTTTCTCGTAGTATAGCATATAGTTCAAGCCGGGGACAAAAAGGGGTCTGAAAGAGCTTTACAAAAGTTTGTTTTTATGTTATTAAAAAGTACTAGGGTGTAATGGCAAAATATATTTTTGTCACAGGTGGCGTAGTTAGTTCTGTTGGTAAAGGTATCGTCGCCGCCTCTCTGGGAAGGCTCCTGAAAAGCTACCAGATAAGCGTCTCAGCCCAGAAATTAGACCCTTACCTCAACGTCGATCCGGGCACCATGTCTCCCTATCAGCACGGGGAGGTATTCGTTACTGAGGACGGCGCGGAAACTGACCTCGACCTCGGTCACTACGAGCGTTTCATAGACACCAACCTTACCAGCGCCTCAAGTGTTACCACAGGGCAGATATACAGCGCTGTGATAGCCAAGGAGAGGAGGGGCGATTTCCTGGGTGGCACTATCCAGGTGGTGCCCCATGTTACCAGTGAAATTAAAAAGCGCATTCGGGAAGTAGCTGAGAAAAGCGGCGCTGAAGTGGTGATTGTGGAGGTGGGGGGCACTGTCGGTGATATCGAGGGGCAGCCATTCCTCGAAGCTATCCGTCAGATGCGCAATGATGTGGGGCGTGATAACGTTCTCTACGTCCATGTTACCTTGCTACCTTACATCGGGTCGACAGGGGAGCTTAAGACCAAGCCGACTCAGCACAGCGTAAAGGAACTTCGAAGCATCGGTATCCAGCCTGATATCATTGTCTGTCGCAGTGACTATCCGGTTAGCGACGATTTGAAGGACAAGATTGCCCTGTTTTGCGATGTGGAGAAGCGTGCAGTGGTTCCGCTTCCTACTGCGTCAGTAATCTATGAGGTTCCGCTTATTCTAGATGGCTCCGGGTTGGGTGAAATTGTTGTTGATAAGCTGCGGTTGTCGGCGGCGTCGCGGGACCTCGTTGAATGGCGCAACATGGTGGAGAGGATGAAAAAGCCGAAGGCGCCTGTTTCCATTGCGCTTGTGGGCAAATACGTTAAGTTGCGGGATGCTTATCTATCGGTTCGAGAAGCTTTACGTCATGCTGCGCTATATCACGATAGGGATGTGGATATCGTCTGGATTGAGTCCGAGGACTTGGAGAAAGAGGGCGGTGAGGCTCTCTTGCGTACTGTGAACGGGATAGTGGTGCCGGGGGGGTTCGGCTATCGTGGTATTGAGGGAAAGGTGAGAACTGCGAAATATGCTCGAGAGAATAACGTGCCTTATTTAGGTCTGTGTCTGGGGTTGCATATAATGGTCATAGAATATGCGCGCCATGTGCTTAAGTCCAGCAAGTGTAACTCCAGGGAATTCGATGAGGATACACCTCACCCTGTGATTGACCTTCTGCTTACTCAAAAGGAGATCAAGGAAAAGGGTGGCACAATGCGCCTAGGTCTCTATCCCTGTCAGCTTGTTTCGGGCACAAAGGCTGCTCTCGCTTATGACAATACCTCTCTTATATATGAACGCCATCGCCACCGCTTTGAGTTCAACAATAAGTATAGAGATGTTCTGGGCAAGGCAGGGCTCATTGCCAGTGGCATTTCTCCAGATGGCAGGCTGGTGGAGATAGTCGAACTTGCTGAGCATCCCTGGATGGTAGGGACGCAGTTCCATCCGGAATTCGCCTCTCGTCCTAATCGCGCCCATCCTCTCTTTCGCGACTTTATGGGGGCAGCGAAGAAGACTTTGAAGGTGGGCGACCAGCGTCCTTTGCCCTTGGAACCAAATGCAACTAACTGAATTGTTTCGTAGTCAGGCAAGTTGGGTGAGGCTTGGGGGGTAAGATGCCTTTGGGAATTACCCGAAAGTGGGGGGTAGGGGGGTTGAAAAGCTCCACCCCGCGACATTATTATATAGACAAAACCGTTTACTTATGATATATTAAGGCAGCTAAATGCGCATATTCTTGGATACCGCCAATATTGACGAGGTCCGCCAGGCAGCAAAGTTGGGTGTGATAACCGGAGTTACTACTAACCCTTCTCTGGTAGCTAAAGAAAAAAAGGCGGATATGAGGGCGGTGATTCAGGAGATCTCCTCCATAGTCGATGGTCCCATCAGTGCTGAGGTACTTAGCTTGGAGCCGAAGGCTATGATCCGGGAAGCTAGAGAAGTCTCCTCGTGGTCGCCCAATGTGGTAGTAAAGATTCCGGTGTCAGCGGGCGGTCTGGAAGCAATCTCAGTTCTTTCCAAAGAGGGGATACGTACTAACCTTACGCTTTGTTTTTCTTTGAATCAGGCTATATTGGGTGGGATTGTGGGGGCGAGCTATGTCAGCCCGTTTGTAGGCCGGATGGACGATGTAGGGCATGATGGCATGCAGCTCGTGGCTGAAATCGTGAAGGTTTTCGAGCATTATAAATTGCCCGCTAAAGTCATCGCAGCTAGCATCCGTCACCCGTTGCATGTTGTTGCTGCTGCCAAGGCAGGGGCGCACATAGCGACCATACCTTACAGTGTATTAATGCAGATGATTAAACATCCGCTGACTGATATTGGCATTGCCCGCTTTGCTGAGGATTGGCAACGCATCTCTAAGGCGTGAAGCCATAACCGCAATAATGGCACCGGAAACATCTTCCATTAGCTGTGCTCAATATAATTAATATAATTATGGAGTAGAACTATGAACATAACCGAACTCGAGGAAAAAACCCGAGAAGAACTCATGGGAATGGCTAAGGAGCGGGGGCTCACTGGCGTCAGCAATCTGAAGAAGGAGGACCTTGTGCTGCGGCTGCTTCAGAACAACGCCGAGCAGCAGGGCTATTCCTTCAGAGGAGGTATCCTCGAAGTAATGAACGAGGGCTATGGGTTCCTGCGCCAGAGTGACCTCCATCCCAATGCTAACGATATCTATGTATCGCAGTCCCAGATTCGCAGATTCGCTCTGCGAACAGGAGATATAGTTAGCGGTCAGGTTAGAGCGCCCAAGGACGGCGAGAAGTATCACAGTCTGCTTCGTGTGGAGACTGTTAACAGTATGGATCCCGAGGTAGCCAAAGAGCGCCCCTTGTTTGAACATAAGACGCCTATCTTTCCCAATAAGTTAATCAATCTGGAGACGACTCCTAACAATCTGTCCCAAAGGCTGCTCAATCTCATTGCTCCTATCGGTCGGGGACAGCGCGGGCTCATAGTCTCCCCTCCCAAAGCGGGAAAGACCATGTTGCTGAAACATATCGCCAATGGAATTACAGCCAATTACAATGACATACATCTTATGATATGTCTCATAGGTGAGCGACCGGAGGAAGTAACCGACTGGAAGAGGTCGGTAAAAGCCGAGGTGATTGCTTCTACCTTTGATGAACCGGTCGAAGAGCATACCAGAACTGCCGAGGTGGCGCTGGAACGTGCCAAGAGGCTGGTGGAGACAGGGATGGACGTGGTGATTTTGCTCGATAGCATAACGCGACTAACTCGCGCTTATAACCTGGAAATACCCTCCAGCGGACGCACCCTTTCCGGTGGCGTTGACCCTGCTGCGCTCTATCCTCCCAAGAAGTTCTTCGGTGCAGCCAGGAACACAGAGGAGGGGGGTAGCCTCACTGTTATTGCCACCTGTCTTATAGATACCGGCAGCAGGATGGATGAGGTGATTTACGAGGAGTTCAAGGGCACTGGCAATATGGAGCTTCATCTTGACCGCAAGCTTGCTGAGCGCAGGATTTTCCCCTCGATAGATATTCAACGTAGCGGCACCAGACGCGAGGAATTGCTTTTGGATGAGCTTACTTTGAAGCAGGTCTGGGTGGTGCGAAGGATGGCTAGCCTGGTCGGCCAGAATTCCTCAAATCCTACTGAAGCTACAGAGAGGGTATTGGAGAGGTTGTCGAAGACTTCGTCCAACGCTGAATTTCTGGCTACACTTGCCAAAGAGTTCTAGCTCAGCCTTGCGAAATAGCCTCAATCGTTGTTACCCCTTTACTTCGCTGCTATAATAAATGGCGATTTGCTATGAGTAGTTATCAGCGCATTGTCGTCAAACTAGGCACAAATCTGCTTACCGCTGGCAGCGACCGCCTGAATCTCGAGACTATGGCTTCCCTGGTGGGACAAATCGCCAGGCTGCACAAGGAAGGTCTCGGGGTAGTGGTCGTTACCTCTGGAGCGATTGCAGCAGGAAGGCATCGTCTCGGGGTTACCAAGGAGCAGGGGGAGCTTGTTTCCAAGCAGGTGCTGGCGGCAGTGGGGCAGAGCCGCCTTATGGATGCCTACGATAAGCTTTTCGGGTGGCATGAGATAAAGATAGCTCAGACGTTGCTGACCCGGGCTGACCTCTCGGATAGGCTAAGGTATCTCAATGCGCGCAACACTCTAGCGGCTCTTCTGGAGCTTCGGGTGATACCGATAGTAAATGAAAACGATGTGGTCGCCGTGGAGGAAATACAGGAGATTGTGTTCGGCGACAACGACAATCTTTCCGCCATGGTTGCTAATCTGGTTGACGCCGACCTGCTGATGCTGCTTACCGACACTGCTGGACTCTATACCGCTGACCCACGATTGGACCCCAAGGCTAAGCTTATCGAACGTGTTGACAAAATCAACGCATCCATTGAGGCTCTTGCTGGCGGAAGCAGCAGCGGGCGGGGCACCGGCGGCATGGCTACCAAGATTCAGGCGGCGAAGCTCGCAACCGCTTCCGGGGTGGCTGTGGTAATCGCTAATGGGCGCGAGGCTGATATAATCGTCAGGTTGGCGAAGGGTGAGGCTGTAGGGACTTTCTTTAAACCGGTCGCTTCCAAGCTAGAAAGCCGTAAGCGCTGGCTGCTGAGCCAGCTTTCTAAAGGGAAGCTTTATGTTGACGATGGTGCAGCAGCAGTCTTGCGCAAGCAGAATAAGAGCCTGCTCCCCGCAGGGATTACCAAGATAGGCGGCGATTTTGAGCGAGGCGATGTGGTAAACATCTTCGATACTGCAACTAACGAAAAGATAGCCTATGGAATTACCAACTACAGTTCTGGTGACATCGCTGTTATCAAAGGCGCTCATTCTGACAAAATAGCCGAACTATTGGGCTACGAATATGGGGCTGAGGTGGTGCACCGCGATAACCTGGTAGTTCTCTAGCCTCAAAAGGAGTCCTGAAATGCAAGCTGGTATGAGTGAAGTCGAGACCAAAGCAAAGGCGGCGAAGGCTGCCTCGAAGAAATTGGCATATCTCTCGACTGCCATAAAAAACAAGGCTCTGCTCTCTATTGCCGATGAGCTTGTGGCTAAAGAGAAGGACATCCTGGCTGCCAATAAACTGGATTATACCGAGGGTGAGAAGGCGGGCATGAGCGCTGCCATGCTTGACCGCTTGCTGTTGAACACGGAGCGGATTAAAGGGATGGCGGCAGATGTGCGCATTGTGGCTGCTTTGCCTGACCCGGTGGGTGAGATTTTCGAGATGCGCACTTTGCCCAATGGGCTTCAGGTTGGCA
>Ga0315288_10005878_pt1 | contig 15554 bp, 10 predicted proteins | sample YL17G11_20_MG_FD_203454 | JGI IMG/M metagenome (GOLD analysis project Ga0315288, IMG submission 203454) | Sediment microbial communities from Yellowstone Lake, YNP, Wyoming, USA - YL17G11_20 | ecosystem: Environmental > Aquatic > Freshwater > Lake > Sediment | place: USA: Wyoming | collected...
GATAGTACCTTTTGGGGGGTATGAGCGAGTCGAGATGGGTGGGGGGGAGATTTTGGCGGAGGCGCGGAAGTATTTTGAGAAGGCGGCGAGTGAGGTCGATGAAATGGGTTATCATCGCCGGGGGCCGGAGGTGCTTTTGATTGAGGCGGAGGTTCTGACTCTTGAGGGGAAGAAAGAGAAGGGGAAGAAGACGTTTGAGAAGGCTAAGGCACGGATTGATGAGATGGGGTGCCATCGGTGGGATAGTGAAGTTGAGAGAATATCGAATATCGAATGATGAATTTCGAATGAAGAAGGTTGATGAGGCGGAGGGGAGGTTTTGATTTTGTTCTTTCGCAACAGGGGGTTTTCTGTTAAAAATGGCGCAGGCTTGCCCGCCCCAGCACCGGCGGGCTTGTCGCCTGATTTCTTCGTAATGTTGTAAGCCGGAAGACAGATCGAGTTTGAATTAACAGGAGGCGCAGAAATGGAACGCAGACGTGCAAGAGTAAGGTTTCTATCGAACACCAGTTGGGTGTTGGCCTTGATTTGCCTGGTTTTATGCACTTCGTGTACGGCGCAGGGCGGTTACAAGCCGGCGGAAGGGCCGCTGCTGACCCGCTGGGCGAAGGAAGTCTCGGCGGAGAATGCTTTGCCTGAGTATCCGCGGCCGCAAATGGTCCGCACGGACTGGCTGAACCTCAACGGGCTTTGGGACTACGCTATCAAGCCAAAGGATCAGGCAGCGCTGGCGCGGGAGGAGTTTGATGGCCAGATTCTCGTGCCCTATCCGATCGAATCGGCCCTTTCGGGTGTGATGAAGCCCGTCGGTCCTGAGAACCGCCTATGGTACCGGCGGACCTTCGAGATTCCAAAGAAATGGAACAATAAACGTGTGCTGCTGCACTTCGGGGCGGTCGATTGGGATGTGACGGTCTGGGTGAACAGTTACACGCTTGGCAGCCACCGCGGCGGGTACGACCCATTCAGTTTCGATATTACCGATGCGCTGACCAAGAGCGGGAAGCAAGAAATAGTGCTCTGGGTCTGGGACCCGACCAATACGGGGACGCAGCCGCGAGGCAAGCAGGTGCTCAAGCCCGGCGGAATCTGGTACACCGCCGTCACCGGTATCTGGCAGACGGTCTGGCTCGAACCGGTATCGGAGTTCTATATCAAGGCACTGAAGATCACTCCCGACGTTGATGCCTCCACGGTCCAGCTCGATATTAAAACCCCGGAAGTTTCCGGAAAAGCAATCGGCACACGCATACGAATTTTCGACGGCGATAAAATCGTGTCCGAGGGTGTCGCAACTGCCAGCTTGGATCCTCCTGCGCAAGGTTCGACTCTCAGCGATTCATCGAGCCGGGTGCGGATAGAGAACGCGAAGTTATGGGCACCCGATTCTCCCTTCTTATACGGAGTGCAAATCACGCTGTTATTGGATGGCAAGGAGGTGGATCAGGTTAAGTCCTATTTCGGGATGCGCAAGATCGGGGTCGGGAAGGATGAGGCGGGTATAAATCGACTATTTTTGAACAACGAGCCGTTGTTCCAGTATGGGCCGCTCGACCAGGGCTGGTGGCCGGACGGGCTTTACACAGCGCCGACGGACGAGGCCTTGAAGTACGATATCGAGGTGCTCAAGAAATTGGGCTGCAATATGTTGCGAAAGCACGTCAAGATTGAGCCTGACCGCCTTTATTACTGGTGCGACAAGCTGGGCCTGATGGTGTGGCAGGATATGCCCAGCGGCGACAAATTCATCGGCGGCAACGACCCGGATATTCAGCGCTCGCCCGAGTCCGCCGCCCAGTTCGAGGCCGGGCTAAAGGCGATGATCTCCACCTTCTACAACCATCCGTGCATTATTATGTGGGTCCCCTACAACGAGGGCTGGGGGCAGTGGGACACGCCCCGTATCGTGAACCTGATCAAGGAGCTGGACCCGACCCGGCTGGTGAACAACGCCAGCGGCTGGAGCGATCGTGGCGTCGGCGACGTGCACGATATTCACAGCTATCCGGGCCCTGCCGCGCCGCCCGTCGGGGACAAAAGGGCGGCCGTATTGGGCGAGTTCGGCGGCCTGGGCCTGCCGGTCAATGGACATACCTGGCAGGCGGAGAAAAACTGGGGCTATCGCAGCTTTGAGACCCGCGAGGCGCTGACTGAGGCGTATGTGAACCTGCTTGGACGGCTGCGCTCTCTGATTGCCGGCGGGCTGAGCGCTGCGGTCTATACTCAGACGACGGACGTCGAGGTCGAGGTCAACGGGATGATGACGTACGACCGTGCGATGATAAAGTGCGATGAGCAGAAGGCCGCAGCCGCGGCCAAGCGACTCTATCTGCCGCCGCCCATCGTCAAAACGATTGTGCCCACATCGGAAAAGGACGGCCTTGAGTGGCGGTACACGATGGAGAAGCCCGCGGACGGCTGGGAGCAGCCGGGCTTCGACGATTCCTCGTGGCAGAAGGGGCCGGGCGGCTTCGGCACTAAAGACACGCCGGGGACGGCGGTCCGCACCGAATGGAAGGGTTCCGACATCTGGATACGGCGGACGTTCGAGCTGCCGGACAAAAAGTCTGGGCGGACGCACCTTTCAATCCACCACGATGAGGACGCCGAGGTCTATATAAATGGCCGGCTTGCCAGTAAGCTGGAGGGCTACACGACGAGCTACATTCAGATTGAGCTTGCCGAACAGGCGCTCCAGGCGCTCAAGGTCGGCTCGAACTGCATCGCCGTTCACTGCCACCAGACCAGCGGCGGCCAGTACATCGACGTCGGCCTGGTTGACGTAATGGAACAGCCAGTGAGATAGCAGGAGGAGGTCTTTGCCGCGCTGACACTCGGTGCCCGTGTTGCTCGACAGGTGAGCGTGACACTCAAGAAGGCCCTCAAGGCCAAGACAACCGGCTGGCAGGAAGCAAAGCTCGATTTTCCTGAGGATTGAGCAGACATTACAGCATTCTCAAAGGATACAAGGGGACATACACATGGCGCTATTGTTGGGATACGATGTTGGCAGCTCGTCGGTCAAGGCGACGCTGATGGATGCGGAGAGCGGCAAGGTTCTGGCCAGCGCCGCCTCGCCGGATAAGGAGCTGGAGATAATCGCCAAGCAGATAGGCTGGGCCGAGCAGCATCCGCAGACCTGGTGGGAGCACGTCGTAAAAGCGACGCAGAAGATCAAATCGCAGATACAGTTTGACGCGGGCGACGTCGCGGCCATTGGGATTTCGTATCAGATGCACGGGCTGGTTGTCGTTGACAAGAATAAGCAGGTGCTGCGGCCGTCGATAATCTGGTGCGACAGCCGGGCCGTGCAAATCGGCGAGCAGGCCGCCAGGGGTATCGGCAGCGAAAAGTGCCTCAAGAAACTGTTCAATCTGCCGGGCAATTTCACGGCCTCGAAGCTCAAGTGGGTCAAGGAAAATGAGCCGCAGGTTTACAAGAAGATTTTCAAGATGATGTTGCCCGGCGACTATATCGCGATGAATATGACCGGCCAGATTAAGACGACACCATCGGGATTATCCGAAGGGATAATGTGGGATTTTGAAGGTGACAGGCTTGCCGAATTCGTCCTGGAGAATTACGGCGTCTCGACCGGCCTTATTGCCGATACGGTTCCAACATTCTCAGTGCAGGGGGAGCTGACAAGGGCCGCCGCCGATGAGCTTGGTCTTGCAGCCGGGACGAAGATCAGCTACCGCGCGGGCGATCAGCCCAATAACGCGCTGTCACTGGGCGTCTTGGAGCCGGGCGAAATCGCCGTCACTGCGGGGACCTCAGGCGTTGTCTATGGCGTCGGTGACAAGAAGAACTACGACCCCAAATCGCGCGTCAACGTATTCGTGCACGTCAATCATTCAAAGAGCAAGCCTCGCTACGGCGTGCTGCTGTGCCTTAACGGCACGGGCATTCTCAATAGCTGGCTCAAGCATAACTTCGCTGGCGAGGGCCTGGACTATCCGCAAATGAACGACCTGGCGGCGAAGGTCCCGGTCGGCTCGGACGGCCTTGTAATACTGCCTTATGGCAACGGTGCCGAAAGGACGCTCGAGAACCGCAATATCGGCGCAGCGGTCCACGGCTGGAGCTTCAACGTGCACAAGAAAGCGCATTTCCTCCGCGCCGCCCAGGAAGGCATTGTCTTTGCCTTGAACTACGGGCTGGGCATCATGCGCGATATGGGCATCGAATTGAAGACCGTCAAGGCGGGCAATGCCAATATGTTCCTAAGCCCGCTCTTCGCCGAGGCCTTTGCGACAGTGACCGGGGCGAGCGTGGAGCTGTACAACACCGACGGCTCGCAGGGCGCCGCCCGCGGCGCCGGTATCGGCGCGGGTATCTACAAAGGCCCGGCAGACGCCTTCGTCGGCCTCAAGCCCGTCAAGACTATCAAACCAAATAAGAAACTGGCCTCTGCCTATCGAGAGGCTTACCAAACTTGGGAATTGGTCCTCAAGAGGCAGTCATAGCGGGCCGGGGAAGAACCGGCGCGGAAGACCGAAGCCGCGGAAAATCCGCGAGGAGGCTTGTTGCGCGAAGTAAACAGTACAGGAGATCGGCCATGCAGGGGATACCTCTTAGAATCGGACTCGCCACGTCACTGCTGATAATCTTCGTCCCGGGCTTCGCCTGCCCTGCGGCTGAACAGGCTGCGGGGGATTCGGTTGACCTGTCGGGCCGGTGCTTCACAATCCAGGTGGTGGATCGGCAGACCGGCCGGGGCGTGCCGCTCGTCGAATTGCGGACGGTCAACAACATACGCTGTTTCACGGACAGCAACGGCATCATCGCATTCTACGAGCCGGGGCTGATGAACAGGGAGGTCTTCTTCTTTGTTGAGAGTCACGGCTACCGGTTCCCGAAAGACGGGTTCGCAATGCAGGGAACAAGGTTGAAGACAGAGCCGGGAAGGACCGCGGTTATCAAGATAGACCGCATCAACGTCGCCGAGCGGCTTTACCGTGTCACCGGGCAGGGAATCTATCGCGACAGCATTCTGACGGGCCGTCCCGCGCCGCTGCGAAATCCCATCCTCAACGGACAGGTCGTGGGCCAGGATTCAGTATTCACTTGTATCTACCGCGGACGGTTGTTCTGGATGTGGGGCGATACGGCGAGGCCCTCCTATCCGCTCGGCAATTTCGCTATGTCCGGCGCATTTTCGGATCTGCCCGAGAAGGGAGGGCTGGACCCGGCAGAGGGCGTCAATCTCGAATACCTCGTTGGCGGGGACGGCTTCAGCAGGCCAATCGCGCCCATGAAAGAGCCGGGGCTGGTCTGGTTAGACGCCCTGATGACCCTCAAGGACAGCGATGGCCGCGAACGAATGGTCGCCGGATATGCGCGGCTCAAGGGCCTGGGCGAGGTGCTCGAGCGGGGGCTGATGGTCTTCAACGACGCAACGCAGTCGTTCGAGCCGATTGTGCGCGCGGGCGTGGACTTCCTGCCCTTCTCAAACACCGGCCATGCGTTTGGTGTGAATATCAAGGGCCAGAAGTACTACTACTTCACCAGCCCAGCACCCGTGGCGGTCCGGATGCGTGTAAAGGCCCTGTGGGATGATGTGGTCGATGCCAATTGTTATGAGGTTCTGACCGCCCTTGAGGCAAAAAGCTCCGCCGGCATACCCCAGCAGCACGCAGACCTGGCTGACTCGCAGAGGCCCTGGCGCTGGATTCGATTCGGCGACCTGCTTGGTGGTGATGCCTCTTCAAAGACCGCTGTCATCAAGGCCCTCGAAGAGGAAACGAGCAAACCGCACGTCTATGACATTGAATCGGGCAAGGAAATTTTATCTCACAATGGAACGGTCTATTTCAACGACTACCGGCAGCGGTGGGTCGCCATCTTTGTGCAGCATTTCGGCGAGAGTTCTTTTCTTGGCGAGGTATGGTGCGCCGAGGCCGACACGCCGGTCGGCCCGTGGGGCTACGCCCGAAAGATCGTAACGCACAATAAGTATTCCTTCTACAATCCAAAGCAGCACCCGCATTTCGACCGGGACGGCGGACGTTTTATTTTTTTTGAAGGCACGTACTCCCACGCGTTTTCCGGCTCGCCGGAGAATGCAACGCCGCGATACGATTACAACCAGATTATGTACCGGCTCGACCTTGCCGACCCGCGGCTGACCCTGCCGGCGGCGGTTTATCAAGTCGCCGACGGGCTGGGCGGGCACGACTACATCATGCGAAGCACCGTAGAATGGGCCGGGAAATGGGACGCCGTCGAGGCGGTTGCGTTCTATGCAATCGAGCCTGACAGGGCCGCCGACGGAATGATTCCCATTTACAGGCTTCAAGCCTCTGTCGGCAACAGTATGAGAATCCGCCTGGCCGCGCAGCCTCCCGCATCACCCGCCGAGCCGTCGTTCTACGCCCTCCCACCGGGCGAGCGAAAATCCGTGCATAGCGCCGCTCTACGAATACAGCAATGCGGCTTCCGCAGAGTATCTCTACTCCACGCAATCGCAGCCGGACAAACCGGGCTGGGATCGCACGGAAAAGCCGTTATGCCGCGCGTGGAAAGCCCCCGCAAAAACGCCGTTCTTGGACCGCGCAGCAAACCCTATTGTCGAACACTGAACTATGACAATATCATTGTGCCGAACTAACGAGGTCAATTATGAAAAACGCAAGGTTGATTCGCACCTGTTTTGTGGAACAGGGCTGGTGGTTAAGAGCGGCCGTGGTGGCCTGCGTGTGGGTATTCAGCGGCGTGTTGGCGCAGGCGAAAGACAGTCACGACGCCGGGACGCAATTCGACATTCGTCGCGGGACGAATATCAGTCATTGGCTCTCGCAGAGCGACAAGCGCGGGGAGGCTCGGCGGGCCTGGTTCACCGAAAAGGACGTCAAATACATCGCAAGCCTCGGCTTCGACCATATCAGGCTGCCAGCCGATGAGGAGCAGTTGTGGGATGAGCGGGGCAACAAGGAAAAAGAGGCATTTGAGCTTCTGCACAACGCGATAAACTGGTGCAAAGACAACAAGCTGCGGGTGGTCGTGGATTTGCATATCCTTCGCTCGCACCACTTCAACGCCAAGGACAAGCCTCTATGGACGGACCCGAACGCGCAGGAGAGATTTCTACAATTGTGGCGAGAGATATCGGCGGAATTGAAGAAGTATCCGGTCGGCCTGGTTGCATACGAATTGATGAATGAACCGGTCGCCGACGATGCAGAGGACTGGAACGAGTTGGTTGAGAAGGCAATCCGCGAGATTCGAAAGACAGAGGCTAATCGCAAAATTGTCGTCGGCTCGAACAGGTGGCAGTCGGTCGATACGTTTGACAGGCTGCGTATCCCTCAGGGCGACAGGAATATCATATTGAGCTTTCACTTCTATACGCCGATGCTGATAACGCATTACAAGGCCTCCTGGACGGGCGTGGGCAAATATACCGGGCCGGTGAACTATCCCGGCCAGATCGTTACCGACAAGGATATGGAAGGATTGTCCGAAGAGATGGCGCAGCTCGCCAGGCGCAACAACGGCGTTTATAACCGCGAGGTGTTCGAGAAGCTGATCCAGAAACCCTTGTCGGTCGCGCGAAAGTATAATCTGCCTTTGTATTGCGGCGAGTGGGGCGCGCTGCCTACCGTCCCGCGCGAAGCGCGGATGCTCTGGTACGCCGATGTCCGCTCCGTCCTCGAAGAAAACAACATCGCCTGGGCCAACTGGGACTACAAAGGCGGCTTCGGCATAATCGGCAGAGACGGCCAGGGCGACGAAGGCTTCATAAAAGTCCTGATCGGCAGCAGGGCAGCGAAAGATAGGTGAATTAGGGGTGGGCGGACGGCGTGGGGATTGGTATAATTTGCAACACGACGGTCATCGGATTCCGCTCGATTTTGCGGAATCAGAAGCGTCGGTGGGTTTTGTGAAACGGGATCATTGAGAATCGGTCAAGTTAGGAGCAGGTAAAATGGCAAAGAAATCATTACACAGTATATGCAGATGGACGTTCAATCCGGGCAAGGGCGGGTTTGTGCCCGGCGATATGCGCCCGGAGTGGGGCGGCAAGTTCGGGACGCCGGAGATGATTGAGCTTGCGGCCAAAAAGATCAGGCCGCGCCTCCCGAAAAATGTCGAGCTGGGCCTCGAGGTGCACTATGATTCGGAGGTGAACGACAAAAGCGCCCCCGCCGTGGCCGATGCGCTTGTCGCCAACAAGATACACTTAGCGATGCTGACGCCCGGCGCGCACAGCCACTTCGCCTACGGCGGCGTCGCGTCACTCGACCCGAACGAGCGCAAGGGCGCCGAGGACTTAGGCGCGCGGACGGTGGACTTAGTGTACGGGGCGTTGAAGAAGGCCTGGCACCCGGACGCGGACAAGGCGCCGTCGTTCATTATCTGGAACGGCTCATTCGGCTACGACATCGCGACGGTCGGCATCAGGCAGATGTATCAGAATCTCAAGGAGAGCATCGCGGGCCTGTGCCAGTATGAGAAGAAAAAGGGCGGCAGCCTCTATATCTGCTTCGAGCCAAAACCCAACGAGGGACATCCGGCGATGCTCATCCCCACGGTCGCCAGCGCGTTATTGTTCTGGCGGAGGATCGAGGAGGAATTCGGCGTCTCGCGCAAGAAAAAAGGCGTGAACAAGGAGTTCGGCCATTCCGAGATGATCGGCCTCGACCACGTCTATGACAGCGTCGAAGAGCTCGATAACGATATGATGGTCCACATGCACCTCAACAGCCAGGGCTACAACGACGGTATCATCCTGGGCGGGCCCGGCAAATACGATATCGACCACGGCGCGCGGATCAACGGCATGAACATCGCCATCGCCGGGCTTATCCAGCAGGCCGGCTACGCCCGCTGGAAGGGCCACGACATGCAGACCCGCGCCTACGACAACGTCGAGCAGGGCATCGACAGGGTCATCCGGAGCGTCCTGAGCTGGGAGGCCTGCGAAAAGGCCGCCGAAGAGCTGGATTCCAAGGGCCTGATGAAGCTCCTTGCCAGGCGCGAAACCGCCAAGGCCGAAGATATGATGCGCCACGCGGTAGTCGCTGCGCAAAAATACTTCGACGAAATGTACAAATAGTGCGCGGGCGATTGGGTGCACGGATATGAATGTTATCGCGCTGACTCGCCGCAATTTCCCCAGGGCGGTGGGTCTTGGTGCGTAGTGGCGCGTTTCACAAGTGTTGCGACCATGAGATTGCCACGCCGAGCCAAGCTCGGCTCGCAATGACACCTGAAAGTTTCGAATTGTCATTGCGAGGAGCGAAGCAAGTTTACCCTGAGTGGAATCGAAGGGAAGCAATTTCATTACCCTATAGTAGCGAGATTTATGAAACGCGGTAGTAGTGCAGCCCTGGCCTGTTCCAAAACCGGGGGCTTAAAAAAATGGCCAGCGCCCGCCTGACCTTTGTGGATAATCTGCGGATTCTGCTGATTACGCTTGTGGTCGCGGTGCATGTCGCCATCACCTACGGGGGCGCAGGCTCGTGGTATTATACTGAAGTCCGGCAGCCGGATGCGATTACTCTTGCCGTGCTGACGTTCCAGAATGCGGTCATACAGAGTTTCTCTATGGGCCTGTTTTTCCTGCTCGCTGGGCACTTCACCCCGGCCTCTTATGACCGCAAAGGCCCATTGCAGTTTCTCAAGGACCGATTCCTGCGCTTAGGCATTCCTCTATTGTTCTATGGTTTTGTTATTCACCCTTTGCTCATTTATCCGCTTGCGAAGGCTGGCGTTATTGACCTCGACGGGTCCTTCCGGGAGTTCCTCGCCGGATACTACTCGAGCTTGCACATAGATTCAGGCCCGCTGTGGTTCGTTGAGGCGCTGCTGATATTGGCGGTCATCTACGCATTGCTGCGCCGAGCGACGGAGGCTCTCGCGCCTTACTATAACGCGGGCGGCGGACTGCCCGGCAACATCGCAATAGCAGCCCTTGCCTGTGCCCTGGGCATCGTTACCTTTATTGCTCGCCTGTGGTTTCCGGTAGGCTGGGTCTTTGGGCCCCTTAATTTCCAGCTCGGCTTCTTCCCGCAGTACATCACCATGTTCGTTGTCGGAGTTATGGCCTACCGGGGCAACTGGCTCCTGCGCATCGACGCACATCTCGGCAGGTTGTGGCTCGTCGTTGCGGGGGTATTTGCCGTGGTCGGGTTTCCCATCCTCTTTGTCGCCGGAGGGGCCTTGAGCGGCGAGGTCTCGCCCTTTCTCGGGGGACTTCACTGGCAGAGCCTGGCCTACGCTGTGTGGGAGCAGGTTGTCGGCGTACTAATGGTCGTCGGCTTGCCTGTATTGTTCCGGGAACGAATCAGCCGGCAGACGCCGTTCGCACGTGCGCTGGCGGACAGCACCTACGCCGTCTATATTATTCACGCCCCGGTTGTCATCCTGCTGACCCTTGCCTTGCGCGGCGTCCGGCTGTACCCCCTGCTCAAATTCGCTCTCGCCTTGCTTGTGATCGTTCCGGCCTGCTTTACACTGGCGAACGTCATCAGAAAACTGCTGGGAGCTGAGCGAATTCTATAAAAGTCCTCTGGCCCGCCCGCGCAGTGGATTCCGATTGCGGTGAGGAGCTTTATTTAGACAATCATCATAGCGTCGCCGTATGAATAGAAGCGGTAGCGCTGCTCGATGGCGTGGCGGTAGGCGGCAAGGGTGTTCTCCATGCCTGCAAATGCGGCCACCAGGGCCAGCAGCGTAGTCTTAGGCAGGTGGAAATTCGTTATCATCGCGTCGATGAATTTGAATTTGTAGCCGGGCGTTATGAATAGGTTCGTTGTGCCGGTTGCGGCTTCGACTCGCGGGCCGCTCAGCGACTCGATGGTTCTGGTTGAAGTAGTGCCGACGGCGATTATCCGCCCGCCTCGGTCTTTGGCGGCGTTTATCTTCCGGGCATTGTCCGAATCGATAGCGAATCTCTCTGAGTGGATTCGATGCTCCTCGAGATTTTCCGTGCTGACGGGCTTGAACGTTCCTGTCCCTACGTGAAGCGTAATGTATGCAAAGTCAATGTCCCGCTGCTGCAATTGCTCGATTAGGGACTCGGTGAAGTGCAGCCCGGCGGTGGGTGCGGCCACCGCGCCGTTGACGCGGGCATAGACCGTTTGATAGCGCAATCGGTCCTCCTTCGCCCGGGCGGGGTCATCATCCCGCTTGATGTACGGCGGCAGCGGCGGGAAACCGATCATTTCAAGAACACTCTGCGCATCCGCGTCAGCTTCCACCTTGAGCAGGCATCGGCCCTGCCCGGCCTTTTCGAGCAGGCCGGCTCTGCAGAAATCGTTTCTGTTTCTGTCCTTGAGGTGAAGAATGTCACCAGCTCTCAGTTTGCGCGAGCCCTTTAGCATAACCTCCCAGACGCAGGGCGTGCTTTCGGCGAGGAACAAGCCTTCTATCTGGCCGCCGGTGACACGGCGGGCGAAGAACCGCGCCGGCAGCACCTTCGTATTATTTAATATGAGGCAGTCGCCCGGCGACAGGAATTCGCCGAGCCGCTCGAATCGGCTGTCGATAATATCGCCGCCCCTGCGGTGCAGTACGAGCAGACGCGAATCGGTCCGTTTGGCGGCCGGATGCTGCGCGATTAGCTCGATCGGCAGGTCGTAATCCAGCTTCTCTGTCTTCATCGCCAAAAGTTATCAGACGCCCATCGAAATAACAAAAAAATTTTCGGCCAATAATACGCCAATTTACGCGGTTGCCGGGTACCAGAGAATTTGGCGCCGAAGTTGCCGGGCGAGTGGGACGATACTGCCAATGCAGATGCAACCGGCAAGAATGGGTTCCTGACGGGTAAGGACCATGGTTTCGAGAGAGTATTTTGAACAGTCGGCAGATTCGATAGCGGCGCTTGGCCGAGGCGAACTCAAGAAGCGGATACAGAACTTCAGGGGCCGATTCAAGCTGGACTTCACCGAGGACTACCTCAACAGGCTAAGCGCCGATAGACTCAGACACATCCTTCTGGCCGCACTGATAAACGCGAAGTGATAAAGCTCGGACACTTTGCCCGGCCGCAAACCTCCTCCACCTTCCTTAGACGATATGAGTTCTGCAAAATTGCAGGTAATCAACAAACGATTTTTTCTTTTCTGAGTAGGCCTAACTTGCAATTTTGCAGAAGCCTTTTGGACGATAGCGGATGCCGCACGCCTGCTGCGGTGGCCGTGTTGTAAAAAGCCGGCCGCATTTCTCGAATCTCCCCCACTCCATATCCGACTTATCGCTGGACTTTTGCAGAATTGAGAATATAGGACCCAAATCGGTCCTATCCCGATTTTGCAAAAGTCCGGTTAGTATGTCATAATTGCATGTTGGAAGTATAGGATCAATATTCGACGAGGATGTGTTTATGGACAGGCCTTTGGTAAGACGCAGCTTTCTTAAACGGGCGCTCACGGCCACAACGGCAGTGAGAATACGGGCCCAGCCGCCCCCATCAGAAACAACGCAAACACAAAGCTCGAAGGCAATAAAGGCTATGAAGTTGAAGTATAACCGGCATAAGACATAAGGCGAAGTGCCGGCGGTTTCGGATAAAAGAGGTCTTATGATTACGTTTAGCTGCGGCAACTGTGGCCAAAAATTCCGCCTGCCAGAGAGCCAGGCGGGCAAAAAAGGCAGATGCCCGAAATGCAGGAACGCAATCATCGTTCCGGAGACTCAGACAATAGCCGACCTGCTCACGCCAAATCCCCCCGCCGACGCCGAAAGGCCCGCAGGGAAATCTCCATACAACCTCACTTTCCTCGACGCACCGCAAGAGCCCGCACCTGCAACCGAGCCGGCCGAGCACCACGGCGAAAGTCCCACAGATGTAGAAGGCCGGGATACGCTCCTGCTCGGATATCGAAAGCCCGAACCCGAAGCTCCACCGCGACGTAAAAACGTCTGGATCATCGACATATTCCTTTATCCCTTGAATGCACCCGGCCTGACGATTCTGGGACTCGCAGTGGCCCTGCCTTTCGTTCTCCACGCCCTGACGAAATTCCTCGCACTATTTACAATGGCATTCCCCCCGGGACTCATCTTTCTCGTTCTGCTTCTGATCATCCGCTCTCTTCTGGGCATTGTCTTGTTCTGTTATATATGGTGGTATCTCTCTGAATGTATCCGCGAGAGCGCTTTGGGCGGGCTCCGCGCCCCTGAAACGGCGGGCAGTACGCCCGGCCTTTGGGATTTGATCTGCGTGGTATTCCGCGTAATCGCGTGTATGGCCATCTCCATATTGCCCGCCGTCATTTATTTGGGCTACGTCCGCCGGTTCGATAGAACCCTCTGGATACTGTATGGATGCGGCGCGTTCTTCTTTCCAATTGAATGGCTGGCCGTCACCATGTTTGATTCCGTCACCGCCCTCAATCCGATTCTGATCATAGGATCGGTCTTCAGCGCGCTGTTCCGGTACATCGGCCTGGTGCTCTTTTACTACATCCCCATTCTCGCAGCGCCGCTGTTGATATACCTCTTGCCCCGAAACTGGCTGATGGATTACATAATCGAATTCGTGGCGTTATATCTCGGCATGGTCACAGCGCATCTCCTGGGCCGCTTCTACTTCCGCTATCAGGAGAAGCTCAACTGGGAAGTTTGACATCAGACTCGGCGTGCTCAGCCTTGCTGCCTTATCCGGACGCTCTTGGCGTGGGCGTCCAGCCCTTCAGCCTCGGCCAGCCGAATAATATCCTCCGCACTCGCCGCCAACTGCTCTTTGCTGTACTCGATGATGCTCGTTGACTTGATAAAGTCGTTGGCGCTCAGCGCGCTGAAGAACTTGGCCGTCTGACCCGTGGGAAGTGTATGGCTCGGCCCCGCCCAATAATCACCCACGGCAACCGGCGAATAATCACCAATAAAAATCGCCCCAGCGTTTATTATTTTCTCTGCAATCTGTCGGCTCTTGTCCCCACATTGAATCTGTAAATGCTCCGGTGCAAAGTCGTTCACATTCTTAATCACAGCATCCATGCTTCTAAAGATGACTATCCTGCCGAACTGTAGCAGGCACCGCGTAGTCCTCTCGCAACGGCCCAATCCACCCAACTGTCTTTTCAATTCCACCAAGACTCGGCTGGCGAGGTGGTTTGAATCTGTGAACAGGACTGCGCTGCCCGGGTCATGCTCGGCCTGGCTGAGCATATCCGCCGCCACCCACTTGGGATTAGCTTGGTCGTTTGCAATTATCAGGACCTCGCTTGGACCCGCCACTGAGTCAATATCGACCCCACCGAAAGCTTCCTTCTTTGCGGACTGCACCCACTGGTTGCCCGGCCCCACAATCTTGTCAACCTTCCTGATGACCTTGTCTGACGCCAGGGTCACGACTGCCTGTGCTCCACCTACTCGGTAAACTTCGTTAATTCCGAGTTCATAGCAGACGCCCAAAGTCACAGGGTGAATGTCGCTATTGTATCGCGGCGGTGACACGACCACTATCTCTTCGACTCCTGCGACCTGCGCCGGCACCGCCGTCATTATCACTGTCGAGGGAAGCGGAGCTGAGCCACCGGGCACACAGACGCCAACTCGTTGTATCGCCGTGTACTTTATTCCCGTGTTTTCAAACCAGTGTGTCTTGGCCCCAATGAATATCCGCGCCTGGTAGTCCCTCACATTGACTATGGCCTTGCGGATTGATGCAAGCAACTCTTTCCCGATGCGCCTGTGAGCTTCCCGGAGCACAGCTTGCGGCACTTGGAATGCATCCCGGTTTAGGTCAACTCCGTCGTATTTTCTTGTCCATTCTCGTACGGCCTCATACCCACGTTGGTCAACGTCTCCCCGAAGCTTGTGGATTGTATCCCGGTTGGCTTTGCTTTCATCATCGAAGCCGCCGAATCTGGCGGCCTTGAGTAGGTTCCCGTGAAGGTCTTCAATCTGTTGGTCGAAGTCCGGCTGCCCGGATGAAATCAGAATCTTGTCGAGTTCATCACTCACAGGTCGTCCCTTGTTCTTGCCTTTATGCTTTGTGTCTTGGTGCCTTGGTGGCTATCCTTCTACCTTCCGAAGTTGCCGTGGCTATACACTCGCGTCGCCTTCTGCAGCAGAAGATAGTCTGTTCCTTTGTATTTTGTCTGTATCCCCGCTATTTTGAACCGCACCGGGTTCAGTTCGGCCACCTGCCTGACCTCGGTCAGCTCCAGCGCCTCGCACGGCAGCAGCCGAAACGAAACACCCTGAACACTCAATCCAAAGGCGTCCAGCACGAAGACCAACCGCCCGTTATCCTGTTTCACCAGAACCGCAGGTCTGTCGGCCAGAACCGTATCGAGCCTCATTGGGGCTTTTTGTGGCGGTTCGGCCTCTTTCTCCGGCGCCTTCTGAGGTTTTTTCTCGGGTTCCTTTGCGGTTTCCACTGCCTGCCCCGTACCCTCCTTGATGCTCTTATCCGGCACCTTCTGAGATTCCTTTGCGGGGGCCGAATCCTTCTCGGCTTCATCCTGAGGCTTGGCTCTCGGCTCTATCTTCCTCGGCACCACGACTTTCTTGCTCTTGAGCTTCTCCAATACCTCTTGCGGCAGCTTCAGCACGCCGTTCGGGTCCGTCAGGGCCTCCCGCAGCTCTATTTC
>Ga0315288_10005882_pt1 | contig 15548 bp, 24 predicted proteins | sample YL17G11_20_MG_FD_203454 | JGI IMG/M metagenome (GOLD analysis project Ga0315288, IMG submission 203454) | Sediment microbial communities from Yellowstone Lake, YNP, Wyoming, USA - YL17G11_20 | ecosystem: Environmental > Aquatic > Freshwater > Lake > Sediment | place: USA: Wyoming | collected...
CGGCGTCAAACCACGGGTCTGTCAGTTGGCCGGTGCCGATGGCCGGGTCCAGGATCGTGACACGACGAGCACGTACACCAACTGGTTGTATGACACGATGCAGGGTGTCAAACAGGAAGCGGGCCACGCCGGTAGGCGTGTAGATGTCACTCCGCTTCGGGCGCTCGTGGTAATCGTTTCGTTTAACGGTCAGCGGGCTCGCCATCACTTCGTCTCCGCAGTTGCCGCAGGGCACTCGCGCTGGCAGGTCGTCAGGAACAGGTAGATGTCGTTGGCGTGACCGAGGTATTCGGCTTGCTTCTTCTTGGGCAACGCCTTGAACACTTGGTCGAATGCCTCTTCCGTCGCCTTCGCTTCCTCTTGCGTGAAATCGCCTTGCATGGGAGTCTCCGGGTTTTAGGTCAGTTTCTTCTTGCACTCTTCGCAGTAGTGGGTCTCGCCATCGACGAGCCAGCCAAGGGACTCTAGGTAGCGGGCGACATTGCGCTCGTCCCAGCCGTGGCAGTCAATGTGGCAGTCAATTGGACAACTTCGATCTCAGGGCACATATCACACGTCACTTCGACGTAGGCGTCGGATGCGCTCATCGTGGTTTCACCTTGAAGGACAGTGTGACTGTATGCGGTTCAGATGCGCAAACGCGCCGAAATACTTGCGTGCTGCGTCGTTGTATGCGCGTGCGGCGTGTTTCTTGTTTGTGAATAGTCCTAGATGGATTGATTTTCGACGCACACAGATTGCTGCACGCCACGTTCGCATTGACTTGAACCACGACACGCCTTTGTAACCAGATTTGTTGTTCTTTGAGAGGTTTTGGTTGGCTTGATTTGTTGACCCGTTTGCCGCCCTGATATTCTTGCGGCGGTTGTCAAGTTTGTTTCGGTTGCGGTGGTCCAAGACGCTAGCTTTGACTCGGGCACGTTCCGCGACTATTTGGTGCATTAAAAGATGCTGCCCACCATGTTGTAACTGGAATGGTGAATATATCTTCTTAACCGCCGCCACGTATGCGAGCGCCGCGCGTGTTCTGCTTGGGAAACACCCTAAGTGACGCCGGATGCCGTCAACAGTGATACGCGCACGCCATTTCCCTGTGTGGCGAATATGTGCCACACCGCACCCGTCACGGTGGTGCGCGAGAGGGATGTATGTACGCGGGTATCCGTGCCGGTCTTGGTGCCAGCGCCATTGTGCTAAAAAGTCGCGGTCAACAGCATCGACGACGACGACGGCGGCGGCGTGATGCCCATTGGAAAGGCGTATGCGTTTCATAGCCGGTCGATTTTATCCGTGCGAGAGTCAACAAAGGGGTGAAGGTACGGCCAGTAATCGTGCGTGGCTTCATGTACTAGAACTTTTGCGCCTTCGTGGACCGGCCACGTCAGCACTTCGGGGTCGATGGTGATGCCAGGGCACCACGGTACATTGATGCCGATGGTCTTGTTGCCGTCCCGGTAAACCCTGACACACGGGGCCACCATGACATCCCACGCGCCGACCTTGTTGTAGCGGGCGATGGTATAGTCCAAGATGTCGCACAGATCGGGGTCGTCGCACGCGGCCCGCATGTCTTTTAGATGGTCAACGGCACTGTCCAACCACGCTTGCTCATAGTGGTGGTCGCCACAGAATCCGTAGTAGATGCCACCGATGAATGGCGGCAACAGGCCGATGAAGATGCCCAACAGAATGGCTCGCAGCAGCTTAAATATCACCATTGTCTTGCGCCTCCCGCCGGTCCAAATAGTCTGCTGAAACGGACTTGAGAATCAGTCTGCCAATGCAGCACGCCTCTTCGACCAGGGGCGTAATGACGATGCCTTCGCGGTCCTTGAAGTCGCACGCAATCTGGTCGGCCGAGGCCACGGTTGTCGGGCCGCAGGTCAACTCGTCCACAAGGCTCGGATCAAAGGGGCCTTCGTAGAGCAGCGGGACGGTTTCGACACCGGAGTCCCGGCAGAGCCCTCTCACAGTGGTCCAGTTCAGATAGCGGCCGTTGACTGAGATGTCGAAGAGTCGCCACCCGATCTCCCCTGCGGGAATCCCGTAACTAAGGTCTTGGACGCCGGGGCCGTACAACTCGCCGAAGAGGATCACGTCATGCTGTTCGTTGCACAGGTAGGTCAGCAACTCCAACACGTTCCCGTGCTGCAACGGATACCAGTAGACGGACTCGCGGCCCTCGGGGTCGATCTTCTTGCGGGCCGTCTTGTGGGAGCCGGCGACGAACTGCCACTCGTCGTCAACCTTCAAGAGCCCTACACGCGAGTTTCCTCCGTGTAATTTTTCGGTGATTCTGACGGGCTTCCCAGGCTCAAGCAGATAGCGGTACTTCCTGTAGTGTTGGATGTCGGTGTAGCGATGGAAGTTGATCGGTTCATGGGCCAACCCACCCCAGACCTCGCCGGTGCCGCAGCCGTGATAGATCATGGCCGGCGGCTCGTACTTGCCGGCACGAAAACACTCAGTCACATCCATGCCGACATCAATCAGCGGACGGGTGCCAAGCACTGTCAACGGTTGGGCGAACCCGTAGCTCGGCACGCCACGCAGCCGGGTGGCCGCCACGCGGCAGGGGAAGCTGAAGCCTTCCCATAGGGCAGTCTTGAGATACTTCGCCACGCCGAGTTGGTCGGACACGTCGCCGGGCAGCAGGATGTCCGGTGGAAAATAGACGCACAGATCACCGTCAGCGAATTGTCCTTTCAGGACAATCGTCTGCGTGCCGGCCACCTTGGCGATTTCCAGCCTGTCCGCATTGGGGTGCGGTTCAACGGCTTCGATGCGTTCGACGGTGATGCTGACTTCGGACATGTGCAGGGTCTCAGACAGTTGGAGGTTGATAACAGGATTTCACGGCGGCCCTAAAAGACGCTTCTCTTAGATGAATCAAGAAGCAGCGGCGAATTTGGAGTGAATTCCGCCGCTTTTATTCTTCTTTCGTGTAGCCTTCGCCCTCAGCCCAGTTGTTCAACTGATGGCCAGTGAAGACTTCACTGGGGTTGTAGGTGCCTTGAACAAAGTCAAGGATGTTGTGCTCCGAGTATACGGAGTCGATTTCCAGGTTCGCGCGGGCGTGCTCGATAAGCGCGTCTTCATCGAACACGTCGTCCGGCGAGAGATGTGCCTTGATCCATTCGACGGCCGCGTCGAGCGGATCAGCCACAAGCATCTCGTCTGCAAACTCTCGATGGTGTTGAATGGTCGCCATCAGATTCGCCTCTTAGCTGCCGCAAGGACGCCAGTCAGCACAATGACGCCACACACCGTCGCAATGGCTACCGGTGCCTGACACGTCATAGTCACGACAACCGCGCCTGCAAGCAGGCTAACAATCAGAGTCACGATTCCGCCCATAGTTCACTCTCCTCGTAAGCGTTTGACGGTTTGTAGATAGTACGTTTCGCAATTCAAGCAGTCCCGGCAGTAGCCGGACTCAATGCTGCCGCACATGCTGACCAGTCGGTTCGCTGGGTAGCGGTATATCACGGCCCGCATGAAGTTCTTGGTCGGGCACCAATACGAGTTGATGTGGCGAACCTTCCATTCGTAGCAGGGACCACTCACTGCTGCCGCCACATCCAACGGGACTTCGGGCCTCTCGGTGTAGTAGGCCATATAAGTCAGAACGACCGGCACCCGCGCTTCGGTCCAAGCGGCCACGGCTCGATCAATATGCAGCAGGTTGGTCGCCGATACGCGAAGACGAACGAACATGAGGTTGCCTGCTGGCGAGTACCAGTGTTGATTGTGCCAAATCGGCATGTTGGCTGGTTCTTCTTCCTTCGGATTGGCTGTCAGGACGACCGGGCCAGGGAAGTTGTAGCGCGGAACGGACGTGTTGAAGAAGAATCGCTTGTACCGCTTTGCGGTCACAATCACCAGATCGCGCTGGTTGTTGCTGTCGTTACCGCAGTTCATCCGCACGATGTTGTCGCCCACTTCCTCGGGCGTCGGGACGCTGGGAACTTCGGTGTAGAAGGCATCCGGCCGGTTGAAGAAGCATTGATTGCAGTTATGTGGGCACTTGCCGGACTGCGGGATACAATCCACGATGTTTGTGCCCTCTAGTTTCGGGTTATGCTTTGTCATTGTTGGGTTCTCGCAGTTCTCTTGATGGCCTTCTTGAGGGCCTTGGGAATGTCCTCAAAGCCGCACACCTGGCAATCGGCCCAGGATGCGCTAGGAATCGGGACGCCTCGTGGTGTCGTGTAAACGCCGTTACGCTCGGTGAGTGCGCCTTGGCACTTGGGACAAATCTTCATGGTTGCTGGGAGTACACTGCCTCCTTGACGGTCTGGATGATCGTGTCCCAGTCGCCGGGGACAACCTTCAAGAATGGAACATGCCACTGCCGCAAGCAGAATCCGATTCCATCGTCAATCTCAGCCAGGGTACCGGGCGTCTGGAAACGGCCGGACGGATCGTAGGCTACTCGCCGCTCGACAAAGAAATTGAGTGCCGTATGGGCTTTTTCGTACTGCAAAGCAAGATTTGTCAGGTGGAAACCGATTCCGGCGTCCTTGAGTGCGGCGTACATGCACTGCAACAAGACGGGTGAGTCGGTCACGACAACCTTGACCCCGGCCTTTGCCAACTTGTGTTCCGCGTGAAGCTGATTGGCGAAGGTGAAGACCTGATCCCAGCCATCTGGCTGTTTGCCTTCGTAGGCCCAGTCCTTGACGAACTCGCGGACCAGTTCCGTAGTGGCACAGTCACTACGATTCAGTTCCGCATACACGCGGGCCGCCAGGGTGCTCTTGCCCACGCCGGGTCCGCCGTAGAAATTGATTCGCAGCATGTTTACCTCGCAAGCTACTTCAACAGGTGTCGATTCTCGTCAACGATGCACGCGATCTCACGCAAAGCCCGCAACGGGTCTTGCGCCGTCACGATGCAGCCTTCCAAGCTGCCGTAATGCTCTTCAAGGCAGTCCAAGAGCAATTGCTTGATTTCGTCTTCACGCGGTCCCCAGGGCAAAATGGATCGTTCGTACAACCCTTCCAGGAATCTTTCCTTGGCGGCGAAGAACTCGCGGATGCTTTGTTCTGACACTTCGCCCCGGCGGATGGCCTTCAATTCTTCTGTGTTACGGCGCAGGTCCAAGTCGCCCGTGGTCAAGATTTGTTCAATCTCGTACATGAGCCGAACAAGATGGTAAGCGAACTTCACGTCGAACCCGAATTGCTTGACCAGGGCCTCATGTTTGCTGCCGGGGTCGGGCGTCTTGCCCATTTCCGAAAGCTGACTGTAGGCGTAGCCCTTGAAGCGATGCCACGCGCCCTTGTGGAGGAAGATGTGCCGCTTGTCGCGGATCAACTCCCCGATCTTCGTGGTGAACAGGATACAGTCGGCTGGCAGGAACAGGCTCGTGAGCATGTTCGGATTGTTCTGCATCGCCAAGTGAAAGTAATGGACGATGTTGTAGATGTTGAAGTCGTACTCACGGCCAGCCCCGTTCTGTGCCTGCTGGTCGCGGACGTGATGCTTCTGGTAGCTGACAAACCGCTTCTTCTGCCGACCGAACCCCTCGATCTCGCCCGCGAGATGCGGGAAGATCAGGTCTTTTGGCGGAACACAGAAACCGACAACATCAAAGTCGCTCGTATCCACGGCGACACCGTAGGCGTTGCTCCCTTGCAAGCCCTCGAACATGATGTTGTCCGGGAGCCAGGTAGGCGGGCTGATTAGACCCTGGTCAGTTAGCTTAGAGACTGTACTTGCCATCAATTGGTTACGATGCCTTCAACTTCGTCAAACAGCCGTCACAGATGCAGATAAGGAAGCGCAAGCAATCGTGAATCGAACCATAGCCAGCCGTCACCCATGCGACGATGCCGCCATCCCAGCATTTGCTACCGTCGTCGTCACTGAAGTGTTCCAATTCGAGAACTTCTTTGCCGCAGACGATGCACTTCATTCTTTCGCCTCACGATGATCCGTGGTCTTCAAGTGTTGCCTAACCTTCTTCGCACCAAGACGTTTGCCTCGGCGACTCATTCCCCGCTTGGAACCGATGCATGAGGCATCGGTTTCTTGCGTGCGAGCAACGGCCATGATCTCGGCGCGCTTCATACGACACTCCCAATGGTGTACAGTTTTTCCATGCGAGCGATCTTGCCGCCTGCCTTGGCATTCATGTCGGTGTGTACTTCCTTTTGCCAGTACACGGTCGCCCAATCCGGGGCGGTGTATTCCGACACCAGCACGATGGATCGCCGGCCATACTCGCGTGCCCACCGCCAAAACTCGTTGGAATCGAAGGCTCCGACCGTGTAGCCTGTTGTTCCGTGGTACGGCGGGTCGCAGTACATCAAGTCAGCCGACTCGTCGCAATCCAGGTAGGATTGCAGTGTGAAACGCACGCCCTTGATCTTGGGGGCCAGCTTACGCAGGCTGGCGCTGGCGTTAGCCGCGTAGTTGCGTCCTGTGGCGTCCCGGGCATAGCCGCCGAAGAACTTGCCGGAGTTGCTGCATCCGAAACCCACAAAGGCTCGCAACGCACTTGGCGGCGCTTTCTTCAAGGCCGCATATTCGTCTTCGCTTACAGATGCCGGCCCCGCCCAACCTTGTTGCACGGCCTGGTGCAACAGAATCAAGTCGGGTTGGATGTCGGCGGCCGAGCGTTGCGGCACCGTGACTTCCGCGCCGACATTGAACATGCCGCAGAACGGCTCGTGGTACGACTGCACCTGGAAGCGATTGATGATCGCCGCCAGTTCACGGGCCAGACGTGCTTTTCCGCCAAAGTATCTCACGCGAAGTATCTCATAATGCCCGACCGGTTACTCCACACCCCTCTGTCTGAAGTACCGTGCTTCTTTCGGGATGCCGTCGTCACTCAACTCTCTGTAGAGAAACGTGACCACCTGGCCGACCTGGAAATGCTTGCCTTGGTAGCACGCTGGCATATCCTTGCCCGGCGTCTCGGCCGCGTGGCTGCTCATGGAAGGATTGAGGAACTCCCGCTCCACGTCCGTCAGGCCAGATAATTCCAAGCGCTTGCCGCCGTAGTCCACGATTAGGGCACCGATGCGTCCCAAGTGCTTGCTGCCCTTGTCGGTCTCCCGACCGCTGGTGAAGCCGATGATGATGCCCTCGGCATCGCTAAACGGCTTGTACTTCAAGATGCCCCGATGCCGCTTAGGCGTCCAAGTCGCTTCGGGGTTGCGGACCACGACGCCCTCGCCACCCTGGTCGAGTACCTTCTGTAGGAACGCCTCAACCTGCGCGGCGGCCTCTTCGGGAATGTCGATCAACTTCACTTGCTTGTGCAAGTAGCAGATCGAGGCAGGCGTGTTCTCCAGGGCCTCATTTAGAACAGCCAATTCCTTGGCGAACGTCGCCCCGGCTTCGAGGTACTTGTAGTCGTCGCCCAGGCAACGTCTGGGGACCGGAATCTCAGATCGTTTGCTGGCGGCGTTAAGCCGCTGGCGAATCCATGCCTCACACGCAAGGTAATCCACGTTGCAGACCATGTTCGCGTTCTTGATCTCACCCGTGGAGAAGACGGCGGCCAGCGGCGGGCTGCTGTAGACAGCGTAGACGATCTTGTCGAATCGCGGGTCCGGGTCGTCGCCAGCACAAATGCTTCGACAAAGCTGAAACTTGCCTCGTCCGCACCACAATTCCCCGTCGAGCGGGCAGCAGGGAAGCTGATTCAGCCACGAGTCGGGGGCCATGATCGGGTTGCCGTAGCGGCTCCACAGGCCGGTCGCCATCGGCTTGATCTTGGCCTTCCGCTTGCCGGTCTTAGGGTCCGTGACGGACGCCCAGGGCACTTCCTCAGTAGGGACGCCACGGCTGACGCCGCCGTCCCAGAAACATCTCGTCCCATCCAACTTCTCCGAGATGAACCAGCCCGCAACATTGTGCTTGAGCGGATTGTAGTGGTCGGCCAGTTGCAGAAGTTCACGTCTCATAGGTTCTCATGCCTGTGCGGGTAGCAGGGACAAAAGCATCCGTTCCACACGATTCTCGTTTCGCCGGGCGTTTACACGCCGTTCGACTTCACTAGGACGGCTGTAAACGATCAATCGCTCGCCACGATGCGCGGCCCAAGCAGCGTGTTCCAACCACCCTGCGGGAATGAACTCAACGGCGTGCATCAGTGGTCTCCATCCGCGGTCTCCAACGTGGGCGTCTATTAGTGGAATCAAAAAAGACGCCGTTTATTGGAGTGCTAAACGGGATTCTTTTGAGATTTTCTTCGAGATACTGTTGAGGATCGTGTTTCCAGAGGGCATTCCACGGGCGGGGAACTTGGATGGCCGCGCCGCCATTCTCACGCCAGAGGCGAATGTTCTCGTCGCAATCGTCGATCAGCAGAGAGTCCGGGCGAGCGAAGCGCCACTTGCGTGGTGTGATGGCAAACTCGCGGTGCAGCCACGGCGGTAAATGATCGTGAATCCACTCCAGCTTTCCGGCCAGACACTCGGGGTCTTTCGTCGGGGATGTAGCGATGCACACGTTCTCCCGGCCGACAAGGCTCTCGCAAGCGTTAATCAGCCAGTGACAGAAGGGTGATTCCGGCACCTTGACCCAGACCGAGCGCAGAATCGAGGCCCAAAATGTGGCTTGCGTATACCGAGCCTCACCCAACATGTCGTTCGCAACCTCATGGATGTTGAAACCACGACCCTCACGCGGATACTGCGAATAGTCGCTCGGGCCAATCGGACAACCCACGACGTTGAGCACGTAGGGTGCCAACGTATTGAGCACGTCGTCCATATCCAGGTAGATGCGTCGAATCATTGTGATCTCCGCAGGAACCTTTCGTAAAGACGCTTCTTCATCGCGTGAACACTCGCTACAGGCATATTCAACGCGACTGCAATCTCTTGATACGTATACTTGGCTTCACGCAGTCGCATGAATTGACGCTCGTTGTTACTCTGGCAACACGCCGCCAACGTGTCGCGTAATTCAAGCATCACGAACGAGTCGATAGTCTCATTGCTCCCAACTGGTGTAACAATGTTGTCTTTAAGACCGTCTCGGTCGTCCACGTCATAGTGCTTGTCACAGTCGCCAGGCAGTGATTGAACAGTTGGGATTCTCAGTTTGCGATCATGCTGCCGCGCATGGCGGCGTGACCCGTAGGCGATGAAGATGGGGTTCTCGGAGTCCATCAGATGGATTAGTTCACGACCAACGCAAACAGCGATGTAACCAGTGACGTTCATTTTCGCAACGTCACCGTCCGCGACAGCCTTGACTGCCAGCAACACACCTGTGAAACCAGCACTGGTCAAATCATCACGCAGATGGGCGGCACGGGGATAGCGACGAATAAAATAGGCCACCTTCTCGACAACGAGATACATATTGCCCACCGCCATCCGTTGCCGTGCAGCAACATCATCAGCCTTAACCAAGTCGTAAAGACGATCATTTTCTTCGCGGGACAGTGAAGCTGATCCTTTCATGTCCGCAATCAGTTCCCTGTTACTGTACTGATTCACGCGGGGGCTCCAATCCGGTCAATGCGCCACGCGCAACGGGTATAAAACTGATGGGCTTCGCACGCGATGCGTGAGTAGTCGTACTCACAGCCCTTCGGATCAAAGACACGACCGTGGTCGTAGGCGACCGCGTGCCCGAAGCGAAAACCCTTGCCGTCAATCACGCCCCGGCTGCCGGCGAGAACGTCAGCAAAGCGTTTCCAGTTGTTGTCCGGGTAGAGAACAGTGTGAGTCTGGCGTTCATCCGCCGACGCCAACACCGGGAACAACTCCGTCGGTGTGACAGCGAAACCATGTCGTAGGGCGACGTGAACAAACTCTTGGACATGAAAACCCTGGCGGCGAGCCGGCTCCGGTAAGTTTGGAAAGATGACCTTGCTGCCATCGTGGCCCACTGCGTCAAGAAGAGTTGCTACTGGAATATCCAACGCCATCGCAAAGGCGACTGGCAGACACATCCACGGTTCGGGTCGATGTTGCAGAAGCATAGCGCAGACCTTTAGACAGTTTGCGGTTGATAACAAGTTGCGACAGAATGAAGAGTGAACTAGCCGTCCATAAAGCCGCCGAGGGCTTCGCGGTCTAGCTCATCCAGCAAGGCGTCGATGTCAGGAATCTCGCCCCAGGACGCCTTCCAATAAGCACGCATATTAGGGAGCGCGAACAGCTTGTCGTACTCTTCTTGCGTAGCCGCAGTGAGAATCCAGATGGGAATGTTGAACGCCTCCCAAATTGGCCACTTCAATTTTTGTGCCTGCGTGAAGCTGTAATTCTTACCCGGCCGCTTCACGTCGATCCAGCGTGTGCCCCATTTCTTGTGGGCGATGAACAAGTCGGGAATGCCCATCTGAAAAGCGTTCCCGATCATCCGCTCGACATGCCACTTGCGCGCCTTGAGAAAGGCGATCAAGTCTTGCTGGATGTGCCATTCTTGATTGTGCTTCGGTCTGCGGATGTCACCCATTGACACTCTCTTCCGTGTATGAAATAACCACCATGCCCTCAGCATCGCTGCCGCTCTTGCTCGCCCACGACGCCCCACGCTTGTACCATTCCATCCCGATGAGCGGAACTTGCGGGCGGAAAGATTCCACAGTCTCACGGACAACCTCCGCAACCGCGTCCGGCATGGTCGGGTGGTTGACGCAAAGAATCTCGTCGTGAACATTCATCAAAGCAACTTGCCAAGCGTGGACGCCAATGGGTTGTAAGTCCCAAATCTTCCGTTGGACCCGCTTCGTTATCTGCGCACCTGGCGACTGGATTTCGTGATTCGCCGCCGCCCGCATATTCGCGGCTTGCATCTGGAAAGCTGCTCCATACAATGCACTGGCGACGGCTCCACCGGCCGTCTGTACGCGGTCTCGGCGGACAACCTTGACCTTGCACTGCTTCCAATGCTTGGGAATGTTGCGGGCCAGATCGAAGAGGGCCTTGCAGATTTTGTTTTCCAGTGTGAAGTACCGCTTGAAGCCCAGAAACGTGATAGCGAAGTCCGAGGGGTCTTCCCACACGACTTGCGAGCCAATACCAGCCGGCTGCTTCATGGAGCAGAAGGCGTTGAACGTCTTGGTCCGGGCCTTGAACACACCGGGGTAGTCAGACAAGAACTTGTCGTAAGCGGCTTTGGCGCGCTCCGCGGGGACACCCAACTTCTGTACCAGTGTATTCCAGTCACCGCCGTAGATCATGGCGAACACACCGCGCTTACCTTTGTCGTACCAGTCATCATCCTTGCCCTGGGACGCCAGCACTTCTTCATACGTCAAACCGGAGAGGGCCATACCGAACAAGGCATGGAGCTTCTGACCGCTCAATAATTTGGCACGCAACGCCGGATCAGCATAGACGGCATCCGCCAGCGTGACCTCAAAGGATGAAAAATCACCTAGACTCAGAACCATTCCATCCCACGCCAGCGGAAACATCCGCCGCACTTCCTTCGTGTGCTTGATACCCTGGGGATTCAGACCGTCCGCCCCGGCCATGCGAGACGAAAGGGCACCGATAACCACGAATGAAGCATGGAACTTGCCGGCGACCAGCAGCTTGTTGTATAACTCCACTTCCTTGGCGGCAAACTTGACATTCAAGATCGTCTTGGCGCGAATGGCCGCTGGGTGCTTGCCCACCTGCAAGAAGCCCGTGCCGCCGCAGCGAACGCAATCTGGGTTGCAGACAAGGAAGCCTTGTGGATCAGGGTTGCGGCAACCGCACTCTTCTTCGGACATGATCTCCCAGTCCAGGATGGCTTCGAGGTTGCTTTTCTTCGTGGACTCTTCGAGCACAATAGATTCGGTGTCATTCATCGCCGCCGTGACGTAGGCTCGAACCTCGGAAGGCTTATTGATGTTGACCGGGCTGTCGGCGACGACTTGTTGAGCCTTGCACATCAACTCCTGAATACCAGATTTATTGATCTTGAACCCGTGCCACCGAACGGCCGGCACCATGCAAGCCAGCACGGAATCATCGTCGTTCGGTTCAGGACACCCGAAGTGCTTGTCGAGTGCCCGCGTGTAAACGATGTCGTCGTTGGCGTACTCGCGGGCGTCGGCGCGGGTCGCCCAGTAGTCGATGTGCTTGCGGATCACCCCCGGCCACGCGATGCCAAGCAGCTTGCAGTTGGGATCAACAGCAATAGGGGGCACGACCTGCTCGTCATCGTGCTCATCCGCCATGTCTGCCTCGAAGTCGCTGATTGGCGGCTCGGGGACTGCCTCCACGATCTTGACTTTGCCCTTCTTCTTGCCCCAGACTTCCCACTTCTTTTCGGGACTCGACACGGCAAGGGCCGTGGGCGCATAGCCCAACTCATAAGGCCGCCAAGCCGTAGGCGGCTCTACGTCCTTGTAAACGAACTTGGGCTTTAGACCCAAGGCGTGCTCGGCCAGAAACTTGAGGCCACCGGCCGGGTGGAAGCGAAGCACCACGTCCTTGAAGTCAGGGTCCAATCCGCCCCACTTGTCCTTGCGGTCAAAGACATGCCAACGTGGTGCATCCTTATCTGCTGATTTGGCAAAGTAGATGTCATCCAAGTGGACCCGATGCTCCAACTCGTCGGCCAGCGCATACGCCAACGCGGTCGGCACCCGCTTGATGCGGATGTCGTCCCGCGACATGAGGCTTTGGAAGGGGCCTTTGCGAGAGTGAAGCATCAGGTCTAGGGCGGCGGCCGGCTTGACGCACGGCCCGTCTTGCCCCTGTGGCTCCAACATAGCGATCTCGTCGATATGTTCCTCGGGAATCCAGTCCGGGTCACAGAGGCGAAAGATCGTGTAGACTTTGCAGATGTGGTACACATCGTAAGCCAAATTGAAGCCGACGACCGTATACCCCATCATCCACTCAATTAGCGCCAGTGTCTCACGGATTGGTCGCCGCCAGACTTCGTAGAGCGTGATGGGGCCGTCTTCTACAGCGTACTGCAACAGCACCATCATGCTGTGGAGGCCAACCGTTTCGGAATCCACATATAGGCGCGGAGGATTCATGCTGCCTCTTGATAGAAGGTTTCCAACCGCAATTCAGCGTGCTGCGGGCAGAAAGCAGTTGGTTCCGTAGGCGTCTGGATATTCGCCGATTTCGTACAGGCGTTCGGCCGCCAGTCCGACCGCTTCCACAGCGTTGATAGATTGTTGACTCGCCTCCCGGTAGGCAGCCGAACGGATGCCACACGCAAAGGCAATCTCTTCTTGGTCCCCGTCGCAATCCACGAAAGTTTCAAGAGTCAAAGCGTAGGTCTTCCACGCCTCCTTGGCGCGGCACTGCACAAAGTGCGCACGACATAGCAGCATCAACGCCACTGCATGGATCACCAACACAACACCAATCACAACTGTCAACATGTCAAAGACTCCAAGAGGCTAACCCAAGTATCAAAACACTTCGTAAGACCAGCGGCTCCCATCTGTACGCTTGCCGCGGATGCTGGCTGATACGACGGGCTGTGTCTGGTACTCACCATTGCAAAAACGGAAGATTGCCGCCCACCCCTGCTGAATGACATTCAGCCGCGTGCCAGGGTGGCTCCACTGCACGCTGCAAATAAACTGGCCGACCGTGCCTTGCCGCAGGGCCGGAAGATTGGAACTGATCTCGACGACGCCATGCTCAGGTTGGAGCAAGGTTATTTCGTACAAATCCGATTCGCACTCCAAGAACAACACCGTGCCCTTCTTGAGCGACTTGAGGTTGAGCGTAGGTGTTACATCCGTACTCATAGTTCTTCCTCTGCAACATATGCGGCATCAATGCATTTAGCCTTGTCAATGTCGGCCAACAAATCGTCATCAGCGACATTGCCCGCGCACCACGCGCCTACGCGCGGTGCTAGCCCGCCGATACCGGCTGCCAATAGTCGTTCCACCATTTGATTGATTTCGATTTTGCCGCGAACCTTGCCGGTGCGGCGCTTGAGTCGCCGATCCAACCCAGGCAGACGTTTGCCTTTTCCGCGCACTCGTGCTTCGGCAATTTTGCCGACAGCTTGAATTTGATCCTCGGGCTTTTCCAAACCCGCTATCGCGTGCAACGTGGCTTGGGACAGTAGACCAGCAGCGGCCTGCTGTTGTACGGCGTGCGGCATCTTGAGTAGCCGCAGGCGGGTTTGCACCCAGTAACAAGTCTTCTTCAGTTCCGTCGCAGCCTGTCGAGTCGTCACTCCCCTGGGATAGAGGCGTTTCAAGGCGCGGGCCTCTTCCCAGATGTTCAAGTCTTTCCGCTCAAGATTTTCCGAGACATTCAACAACACGGCTTGATGCTGGGTCAATCCTTTGCACACAACGGCAGGAATCATTGGCCACCGCAGAAACATCGTAACTGCCTTATAGCGGCGGTAGCCAACGATCAGGCGGAAATCGTAGCCCGGCTCCTTGTTCCAGGGCTGCACCAACACCGGATAGATCAGTCGCCCCAGATTTGTGATGCTATCCGCCAACTCCTTCACTGACTGCGGCGTAAACACGTCGCGGCAGTTGAAGTCCGCGTCATAGAAGATACGGTCCACGGCAATCGGTTCAGGTTGACAAGTGTCCCAGGGGTTCTGAGAGTCCGCCATCAGATAGACAACTCCGTCAGATTTGGGGTAGCTCGGCCATCCACCCAGTCATAGACGCCAACCGCACCAAAACTGTTGATCCGCACGAAGCTGTTGGTCCGCTCTGCCCAGGTGCCAGTGTTGTAGTGCCAACTACTGATGCGTCCCGGGAAGTGCGTATGGCCGCAGACTATCACGTCACAGCCCATTTTCACGTACAGATCACGTAAGCTGCGATTGATTGCGGTGAACCGATCAGGTTTGCCCCGTAGACGACTCCACAAGCTAACCAGTTTCTCTAACCGACCAACCGCCTTGTCCTCCACGGTACGATACTTGTCGAGCATCGGGCCGCCATTCTTGTCTTCGCACAGCCCAGAGTAAATTGCCGTGATGCGGCCAAGACCCGGCGTGTCGCCGGAGCAATACGCATCGGCCTGGTGGCCGTGGATGAAACTGAAGCGACGGCCACCAATCGACAACGTGAAATCACTCACCATGTTGTGGAAGAACTGGTGATTCAACCAATCACGCCCTACAAAGTACAGTAGATCAGCGTCGTGGTTGCCCAGAACGTAGATGGCGTTCATCTTAGCCAGCCGGTCGAGCAGGTAGACCCGCTTCGTCAAGACCTGGCTGATGTTGCTCTGCCACAACTCAAACAAGTCGCCGCAGATTATCAGTTTGCCTTGGTCTGCTTCAACCATGTCCAAGAAGGAAAGCAAATCCTTCTCGTGGCTACCGTAGGCGAAATTGTCGCGCGGACCGCCGTCGCCTAAATGAAGATCAGATATGGCATACACGTTCATCGTGATTCTCCGTGTCAAAGATATAAAATGGAAGCGCCTGGAGTTGAACCAAGAACCTCTGCCGTTGTCACACTGCGGTGAGGGGTACTGTTTCCGCCGCGAGCGGATCAGCTAGGGCTGATTCATCACGTCGTCCGGGTCGTCTTCATCTTCGTCCTCATCTTCGTCCCACTCGTCTTCATCTTCGTCCTCATCTTCGTCCCACTCGTCTTCATCTTCGTCCTCATCTTCGTC
>Ga0315288_10005883_pt1 | contig 15547 bp, 26 predicted proteins | sample YL17G11_20_MG_FD_203454 | JGI IMG/M metagenome (GOLD analysis project Ga0315288, IMG submission 203454) | Sediment microbial communities from Yellowstone Lake, YNP, Wyoming, USA - YL17G11_20 | ecosystem: Environmental > Aquatic > Freshwater > Lake > Sediment | place: USA: Wyoming | collected...
AGTTCATCATAGTTGGAGAATCCTATTACCAATGTTTTACCCTTACCGCGTGTAATAAATGCGATGGGGAATTCTGGCAACGGCTGAGAGTCGCTACTTACTGTAAAGAGTGCAAGCTCCATTTCGATTTCTCTACGTTGAACTCTATGGAGTGCGCCAGAAGCTGTGGTCCTCATTGTCTTCGAGTAAACCTGAGAGCATCAATCCAGGGCCATAAGAGAGGTTCGATCCCGTTGGCCACTAGACAAATGAGCCACAAAGAATCCGCTAAAATAGTCAAGAAGCAAATGATAGAAGAGAGAGGAGAAGACGACTAAAAAAAGGATGTCCGAAAGGATCTCCTTTTTTAGATAGTATTCTGGTATAAGAATGATGTAACGAAAGACTTTGTCAGGGGATGTAAGGGGGAAGCGTTACGCCGAACGCTGCCACGAGCGATCTTTCTCTCTTCCCCCCGGAAGGGAAATGGTCGCAGTGTGCTACGGCCATCCCCTGACAACCCATTTGGGCGTGGTGGGGATCTACACCTAGGTCCAACGCCTTGGCAAAAGTCCCCACCACCCCATTCGTTTAAGCCCGCGAAGGGCAAGGAGGAATGATGCTTTTTTTCACTTCAGACGAACATCTTGGACATCGCAACATCATAAAGTATTGCGGTCGTCCCTTTGCGTCCATTGAGGGAATGGATGCCGAGATCATCAAGAGACATAACGCGGTGGTATCGAACAATGACACAGTAATCCATGTGGGAGATTTCACCCTATCCAAGAACGCTCGTCCCTACATCGAGCAACTGAAAGGGACGCACATCTTCCTTCGTGGATCGCACGATCGCTGGCTGCGTAATGCCAGCGAAATCAGAGAGGTCGAGATCAATGGGCAGATAATCATCGCGTGTCATTACGCCATGAGAGTTTGGCCCAAGAGCCATTACGGATCGTGGCAAGTTTTTGGACACAGCCATGGTCATCTTGCTCCCCTTGGCAAGCAGCATGATGTTGGAGTAGACAATAACGACTTCACCCCGGTCTCGTTTGAGCAGCTCAAGGCCATCATGGCAACCAGGGACGAGAATCCTAACCTCTTGAAAGAACTCCGCACCAAGATAGATCCGTGTGATCACGCCTTGTGGTTCGACATGGAGTACCAGTACTGTCCAACATGCGGCATGAAGCTCGTGAACTGAAGAAGTGGGTTGGCAGGTGGTGGCCTTTAACACCACTAGCGCACCAGTGTACCCGTGCGCAAATCTTCCTCCGGATCGAACCACCGTAATGGTTGGGAAGGAGGGGGCAACGAATAGAGATGGGAGCAATCCCACTCTAACTGGGAATGACATCACTAAGGGCAAGTGCCAAGAATGGTGGATCCGCCACCTTGGTAGACTGCTCTTTGGGTGCCCAGGCCTTTTAACAGTGGCTGCCGGCGCTCACCGAGGCAGGGGCACAAATTAGGATAGTCGCAGGGCAGCAGAGAAAAACTGCGGCCAACCCACTACTTCAAGAAAGGGGGAACCCTTTCTTTAGCTGGCATAAGAATCCAGTTAGGAGATAATGCATGCAAGAAAGAGAGCTGGGAGCTGAAGATGATCTGGCTGCTTTTCATCTTCCAAGTCTCAAGTTTTTTCCAGAGAAACAGATCTATAGAGGGTTCCATACCTGTCCAATCTGCACTGACGGTCTAATATTTACTCCTGGATCTAAGCGTTTAAGAACTGATACTCGTTGTGACAAATGCGGATCCACTGATAACTTTGTGGACTCTACGCGCCATAGCTTTAGGGAAGACTATGAAATAGTCGTGGCCGGAATTACTCTCGTTGGACAATTAAGACGCGTCGTGTGTCTAGAATGCAAACACAGGCAATTAATCCAAGACGAAGGCATCATCGAAGCTGAGTGCTGCCGATGTGGATTAAAATGTCGCGTCTGAAAGGAACGCCATGTGCGATCATAGGTTCGTAGATCGAGGCTGCCCTATTTGCAAACGTAGCGGCAAAAATGCCGAAAAGAATGATACGGTGGATATAGAAATGTTCTATTCTGCTTGTCCTAAGTGCTCAACTGATAGAGTAGGAATAGATAGGCATGAATGTCTATCATTCGTTATCGCTGAAGCAGAGTATGTATTTACTATACATCGTTTAGTGTGTCATAAGTGCGACTTCCGTTGGTGGACCAGAATCCGAGCGGCCTATTATTGCAGAGACTGCGATCTTATCTGGGACGTTTCCAGCGCGACTACAGCAGGACCAACAGTTTGTGCCCGAAAGATAGATGTTTGGTACACAAAAGAACCTTTAATCCCAGCGAAAGGATGAAAGATGGCCATCAAACAAGAAACGTTTTTTGTGATTGCATACCATGAACTCGAGGATATGATCAAGCAAGTCTATGGAAAAGAATTCAGCGTTGTCGCAGATCTAGAAACCAGCAACGACTGTATCAAGGAAATACATGTTGATGGCAAGATGGATAACTATGAGGCAGCACGTTTTAATGAGTGGGCTAACTATAACAAAGAAGGTTTCGTCACCAACCTAATAATGCAAGACCTCAGCTCAAAAGGTCATCTACTCCCGGGAAATTACTTGATCAAAATCAGCTGGTAAGGAGGACGAAGTGGCTTTGTCGGATCTTACATTAACAGCTATCAGAGCGTTTAAAAAACGCACGCCTCCCGGGGATCCTAATTCTTGTTGGATATTCCAAGGATATCTTAATAAACGCAAGTACGGAAGAATTGCGTTCAAAGTTAACAAGAAACTTAAAAGAGAATATGCGCATCGCATCGCCTACTTGCTCGAGTTTGGTGCTATCCCTAATGATAAATGCGTACTTCATAAATGCGATAATCCGACATGTTGCAACCCTAAGCATCTTTTTTTGGGAACTCGCTCCGACAATATGAAAGACATGTACAGTAAGGGACGAGAAAATCCTCCTAGTGGAGAATCCCACTGTCGCGCAAAATTAACGTATGCTGAAGTTGCCGAAATTCGTTTTCTTCGCACAACTGGTATTTCCCAGAATGCATTATCTGCTAGATTCGGAGTTTCTAGAAGAAATGTACGAAGAATACTAGATGGAGAGATCTGGAAGGAGGCAAAGAAATCATGTGCGCATTAAGCAATTGGGCCGTCATGTCTTTCGATAACGACGGCAACCCTAGCAACGGAGTTATGAACTGTCCTGGTGGACGGTCAGTAGAACTCTACAAGAACTGGGCCTATATCCATGACAAGAAAGCCTGGCATAAAGGCACTGGGTTCACTGCTCCAATAGTTGCTCAGATTATCTTAGGCAAAGGGCGAGTCTCTGGGATCAATGTCTGTGCTAAACGTGGTCCGCAAGAGAGCCTGTTCTTGTTTGCGGAACACGCTGAGTATCCCAAACGTGTCAAGTCTGGCGTTCCTTCTGTTACGATATACACGCGCATGGCTGGGGTAGCTGGATACGGATGGGAGAGTGGGCTTCCAAAGTTAATGAAGGCAGCTGGCAAAAGGAAGTTGCCCAAAGGAGCAATGGTTTTTGCAGGGACTTCAGATAATGGCAAAGGCAAATGCTACGAAGTAGTTGATCTTGCAATCCCTGGGAAGAACGGGAAGAAAGACAGGTTCATCCGCGAATGGATTAAGCTTCCCCAGAGACCAGAACTTGAAGCCCAATTTGTGGGCATCACCCCGGAAACAGCCAAGAAGTTCTTCAAGTGGCTTAAGACAGTTGCCAAAGAACACAGCGCTGAAGACTGGTTCAAGAAGATCGATCAAAAGACAGCTCTTCATTTCAATCAAGGAGACGCCTTCTTTGCGAAGGCCATGAAGCAATCTACTCCTGCCTCCCCTGTTGGAAAGGCAAACGAACCGATCTTAACCAAGATGTTCAAGAAAACTTTTGCCCCCAAGAAAGGCAAGAAATGAAGTTTAAAGAGCTGAGGGCTATCGTCAATGGGCCAGGATGGAATGACGACGATGAAGTTGTCATTAAAGTCGATAAACCATCTATAGGTCCCCTGGCAACGGTCCCCGTAAAATCTATTGGAGGTGGAATTGATTGGGATAATGGCAAAGCTATAATTTGGCCAGCGAGCACAATTGTTCCTAAGTCGCAGAAGGAAACCCTCTATGATGATACTCAAAATTTCGTATTCAATTGCGCCTGTTTACGGAACAAGAATGTGGCCAAGGAAGCTAAACGCCTGCTGATCAAAGCTGGTCACGATCCAGCCAGGCTTGAAGAGTTCATCAAAGGAATAACATGAAAGGAGCCAAAGGTGCCAAAGGTAAGCCGTGATCCAACCACGTTCTTCCATTTCCGCCTAAAGAGTCGGAGAGACGGAAGCATCTATCCACGGTGCGGAGCTACTGTGATATATAAAGAAGTCCCAAACGAGAGATTCCCCGTCCTCCACATCGCCTTCTGCTCCCCAATGGATAACTACGACAAGAAGAGAGGCAGATCCCTATGTCAGTCTCTCAGCCGAGACGGAGACCCAAACACGGCAATCAAGCCCCTCGATACTCTACTCCGGGACAAGACTCTCAACGAGAAACTTCTCCTGGATGCCATCGACTCCAAGTGGAACCATCAGCTCTATGAGTGGGCCAAGAGCGGCACAGTCCTCGGTCCCAAGAAGAACCATAAGCCACCGAATTGGATGAACTTCGAGCTCGTTCTAACCAAGAAGAAGAGGAAGAAGAAGACGATAAAGAATGGGAAAGCGAAGTCTCGTGCCACGCAAAAGCCCTGAGACGAAGATTCCCTGCCCTATTAACTTAGGAGACGTCTTCAAGGTCAAGACGAAGGAAGCGGCCCAGGAGTTCCTCACCAAATATCATGACTGGTTCGTATCCGAGCGTCCGGATCTACAGGAGAAGGAATGCCTCCGTATCTGTATGGCCAACATAGGCTATTTCGCTGGATACGGAAGCGCTAGAGAAATGGAAAGAGTTCTGGCCTTGTTCAATACGACGCATCCGATCTTTGGGTGCAAAGCTCCCTCTGCCGAAGAGGCCTTCAACAGAGGAAAGAAGCTGGGAGAGGCCATGAAAAAGAAGGGGGGATAACCCCCTTTTTTTACCTGGTAAAATGGTATAAGAAGATGTGAACGGATTATTACTCCTCCCCAGCTCAACTGCGCCCGGAGCGCAAGTTGGGACCCCAAGTCGCCCGGGGAAACCTTTGGTCCCTCTCGTTAGGGGGATCAGAGTCCTCGTTAAAATTTCGGGGGCCCCCGCTGCTGGTGACCAGAGCGGAGCAATCCGCTTACCGATCCGATGCCTTAAGGGGGCTAGGGTCGGCTGATGGTGGGAGTGGGAAAGGAGCCGTTCATAAGGCAATGGTTGTTGCACCAGGAATGCCGCTGTAAAGCTCGCGCCTGGTGTTCACCGTCAGCAGGAGCGCTCCTGTACGGTGGTCCGAGATGGGTAGTCCGCTAACATCTCCTGACAACAACCTTGCCTTCCTTTAAAACAATCTGCCTAGACGCGTAGTCTGGGCTGTGCCGGAGATTGGAGAACGACCATGATCATAGTAAACGCCATTCGTGTAGATCAGTGGGCCTGGAGATGCATGAGCAATCGCTGGAAGAAATGCATCTGGCTGTACTGTGCTGACGTGAAGTGTCAATGCGCAGGCTTTCTTGTTGAAGTCGGAGACGCACAGAACATAGGAGCAGATCTCGAGAACGACGAAGTGCTTTGGAACATCATTGGGACCAAGGATAAGATCGAAAACGCGGACCCCATAAAGATCTACGAATACTGCGATCAACACGCATTCCAACGAAAACCATAAGGAGATCAAGATGTCCTTCCCGGAGCGATTACGGAGATCTCTAAATATGTCCCAGTGTCCTGCTCTCCACAGACTCTGCCCCATCTGTGGATCTATCCAGTGTTCTAAAGACTTGAATCAAATCGATTCGAATACCTTCCAGCGAATTCCAGTAGAACGATTGAACATGCACCTAACTTCCATAAGCAGAGGGAAAGGATGCAAATCAATTTTCTACACCATAGGGAATGCCCAATACGTAGCTTGTATTGCGTTCTATGGATATTCCAAAGTTGCCATAGAGAAAGGAGTCACCGCTGTTTATCATTCCAGGTTTGACGAATATATATGTGACTACTGTACCCATGAATTCAGACTGATGCTTCCAGTAGTCGAAATCCCCTCCCCTTACCTATCAGAGTTTTCAATGTTCCCCTGCATGCACGAGGCGCTTCAGAAAAGGAACCGGAGGCCATGAGAATCACCTTCGATAAGCTCATGAATGAGTTGGGATGCCGTGATTCCGTGGAAAGGCACCTAGCTTTGGAAAACATCCCATGCCCCTCTTGCGGGACGGTCATGGGAAGCAAAGTATATGACAATGCTGGACGTCCGATGTTCTCCGTAGGAGGGCCATGCGGTCTGGTCAAGTTCGCTATAGCAGGAAGAGAGTTTTGGGCCTGCTTCGAAAAGGTCCAGTGCCCAGGGTGCAGCAGAAAATTCCTGCACCGATTCACAACCAAGCTATGGTGCGAAGAATGCGAGACCGATGTCAGGATGGGCATGAACATGTTTGATACGCACTACATCTGCGGTCAATCGCATCATGCCTCCTGCTGGAAACACTTCGAATCAGGAGTAAGTTCAATTGCTCTGAAGACAGGAGCTGAGATATGACCGTAAACAACGCCTGTCCTTACTGCGAACGTTCTTTTATCTGTTCTCATCTGTATGAACTAGACGAAGGGTGTAGACACTGTGGGGGGCATGTCTTTACGATAATGGGCGAACAGGTCCGATCCGTCACTATAGCATGGTCTCCTGAGCACTTCCGTGTCGCCTTCCTAAGGTGCTTCAAATGCAAAATTGAACTGGGCCGTCCTATGCAATACGGACGCCCATATCAAAATTTTCACTGCCCATGCGGGGAAGAATTCAGACTTTATCTAGGAGACAAAACTCCTCTCTTTTAGTCCGGATTATGGTATAAGAGGAGTAGGAAACGTGGTAAAATAAGAAGGGAGGCGTGCCATGAATCCAGTACTTGCGCTGTGGTATGCCTTTTTGTCGAAGGCATACATCGCATTCAGAACCACACAGCTTTGGATCCATGGGATGGATCCTGCCGAAGCTCGTCGGGAAGCGATGGTGGAAAACCAGAAGTCCTGTGGCGAGCACTATCTGGTTGAGAAGATGCTCGCTGAGGAGTACGAAAAGACCTATAAATGGATGGTTAACGCGTTTGGAAACAGATCTCCTTCAGAGAGTGAAATCACGTCTCTGGCGAATATGGTTGAGCAGCTCAATAAACTTCTGGCCTCGAAGGAGTTTGAATCTGAGCGCTTCCAACAGAGCGTGTTCAAAATCCGGGGATTGGCCCAGAAAATTCTCACCCGGGAGCCTAAGTGAGGCTCCCTTCCTTTACTTAGGAGTCACCCATGAGATGCTGCCCTTACTGCATGAACCAATTGAAGGAAGAAGAAGTCCTCAAGGAATGCTGTGTCTGCGGAAGAGAAGGATGCGACAAGTGTCTGCCTAAGGATATAGAGAAGCCTTGCAAATCATGCAGGGAAGATATCGGCGATGAGGAAGGAGACGACGAGGAAGAAGATGCAGAAGCATGAGCTCGCCCGTTGCGATAGCATGTTATGTCACAACTCCGGAGGTCATCACGAGTTCGTAGAGAGAGATGACTGGGCCACAGAGATAAATATCATTCCTATGGATAACTGTCCTAACTGTGGCACCATATTGTCAAATATTGAATTTACATGCATGAGAACAAACGTGGTCATAGCTGGAGAACAGATCCTTTTCTGTTTAGTACGGAGCCGCTGCACGAAATGTACTCATGTCGATTGGTTCCGTCCCTCTCCTGAAATCATCTGTCAGAGTTGCAACTATACAGTCAGGTTCAGTTTGCCTTCCTCTAGTTGGGCCATGCCATGGGAGTGTAACAGATGGAGCTAACGAGGAGAAGTTGTTCCGAAGCGTTTTGTACTGAATGCGATCAGAGCTTCAGTGTTCGCAATTCCGATGAGCTTTTGAGCTTGGGCCAAAGTCTAAAACCTACGCAGCAAAGCATAGTTCATTGCCTTCAGATAGAGGTAATCGTAGCAGGAGAAACTCTAATTTCTTGTGTAGCTGCAACAGTGATCCCTTCTGATCCTGTAGAGTTGATTATTTCCAGACCTGAATGGGAGATGAAATGCCCTATGTGTGAGGAGCCCGTCAGGATGATCTTCCCGATATACCCCGACCTTAAAGACTGTCACCCGAGACAACTATTTGGGCACCTCCGATCGATCGAAGATTGTACAGAGTTGTTAACAGTAACCGGAAAATTTCTAAAGCATGGAGGAGAGAACAAACTCCCAAGGTCTGGCATAACCCATGTAATAGTGAGGGCTTAGAATGTTAAACGCTGAATTTCGAGCTGCCCAGGTCATCCTCGAAAACAAGGTCTCAATGCAGATATTGAAAGTCACTAGAACATTCTATTTTCGATGCGAATGCGAACGCGTACTGATGGCTTACTGCATGTCCAGCGTAGACTGCAAAGCCTGTGATCTTCCTTATGTAGTCGCTAGTATCTGGAAAGAGAAAGTAGTTATCGGAGGACAAACTCATGAGGTGATCGCTTTGGCGGGACGCTGTCCGCAATGCCATCGAAAGAACATCGTCAGGGCTGGGGTTGTTCCTGAGTGCGCTGGATGCAAACACCCGTCTAGACTTGTCCATATGCCTCTACACGCGTCCGAGTTAAAGACAGTGAGCCCTCAGTGCTTGTTATCCGAAATCGATTACCAGAAAAATAGAATAGTCCTGTCGTGGGGAGGTCTTGATCTTGCTTCTTTGAGATGCAAGGCAAAGTACCGAAAATAAGAAAGAGCGCCCTGATTCAGAGCGCTCTTTTTTAGCTGGTAGATTACGCGGTTACGTAAGTGTACGCTGTACTAGCGCTCGTGCTAACAACGTCGTAGGTTGTAGGCGTCCCAATCGTAACGTAGGGGATCCAATCTGCCGCGGTCCCCGCAGGCGTAGTATGGGTGTGATCATAGGTTATCAGGAGCTGCTCTTCAGGTCTATGTTTGGGCATGTAATGAATCGCTTCACGTCCGCATTTATCACACTTAGCTATTGCCGAAATACGATCCATGTTGTGACACCCACAAGACGAGCACTTGCCTTCTTGCACAGGGACTACGATCTCTTCCCCTGCAATAGTAACCTTCTTCAGCGTACGTTCTCCTTCGTATTCTCTGTCACAGAACTCACATTTGATCTTATGAGGAGGAGGACTACTGACATCGTTACATTCTGGACAGATGGAAACGATCGCAACTCTTCGCAACAGAGAGAAGACATCTGGAAGTGCTGTAGGCGCTGTCATCCAATTATTGACCGTGGTCGCGAACAGGTTTGATAAGTCTGCTGTTAGACCATTGCTCCCTCCCGTAAGGTTCAAGCCGTTAGCCATGCACAGACTCCTTTCTGCATACAGTTTAACACATGTTTAACAGTAGTCAAGGGCTATAAGCTAAAAAAAGGAGGTGGGGAGAACATCACCTCCAAACTGAACGATGAACACCGGAGAAGCGGTTCACTTAGGTCGTAAGCCCTAAGATCTGAGGCAGCCGAGAATGATTTCTGATTTCTGAGCTTTGAGCTATTGCTTCACTCTCACAGGCCTCGGCTCGCTAAGATGCAAGATGCTTTTCCAGTGCACGCCCAGTCGGGATGTCTCCCCACGCTCCAATCTCCTAGATCTCGATCATCGAGTTCATCAATGTGATCTCTGTGTTGATGTCGTTAAGGTTGTTCTGAGCCAGGTCGATCCACGCATCGAGAAGGCCAGCGTCCAAAATAGTTTTGTTGGCCACGCCTTCCTGCCGACCATACCGCTCTTCCTGGCACTTGGACCGGAGCTGCCCTAGCAATGCTAGGTAATCCTTGTGTGTACCGATCTCGATCACGAGATCCTGAACGCACTTATCGTGCCCCGGAACCATCTGCTGGTTCCCCTTCGAGATCTTCTTCTTCAACACCTCGATCTCGCCACGAAGACGTTTGACATCTTCCAGCATTTTTCCGAACTGGTCCTCGCTGTAGAGGCGTTCCATCACCTCTTTGGTCTCCAGGTGGACCTTGTACGCCTGGGCCTCTGTGAGCCGCGCTTCCAGAGCGTTCTTCTTCAGAACGAGCTCCTTACGAGTAACCAACGCTTTCGACAGTTTCACAGTGTCTCCTCCGACAAAAAGGGAAATGAAGAGTGAAGCTGAGTGCTTCACTGACACTAATCTTATGCCATGAAACAGCGGGCTTACACTAGGACTTCTTTTCTTCTTTTTTCTTGGAGGCTTTCAGCCCTAAGGCCATGCTCCCAGCGCCAATAGCCGCACCTATTCCTCCAGTAATGCTTCTGGCTGTCATCCAAGGAAGATGTTTAAGTATTTTGGGGTGAATTTTTGTCTCAGGATGTCTAGCGATAACGTTCAAGATTTTGTCCTTTATATAATCCTCACCAAACCCCTTCGTAGCTCCCATTGCTGCTCCGCTCGCAGCAGCGTATCCCATTAGTTTTTTCATATTAACTTTAGAATCCTGCTCCTCAGCCGTCTTAGCCTGTTCAGGGGGAACCACTGAATTCTTTTTCTTCTTATGTACGTAAACTACAGTTCCAGCGCCACCAGCACCCAAAGCCCCAGCCCCGATATTGCTAATCAAGTTTGCTCGGCCTTGAAATTTAGCGGCAAGTCTTTCGGCCTTTTCTTTGCGAGGCTCATAAGCTTTGAGTTGATCGATCAGCTTACTCCGATTCTCGTGTCTCTCTAGGACTTGCCTCTCCAATTTGGATATATACTCAGGATCCAACTTGTGCTTCTTTGCAATGTGTAAAGCTTTTGAGCGATTGAATACACGATTTAACGCATTGTCTACCGATTCGTCTATGTGCCTGTATTTTGCCTGTCTGCGAATCAGATGTTTTTGAAGACCTCCTAGACGGGCTCCACTCACTAATCCCTTGATATTAGACCAAGCCTTGCCCAGATGCCCGGCAGCGGACTTTTCTAGGTTGCCGCCCTTCATGTGCTTAAAAATCCCGGTTATGTAGGCCCAGTCCTCCGTGTGGCCTTCGGCAGCAGCCCTGGCTTTTGCCTTGGACCACAGATGTTCGTCTCTGGGGGTCTTAACGAATCCAGGCATTAGTTAGTCCTCTTTTTTGTTGCCAAGCATGTAGCCCGCAGCCAAACCGCCACCAGCTAGACCGGCGCCAACCCTAACATTCTTCTGGTAGGTTTTAGCTTTAGGAAGCAATTCACTCAAACGACCTAGACGTTTTTGGGTTGCTTCTCCCAGATCTCCAGTCGAAGCTTTCGCAACACGTCCTTCAAGCCTCTTCACTGTGCCCCCACTTAGTCCACCCCAAATGCGCTTGCCAGTGCGTAATGCAGTAGCACCCCAAGCTCCCTCTTTGACCATCCCTCGAGCAAATTCCTGCAGGTTCATTTCAGCTCTCCTCCAGTGTAAGAATTGCGATCCGTAGAATCCGGACCCTGAGAGGCAGGGGGATTCTCGTAATCGTTGTACTTATCTTGCGTGTCCTCTTTCTTGGCCCCCGTTGGAAGAGCCGATGAAACTGCTGCGTTGCGCACAGCTTTGTGCTTACGTACTGCTAGCTTGGCGAAGTCGCGAAGGGTCATTTATGCATAATCCTTGGGAAATTTTTCTTTCCATTCGGTCAGTTTTGGTTTTGTCTGTGGCCTTTTTGCCCAAATCCTTCTCAACTGGGCCATGGCTTTTTTAGGGTTTTTGGTTCCTCTGTTATTAAGCGCCTTCGTAACTCCACTCATGGATAATCTTTTGATTAGTTCCGAACTGGCCAACTTCGCAAACTCTTTCAGGTTCATCTTACTTCCCTTTCAGCATCTTGAGGTCGTTGATGACCTCAATCAAGTTCTCCATGGAAGTCTTGATCGGGTACTCTTCCATCTGGACCCCAAGACGGCAGGCGATCAGAAGATCGGCCAGGTGACTCGCGGCCTGTTGGAACTGAGGCAGGAAACTGACGAATTTGTTTAGGTTGTCCTTGTTGATGAACTGGAGACTCAGGACTGTATCGACTAGGCCTGGATCGGTAAGATGGGCAGCGACCTTGGTCAGGTCCCTGGCAATCTTATTCGTCTCGCGATGCTCAGCCTTCTTGAGATCCTCCTCCCGAACACGAACTGGAGCACGATCCCGCATACTGAGCTTGCTAACCTTTTTACATTCACTGAAGCACTTCTCCAGACTCTCCTTCGTATAGGTGTTCTCCAGGTAAGGACCGAGGCGACTCTTCAGATCGCCCTCACGTGCCCAATCCTCAGCCCAGGGAGCATCTACCGAGAAGCTTTCTCCACCAAGGTGCCGCATGGTTACGGTGCTGGTCGCAGCAACCTTGGTGACTTGACCAGCATCTTTCTTGAGATTGATCAGAGTACCAAATGCGGCAAACTTGGTCCCTGCAGGCATCAGCACCATGTCGCCAACCTTCTGTACGTTGGTGGCAGTGGGGCTAACCACGATGTTAAAAGCCCTGCCCAGCGTATCATGGACGTGGTACTTTGTTACTTCAAAGTTTCTTGTCATCTGGATGCGCTGCTCGTTCTTATCGAAGTCCATCTTGCGCTCTTCATGCATACGCGATTTGGACTTGATCTTCACGGGCATGAAGGCAATGGCAGGGCCCTCATCCTGCCGGATGAAGAAGATCCCCTTGTCTCCAGCCATCCCCTCTCCATAGAGATAATGACGGCACTCCATGTCCGCTGATGGTTTACCTATAATCGTCTGCTGAACGCAGCTGTACTTCCCGTTTTCGTAGGGTCTGCCATCTTTATTATCAGACTTTAGTTGGGCGCCACAGAACACCATGACATCTTGCTTCTGCATGTCGAAATCGAAGACCGCAGGGAAGACCATCCCGCGATAGTCATTACCCGAAGCCCCCTCGACCTCGTAAACTCCAGGGCTAATGACTAGACCAACAGCCAGATTCCCTTCAACCTTCTTAATGAAGGCGTCAACCAAAGGATGTGCTTCGCCTGGTTTGACTTCGTCTGCGTTAACCGTAGATACAGCAGAAGCAGAAACAGCAACAGGATTCTCGCCGGAGTAGGCTTTCTTCAGCACTTCCTGGCATGTGCTATTAGCCCAAGCCGCTACAGTAGTCGGGTCTTTCTCGAGCCGCTCTTTCAGACCTTGGGTCTGTTCCGGGGTCCGAGCAATCTCGCTGAGGATCGAGGCGTACTTGTACGCAGAAACTCTACCACCCAGCCCGGGACGAAACACGCTGTATAGCCCAGGGTAGACGCGCTCGGTAATGTTGGGACCAACGTAAGCAAACGGTTCCTCTGGCTTTGGGACCGACTTGCCAATCGCAGTCGATTGAACTATCTCCTTTGCCGTGTCGGGCGTGAGCGGGTAGGCCTTACTTTCGTAAAGCATGACGTCCAGAGGATACATCTGGTATTCTTTGATAATGATCGGGATCTTGATGATCCCCTTCTTGCCCAGAGCTACGAATCCATAACCATAGCCCTTCTTGGCGTCAGTCTTCTTGAATACAACTTCAATGTCTTCCTCAGTCAACTCCGGATGCTCTTCATGGAGGTGCTTAATAACCTCCTCGTCCCAGAGATTTACATCCTGGGGCATCTCGTAAGTGGCTGTCTTTTCCATCTCTGCTTTGAAGATCAGCGGAACATTAATGTCACTCATCTTTCGTCTCCTCTAAGACCCTTCCTCTTGTTGCTGGAACGGGAAGACAGGGGTTGGATTCAAGTTTAAGGTTCCCTGTGTATCTATCGTCCCATCTCCAGTCACTGTTACCTCTAAGTCGCCAAGCACCTCCCAAGTGGAAAGATCAGGTGCTATTGTCAGTGTACCACCAGGTCCTGTCAATATAATTTTTTGATCTGTTTCCACTTTAACGCTGTCATCAGTGAAGGTTAGGGACTTAACTCCAAGCATATTCGTTTCGATTCTTATCTTGTCTTTGTCTAGGGTGATTATGTGTCCACCAGCCATTGCCTTCACTAATACGGATCCGTCTTCATTAATCTGTTCTGAATAGGTCATGTCTCCTGCAGGAATCACTATATGATACGAAACAAAATCTATAGCCAGAACTGCTGTAGTTTCAGCACTGTTCCCAATTATTCTAATCTTTGCTTTGTTGTCTGAGGACAGATGATGCGGGTCTAGTTCGTATTTATACTTCTGTTTTCCAGTACCTAGTTGGCCTTTGATTTGATTCTTCTCGTTGCTAATTTCTTCAAACACTCCTTTTTTGTAATTGTAAGCAAACATGCGAGCGTATTTCTCTTCTGTAGGAGCCTCTACCTGATAATAAGCATACCCTTCCAAGTAATCTGGTGCGGCCTTTTTCTCGCCTTCCATGGTAAATTCAAAGCCAATCTCCACCCCAGCCGGGAGATCTCCATCCCCGCGAACAACCCAGAAAACATCATCTAGTTCGATAGTGCTTGAGTAGTCTCCAGAAATCGCCACTCCGTACAATAAAATTCCATTGCTAGGCTTAATTGGATCTGGATAAAAAGGATTGTAAAGCTTTACTGTTCTATTGTAGATATCCCCTTCTTTCCCAATCTTCTCAGTGAACGAAAATTCTTCGTCATCTATGTTTTTACGGACCTCTCTCGTCAGATCGGTATCTCCAGTATCTTCGTCATTTTTAAAATTGATCTGACCGCCAGGAGTATTTAGCGTATAGTTGATGCAGTAATCAGTTATCCAGTTTTTTAGCTTCGAGAAGACTCTCATACAAACTTTCGAGGCTTCAATCAAGACATTCCCATTTGTTAATAGCTTTAATCGATTGCGCCCTTTAGTCTTAATACAATAGTCCCCAGGCAACATTTCTCCTTCGCGATTATTTCGGTAGGAGGTTAGAGGGGGAGCTCCACTGGGGCTAGGGGGTTTATAGGTCCCAGCGCTCTCGCTTAGGTTGTCTATTATTTCAGATCCTTTTGAAATGGAGTCTATGGGCGGTAGGAATCCAAGAACGAATGGTTGCCCATATGCGTAACAGACCAAGCACTGCGCTCCAACTTCAGGGATAAAATAAGCTCCCTGTCCTCGTTCCCTAAAAAAGTAGGGGCTCATGATGGGGACATTGTATTGACGTGCGCCCGTCTCTTGGATCTGAACCGTTACAGTCCATCTTTCAGGATCAATAAAAACTATGACTCCGTGCATGAAAGCGGAAGGATATTCCTTGAATGGCGAATTCCCCGCCATCTCCGGAATCCTGGCTAACGTGTTTACTCCAGGCAAAGGGGAGTCTCCTGTCTATGTACAATTATACTCTTTGGCACGTTTAGTGTCAAGCTTTTACCTTCAGACCATTTCGCGCATCCCCACGACATGGCGTGACAAATGTCACGGTCGGGTTCAGAGCGTTCTGACACTTCTTACTTCCCTATCGTTGGCAATCGATCGGATGGATTTTTGTCTTGATGCCAAGCTTGGAAGGATGGAGCTCTCAG
>Ga0315288_10005884_pt1 | contig 15546 bp, 17 predicted proteins | sample YL17G11_20_MG_FD_203454 | JGI IMG/M metagenome (GOLD analysis project Ga0315288, IMG submission 203454) | Sediment microbial communities from Yellowstone Lake, YNP, Wyoming, USA - YL17G11_20 | ecosystem: Environmental > Aquatic > Freshwater > Lake > Sediment | place: USA: Wyoming | collected...
TACGTAAGACTCTAGGTTTACTGCCATTCCTCGTAGCTTTCCGAGTTTCTGTCCTTTGATAACGACCAGCTCCGGCTTGGTGTTCTGCTTCATAATGCATTACAAGGTTCAGGAAAAAGGTGACGAGTGCTTTCAGACCCTCATCCTTATCGCTAAGATAATCTTGGATAAAGTCATTCATTGACATAGCCCTGTTCTCCATTTGTTGGTTCATTAGAGATCAGGGCATTTTTGAATTTACAGCAAATTGTTTACACTATCGATGTTAATCCCTAAAAAAGAGTTGAATTTCCAAGATAATTATCAACAATCCCTCGATATAAAAAACCGCAATTACAGAATGGTACCTTTCAATTGATCCCCCACTAAGATATTAGCATATTCACCTCAAGACATCAGATATCACTGGGGTATAAGCGAACAAAGAAAATTATTGTTATTAATTCCTATGGTAGTGTATGGATGATCATTACCACCCGATATTCCTTTCCTGTTCCATATCAAAGAGCATCGCAAAGAGCAAAAACATTGAACCCATGAAGAAAAGGAGGAGAGAAAGAGCGGCTCGGACAAGTAAGTCCTCGTCCCAGAACAGTTTGAGGTAGAGTGAATAGACACCAAATAGAATACTTGTCAGGATAATAACCACACCGAAAAAATAGAAGAAAATGAGGGGGTGAAAATTAAGGATGACATACTTTTCCTTCAACCGCCAGAGAAAATCCCTGAAGAGGAGCCGGGAGAGCCTGAGAATATAGGTACGATACCTGATGCCCGATTTCTCACCAACATTATACCGCGCCGGATGATTGATATTTACTGCTTTGAAACCGTATGCATTTAATTTTACCAGGATATCGTTGCAATATCCATACCTGGGATATATTTTATTTGGATCAATGCGTTCAAGAGCTCTCCTTGAAATAGCCGTGTAACCATTCTGGGGGTCCATCAGCTGCCAGTATCCGGATGCAATCTTTGTCAGCAGGGTGAGGAGTGCGTTGCCAAAAAATCTCCACGTGGGCATTCCTTTGCTATATTCAACACCCTGGAGTCGATTTCCTACCGCATAATCCGCCTGTCTGTTGATAATCGGATCGAGAAATTTGGGGAGATATGCCGGGTCCATCTGGTTATCCCCTGCCATCACCACAGCAATATCCATACCTTCTTTTAAGGCTTCCTGATATCCTGATGTGATCGATGCACCTACTCCCTGATTTATTTCATGCCGGATATGCATGATCCTCATATCTTTTTCCGCGTATTCACGGATAATCTCCGGCGTCCTGTCAGTGGATGCATCATCAACTGCATAAATCCTGAGAATATAATCGGGAACTGAAGCAAGAGTGGTTCCAATCAGTTTTTCTTCATTATAAGCGGGGATTACGACACAGATATTATTTTCACGATATATTTCCTCTGTCTGTTGCTTCAGGGCGGCTTGGTAGATCATCTTCCGTAATTTTGCAAATTGGAACCGTGGAGTTTCACTCTTTTGCAGATAAAAAGTAGCACCGGAATTTAATGCCTCTATGGCGGTGTCCTCTCCTCCCTTTCCGGTAAAAAGAATAAAAGGAGTATCTATTCCCTGAAATTTCAGTGTTTTTAATAATTGGATCCCATTAATTTCTGGCATAACGTAGTCGGAAACAACCACATTGTAGATTTTATGGTTTAATTTCCGTAATGCTTCTTTAACCGAGAGACATGCATCGATATTGAGTTCCAGGTCCCGCTCCAGAAAAAGCCGGGTAAGCTCAAGCACATCGGGATCATCCTCAACAAGTAAAACGGAGATCATGGTTATTTCCTGCTAAAAATATAATCTATCAGAATTTTAGGTGATTATTAAATTATAACCTTTCTATTCTATAGTATTCTGATCATGGGGTATTTGAGAAATAACGGTATTCGTATTTTGGATCTGAAGAATACCTTGGTTTGAGTCCAGGTTAGGATCGTGGGAATAATTTTAGAGATGTTGTAGAGGATCAATTTGATTTTAAGTTTCTTGATCTGGCTTCTATCGTTTCGTGCTTTGAGGGATTCCCTGAACTTTCTTTTGCGTCTTCAGAAATATTGAGGTGCCGAATATGAACACGGGTGGCTTGGTTAAAATCCTTTCTCATTATTTTCTGAAGCAGTAGCACAAATAATCTCTGCTACCCTTCCTACATGACCCCCTTTCAATCGGACTTTGATCCCGTGAGGGTGGGAGAATGAGTTGGTCAGGATCTCCTGCACGATACCCCGGATCTTTTTTCCGCTCCGCTGATCTTCTTTCCGGATAATGTCTACGATAAGCCCAATCCGGACTGAGCCCCTTTGCTGTCCATTCCTGTGTGGTTCCATTATTCTGGTTTTTCCAATGAAGATGAATAAAAAACAGTGGTTATTGGTTTATTGATAAAAGTGAGCCGGAGGTATAAAAAACATCAGGTAGAGATTATAGGAGCATCATATATACCGATGCTCTTGGTAAGTGTACCATTCATGGTCGACCAGCCCTGGTGATCTCCGAACATCTGCAGGCTGATAGCTGTAGTGTACTCATTTGACTTCGGCTCAAAAATTTTCCAGCTGTTTTTCCCTGTAAGGGTTGAGGAAATATTCACTGTTGCGTTCGACGCTGCCTGGTAATCAGCATACAATGAGGTGAGGTAGCGATAACATTGGGGGGTCCCTTTTTCTTCAGAACTATCAGGAGTGCACGAAACCTGCTGGAGATCCAATACCTGGCGGAACAGGGCACTGTTATTTATCGGCTCCCGGGTATCAATCACCTTACCGGATTTCATTTCAGATGACAGGGAGATAACATAGGGTTTTTCAGGAATAGTTCCCATAAGTGGAGTGATTACAGGTGTAGTAATCTTGATCATCGTAGCTTTACCCGTATCATACAGCGTTACCGTCCAATCCTTGGGAAGTCCTGTAATATCATGTGCACTGAATTGTGCTACGATGGGAGAATTGCCAGAAGGATCTGCCGGTACCGGTAAAAAGAGGGTCACATTGGAGAGCGTGGCATCGGTGGTGATGGTGCAGGTATAGGAATAGGTGCTGGATAGCGAGGTAAGGTATGCCTTTTCCACATAAACCTGGTTGGAAACCACTGATACGAAAACAACGAGAATGACCATGAACAGGCCAAGTGAAATTTTGATTATTCTATCCATAGATAAAACTCTCCTATTAATCGGATGTCAGCGGAAGAACACCCGTTACCAGCGTGTGCTCTTCTGTATATACATTTTAGCAGAGTAGTGTTGGCAGAGAGCGATTGAATACCTGTCGATAAAAACAAGGGGTTTATCTTTTAACAGGACAGTCTGGTTTGATGGATCACCATGCCTATATGGTTGTGAGAAAAAGTGAGTACTATGGATACCCTTTCATCCCTCGTGCTCCGTAACGTGACACTTCCCTCAGGGCGTGTTGCGGATATCACTCTTGCTGATGGCAGGGTTACTCACGTGGGTGCATGTCAGTGTACGGCAGATTACCTTGATTGTTCCGGACTCCTTGTTCTTCCGGCAGCAATCGACATGCATGTGCATATGCGGGGGGGCAACCAGTCGGCTAAGGAGGACTGGAAGAGCGGCAGTATGAGTGCCCTTGCCGGTGGTGTGACGGTGGTCGTAGACCAGCCCAATACCGTGCCTCCCATCACTACTTCAAAACACCTTAGTAATCGCGTCTGCGATGCACAGACAAACTCGTGGTGCAATTTTGCTATCAACAGCAGTGTGACCGCACAAACTCATCTCGAGGAGATGTGGCGGGCAGGTGCGATGGCATTTGGCGAGACATTTTTTGCCCCGTCCAGTTATGGGGATGCGATTGGTGATGCAGCGTTGAGCCGGGCAATGGAACGCATTCATGCGGTTGATGGCCTTCTTACTATTCATGCTGAGGAGGTTTCAGACAATTCTGACACGGGTATGATCTCGCATGATCATAGTCGATCTCCTGAGGGTGAGCTGCAGGCTGTAAAAGCAGTCCGGCGTTTGAACAAAGCCGGGTGCCGACTTCACTTTTGTCATCTCAGCACGAAGAGATCCATAGATGCCGCATCAGGTACAGTTGAGGTAACACCCCATCACCTGTTCCTTTCTTTGGAAGACTTTGAGGACAACGATCCTTTCGGGAAGGTTAACCCACCACTCCGGACCGATAGGGAGAGAAAGCACCTTTGGGGACGCTGGGACAGGATAGATATCATTGCATCAGATCATGCTCCCCATACCCGTGAAGAAAAAGCACAGGATTTTTCCGGTGCTCCTTCGGGTATTCCCGGCGTTGAAACCCTCCTGCCGCTTCTTCTTGCACGGGTTATTGATGGTAAAATCCCCCTGCAGTCCGTTATCGAGAAGACTTCCTATAAGCCAGCAGAACTCCTGGGAATTCCCCGCGCCGGTTTCAGCGTGGGGAATCGTGCGGATTTTGCTCTCTACAGAAAAAATCCCACCCCGATCACCACTGAAATGCTCCACAGTAAATGTGGCTGGACGCCATTTGAGGGCCATTTCGCTCTCTTCCCCACAACGGTGATAATGGGGGGTAAGGTTGTGTATCAGGACGGGGAATTTTTCAAGGCAGACCCCCACTGGTTTTCCGGAAAAGGATTGACATCGTGAGTATCCGGGCATAGTTCATCCTGCTATTCCCTGTAATCGGGTCTTTAAAATTGAGCTCATCCCCAAGTGCTAAATAGAAAAAAACAAAAAGAATACTGCCGATACAGCGCATCCATAGGTCCCCGGGTGATTGATTGACAAGCGTCTGTAGGTGATCCACGGGACAACCCGGATGCGCGACAGGCAACGCCCGGCAAGGGTTTAAACACTGGTGAAGAACGGCAGCACGCCACTGGTGATCCATGTGCGTTTATGCCGGGCGACATTCCTTTACGAGGCTGTATACATGCCAGATATCGCTAATGCTCTTTTGGAAGACCGGCATGGTACGATTATCGCACTTGAGGTTACTACCGGAGCAAAGAACGATTTCTTCCCTGCAGGCTACAACGAGTGGCGAAAGAGCATCAATTGCCGTGTCACCGCTCCAGCGGTTGAGGGGAAGGCAAACCGTGCAGTAATTACCCTTGTATCAGAAAAGCTTGCTGTGCCAGCCACTACAGTGAGCATTCAATCCGGTGCGACATCCTCCCAAAAACGGGTGCTGGTGACAGGGATCGATAAAAAAGATCTCCTTGATCGATTGAAAGGCATCTCCGGATTGTAGTGTTTTTCTTGGTCGACTAAGTAGGGGCGATTACTCGCCCTTTCTCGTCTAAGAACGGGACGCTTTCGCGTCATTCCGCTCAAGCATTTCGTAACCCTTGTAATAGGGAGGCAGCATTTTTTTTCGGACTGGTCAGGTCAGCACTATCTTTAATCACAAAATAATCTTCTTTTTGCGAAGTAATCCGAGTCGATATAGGGGTTTTAATCCAGTTTTACTAACGTATGTCTCCTGATTTTAGTGTCGGAGAAATTTCTTAGTTGGCCTTCTTTTGATGAGAATATCCATTTTCGCGTTCCGTGTTTATGCCAGTATTTATCGACAATCCAGGTCTGAGATTTGTTGTGATGTCTTCGTTTTGCCCATGACCAGAGCATTTCCCAAATGACATGGTCGAGTCTGGAGAACGTTTGAGAAGACGAGACTGACCGATGATAGTTAGTCCATCCGGTTATAATCGGATTTAAGTATCCGATTATCACATCCGCCATCCATGCTCTTCCGTCATTGATAACCACTCTGATTTTATCGATGACCTTATCGATAGATTTCTTTGAGGGTTTAACGATGAGTTTTCCCTGATATTTTCTGAAGTTCCAGCCTAAGAAATCGAAACCGTCATTAATGTAAGTAATACGGGTTTTCTCTTCTGAAAGAGATAATCCCCGTTCTTTAAGGAATGTACCAATCAGCTCTTTGATCTCTCTGGCAGTCTCTTCTGAATCAACAGTGACAATGAAATCGTAGGCGTACCGTACAAAGTTCACTTTTTTGAAGTTGTAGTTGGCTTTGTCGATTTTACCACATTTTTGCGCGTAGTATTTCATTCCGATTGCCGTTTCTATCCCGTCCAGAGTCATGTTTGCCAGAAGTGGAGATATTATCCCACCTTGTGAAGTTCCAAGTTCTGTTGGGTTGTGGGTCTGGTGAAAAGAGAAGCCTGCCTTTAGGAATTGAGAGAGAATACATTTGTCAAGGGGTATGTTATTGAGCAGCCAGGTGTGGTTGATATTATCAAAACACCCGCTAATATCTCCTTCAAGTATCCATTGTGCTGAATAATCGTGGCATATACAGGTGAATGTCTGCTCGCATGCATCCTGTGTGCTTCGATATTTCCTGAAGCCAAAGGAACGTTTGTCCGCAGTTGCTTCCGCGACAGGACTTAGTGCGAGTGCATAGAGAGCCTGCATCGCGCGGTCATGCATGGTCGGGATACTCAAAGGTCGTTTTTCTTTACTCCCGTATTTGTCAACGTATACTCGCCGTAATGGCTGGGCTTTGTAGTTTTTGCTGGATAGGCTGAGTGCAGCAGCCATCTTTAATTCCGGAGTAGTCCAGATTTTTCCATCGATGCCGGCTGTTCTTCTTCCCTTGTTCTTCAATATGGTTTGGGTTGCGATCATCTTCGCAAAGAATGAATTTGTTAAGAGATGTTGTAGACGTTTGACCAGATTCCAGTTTTGTTTTAATGTTGCCTTTGTAATCCGGGATTGCAGTCTGTTAACGCACTCATGAGCGGTCTGCCAATTGAAATTCTCCCAGCAGGCTTTCAGAGTGTTGTCTGTAGGCTTCTCACCTTTCGGCGTCGTTGAATGCCCGACATTCACAGATTTGTCCTTCTTTCTTACTACGAAACACCAGTAACAAGTCTGCCTTCTTTCGAAGTAGGAAATTAATCCCTGTCTCTGCCGTTACAGCAGGGCACTGGCTTTTTGTTACATCCTCTGTCCGCTATGTCATTGTCACCCCTTATGGGGTTCCTACCTTTTCAGGAACATGTCGGGTTTACCATGTTCCACATCATGAATAATTATGAAAGTTTTAGGAGCCATCTTTAGACCGGGAACCATGTGTCCATCCGATACAATGTAAGAGCAGCCATTGCATCCTAAATTCCGTACCTTTTGGTTCATGCGCACAAACCTGTTTTCGCCTGTCAATGATAACGATCCTTACGATGATTCAACATTTGTTTCTCCATGACTTTCTTACACTAGCAGATCGGTCAGATCAGGTTCCGACGGTTTCCACATTGTCTCGCAGGCTTCATACCCCGTCGTTACTAGCAGCGCATGCTGCGATAGTGTTACTCCGAATGGATGGAGCAGCGTTTCCGCAATTCATAATGTGGCTTTACATGTCGCACGCTCTTTGCTATTTTGAGTGGGTAACTTGTGTATTGAGAGGATTACAAACATGGGGGCTGATGCCCCATACCCCGAATACGATGAACGTCGCCACCCCGCAAACGGACGCCCCTGCGGCGGTTCAAGTGCAGTTTTTATGAGTGTGATTCTTAAAAAACTGCCTTGCCCAGCGAGGCCCCGACGAGGCGGCCGAGCGACCCCATCAGGTGGGGGACACATCAGGAACGAAATTTGAACCATATCTAACCCACTTGGCATGACAATGAGCAAAAAAAATGTGCGGGGTTTCCTACTGGAATTGCCGTTAGCAGATATTTTAAGTAATTTTACATGAAATATATAATTTATACCTATGATCAGGCATTACATGATTTGTATGATTCATGGGGGTGCGTTTACGTGTATTCACCAGATACTACCAAGTACCTTATTCACATCAGCCTCACTGCAGAGGGGGTGGTCGAGAAACCTGACGTAGTCGGTGCCATTTTCGGACAGACTGAAGGGTTGCTCGGCGAAGACTTAGATCTGCGGGATCTCCAGAGGACAGGGCGTGTCGGACGTATTGACGTCCAGATATCCAGCAAAAAGGGCGAGACAAAAGGGGAGATTTTAATCTCTACCTCCCTTGATCGCGCAGAGACGGCCATTCTTGCTGCTTCCCTCGAAACGATCGATCGTGTCGGGCCATGCATAGCGCATGTAAATGTGGAATCCGTCGAGGATATCCGCGTCGTCAAGCGGAAAAAGATTGTCGAGCGTGCAAAGGAGATCCTTCTTGACCGGTTTGAAGACGGAACCATTGACAGCGATGAACTGCTGGATGATGTCCGGCAGAGCATCCGGATTGAAAAGATCGGATCCGTCGGGGAGGAAAGGGTTCCGGCAGGCCCTAATGTCTTGGACTCGGATGCCATCATTATCGTTGAGGGCAGGGCTGATGTGGTAAACCTTCTCCGTTACGGCATAAAAAATGCCGTTGCCGTGGAGGGAACGCACATACCCAAAATCGTAGAGGAGCTATGCGGGAAGAAGACTGCCACGGCTTTCTTTGACGGGGATCGCGGGGGTGAGTTGATCCTGCGAGAGCTCCTGCAGGTCGCTGATATCGATTTTGTTGCGTTTTCTCCGAAAGGCAAAAGCGTGGAAGACATGGCCAGAAAGGAGGTCATCAAGACCCTGCGCAATAAAGTGCCGGTTGAGTATATCCGGGACCAGTATTTTGAGGATACCGAAGAAGTTCCGGCAGAGTTCCGGAAGTCCCGTGCTTCAAACGAAGACACTGAGAGATCGGAAAGAAAGGCAAAGCCTTCTGCCGGCTTAAAAAGGTCAAGGGAAGGAAGTAAAGGACCGCTTACCCTCCGGGATCATATTGAGGATGTGAAGGGACACAGCCTTGCTCGTTTTCTCACCGATGACCTGACCGTGATACAAGAACTGAAATCCGATGACGTGGAGAAAGCGGTCGAGACCGTAGATAGTTCAGTTACCGGGCTTGTAGTCGATCGGGCTGTCGATCAGAAACTCCTTGACCGGTTGGTTGGGAAGGGACTCTCATACGTGGCGGCGAAAGATTTCAAGGGAATAATAAAGCGTCCTTTGTCGATCCGGCTGATGAAAATGGGATCATAATATTTTTTTGGCATATGTATTTAAGGTGCGTAAAACTACGTTATTGTCCGGAGTGGTTGTATGCACAAAGAGGAACTGATCAACCTTCACCAGATGCTCTACGATGTAAAAGTCTATTTTGAATCCTTAAATCCGGAACTCAAATTTGCCCAATACAACGCATTAAAGATCACACCTTCCCAGCAGCACAAGAGCAAGATGGAGCACAAACATGCGATCTTTGTACTCGGAACGGAGATTGCCAACGCGATGAAAGACGTGGATTACTCCTCCTCAAGCAGGATATCGGCACGCATGAAGGAACTTGCTGATAAAACTCTCAAAGAGATGGAATATCCATAAATTTTTTATACATTTTTTAAAAACAAGCCCCCCGGTAATTTCCCTCGTTTTCTTCTCTGATAAGCCGTTGATTTTTTCAAAGCTATCTTGAAATCTGCATCGCTCCAGTTCCTCCGTTCACCAAGAACCACAGCCAGGATACGGGACCCACGGGATGGAATCTGTCAATGAAACTGAATATGAAGTTGAAACAGATATCGGCAATGAATTTGATCGTGCACGCAGGGATATCAGCTCGTACTGCGAGAAAGTCGATGCAGACATGCGATTCATGGTGAAATTCCTCTGATAACTTACCTATCTACCCGTTCAATTCGCGACGAAGCGCCGTCAGCTGCATGCCGTTGTTGTTGTTCCTTTTTTAAGGTAGAACGTATGGATTGACAGTCGGAAGACACCATTTTCAGTAGGAGAAAATGATCGGGAGAATTTCTGGATGCGGTTGTTTGCCGTGTCCGCGACGTAGACATTGCCCGACGAATCTACCGCGAAACCGGAGGGAGCTACGAAAGTCCCGTCGCCCCACCCACCAGCGGATTGATTGTGTACACAGATAAATGGAGAGGATACGATTCTCTCATGTTCTGCGGGTATCGCCATCTCAATACCGATCATCGGTACAAATTTAAACAAGGGAAAGTTTACATCAACGGTATTGAAGGATTCTGGTCCTTCGCTAAAGAGAGGTTGATGAAACATCACGGAATCTCCAAAGAGAAATTTCTCTACTACATCAAAGAAATGGGATGGCGCTATAACAATAGAGAGAAAGATTTATTTGAGGTTCTGGTGGAATTGATGTTAGATTAAATCGTGTTTTTGGTGGATGTTGCATAAGCACCTTATTTTTTTAGATATTTGGGAGTTACACAATAGTCTGGAATGACGATATGAGAATTGGAAATTTTTTTACTAAAACCACTACCAACTATGAAATTATCTAAGATTTGATCAGTCTCGCTAAAATTTTCAACCTTTTATCTGCCCAATCGCCAATAGGGAACCATCAAAACCCTGCTAAAAGCCACCAGAAACACAATACCGAGGCTCTGCTGTCAATGCTGGAGGGATGATAAACCTGCACGAACCGGGAATAACATGTTAATGAGCATGTACATTCCGAACAAGATGATCAGAGAGAATGCTAAATAAAAACCATACGCCGGAATTGGAACAAACACGTACAGATAGTACCATTTGAGAAGATACAAAATCCCAGCAAAAGCACCGATTATTTGGATCAAATACCCCATCACCAGAAACAACGACGGGCAATCATCAGACACAAAATAAAAACTGGTTCTTCCCTGGCGCTTCCGGGCTGTCTACATCAAAAGAGTGCTCTTGGGACTGGTGCCCGTGGCTGTTGCTGCATGGGTCAAGATCGATCGCGCCCATGTAAGTAAAGGTAGAATATCATGGCTGTTTAGAGGCTGTTGCATAACTCCCCCGAAACCCCTTAAAAATAATCGAAAGTACTTTACCGGAGTACAGACAATCCATTGATGATGTATCATACCAAGGGTCGTGATCTCGAACAACAATATCTTCTTCCCGTCAACATTAAAGAATGGCTGCCGGAAGATGATTTCAGTCATATAATCATCGACATAGTATCCGTGCTTGACCTGAAAGCAATTTATTCAACCCATCGGCAGGATGGTCAGGGAGCAGCATTTTATCGCCCGGAAATCATAACCGCGATAGCAATCTATTCCTATGTCCGGGGAGCAAGATCGAGCCGAGAGATCGAACAACTCTGTCGATACGACGTTGGTTATCGAATTGTAAGTCGGAACAGTTACCCGGACCACACCACAATATCGCGATTTTTTCAAAATCATGGCTCAACACTTGGGGATCTGTTCGTTCAGGTACTTCGCCTGATGAACGAAGCCGGAATAGTATTAAACAAAGTCCTTGCCCTTGACGGTACAAAACTGAAAGCAAATGCATCCCTGAGCGCGAATATGACTTATGAGAAGTTGGAGTCTGCAATAACCGCCCGAATTAACGAGATTCTTTCAAAAGATGCCGAAGAAGATGCACTCTATGGTTCGGATCAAAGTGGAGATGAATTACCGGAATGCCTTCGGTCACGCGATGAGAGAATTCGCCGGTTCCGGGCGGCGAAACAGAGACTGGACGAGGAACAAAAATTACAATCTGACGAAACGAGAGGAAAAATTCAGTCCCGTGAAGAAGAAGAGACGAAAACCGGGAGAAAAAAACGAGGTCGAAAACCAAAACCTCCCCGGGAAACACCGTCTCCCCAGGTTGTTGCGAACACAACTGATCCTGACATTTCAATCATGAAAAGCGGGACTTCACATATCCAGGGGTATAATTCTCAAGCTCTTGCGAACCAGGACGGCATAATTCTGGTACCGCCGGTAACTATAGTCAAAGACCTTACATTGAATACTGTTTTGATTATTTTGACCGCATTAACCTTCTTTTTCCCAGATTCAACCAATTTTTGCCCCTTTAAATAATACGAGTTGTCTTAAATCATAGGTTCTTGACTATAATTCAGCGGTCGATTACAATCAGCTGGATCTCATGATCCGGGAACTCTTTGCTATTGCAGAGCAAACCGGAATCTCCTTAACGAATCCCATAGTTCTTACCGATGCTGGATATTGGCGTTATCAAAATTATCTCGCTATGGTAAATCAACCCCTGCAATTCCTTTGTTCTACCCGGCACGAACGGGACATTTTCTTGATCCAGGGTTCACCCAGAACTTTGCTGGAAGTCGAAGATGTCTGTTCCGGAGATCCTCACACCCCGAACGGTCCTGCAATTCTGGCTGCGTGCGGAGATTGGTGCTTCAGGCATCTGTTCTCAGAAAACGGGACACCTTCTCCGCCGGCAATCGCAAGGAAAATTATGGAGACGAAAATGGAACCGGCCTCGATAAAAAAACGATATTCTATGAGAAAAGCGATTATCGAACCGGTTTTTGGTTGGATTAAGGAGAACTGGGGTATGCGAAAGCTTCAGCGGAGAGGATTGATTCAATGTGACGACAAGTGGAAATTGATTTGCACAACTCAAAATCTCCAAACGGTTATGACAAGAGGATGGGCAGGTAAAATCAGGTCGGTAATAATGGAGAAGAAAAATAAGATTTTTGATGAAGGTATGGGATCTTTATCCGGGTTGATTGATCTTTGTGTGGGAAGGTTTTCTCTCAATGAAATTTCATTAACCCAATTTACTCTTTCAGCTAGTTAGGCAACAGCCTCTTTATTGAAAAAATAAAAAAGAAAATAAAAAATCAAGTCTTGTATAGACATGTGATTGCTCTAACAATCAACAACATCCAGTTACCTGAAAAGGTCATAAAGGTGAAACCTGTATGGGCCAAGTTTTCCCTCAAAATTTGATGCCCCGATATACATGATTCTGCCCGTCTCCGTGGCAGCCTGTATACCCACTTTCATGGCAGTCCTGATTGAGAATTCATCAACACCGTTAATAACGATCTCATATATCGATGCTACTCCATCAGGTACTTTTGAATCACTAATTTCTCTTTTCAGGGTCGGGCACCATGGATGATTTGTGCTTGCCGGCAGGGGGAATCGGTAATTATTACATCCAATTTTTGAGCCGCTCGCTACGATGCCCCCCGCAAAACTGGTAATTACACCAGGCATTCCGGTGATTACATCTGCTGCTGCTTCAGCCCCTACAAGTGCAGACTGCTGATTTTTTCCCATAACAAGAAAATTGCCACCGGCAATACCCTTTATGGTCCCAAAGCGCTCCTCACCAACATAGTTCCCCTCCATGATTGGGATCTTCCAGCATTTTCTGCCGCCTATTGTGCATCGTTCCTCGTAGGCGTCCCCAAAATAGTGCATCCTTATAAAGAATCGGGATTCCGCATCAGGAAATCCGTCAAAGGCCGATGCCGTTGGTGCAGGAAGAATACACTGGGAGATCCGGGTAGCAACATTTGATTTCATGGCTTTCTTTTCCGCACAAATCAGGATGGAGACCCCTACTCTGCCATCGGGTGTCTCTTTTTTTGTGAGATATCCTTCTATCCCCGCCTCACAGGGACACCCAATCTTTGATGTGGCAAATCCTGTGGCTTCAACTGCAGATTTATATGCCCATTTCTTTGTCGCTGCCGTGATGATTATCCTTGAAAGCCAGACCGGGAACGCCTCAGCAAAGGTATCAAGAATCTTCGTACCGTTAATCTCCACTGCTTTCACTCACTTTTGTATAGACAATACCCTTCTCAGTAATGATATAGTCCATAGGGATATCGTTTTCATCAACCGGCATGTTATCGTATTCCTGGCAGGCGAATGCAATTCCGATCTTTCGTACATTCTGGTTTTTCGCTAAGAACCGGTCATAATAGCCAGCACCGTACCCCATTCTCCCGCCAGTCCGATCAAACCCAAGCATGGGAAGGATGATCGTGTCCACATTTTGTCCTGTCGCAAGGATTTCATTCCCGATGGGTTCAGGAACGCCAAACGTACTCGGCACAAGTACTGAGAAATCCCGTAAATAGGACAGCCGCAGGCTGATATCATCTTTCACGATAATTGGAACAATAACCGGGTTCCCGCGTTCAAAGAGTGTTGTGATAAGCGGTGTCGTATTAACCTCTTTTTCCTTCGAGGTATACACCATAACCGTCTCATCATCTTGGATGAGCGTCATGACATGGTGACAGACCCTCTTACTTTTTTCCAACCTGTCTTCAGGGTTCATCGCTTCTTTACGCTGACGCAGGATCTGCCGTATGCTGTTTTTTAGCTCCCTCATCAGCAGTAATCTATTATAACGATATTTATTTTTTTAGATTTCTGATTTGTTTCCTGTCAGGAATATGAGATGTACACGGTATGTGATCTGATGCTACACGACTGAATCCTTATCCCATGTGCAGGTATCTCGGAATATCTTTGATCACGGCACCACATGCTATGCCAGTGATTCCAGTACTTTAATACAAAAAAATGATGGATATAGATGTGATCATTTTTTTGCGTCACGTGATCTGATCCCTAAAATAATCTCATGAAAAGAAGGCGAATGGTTTTATGCTCCCTGGGTATGTCTGCACGGTCGTGGATTACGAAAAGTGTGAACTGTTCCCGGTCACCCAGAAGAAAAAAACATGAAAAAGTACCTTTCCTCCAGCCCTTGCATTTATATGGGTGGGAAAGAGAATAAGTAAGGTAAAAACGTGCCTCGGTAGGGACGTGAGGAATCATGTCCAGTGCGCTCGTTAAAATTTCCTCTATAATCACCCCGATTCTTTTTTAAACTCTAGGAAAAAATAAATATTACTTTATGTAAATGAGTGAAAAATGTGATAAAATTTGCCGAAATTTTGTGCGCACTGGTCCCGCGGGAACTACGAGCTGATCCGGTTCCATGTTTCTGGACATGAAAAAGAACCGGGCAGCTCAGCCCCAGTACCCCCCGATCCGACCGGATTCGAACCCAGTGCAGGGTTCTTTCCAGATAGTTCTTAGATCCCGGCAACGCGCTCTTTGCACGTGATCCCGGCATATTAGTACACATGATGTGGCAGATCTGTTTCTTTTTGTCAAATCAAAAGGGCAGATACATTTTCCCCAAATTCCGGCTTCATTGCCAACAGAATGGTTCTGTGCGAGTTTCATCTCTGGCAGCCATATAATGATCCGGGTAACAGATCCCATGTTCTGATGTTGATGATGATAGGCCGTTGATGGCAATCCAAAGATTGTCGGTCATGAGACTAGTCTCGGCTTCACTTGGGCCATCGGGAGGCACTGGGGTTCACCATGTATGAATGGGATCTCAGTCGGCTGTATATTAGACCACATACATCTTTTTTTTAAAAGATATACTAAACATAGTGTGTTTTTTTAAGGTTAGATCTAAATGATTTTTGGATTTTTTAAGATCGCGCAGTTCACGTTTTCTTTAAAAAATATATTTTAACTCCACTTCCCAGTGACCGGTAGATCAGTGCCTACTCCCCAATTGATTGAGGTCGTGGTGGTGCCATTTTTAAGGTAGAACGTATGAACAGAGGGCCGGAATACTCCTACATCGGTTCTGCCATCCCCGTTCCAGTCCCCGGTAACAGGTTTGTCAGTGCTTACTCCCCAACCGATTGCCGTTGTTGTTGTCCCGTTTTTAA
>Ga0315288_10005885_pt1 | contig 15544 bp, 14 predicted proteins | sample YL17G11_20_MG_FD_203454 | JGI IMG/M metagenome (GOLD analysis project Ga0315288, IMG submission 203454) | Sediment microbial communities from Yellowstone Lake, YNP, Wyoming, USA - YL17G11_20 | ecosystem: Environmental > Aquatic > Freshwater > Lake > Sediment | place: USA: Wyoming | collected...
CTGGCTTATCATATTTCTCGGTCGCAAGGACTATTGCTTCAGCGGCATCTTCTACATACAAGAATTCCCTTGATGCTTGTCCTGTGCCCCAGACTACTATTCTATCCTCTCCGTTTTCCATAGCATCAACACATTTCTTAATCAGGGCAGGAATAACATGTGAAGATTCCGGGTCAAAATTGTCCTCAGGGCCATAGAGATTCACAGGCAAAAGATAAATTGCATTGAAGCCATATTGCTGTCTGTAAGCTTGAGCCTGCACCAGAAGCATCTTCTTTGCCAGTCCATATGGAGCATTGGTTTCCTCAGGGTAACCATTCCAGAGATCATTTTCCTTGAAAGGAACAGGGGTGAACTTGGGGTACGCACAAACGGTGCCGATAGCGACAAACTTCTCAATCTCGAAAAGCCTTCCCTGCTCCATCATCTGCACACCCATCATCAGGTTGTCATAGAAGAATTTCCCGGGGTTTTCCCTGTTGGCGCCAATGCCACCTACTACCGCAGCAAGATGAATGACGACATCGGGCCTGGCATCTCTGTACACTCTTTTCACAGCCTCCGACTCGACGAGGTTGTAGTCTTTGCTTCTGGGAATGAAGATTTCCCTGCATCCCTTCTTCTCCAGCTTTCTTACTGCATGTTTGCCAAGGAAGCCTGCTCCTCCGGTTACAAGAAGTCGTTTTGCGGCAAGCCAGCTCAACTTTCCACTCCCCCTGTGGGATTGATCAAAGCTCTGTCAAGCACATTTAGCCCGTGCCTTGCCAGTGCAGCCTTCCCCACCCCTGGACTTGTCAGCCCCAGAGCTTCCATGTCAGCATCTACCATTATTCTAGCAAGTTCTTTGAAGGTTACCTTTGGCTTCCAGCCAAGCTTCTGCCTTGCTTTCGATGCATCTGCTATAAGCACTTCTGTCTCTGTCGGTCTGAAGTAGCGAGGGTCTATCTTCACATACCGCTGCCAATCAAGTCCCGCATAGGCGAAAGCCTCCTGAACGAATTCCTGCACACTGCGGGTCTCGCCTGTTCCGATAACAAAGTCGTCGGGTTTTTCTTGCTGAAGCATTAGCCACATTGCCTCGACATATTCAGGAGCATAGCCCCAATCTCTTTTCGCCTTCAAATTACCAAGATAAAGGTATTGTTGCTTCCCGGCAAGGATATGGGCAATGGCACGAGTTACTTTCCGGGTGACAAAAGTCTCGCCTCGCCGCGGAGACTCATGGTTGAATAGAATCCCATTGCAGGCAAAAAGGCGATAGCCGTCACGATAATTCCTGATCATCCAATAGGCATAAACTTTGGCGCAAGCATAAGGACTTCTGGGCTTGAACGGCGTGTTCTCATTCTGCGGCGGCGTCGCACTGCCAAACATCTCACTGCTGGAAGCCTGGTAGAACCTGCACTTGCTTCCACTCTTTCTAATGGCCTCCAGAATTCTAGTCGTGCCAAGACCAGTGATGTCCCCGGTGTATTCCGGTACATCGAAACTGACACGCACATGGCTCTGGGCACCCAGATGATAGATTTCATCCGGGTGAATGCTATAGATGACATTGGTTAGCTGACTTCCGTCCGACAGGTCCCCATGATAAAGGAAGAACTTTGCTTCCGGCTCATGAAGGTCCACAAAGAGATGGTCTATTCTGGAGGTGTTAAAGGTGCTGGCTCGACGGATAAGCCCGTGCACTTGATACCCCTTGGAAAGCAAGAACTCTGCAAGATAGGAGCCATCCTGACCTGTTATTCCAGTAATAAGTGCAATTTTAGCCATTATCCAACCTCCGAACGTTCCTTGGTGTTATTCTTCGACACTCCGAGACCCGGCAGATTAACGCCCTTTGCCTTAAGCGTCTCCATCAAGTCCACCTCAAACTGCTCCACGAATCTCTCCTTGGTGAAAGGCTGATACTGCTCGGAGGATAGGTACTCTCTGGCAGCCTCTCTGAATGAGGAAATATCATTATCGGACAGACTCGAGAGGTAGGAATGCAGCGCGGCATAGTCATCAAAATCACGCATATCGATAAAGCAACTCTTCGGTATGTATTTTACAATATCAGGGGCGCCCAGATAAATAGGAATTGTTCCAACAAAGAAGCAGTCGAATATCTTTTCCGTTATGTAGCCGGGCATGGCCATATTCTCAAAACAAAACGCGAATCTATACCGGCTCAGCGTCTCGTACTTCGATTTTACTGCACCCTTGTAAATCGCTCTTAATGCCTTCCTGTTCTTCCAGTACATATATGGGAAGCTCTGGCTATAAGGCAGGTTACGCAGGATTTGATATAAAGATATATCCCAACCATAGCCATAAAGATCAACTGTTCCGAGACCTTGAAGTGTGGCCAATGCCCGTATTCTCTCAGAATAAAGCTCACTGTCTTTTAACCCAGGATTTTTGTTGAGGGAAATCCTAAAACCGATAGGATTTTGCCCCCTGCTCACTTGCAAATAAGGGGGGGGTGTTTTGTTTGAGCTGATCATAGTGAGAAAGCCTCTGTCTTCATTGTTCCATAGATGCTCTATGACCCCGTTTTCAACCTGGGGCCAGAAGAATTTCCGCAAATTTGATTGGTTGCAAAAGTATCTTTCGTAGCCCGACCCCTCTGTATTGTGGACATATACCTTACTAAACCGCTCCGTCAGACCGCTAAGCTCGTGGTATAGCTGCGGGCCAGTAACAGGGGGCTCCATAATATAGAACGAGCCCATAATGACATCTTCTCTTTCAGCCAGTTTGTCATAATTTGTGAGTATTCCAAATGAATAGTAAATATCGTATTGTGCACCTAACTGCCTGTCCACCAAGTAATCCGCTGTATGAACATCAATACCTTTCTTAGAAAGAGATCTGCTCAATTCGATAAAAGGACGGAGACGATCATCTGTATTGATCGCACGATCTTCCTGAAAAAGGCGATCTTGGTAAAACCACCGCGAGGATGGATCGAGAAATATCGCAACATCCTTAGCTGACGCAGCCATACAAATCTCCTCTTCTACCTATAACCTAACAAGCCTTCTTGAACCAAAATAGACCACATCCATAATTTGCGCTTTCCAAAATAGAAAAATCTATATTCCTTATGAATCTCCCTTCATCGTCTATGCCGGAAAGTTCAACAAGTTCAAGATCGCTAAAATAGCTAAAGATTTGTTTAGGAGAATGAATACGATGTGCATTGAAACATAACCGCGGTTTTCCAACAGGCACCGAGAAATAGAGATTCCCTTTTGGAGCAAGAACTCTAGATAATTCCTTGCATGCTTTCTTCGTACCCAGCGAATCAATAGGATCACCATAACGTCCTAAACCTATATGTTCAGCCACATGCAAGCAGGACAAGGATAATAAGGAATTGTCCTCAAACGGCAGAGAAAGTATACTTCCTTTTTTCGAATCGAAGTTATCCAAAGTTGCCAATAGAGGGCGAATATCAATGAAGGTTACTTTAGTAATCGCAGTTAGAAAACCAACAAAATCTATCGCGGAACCCACATCAACATGATGGTTAGGCTTGGATTGGTAAATTCTTTTAAACGCCCAGATATCTTGATAAAAGTAGTGGTGGTCAAAGCTTGTGGTCTCATTTTTTTCATGAATACACGGATAAGTATTAATGAGCTTTATTGGTTCTGAGCCCTTCAACTTAGAGTATTTGGCCCAATCTTTGAAAAAGTCAACATATCTAGGTATTGCCTTAACTAGCCTGAGGGGATTAACTACTGGGATTGCCCACCTATACATCAGAAGGTATAAGCCCTCGAACTTGTTGCCGGATTTTCTCACATTTTTCACTATTAGATTTTTCTAAAATATCTCCCAGTCTATTTAAGTATATCCATTTATTACTCTGTTATACCCATCAATCGTTATTTTTCTTAGAAAGAGAATCGCTCAATTCGTGAAATGGGGAGAGGCAATTATCTCTATTGAGCACGGGGTCATCTTGAAAAAGGCGGTTGTGATAATAATGTTTTGCAGATGGGTCAATAAATACCATTACCTCTTTCGGTGACGGATTCATACAAATCTCCTATTTTCTCAGAACGGCATCTCCCTTTTTCTGGAGATATTTTAGAAGTTCCTGGTTATTCCTTAAGGGGTTAAATTCTGTGAGCTGTTTCCTCGAGAGAATCATCAATATTTGCTCTCCGCTATCATTTTTATAAATATTCAATTCAGGCCAGGGAAAGTCACGTTCCTGGGATATTTTAGTAATGTCGTCAAAGAAATTGTGCCTTGCCCAATGTTCCAGCAGAACGATATAATCTGCTATATTAAACATATTTTTTAGAGCCCAAATATGTCTATTTCCTCGCCTGATATGCATCAGTACAGCCTGCGTATAAACTAAGTCAACTTTTCCAAAAGTATTCAATATATCCTTCCTGGTAACATCTTCAACTGCCAATTTACAAATATTCTTTAGATCAGGATGCCGGTAAAGAAGAAAATCAATCTGATTCTGGGATATATCCACACCGTAAAATTTTGCCTCAGGAAGCAAAAGGTGCAAATTATGGATATGGTCTCCACCTCCCACGCCGACTTCTAAAATAGACTTCGGATTCAAATGATAGATTGTCTCATAGAGTAATTTGTGATTTGGCTGCAATGGCAACAGCATGGGGTTCAATAGGATTTTCCCTCCAGTTATTTGATAGTCGTCCTTAGAAAGTACGAGTGTAAACTGATTCGTAATGTCCGTTATTTGACGTTTATACCCTATGTGGTATTTCCCCCAATTCCAATCATCAACTTTGTAAAAGCGACTCAACTTATTGAAGATTCCTCTAACAACATCCTCTGTAATTCTCATCTTTATACCACACCCTCCTTTCAAAGTTTTCTCAAAAACAAACATAGTTTATGGGGATGGATATTCTTGCCCAACAAATCTTCATATAACCCTCCTATCCAACCTACGCATCAACCAGACGAGGCTCTTTGCGAGGTATCGTCTAAGATGACCTGAGCCTAGGAGCAGAATGCCACAGAGCCAGAAAACCACGGTCCTTGGCCGGCCAATGTTCCCCATAGCACCTCGAAACGCGCTGGTGGAAATGGATTCTCTTAACAACCTCTTAGCCTCCACTGACTCTCCCTTATTCAGGTGATTTATGGCTCGTATTATCTTATCCAGGCTTCGTTGCAACTCATACCTATCCCGAACGCTGCGGGGAATACCTGAGACGCTGGAGTTGACTGACAGGTGGTAGTCCATTACCTTGAAAAAATCTGCCTCCCCGGTGCGAAAAAACCCGAACTGATAGCTGCCTTGCGTAGTGCTAATGCGATAACTCATCAATTTCTCATCCAGGACAGCAATAGGTCCTTTCTCTAAAATTCGCAACCACATGTCCAAATCTGCCGATGTTCCAAACCTTCGTCCGTCAAAAGGTGCTAACTCCTTGTATAGCTTGCCTCTGACCATACAGCTGGGACACGTCAGGAAATTCCCGTGCTCCAAGACAGTGAAGAATATCTCAGGGTAATGGAAAACTTTTTTGCCCCTTAATTTGGCTGGCAATATGCTCTCTCCGATTATTTCATCGCGGTCATTGATGAAGTTAGCCAGGGTAAACACGGCAGCCACGGATGGATTATCCTGAAAAGCTTGCACCTGCTTTTCCACCATATTGGGTAGATACAGATCATCAGCGTGAAATATGGCAATATATTCGCCGCTGGCGAGCTCGATGCACCGGCTAAAATTCGCTTCAGCACCAATGTTCCTTTCATTCATGTGGATGGCCAATCTGGAGTCATTGATTTGCTCCAAGAGACTCATGGTATTGTCCGATGAGGCATTATCCACAACAAGTATCTCTAAGTTATGATAAGTCTGATTAAGAATACTTGCCATAGTATGCCTGATGGTCCTTTCGGCATTGTAAGTCGGAATACAGATGCTCACCAACGGCTGAACATACGGCATTTATTTACTATCCACCCTAGTCATTTAGGAAATCCCATCCTGGCAAATACAGAGTTAAACCGCTGGGCATAGGTATGGTCGGCAAGCGTCCTCTGGTATCCTTTATTTGCGATTGCCTCACGCTCATCGTCATGAGCCAGATAGTACTTAACTTTTTTGATTAAGTCATCCACATCCAGATAGACCACAATCTCCTGCCCTATCTCATAATAATGCTCTAACCCTTCCACATAAAGGGACAACTGGAATCCTCCACACCCATTGATTTCAAATGGACGGGCTTTCATTTGCTCAACATTTTTTGGTGAGTGAAGCCAGACATACAAGCCCTTTGGTGATGATGTCAACGATAGCAGGTAGCGGACATCCCAAGACTTGCTGTTCGACAAGTTCAGGTTGATCTTGCTTTGATTGATCACCCGAACCATCTCCTCCTGTGCAAGGTGCCCAGCACGCCAGCCCGAGCCCGCAGCGTATACACTGATACCAGCCTTCTTCAGCTTTCTGATGAGCCATTTCCTGTATGAGTCAGCTCCACCAACAAATGATACATCATATTTCTTAGGAAGGTCGTGCTCCTTGTAAATTACCGGGTTGCAGGCATAGGGGAAATGGATGGCATTGTTATAGCCCAAGTGGTGGTACTGTTGAATCCTGTGAGAATCTGTTGTGGTAAACCAGTCAAAATGGCGTGCCCAAAAACGACTGAATTCTACCCGCCAGCCATCATCGTGGAAAAAACAGAGAGTTTTCGTGTATTTTCTTAAATCGTCCACTATCTCGGGAATGAATTGGTTCGTATAAAGAGAAAACATAACCAAGTCGGGTCTGGATTCTTTTACCAGGTAGAGAAGCTCCTGATTCATAGACTGCTTCCCCTTTTGCCTGAAGACTGTCATGAAGTCAAACAATTGAACATCGCCATGCATTTCTTTTAGAGGCTGATAAAAATTGTAATACTCATATGAATAGCCTCGTTCCTCGATACCATAATCATAGAGCATAGCGACTACGATGACCTTCATGAGATACCCCATTTAATTTTAACACTGTTGGTCCAGCGAGTCGCCATTAGATATCGTAGTGTATCATTTTCAAATCAGATAAAGAAACAATCTCCCCAAATGACCACCTCTTACAGCAACTACGTCACGACTTCGGGTTGGTGTGATAAACTACTCCCAGAAGTCGGTGTCATTGTGAGGCAAGTGCGATGTATCTCCCCAATAGTGTAAGGAGTGTCCTAAGACGAACACCTGCCTTGTGGATTTACCAGCAGTATCAACGTAGGTGGATTTACCAGCACTATCAACATAGAAAGTATATACGTTCATGGATTAAGGCAGGATCGCCTATCTCCCAGTTGGATGCAAAAAACCATCAAATTGTGAAAGAGTACGCATCAAGGTTTAACCTGCATGTCTTTGTAGAGACAGGAACTCACATGGGCATAATGGTCAATGCAGTAAAAGATACTTTCGATGAAATATATTCAATAGAACTAGATACAGCACTGTACGAATATTCAAGGAGCAGATTTGTAGACAATAAACACATTAGAATTATAAAAGGGGATAGCAGTAAAATTTTGAGTAAAGTGCTGTCTAACATAGATAAGCCTTGTCTCTTTTTTCTGGATGCCCACTGTTCAGGATTTAACCTATCCACACAGGGGGAACGAGAGACTGCTATTCAGGGAGAACTCCATTGCATATTCCAACATCCAATTTCTAACCAGCATGTGATTCTTATTGATAATGCAGAGTGTTTCACAGGTGAGCATGATTACCCTACTATTGGCAAAGTGCGAGAAATGGCTAGGTTAGCAGGTTTTGACAGCTTTGAAGTCAAGGATGACGTCATACGTATTCACAAACCTACCTCGAGTGCTTCAAATTGACCTATTAGCTCGCCGACCTACTCAATTGACTAACTTCACTATTTCCTCTATCGTCCAAATGTGGGTGGTTAGTCCAGCAGCCATAGCGGGTGTTCTAGGATAGGGATTAGTTAAAGTCTTGTGTGGACGGGCAAAATCGTAATGCATGAGATAAAGAGCCAAAGCATATTCATGACCTTAGATATTGTACCGCCGCATCTATTCATATTTTGACCCTCTGAGTTCTTATACGAACATACACTTTAGTAAATGTATTCTTAACCAAATTGCGGGTATCAGGGGACATAATACGCCAGGATAATGCGAGGTAGAGAATGACGATCAAAATATTTATCGTAACACGCATCCAGGCTACAGGTACGAAGAGATATGAGAGAAGGACAAACGCTAAGCAAGGGAACATAGCACCGATAGCGTGGCTGATAATAGGTCTGACATGAATGCTGACTTTCCCCGCTGTTTGATAAGCAACATCCCGCGGCAATAACCAGAACACGGTCAGGAAGGACCCCAAAAACATGCCCAGAGCTACCCCGCCAATGCCAACCACTCTGACAAGTGCTACCGAAATTCCTAGATTGGCTCCAGCTTCCAACCATCCATAAACAACCATTCTCTTAGTCCGGTTTAAGGCCATAAGCATGGTAGCATGAGAGTTTACCAGTGAAAGCGTATAACCATATCCTCCCAGTGCAATGACTACAAGTAGCCCTCCGTACGCCTGCGGACCCGCCCAGAGAGTCATAATCTCGCGGGCAAATGCTATCCCCCCTATCCATAACAGCCCACCTATAATCGGCAATAAGTGAACGGTATGATTATACGTCTGTTGTACCCATTCCCACTGATTCTTTCCTGCCGATTGCCCGTACATTGGCCAGAGCGCACCATTTACAGCCACAAGTATTGAGAACCCCAGATTAAATAGCGCAAAAGTTACTGCATAAGGGGTTACCATCTCGGGTCCCAGAAAGTGGCTGATTACCAGGTTGCTCGTGCTCCACACGACCGTAGCTGCTACGCCGATAACAAGAAATCTGATGCCACTGGTAAGAATAGATTTACTAGAAAATTCTTCACTTATCGGTTTATCAAACTTTTGACGAAGTTCGGAACTGGTAAACAGAAAATGTGAAGCGCAGACAATGCTGACCAAAAGTCTTGCGATTCCAGTAGCCAGAGCAAGGGTAACCAAATTACCTTGCAGCAAAAAAACCGTGAAAATCAGAGCAAGTAAACCAGCAACTGTTGTGAAGGACGCATAAGCCCGTTCCCAGTAGACCTTTTGACGTCCAACAAATCCAGCAGCGAAAACAGTGAGGGGAAGATTTAGCAGAAATAAGATGGCAACTGCTATTGCCGCCTCGGCCGCCTCTCCATGCAAATCAGCAGGGATCTTTCCTAAAACAACGACCCAGCCCGGGAAGAAATGAACAATTCCCAGGACCACGCCCAAAACAACAGCACTGCTAATAAGTAACAGGACTAACGACCGCCGCAAAACCGCCCATTGCTCAAATGGTGCTGACGCCTTTGCCGTCAGAGTCTGTGCCGCTGCAGTAATGCCCAAATTCGAAATACCTAAATAGGCAATTACTGAAGATATGACCGCCCAAATACCATATCGAACAACACCAAAATAATGCAAGCCAACAGGCACAGATATTAGCCCTACGAGTATAGAAACAATAGGTACTCCATAACCTGAAGCTGTAGCCAACAGAAACGTCCTCATACGGCTTTGAGGCATCAAGGTAGCTCACCTTTTAGTTCTTTGTACCCTTTCTTAGCTATTCTATAGACCAATCTGGTTATTTTACTGTTGTAAGTTTGACCGGGTAATAAAAGAAGAGGTAAATCTATTATCCAAAAAGATGGATGTGTTCCATAATTTTTAATCATCGCTTTCAATAGAGAAAGACTTGGATTTAAATTTTGCACTTTTGCAGTAATACATGTCTTCCACATGTCACCCATTGCATGATCCAACATCTTGTTTGCAGTATCTTTTTTGTAACCCTGTTTACTTAGTCCCCTAATTATAGAGGCAAGATTGACGCTGTAAACTAGTAGTTTGCCCTCGTTAGCCCACCGCGATACTCCTTGCATTCTTATCATCACATATGGATAATTAATACAATATGCAGTATTTTCTTTTATCAAATATGAACTAATCACACTAACGTGTATAAAATTTGACCCAATGAAGCCATCTTTGTCCACATCATTCCAAGAACTTCGTTTTACAATATTTGTGGAACATGTTGTCGAAAGTATGTGCGTAGTGGCATAAAATTCATCTGCTGAGTTACAGTAAACGTCTTCCATTGTTTTCAGATCTCTTCTCTCGATACTACAAACACTGAGGTCTTCATCATAGATACCATAATTTACCCAAATAAGCCCGATATTTGGATATTCCTTCAGAACTTCCAATACCTTTTCTATAGCACCTTTTTTAAGTTTATCATCGTCACTAAATAGCCATACATATTCTCCTGTTGACCGTCTCACAGCCAGGTCAAAATTCCTGTCCGCCCCTAGATTCTCTTCATTACGAAAGTATTTGATGAACGAATATCTGTTCTGGTACTCCCTTATAATGTCGGGGGTCTCGTCAGTGGAAGCATTGTCAGAAATCACTATTTCTATTTCCTCATCAATATCATCCAATTGGCTGATAATGCTATCCAGAGCTTCTCGAATATAACGAGAGCCGTTGTAAGTTGGAACAGCTATTGATAGCTTAATTGCCACTCTAACGCCCTCCCTGCAAGCTATTGGGACTCACATACCATAGACGTGAACCCCTGAATATTCATTTGTGCGCCGCTTCCCTTAGAGATCGAACCACTTCAATAATGCTATCGACAGACAAGCCATAGATTCCCCGCAAGTATTCCTGGCTACCGACTTGCTGGCAAAATTCATCCTTTATCCCTATTCGCTTGAAGGCAATGCATGAATCACCTAGTTCTGCAAGCACTTCAACCACAGCGGTTCCCAGCCCGCCAATTACGTTGTGCTCTTCCACAGTTATGATTGCTTTAGTTTGCTGGACTGCTGACAGCACCGCCTCGCTATCCGCCGGTTTGAGGGTGTACATGCGCTTAACAACCTCGGTTGAACTCCTTACTGTGTTGCGTGCTCTGCCGCCTGCTCGGTACTATATAATATACCGCCAGTGTCAATCAAGGTGACATCGCTCCCATCTCGCACTGTGATTGTTTTGCCCAATCTGGAAATCAGGAAACGTTTGGTGGACAATAGGGTCACCTGCTTCGCCCGATCTCGGGTAGCAAAGACGATGCCATTCAATAATGCCTCGTGTCGCTGGCGCAATCCCTACCGCATCTCCCGGCGCGACCACCCTCATGTTGAACAATATGCGCGTGATTGCCCAAGTCTTCGGCGCCGTGGTGTGGCATTCCTTGGGCATCGTAGGCAAGCTCTCCACCCATAGCAGCAATCTTGACATTCGCATCATGACAGGTTGATACTACACAAACAATGAACGAGGCCAGTAGCGACAACAATGGAGATCGTCTTTTTAGGAACTAACGGGTGGTACAGTACAGAAACAGGTAGCACTTCCTGCGTGCTTATCGAGTCCGACAGGTATTACGTAGTCTTTGATGCTGGTGAGGGTATCTACAAACTGGATAACTACCTCACCGAAAACAAACCTGTTCATCTCTTCCTGAGCCACTTCCATCTGGACCATGTCTTCGGATTTCATATGATATGCAAGCTCAAATTGGGTCAGGGGATAGATATCTACGGTCAAGAGGGTACGCGGAGAACTCTGAACCGTCTCGTCCGGCATCCTTTCACTATCCCTTTTCGTGATCTGCCATTCGACGTTAGGGTTCATGAACTCTCCGAAGGTGCGCATGAGGTCCCTTTCCCGGTAACCTGCAGATTTCTGGTACACGCCGATCCCTGCTATGGGTATAGACTGACCCTGGATGGAAAAATCATTGCTTATCTAACCGATACTGCCGTTTGCGATAACAGCCTGGAGCTGTGCATGAATGCTGATCTCATGATTCACGAGTGCGCCTCAAAGTCAGGGCGCGTTACCACAAATTGGCCCCACACGACTCCACAACAAGCCGCCGAACTAGCTATGAGAGCCCGGGTGAAGCAGCTATTCCTATTTCATTTCGATGCCCTAGTCTACCCGTCAAACGAAGATCGGATACAGGCCGGAGCAGAGGCCCAGAAGATATTTCGAAACACGATGGTGGCTTTTGATGGAACAACTATCAGGATATAGTTTCCTTTTTTCTGTTTCCGGTCTGCCCCAATAGAGGTAGCACTCGTCAAATTGGCACTGGTCGCAATACAGCAAAAGCTGATTTCTTTGGCGCGAAGATGCTAGAGAGCAGATGGAAAGCCCGAGACGGGACCACTATCTTCGGCGGTTCAAGACGCTTATTACAGCATTCTAGATGTTACAGAGGTATGCTATACTGATTCTGTCCTAGTTGGGAGAAAGTAGCAGCCCAGATAGACCGTTTTGAGGTGATCAGCCATTAAAACTGTTATTCTTTGCGGCGGAAGGGGCATGCGGTTGCAGGAGGAGACTGAATACCGGCCCAAGCCTCTTGTTCCCGTAGGTGGGCGACCTATCCTCTGGCATATCATGCAGATATATGCCCGCGCCGGCTTTCGTGAGTTCATACTCTGCCTGGGCTACAAAGGTGATATGATTAAGGATTATTTCCTTAATTATGAGGCCATGAGCAATGACTTCACCGTACGCCTCGGTTGCCAGGGGAACATATCATATAATAGCCTGCATAGCGAACAGGATTTCATAGTTACGCTTGCCGACACCGGCCTGGAGACAATGACCGGCGGACGCATAAAGAGGGTGGAGAAATACGTTGATGGCGATACCTTTATGTTAACGTATGGGGATGGTGTTGCTGATATAGACATAAAAGCTCTGTTGAAATATCATCATGGCCACGGTCACATTGCCACGGTAACCACTGTCCACCCAGTGTCCCGCTATGGTGTTCTCGAAGTAGGTGACGAGGGGAAGGTATTGAGTTTCGCTGAGAAGCCTGTGCTGAACGATTGGACAAGTGCCGGTTTCTTTGTCTTAAACCGCAGGTTTTTTGATTACGTTGGCGATAAGGATTGTTATATTGAGCTCGAAACACTGCAGCAACTGGCCCGTGAAGGCGAACTGATGGCCTACAGGCACGAAGGTTTCTTTTTCTCCATGGACACATACCGCGACTATGTATATCTTAATGACCTGTGGGATAAGGGGCAGACGCCCTGGATAAAGTAATGAAGAAAACACTGTTCTGGCAGGATAGGCCAACTCTTATCACCGGCGCTACAGGCCTGCTGGGTGGGTGGCTGGTGCGCCATCTGCTTTCGTCAAGCGCAGATATCATTTGCCTGGTGCGTGACTGGGTTCCCAAGAGCGAGTTGATGCGTGCCAACCTCATCGAACATGTGAAGGTGGTCAGGGGCGACATCTGCGACACTGCGCTGCTGGAAAGGACCCTGGGCGAATATGAAATCGAGACGGTTTTTCACCTGGCAGCCCAGACCATCGTCGGCATTGCCAATCGCAACCCTGCATCGACTTTCAATACCAACGTCGGCGGCACCTGGATGCTGCTCGAGGCCTGCCGTCGCAGCCCAAAGGTTAAGAGCATCATTATTGCTTCCTCTGATAAGGCATACGGGCAGCAGGCTAAACTGCCGTATGATGAAAGCACGCCTTTGCAGGGTGAGCACCCCTATGATGTAAGCAAATCCTGCGCTGATTTAATTGCCCAGAGCTACTATTCCACCTATAAGCTGCCGGTTGCCATCACGCGCTGCGGCAATTTCTATGGTGGCGGCGACCTGAACTGGAACCGCATAGTACCGGGTACTATCCGTTCTATCATCCGTGGACAGCAGCCTGTGATACGCTCCAATGGCCAATTCGTGCGTGATTATTTTTACATAGAGGACGGCACGGCCGCCTATGTCATGCTGGCAGAAAAGGTGGCGGGTAACTCCGCCCTGCATGGAGAGGCCTTTAATTTTTCCAATGAAACTCCAGTATCGGTGCTGGATATCGTTGAGCGTATCATCAAGTTAATGCGCTCCGACCTCAAACCCGTCATCCTCAATGAAGCCAGCAATGAAATCAGGGAGCAGTATCTGAGTTCTGCCAAGGCGCGCAAGTTGCTGAAGTGGAAGCCGCTCGTTACACTGGATGAAGGCCTCAGCCGCACGGTCTCCTGGTACCGCGACTTCCTCTCGAACGAATGACACTCCGCTTACGTAGAAGAGCGGGAGCAAGCCCCCACGCGTCCATTACGTTATGTCCTCAATGTATCCCATTTTTGCTGACTATCTACATGTATGTATGCTCGAAGTCACATCCAGGCAATTCGGACGTAACTTGAACTATTCGAGAATGTAACTCCTCAACGTTTTCATCTTCGTTATAGCAGGGAGTAACGATGCTGATACATTTGATATTTCACCTCCCTCTATCCAAATATAACTACCAGATTAGATGAGGAGATCTCCGGCTAAACATCGCTGGCTGCATAAACATTCCTCAACAATTCCACTCAACATTGACATGCCTCCGGTCACTATACCAGCTTCTGAGTTAGACGTACTGATATGGTGACCTTAAAGGTATGTGCCGATAATCAATTTAGATTTCCTAAAGTTCCCTAGGTTTCGAAAAGGGTTCCATCTCTGTAAATGGCAGGCCAAAAGCGATCTTAGGATAGACGTTTGCCTTTGTGTCAATAAAGACCTGAAGCAGGAAGGAAGATCGTGGGTCTTCCCACAGTTTTTTCAGGCCACGTTCAACCTCAGCAGAAGTCTCGATACTATGGCCGGGAATATTATATGCCTGTGCTACGGAGGCAAAATCTGGTGCAGAAAACCCCCAGATTGTGGACTGATATCGTTCTTCAAAGTAGCTCTCCTGGAACTGCCGCACCATCCCATATGCTTTATTGTTTATGATTACGATCTTGATCGGCAAATGGCGTTGCACAATAGTCTGCAATTCCTGGATGTTCAGCTGAAACCCGCCATCTCCGGCAACCATCACGACTGGTTCACTCTGCAGAGCACATGCAGCTCCAATGGCAAGTGGGAGTGCAGATCCCATAGCCCCCATACCTCCGCAGGTTATAAAGCGCTGCCTTGCCAAGAGTTCAACGGATTGCGCAGCCCACATCTGGTGCTGTCCAACATCAACTACATATGCCGAAGCATGTGGAGAACATTGTGATAATTGGTGCATGAAAATATTAGGGTTGATCCCGGGGATGTTTTTCAACTCAGCAATGTCAGGCCATGTTTTCTTTAATTCTGCTATTCTGGAAAGCCAAGATGACCTGTCAGGTAAAGTCCAACCAGACGAGAACGCACTAGCTTCTATGAGGAAGGGCCTCAACTGGCAAATAACAGGTTCACAGCCTTTGATACGGTTATTGACTTCGCTGGAGTCGCAGTCCACATGACAAATAACGCGATTACCTTTGAAGGCCTCTGTTTCTGATCCTGTCTGACGGATATCTAAGCGACTGCCCAGAACCAAGAGGAAGTCGGCTTCTCCAATGGCCAGATTTACCCAGCGGTTGCCATAGGTACCTAGTAAACCGACACGCAAAGGATGTGAAAAAGGCAATGCATCTACTGCCATCAAA
>Ga0315288_10005887_pt1 | contig 15543 bp, 14 predicted proteins | sample YL17G11_20_MG_FD_203454 | JGI IMG/M metagenome (GOLD analysis project Ga0315288, IMG submission 203454) | Sediment microbial communities from Yellowstone Lake, YNP, Wyoming, USA - YL17G11_20 | ecosystem: Environmental > Aquatic > Freshwater > Lake > Sediment | place: USA: Wyoming | collected...
GAGCTAAGCGGAGGAGATCATCTGGGAGTTGTGCGACAGGCTCCAGTGCATTTTATTTTCTGCAAATCCCCCACTTTTTCGTTCTGATCATCTAAGATATCTGCTAACTCTTAAAGGAATGCCCCGTTCCTTGGAGAAACCTTAGAGGTATTCCGCCCTGGAGTGCCTCGGAGTAAGCCGAGTTTTCCCTCCCCTTCGTCTCGGCTTCGCTCTGCTCGAAATTGACTGGACACGATTTGGTGGGAAGCCATGATGAGGTAAACAAAAGCGGGAAACCCTAAAGTTCATGTCAACGTCAGCCAGGTCCGGGAGCTGATTGGGACCATGCAACGGGAGAAGGCGGATATCGGTGCCTTCATCGGCCTAGAGGAGCCTAGCCATCCCATGATCCGGGAAGCGGTGAACGCGGGTTACTACGAACTGCAACACCAAACCGGGACTGCGCGGTATCCCCGTATTCAAATCCTAACAATCAAGGAGCTGTTCGAAGGGAAGCGGTTGCTCTACCCTCAACTGCTCAAAGCGGAGACGTTTCGAAGGGCTACCCGGATAAAAGAGAAGCCGAAATCGAGGGAGTTTTTACCGGATATGCCTCGTGAATAAAATGCCATCCATTGTTCTATTTACCGTCAATAAATCCTCGGACCTGATCATCCGGAAACTAACGGACCGAATCTTGACTGGCCGGCAGAACGGGACCAGCATTCTGCGCCTGCCCTTCGATCACTGAGCGCTTTTTCTCAACCTTGGAGCCATCGGATCGTTTTTTGGCGATGGGATTCCCGCGATGCGGAGAGCGTATCGCCCGGGGTCAGCGACGACGTCGACGACGGATTTCTAAAAACACCCAAAGGACGCCCAGGCCCATAAAGAAAAGGGAACCGTTCCAGGACGGGTGCATCGTGCGTCGGCCGGCATCCATCGGTGTGACTGCGGGATCGGTGTATTGGAACAGGGCGTCGCTGGCCGGAGTTTTTTGCCCGGCTTTCTGAGCCAAATCCCGCAATTCATCGGCAATCCGACGCATTTCCCTTGGAGCGGCGTTGGCGTGGCGGGCGATCACCCGTTCCGCCCAGCGCGTGCCCATCACTCGCTTGAAAACCAGCTGCAGCAGGGGTTCGGGCACCCAGCGGAGGAGGGCCAGGCGGGGTGGTGTGATTGGAATCCGCAGCGCGCGCAGGACACGGAACTGCTCCCGCATCGACCGAATCATCAGCAGCAGGCCATCTGGCGTGAGGGCCAGTCGGCGGGGATCTCCGCCGGCCAAGGCAATGGCGTTGGCGATGGGGCTGACCAGGGCGGCGTGGGTTTTTAGCCAGGCGTCCATCCGGGGGCAAAGCGCGACCGGGAAACCCGCCCGGTGCAGGGCAGCCGCAATCCAACGCAAGCGGTCGGTGGGCTGGCCGTCAATTTCACCCAGGGTGGTGGGCTGAAACCAGCCCGGCAACATCGTGTACGAGACGACCCCGTCCTGGCGCCCGCCGCCGGCTCCGGCGAAACCCAACAGGGCTCGCGATCCCAATCGGGCCTCGATCGCAGCGGTCCCGGCCGCGTTGTTGGTCATGACCAGCACGTTCGGAATGCCAGTGGGCTCGATTTCCACCAGAGCCGCTTCCAACTGCTCCCGACGGACAAGGACGATGGCCCAGTCGAAAGCCAGGGTGGGGGTCAGCCGGTCCAGCACGGGCAGTCGGACTTCGATCCTGGCGCGATGTCCGTCCCGCTGCAACAATGCGCCGCGGGTGCGCAACTCCGCCAGGCGTTGGCCGCGGGCCAGCACGGTCACGTCGTAACCGGCCTGGTAAAGGCGAGCTGCATACAGCGTGCCCAACACGCCGGCGCCCAATACAAGGATCTTCAAGGTGATGGTCCTCCTGTTCGATGGTCTGTTTGGAACTCTACCTATTTGACTTTCGTTTGCCGTTTTGTTACAACCGGCGCAAAGCTGCGATGGGAAAAAAGTACGCCTCGCCCTAGCCGCAGAGAAGGGGTTGCATTGGTGCAAGGCCCCTGGTGAAGCGAGGCGGAAGTCGTTCCCGGAGCCGGCCGCTGAAAGGGTAGTAGGCGGTCCCGCTGGCCCGCGTTATCGGCCCAACAAGCCCGGTGCAGCCGGGGAATGAAGGTGGTACCACGGAACCTCCGTCCTTTGACGCGGAGGTTTTTTGTTTTCTTACGGCATTCGGAGGAGAAAAAATGGAACTGGCAACAGCGTACGACCCAAAATCGGTGGAAGAACGAATCACCCGCTTCTGGCTGGATGGTGGGTACTTCCACGTGGAAATCGATCCCCAAAAACCGCCGGCGGTGATCTCGATGCCCCCTCCGAATGTCTACGGCTCGCTGCACATGGGGCACGGCTTCAACCTGTCTCTGCAGGATCTGCTGGTCCGCTGGTGGCGGATGCGAGGGTTGAACGCATTGTGGGTGCCCGGCCTGGACCACGCCGGGCTGGCCTTCCAAAACGCGGTGGAAAAGCAACTGCAGAAGGAGGGGCTTTCCCGTTTCGAGTTAGGGCGGGAGAAGTTCCTGCAGCGCTGTTGGCAGTGGAAGGACGAGCAGGTTACCTACGTGATCCAGCAGCTGCACCGGATGGGGATTTCGGCGGACTGGGAAAGGCTGCGCTTCACCCTGGACGACGGATATCAAAGGGCGGTACGCCACCAGTTCGTTTCCCTATTCCGGCAGGACCTGGTCTACCGCGGCACCCGCATCACCAACTGGTGTCCCAGCTGCTTGACCGCCCTGGCCGACATCGAGGTGGAACACGGGGAGGAGCCTGGCTGGTTGTGGTTCGTCCGCTACCCGCTGACGACGGGGGAGGGGTGGATCACCGTGGCCACCACCCGGCCGGAGACGATGTTGGGGGATACCGGCGTGGCTGTGCACCCGCAGGACGAGCGGTACCGGGGTTTGGTTGGAAAAACGGTGCGGTTGCCGATCCTGGAGCGGGAGATCCCGATCGTGGCCGACGAGGCGGTGGACCCCGCTTTCGGTACCGGCGCGGTCAAGGTGACGCCGGCGCACGACCCCACCGACTACGAGATCGGCCTGCGGCACGGGCTGCCTTCCATCCTGGTGATCGCCGACGACGGTCGGATGAACGAGAACACCGGACCGTTCCGCGGGCAGGACCGCTATCTCGCCCGAACCGGGGTCGTGGACCGGCTGCAGTCAGAGGGCCTGTTGGAAAAGACCGTCCCCTACTCCCACGCCATCGGCCACTGTTACCGTTGCCACTCTGACATCGAGCCGATCCTGTCCACTCAGTGGTTCGCCCGGATGAAGCCGATGGCCCAGCTTGCGATCGAGGCCGTGCAGCGCGGCGAGGTGAAATTCGTGCCGGCTCGCTGGACCAAGGTCTACCTCGATTGGATGGAGAACATCCGCGACTGGTGCATCTCCCGCCAGGTCTGGTGGGGGCACCGGATCCCGGTCTGGACGTGCCGGGCTTGCGGGACCATGTTTGCCGCCGAGGAAGATCCCACCCGCTGCCAACGCTGTAGTTCCGACCGGATCGAGCAGGACCCGGATGTGTTCGACACCTGGTTCTCCTCCAACCTGTGGCCCTTCGCCATCCTGGGCTGGCCGGCAGAGACGGCGGACCTGAAGGCCTTTTTTCCCAATACGGTGCTCTCCACCGGCTACGACATTATCTTCTTCTGGGTGGCGCGCATGATCATGGCCGCTTTGCACTTCCGCGGGCAGGCCCCCTTCTCCACCGTCTACATCCACGGGCTGATCCGGGACGGCAAGGGTCGAAAGATGTCGCGTTCCCTGGGGAACGTGATCGACCCGATGGAGAAAACCGAACACTACGGCACCGACGCCTTCCGCTTCGCCATGGCCGCCGCGGCTACCTTGGGCGGGCAGGACATCCCGATCGGCGAGGAGCGTTTTGAGCGCGGGCGCAACTTCACAAACAAGTTGTGGAATGCCTCCCGCTTTCTGCTCTTAAACCTGGAAGGCTACAACCCGGCCGCCGGCCACGCCGAGGGAATGCCCCATCGCTGGATCCGTTCCCGTTTGACGCGGGTGATCCGGGAAACCAGCCAAGCCCTGGCCGACTTCAATTTCGGGGAGGCCACCCGCCTGCTGGAGGAATTTTTCTGGAGCGAATTCTGTGACTGGTACGTGGAGATGTGCAAGCCGGATTTGATCCCTGGAGGGTCGCAGCGCGCCCAAACCCAATACACCTTGCACTGGGTATTGGAAACGATCCTGCGCCTGCTGCACCCGATCGTACCCTTCATTAGCGAGGAGCTTTGGCAGAAGCTGCCTGGTCGGACGGGACCGGCGCTGATCGTCGCTCCCTGGCCCCAGCCGGAAGACGGGTGGTTGGATTCCACGAGTGAGCAGGAGATGGAAGTCCTGCAGGGACTGGTCCGCACCGTTCGCAATCTGCGGGCGGAGGGCGGTATCCCGCCGGCCCAGAAACTGGTGGCGTTCGTCCTGGCCTCGCCGGAGATGGAGCGGCTGCTGCGGGACAACGAGCGTACCCTGCTGCCGCTGGCCCGTTTGGGCGGACTGGAATTCGTGCATGGTAAGAGGCCCCGATCCTCTCTTTCCGGCGTGTCGGGAGGAATGGAGATCTTCCTGCCGCTGACCCGCGAGGCGGCCTTGAAACTGAAGGAAAAGCTCGGCCGGGAGCTGGACAAGGCATCGGCCAATCTGGACCGACTGTTGGCTCGGATGGAGAATCCCGATTTTGCCACGCACGCCCCGGCGGAGGTGGTGGAAAAGACGCGGACGCAATGGATGGAGCAGAAGGAGCAGCAAACCAAGCTGCGCGGCCTATTGTCCAACTTAAAGGATTAGATGGATTACGAGCAGGCGTTATCCTACTTGGAGTCGCCGGCCCGTTTTTCTCCTCGTTTGGGGTTGGATCGGATGCAGCAGCTCCTGGAGAAGCTGGATCACCCGGAACGAGCCTTCCCCAGCGTGCTGATCGGGGGGACTTCCGGCAAGGGTTCCTCGGCCAAGCTGATCCAGGCCGTGCTTTCCCGCGCCGGGTTCCGTACCGGCTTCCTGAGCAAACCCCATCTGCAGGATTACCGCGAACGGGTCACCGTCGATGGCCGCTGGATCGACAAGCCGGATCTGACGCGAATCGTGGCGGAGATGGTGCCGGCCGCCCAGCAGATCGCCCAGGGCAGCCTGGGCCATCCCACGTTCTTTGAGATGGGGGCGACGCTGGCCTTTCACTATTTCGCCGAGCGTCGGGTGGACGTCGCCGTGGTGGAGGTAGGCTTGGGTGGCCGCCTGGATGCCACCAACGTGCTCCAGCCAATCCTCTGCGGTATCACACCGGTAGGCTTCGACCACACCGAGATCCTGGGTAACACCCTGGCCCAGATCGCAACGGAAAAGGCCGGCATCCTTAAGCCCGGCGTACCTGCCGTATTGGCGCCACAACCGGAGGAGGCGCTGGCTGTGATCCGCCAGACGGCCTGCCAGCGTGGCGTACCTCTCTATAGCAGCGAAATCTGGTCGCTGGAGCCGGAAACATCAGAGTGGCTGGGCCAGACCTTTTCGCTCCGCAAAGTGCCTCCGCCGCCGGGGATAGTCGATCTGCCGTTGGCAGAGGGATTTGTCTACCCGCAGCTGGCCTTGTCGCTGGTGGGGGCGCACCAGGGAAGCAATGCGGCCTTCGCTTTGACCGTGTTGTGGCTGTTGCAGGAACGGGGTTTCGCCTGGGAAGAAAGGCAGCTGCGAGACGCCTGGCGAACGCTGTTCTGGCCGGGTCGGATGGAAATCCTGTCCCGCCACCCGTTGCTGGTGATCGACGGCGCGCACAACCCGGAGAAAGCCCGGGCCTTGGCGGAGGCGGTGCGCGCGCTGGGCCAGGACCGCCGGTGGGTGCTGGTGCTGGGAGCATCAAGGGAAAAGGACCTGCGCGGCGTGCTGCAGCCGTTCCTGTCGCTGAATCCGACCCTGATTGCCACCCAGGCTCAATCCGAACGGGCGCGCCCTGCCGAAGAGGTTCTGGCGGTGGGGAGGTCGCTGGGCTTGGAGGGGGAGCAGGCCCTTCGCGTATCTACCGCGGTAGAGCGTGCCCAGGTTCTGGCTGGTCCGGACGGTCTGGTGCTGGTCACCGGCTCCATGTACGTGGCCGGTGAAGCGCGCGATCTGTTTTTCCCCGTTACGGGCTGACGCTTCGTGAAATAACTCCTCTGGCAGGAGTGACGCTGCGTTGGTCTTTTAAAGCGCCGTTTTGTCCCCCGCTTCCGCGGATGGAAGCGAAACGATCGTTTCCGGGCCGTACAACTCCAGCAAGCGTGGGCGGGAGATCCACATCCGCTGGGACTCCAGTCCCTTCTGCTTTCTGTGTTCGTATTCCTGCGGGACGTAATGGCGGAAAAAAAACAATTGGGTGCGGGTCTCCAGTCGGCGAGCCCAATTGCTTTCCATCGGAAATACCTCGAAACCCAGGCGACGGGCAATGGCGACCAGCACAGAGGTGCCGCGAAAGGCGCGAATGGATTGCAGATCCGGCGCGCGTTTCGCTTCCTGCGCCAGGTACTCCATTGACTGCCGCATCCGGCCAAACAATTCGCCAAAAAAGACCAGTCGGTCGACGGTCGTTTCCCGCAGGGCGATGACGGCATCGTTTTCCAGATGAAGGTCCCCCACGCGTTCGCCGGGTTGCACCCGCACGCCACCGGGCAGGTCCAAGCCGGGGCCGGAATAGCGGCTGAAACCGATCCGCAGCAGGCTGTCGGCAGGACCTACCCGCTGCAAGCGGAACAGCCAAGCGTAAAAGCGCTCGTAAAACTGCCAGAAGCTATGCCGAAAGGAGTTCCAGGTTCGCCGCATGGATGAAGGGTAACAGGGTGGGTTCGGTGAGGACTTCCATCCCCCCGGGATGGCCGGGATGTACCATGATCTCGGTCAAGCCCTCCGGGATGGCCGCCAGCAGGGCGAACATGGTCTCCAGGGTGAAGTTGGGGTATTGGGTGAAGATGCCGCGGAAGTGGTCGCTGGTGGCAAACCCGCAACGACCCAGGATCGGTTGCAGGCGGCTGCTCCAGGCGCCCAGAGCGAACAGTTCGGTGGCATGCTTGACCAGGGGAAACTGGGGCGGATAAGGCTCCAGGGGGCACCGTACGTAGCGAAAACCGTATTCGCGCAGGAGCGATTCGATCGGCAGGAAGGCGCCGGGCATGGCATGGCTGTGGTTGTGGCTGTCGAAATGGCCGGTGGTTAAGCCCAAGTCCAGGAACTGGCGGATCTGGGCCTGGCACTCTTGCCGCAGGTCGGAAGGGTCAATGCGGTGCAAGCGCAGGCGAAGGAAAAACGGAGCCGGCCCGAAAAAATGCCCCGTCGGGGAGACCAGGGTGGGAATCTCCCGGCGCGACAGCAAGGGATGACCTTCGGTGACGTTGAAATGAAGCCCGCCGGCCAGACCCCGGTCGCGGATGGCAACCGCCGCTTCCCGTGAGGACAACCCGAAGTTCACCAGCAGGGATACCCCCCGCACCGGCCCCCGTTCCACCGATTGCAGAATCCGCCGATTGGTGCGCTCGTCCAAGCCGAAATCATCGGCCTGAAATAGCACCCGTTTCGTCACGCCCGCTCCCGGGCGGAGGGCGTTCCGAAGCGTTGGATGAATGTCTGAGGTCGCAGTTTCATTCCGTTTGGCGTAACCAAATTATAGCGATGACCCTCTAAATAGGAAACGGATGCGTGGAGGGAACGGATGCGGTTTGATGCGGTTGTCCTTGCCGGCTCGGACCCCGAAGCCTGGCTAGCGGAAGAGGGGGTCGACAACAAGTCTTTGTTGCCGATTGACGGTAAGCCGATGGTGCAATACGTGTTAGAGGCCTTGGCTGCTTCCGCTTATCATGCCCAAACCATCCTGGTAGGTAGTTTTCCATTGACGGGCGATCTGGCCGGGCTCGTTGGAATCCAGGTTCCCGCCGGAGAGACGATGGAGGAGAACATCCGTCGGGGGGTAGCCAAAGCCACAGCGGACCTGGTGACGGTTCTCGGCTCCGACTTGCCGTTTATCACTACGCAAGACATCGACCGGGTGATGGAAGCGGTAGAGCGGATCCCGGCCTCACTCTATTTGCCGGTGATCCGCAAAGAGGATATCGAAGCCCGCTTTCCGGGCAGCAAGCGGACCTATGCTCATTTGACCGAGGGGTCGGTGAAGGCGGGGAACATGCTGTTCTTCCGGCGGGAGGATTGGCCCGTCGTGGAGCAGTTCATGACCGACGTGGTCGCGGGTCGCAAGAAAATCTGGAAACTGGCTAAGATCCTAGGCTGGAACTACGTGCTGCGCCTGATCGCCGGCCGCTTGTCCATCGCCCAACTGGAAAACGCTGTGGCCCGTTTCATCAAACGTCCGGTGAAGGCCGTAATGATGAACGCGCCGGGCTTGGGCGTGGATGTCGACAAGCCGGAAGACTTGATCCTGGCCCGAGCGATTTTGGAAAAGTAGAACTCAACAACCCATCAATCCCGCTTCAGACGATCTGGCCGAAAAAAGCTGCGCTTTCCCGCTCGGCGGAGTTGGGCGCGTCCGAAGCGTGAACGATGTTGGCCGGCAGCTCCAGCCCGAAGTCCCCGCGAATGCTGCCCGGGGCTGCTTCCTGCGGGTTGGTGGCCCCGATCAAAGTCCGCACCAGCTTTACCGCGTTGGGCCCTTCCCAGATCATGCCCACCGCCGGACCGGCGGTGATCAACTCCACCAGTGACTGGTAAAACCCTTTGCCCAGATGCTCGGCGTAAAATACGGCTGCATCGGCTTCGGTGAAGGTTTTCATTCCGATCGCGATCAGCTTCAGGCCCTTGGTTTCGAACCGGCTGATGACTTCGCCGATCAACCCGCGGGTGACTCCGTCCGGCTTGACCATGGTGAATGTGCGCTCCATGCGTGATTCCTTTCTATCGCATCAACAGTTTGAGTGATTCGTACAGTTCCACCGGCACTTGCTTGGGTTGTTTCAGCACGCTTTCCAGGTCTACTGCCCCAATTTCCGTGCCTTGCAGCGCGCTCATCGTGTCCCAGCGCTTTTCCTTGATCAGGTCCATCGCTTTCAGCGCCAGGCGGGTGGCGAACAGGCGGTCCAACGGGGTAGGGGGACCGGAGCGGATCAGGTGGCCGAGCACGGTGGCTCGCGTTTCCATCCCGGTTTTGCGCTCCAGCATTTCGGCCAGGATGTGGCCGGCTCCACCCAAGCGGACGTGGCCGAAGGCATCCACTTCGCGTTTCTCATAACCCACCAGTTGTGACCCGTCTTTAGGGCGGATGGCCTCGGAGACCACGATCATACTGTAGGTGGCGCCGTTGGCTTTGCGCCGTTTCAGGAATTCGGCCGTTTCTTCCAGGTCGAAAGGTACCTCGGGGATCAGAATCAGATGGGCACCCCCCGCCAAGCCGCTGACGACCGCCACCCAGCCCGCATCGCGTCCCATCACTTCCACCACCATCAGGCGGCGGTGGGAGCGGGCCGTGCTGTGCAGGCGGTCGATGGCTTCAGTGGAAATGGTGATGGCCGTGTTGTAACCAATCGTGTAGTCCGTCAAGGAGACGTCGTTGTCCATTGTTTTGGGAATGCCCACGCAGGGCACGCCGGCGCGGCAGAGCTTGTGGGCCACGGTGAGCGTGTCGTCGCCGCCGATGGCCAGGATTGCGTCCAGGCGCATGCGTTCCGTGTTGGCAACGACAATTTGTTCGTCGCCTTCACATTTGTAGGGGTTAGTGCGGGAAGTCTCCAGCAGGGTACCGCCCGTGGCCACGGAGTCGGCAACCGATGCCCAATCCAATGGCTCGGTATCGCACTCCAGCAGTCCGGCCCAGCCACGGCGGATGCCCACCGCTTCCCAGCCAAACTCTTCTGCCTTGGCCACCGCCGCCCGAATGGCCGCGTTTAGCCCGGGGGCGTCCCCGCCGCCCGTCAATATCCCAATTCGCATAGTTCTTCCTCCTGATCGGGCATCGAGTTCCCCGTAAAATCTTGACAATCCTAATCCTCCGGCACCGAAACCGCAACCACCGGCTCTGATGGCCATTTCTGCCTGCATCAACTTGACGGATGGGGTCGGCTTGAGTATTCTATTCCCGCCTTGAAAACAAGGGGTTATGTCTATGCTTGGATACTAGTTTTGGTCGCGGTCGCTCTGGTGACGGGAGCAACGGCTGCTTCCGCCCAGGATGTTAGCCTGGTGGCTTTCGCCTATTCCCCCGAAGAGTGCACCGACGGGACCTTTGTCCCGCGCACAGTCAACGGGACAGAGCTGCGTCCGGGCGTGATGGCGGTGGACCCGGAAGTCCTGCCGTTCGGCTCGATCCTGGACATACCTGGCTACGGTCTGGCCCAGGGCGAGGACACCGGCGGGGCAATTGTGGGCAACACCATCGATCTGCTGTTCCCCTCCCGCGATGCGGCCTATGCCTGGGGCAAGCAGGAACTGCAGGCGGTGCTCTTGCGCAAGGGGTGGCACGAGTGGCAACTGGAACCTCTGAAGGAGATCCTTGCGGCCGCCCTGAATTCCTTCAAGGTCGGCGGCGATCCACAGTTGGACCGTACCATCACCCGCGCGGAATGGGCAGTGATGGTGGCCCGGATCCTCGGCATTGCTCCCAAACCAACGTGCGCTTCGTTTCGTGATGTACCGTACATGCATTGGGCCGCCCCTACCCTGGCCGCCTTGCGCGAACGGGAAGTTTTTAAGGGAGGCACGGACGGTCGCTTCCGACCGGACGAGCCGGTGGTTTGGTCGGATTTGGCTGCGTTCCTGGCTCGTTATGGGATTTCCGACCCGCACCAAATCTACGTAGATTCTGACGCCCTGACCCGGGGCGAAGTGCTGCTGCAATTGCGGCCCTTGCTGGCCAAACCCGCCACGCCGTAGTCTCACCCGCGCATCATTAAACGCAACTCCAGCCGCTTGCCTGGTCTGCGGTTCCCCCGACGCGCCACATCCATTTGGGAGATGATCTAGAATCCTCCGCAGCGGAAGAGGGATTCGCTCATGACATGCCCTGGCTCGACAGGATCCTAGATGCCCTCACCTACGGTTTGGCCATGTGCTTGATCTGGGATTCCCTCCCCCGATCGTGCCCTCTGGCTTTATTGGGGGAGCAAGAGTAAGGCGGGGCGCTCAAGCCAGCGGAACGAATGGCACTGCAACGGGTGAAAAACCTTGAGGTCTGTGTTGCCACTTGTTATAGTGAAAGCGAGGCCGTCCCCCATCCGAAAACAGCCCTGGCGCTGCAGCACAACGTCGGTGGGTCTCACAAAGAGCGGCATGATGCATGGCTTCGTGCTTATGTTGGATGCCAACAACGAAAGCGGGGTATGCCTCCGACACCCCTGGCGGGACGCCAGACGATGACGAGATCGAGGGAAAGGAGAAGAAAGCGATGTCCAAAATGGTGTATGTCTGCAGGTTTCCGGCCGGCGCTCAGCACAAGGTCTACCTGGTGGACGACCCGGCACAAGAGAAGAACGCTGATCTGATTCTGGGGGCGGAAAAGATCGACTACCCGGACCCCAAATCCGTCCGCGTGTTCCTGGTCAGCAATCCCGCGGAGGCGGACATCCACATCACAAAGGCGAATTTTCCCAAATAGCGCTCGTATCGTCCCGAAGCCGGCGCGAACTGCGTTCTTTTGCGGTGGTGTTGTTTGTGGTGGTTCCCCGGGAACGGGCATGAGCAACTTGTGCGCATCGCGCGTTTTCCCAGCATTCTTTGTTGGGGTGCCAGGCGGGAAGGGGTAAACCGTGGAACATCCGACCAGCGCTGTTCCCTTGTGGGCTTCGATTCCGTTTCTATTGATGCTCCTCTCCATCGCGGTGATGCCGTTCATCCACCGTCGTTGGTGGGAGAAAAATTATCCTTTTGTCTCCATCTTTCTCGGCTTGCTGGTGGTCTTGCTCTATCTTTTCCTCTTTGGGGGATACGATCGTCTAACCAAAACCGGCTTAGAATATTTCTCTTTCATCGTGCTGATCGGATCCTTGTTTGTAGTAGCCGGCGGCATCCTGATTCGGATTAAAGGGGCAACCACGCCCTGGATGAATGCTTTTGTGCTGCTCGTGGGAGCCGTGATTTCCAACGTAATTGGAACCACCGGTGCATCAGTGCTACTGATCCGGCCGTTCCTTCGACTAAACAAAGCCCGGTTTTCAGGCTATTTGGTGGTCTTCTTTATTTTTATCGTTTCCAATGTCGGCGGAGCACTGACCCCGATTGGCGATCCCCCCCTATTTCTGGGATATCTGGTTGGGGTGCCGTTCTTCTGGCTCATCGGTCGTGTCTGGCATATTTGGTTGTTGGTGATTCTGGCGCTGGTGGCCGTCTTTCTTTTCTTTGACTTTCGCAACCGGCGGGGATTGGACGAGCCGGCCTTTGAGGAAGGCCGGGGCTTGCGGCTCATGGGTTGGTACAATCTGCTATTCCTGTTGGCAATTCTGGTGGCGGTGTTTCTGGATACCCCCTGGCGCGAACTGCTGATGTTGACTGCCGCCGCCGGCTCCTACATCGCTACCCCGCGCGCCATCCATGCCGATAACGCCTTCGATTTTCATCCGATCAAAGAGGTGGCGCTCTTGTTCCTGGGGATTTTCGCCACGATGATGCCTGCGCTGGATTACCTGGAGTCCCATGCGCACGTGCTTGGGTTGACGACGCCCGGGGCTTATTATTGGCTGACCGGATCGCTTTCCGCCTTTCTCGACAATGCCCCGACCTATCTTGCGTTCCTGTCCGCAGCAATAGGCTTCACCGGTTCCGACGTTGCGGGCATGCTCCATTCAAGCCCCCTTTTGATCGTAGCCATATCCCTAGGGGCAGTCTTCTTCGGTGCCGCCAGTTACATTGGCAATGGACCAAACTTCATGGTCAGATCCATTGCAGAGCGGGCGGGATTGCGTTGTCCGTCCTTCTTTGGTTACATGATCCGCTACTCGGTCCCGATCCTGGTTCCCATTTTCGCCTTGGTGTGGCTGCTGTTCCTCCGATAGTCCGTTCACAGGTGAACAACCGGATGAGGAAGGATTACTGCATAGCATAATCAGCGCAACCAAGTCTATAAGTCAGCCACTCTAGCCTGTGCTGCCTCGGAAAAGCTGCATTCACATACAAAAAACACCCGCGTAGTACTGAAACATATAGTGCGCTTGGCCCGATGATTTATCGGGATCTTCAAGCTAGGAGGTGGGCTGTTTGGGGCAGTTGATCGTTGTGGTGTGCAGACTGGTGTGCCGGGCCACTTCCTGCTTGCAGGGCAATCGATGGGATAACCAAACGAGCTATCCTATTCGGAGGAGGGATGGAGAAGGAGAACCAGTCCTACGACGATTTCTGGGAGCTGTCTTTAGATAAGTTGACAGAGTAAACAGAGAAAGTCTTTCCTAGAGCAGATCCTTTTTGCGGTCGGTTGAGCTTTTCCACCCTCAACCTTTCCATGGGCTTTCCTTGTAAGCCCTTAAGCGGGTCTTACATCTGGCAGTCAGGCATGCTAATCCGCCGGTATTATGAACTCCAGGAACGGGCTGGTGCACGGAGTGCCATCGGAAACAAGCATCAAGCCATCCTCCGGTTTGCAGATTATGGAGGACAGAGTGCTGTAGGTGCCGCCACGCGAGTCGCGGTGACGGCAGATGGCATTCGGATAGTTGGCGTGGTCCCGCATTATCTCCTCGAGAGACGACCGGTCTAGCTTGCCGAATTTGGCCTTCAGCAGTTGGTGCATCCGCCCGGAGCGCACCAGCGAATCCGGAAGCCACTCGGGCCAGACATCCAGATGCTTCATCTCCGGGAACTCGTAGTGATTGGCGTGGCCGAATATGCCATCCTGCAGGTACTTGAATTCCCACTTGGCGGCGCTGGTCTCGATGTCCGCAGCGCAGTATGGCGTGGCCATGACGTAGTTCTGGCCACAAGCCCGGGGAGCTACGATGATCGCTTGGAGGAAGTCGCTCAAGGTAGTTTGTTGTAGCGCCTTGCGCACCACGACTGGATAAGGGGCTCCAAACTGCTGGTCGGATGGCTTCAGGCTGTTTTCCACAATAGCGATTCCGGCGCCGTTCATTCCAGCCACGCCAAGAACCCCGGCATGGCTATAAACTAATTGCTTAGGCTCATTTCCCCACGGCCCGATCTGCAGGACCACCGGCTCGTAGTAGACGTCTCCGACATCATAACCCTGGCCGATGTACACCTTGCCATCGGTTGTGCCCTCGCCAAAGGCAGCGAAGCTGGTGCAACCCTGCATCGGTGCGGCGCTAGGCGGGAGAGGTTGCCCGGTCAATTGTGCGCCAAGCTGGGGGATCATCAGGCTTTCGACGCCCTCATCGAAGCAGTTGATGAATATCACTTTCTCCAGAGCGATGCCCGCTCCTTCGGAGATGCCCTCCATCTCCTCGTAAAGGTCAGGGGCGTAATGTTTGATATATGGGCCATGCTTACCGCCAAAGGCCAGCAAGTCGGTTTCGCTCAGGCGGAGAGACGAGTCTTTAACGGAATGCTCCATCCATACTTTGTAGAAACCGTGGACTCCTTCACGTAGGGCCGTGCCGTGCTGGTAACCACGATCGCGAGGACTTCCCGTTAACGCTAGCGTCTGCAATGCACACATCTCAATCCTCCTTGTCAATTAGGCCGATGCCGGTCATCATGTGGTTCTGCCTATAGACCAGATCCACATCAAATTCTAGCAGGATACCGGCCTTTTGTAGCGCTTTAACTTGCGACAGACCACTCTCCTTTTTCATAAGGTATACTCACAAGCACGGGCTGGGAGAAAAATACCCAATGCCCGAGAGGCCCGTTCGATCCTGAACGCTGGCGAGGCTGCTTACACAATATTGACGGGATTTCGCGGTTTGGATAGCATTTGATAACTCTGACGAGGAGCGGGCTCAGAACCAAACTCTCTCACAAAAAATCAGAAGGAGCACAAGCTTGAAAACAGTAGGTTTAATCGTGAATCCGGTCGCCGGCATGGGCGGAAGGGTGGGCCTAAAAGGGACAGACGGGGTGGAAATCCAGCGGATCTGCCGCCAGATGGGTGCCAAGCCGGAAGCGCCGGGTCGAGCAGCGGAAGCTCTCAAACAACTGGAGCCGATCCGGGACCAAGTGGAAATCATCACCTATCCTTACGATATGGGAGAGGATGAGGCCAAGGCGGCCGGGTTCACCCCCCGCGTCATCGGAACCATCGAGAAGGACTGTACCACCTTCCAGGATACCCGCCGAGCAGCCCAGGAGCTGAAACGGGAGGGCGTGGATTTAATCCTCTTTGCCGGCGGAGACGGCACGGCACGAGACGTCTACGCAGCGGTGCAGGACACGGTGGTGACTCTAGGAATTCCGGCCGGCGTCAAGATTCATTCCGCCGTCTTCGCCACTACACCCCGCACAGCGGGCCAGTTGGTTTACCAGTACTTTCTGGGCAAGGCCCGTCAGCTAAAGGAAGCGGAAGTGATGGATATCGACGAAGAGGCGTTCCGTCAAGGCCGTGTCTCCGCGGAATTGTTTGGCTATTTGAAGATCCCCTACGAGAAGAACCTGGTGCAGAGCATGAAAGCC
>Ga0315288_10005889_pt1 | contig 15539 bp, 12 predicted proteins | sample YL17G11_20_MG_FD_203454 | JGI IMG/M metagenome (GOLD analysis project Ga0315288, IMG submission 203454) | Sediment microbial communities from Yellowstone Lake, YNP, Wyoming, USA - YL17G11_20 | ecosystem: Environmental > Aquatic > Freshwater > Lake > Sediment | place: USA: Wyoming | collected...
ATCAAGGGGGAAGATCTGAAGAAGAAGGGAGGGAGGGGGATAGGCCGTGGGCTCTTAATGGAGATGCTGTACCGATATGGGGGGTTGAATGGGGGAGATTGGGGAGATGATGGGGGTAGATTATAGCTCCGTTAGTGTGGCAAGGAGGCCGCAATCGCACCTCATCCATCGCAATAGAGATATTTTAGAAAAGATATTCCTTGGCCGATATTCTATTTAAGGCTTCTGTAATCTTAAATTTTCTGTCGTTTCCTATAATAAAAATATTATTTTTAGGCAGCGAGAGACCGGAGTCAGTTATAACGTGCAAAACCAAGAACGAAGTGGAACAGACAGGGTTGTCTAATGATTGGGGACTTATGAGAAAAATCCTTCCACTTCCTTTCCGGTTAAGAAGCTCAATTTTTTGAAAAATCTAGTCATAATGGGGGCTTTTCAAAATCTTTCTATTGGTATAGAATTTGCTGTTTTTATAAATAAAGATTTTTCAAAAAACATTCGTTGAATGCCGGGTTCACCGGATCAAAGTGTGGAGGCAAAATGACTGCCAAAAAGATTCTGTTTATAGCATCCATCATTCTGGTTCCTTTATTGGTAAAAACCATAAAAAAGAAAAACGAGAAAGATCCTGAGATTGCCATCTAGTTTTCATCCGGAAACTCCCTCTCCCCTGGCGGGAGAGGGGCGGGGTGAGGGGGGTAAAAAAAGAAAGTCTTGAAATTCCGGGCCATAATCACCCCCACCCTCCCCCATGGAGGGGAGGAGAAGAGGCGCGTTTCCGGATGAGCAATGACCAAGGCTTCTTTCGTCTATTGAGAGTTCTTCAAAGCTGACTGTTTCTTTAGGATTAAATTTTTCTGCTATCAGGGTCTCAGGGCGCTCTCTTTCTCACCATCTTCCCAAAGGTCCCCTGGGCTTTAATCTTTCTAATTCTGAGCCCACGTTCTCCCCTTTGTTCCTTAGCCTCTCTCAGACTCTTCCAACGGTATTCGATAGGCTTTGATCACTCCCGTCGAGGCGGAGAATCCACTTTTCATTAGAATTCTTCTTTAAGGCTTCTTCCCATTTCCGACCTGATCTCTGCTCATAAATTTTTCGAAACCAAAAATTAAAATAAATACAAAAAGATGCCGATATGGAAAATGAGCTGGAAATCACAAGGGCCCCTTGCCGAACTATTTCCTTCTGGTCCGCTTGGGTTTTGGGGCCGCAATAAACCAGGGAGAGGCGAGTATTGAATTCTAAAACACGGGAAGAAGTTGAAAAACGCAGAGCCAAGCCTAGCCCCACAAACATTTATCCAAGGCTGGTTCTTTTCACCGGGGCCATCGCTTTAGTGTTGGCCATATGGACAAGCTCCAGAGTGGCTCCCCTGCGCGCGGTTGCAGTTATTGGGGCAATCTTATTGATATTCTTTTTGCTTAAAGATTATGCGCTGAAGAAATTGGCAGGCAAGAAAGTCAACCTGAGGGAAGTAACCCCCAACTTTGATAAAGAAGTGGAGGACTTGCAAGAGACGATCCCCAGCTTGGATCAAGAGGTAGACTTACAAGAGATCCTTCCCGATTTGGAAGAAAAGGTGGATGTAAAAGTAGCGGACCACCAGCAGGTGCTTCCCAGCTTGGATAAAAAAGTGGACCTACAGGAGATCCTTCCCGATTTGGAAGAAAAAGTGGTGGACCTCCAGGAGATGCTCGCCAAATTGGAGGAACAGGAAAAAGCTGAAAAGACAGTTTAGGGGTAACAAAACCAGGTGTGTGAGACCTTAGCCATGGGAAACATCATGGAATTTCTAACCGTTCTTGTGATAACGTCAAAGACATCGAATATGGACGCTCCAAGGATTAATTTAGGGCTACTCTTCTGAAAAAAATCAGCAATCCGAAGCCCTTCCCCTAATTGAGTTGTCAAAAATCAAAAGCAGGATCAGAATAACTCCCTCTTAAATCGGCTGAGCCTTCATCCACCTTCGGCTAACATTCCTGGCTTGGGTTCCTTGAGTTCTTTCTGGAGAGACAAAGGGTAGGCTGTAGGGGCCTGGATTGGATCATCAGAATCGAAGAAGGATCCCCAAAAATTGGACCGAATGGACCATGATTTTTTCACAGGATCCTGTGGAAAAGATGTGGAAAAATTTAGGAATGAACTGCATAATTTAAGATAATTTAAGGGATTTTAGCTCTTTGCCTATTTTTGAGGCAATAAAAATATAATAATATCATATCCTTATCTATATTCTGGCGTCGGCAAAGGGTTCGCGGGGGGTGAGACCCGGAATAGCTTGGATTATCAACAATCTTTAGGGTGCCATTTTGGTAAAGCCAGTAACAAAGCCCATCTCAGAACTTTTCCTCCGGGAGATCTATATCTGTTGCCCTTTTTGGAACCCAGCCGCCCGAACACCCAAGCTTCGTCTGATTTTCAATTGCCCATGGACCGTGCCACCACCGCTGATCTTCGTTCTGGTCTCCTTAATGTTTCGACCTTTCAAAGAGGTTGGGGGATAAGCAGGAGAGTCAAGAAAGGGGAAAGCCCTAAGAAATTTATAAGTTTTATTGTTTACAAAGGTTGAATCTTTTTGTTAAAATCCCCCCGCTTGGATCTCCAGTATAGATATTGTATGATCCTGAAGAATCTTCTCCGACTTTCGGAGTTGATCTAAACTTTATTCAAGAGAGGCTCCCTCATGCCTAAAGTTAGGGTTCAAGAAATTGAATTATATTACGAGATTCACGGTGCAGGCTATCCCCTGGTCCTTATTCGCGGACTGGGAAGTAACGCGGATCACTGGTACGTCCAGGTTCCCGCTTTTTCTAAAAAATATCGCCTCGTAATTTTTGACAATCGAGGGGTCGGCCGGTCCGACAAGCCCGACATTCCTTATACGACATCCATGATGGCCGCCGATACGGTGGGCCTTATGGAAGCGCTAAGTATCCCCAAGGCCCATATCCTGGGCATTTCCATGGGTGGAATGATCGCCCAGGTAATCGCCATCCGTTACCCGGAAAGGGTGAACGGACTGATCCTGTCTTGCACCCACTGCGGAGGAACCCGCGTCGTTCCACCTTCGAATGAGGTCGGGAGAATCTTTGGGGAGTTGGTGCTTACCGGCTCTGAGGAGGCCAACCAAAAAGCTCTCGAGTGTTTATTCACGGAAAGAACTTTGCAAGAAAACCCGGAATTGGCCCAGCGTTATCAAGAGGTCTCGAAGAAATTTCCGCCTTCTCCGAAGTTTTTGATACACCAGTGGGAAGCAGTCAGGGACCACGATTCATGGGAGGACCTCATAAAGATTCAAGCCCCCACTTTAGTCATCACCGGAAGTGATGATGTTCTGGTCCCGCCGATGAACTCAACGGTCCTGGCAGAGAGGATCCCCAACGCCCGACTTGAGATAATTCAAAGTGGAGGCCACCAGTTCCTTGTGGAGAGGGCCGAGGCCTTCAATCAGGCCGTCCTCAAGTTCCTCTCTTCCCTCTCTTAGGACCTCCAGGGTCGAGCTTGAGTTCTACCTGAGAATTTTCGTGAAACTTCTGCCGGGGCATAAGGCGGGGCCTTTCATCGAGGATTCAAAGCGCCAAGCCTCAAGGCAAATTATTTCCCGCCGATCTTGCCTGCGCGCAGAATCCCCTGTATAGGTCCGGAACCATGCGAAATAATGAGGCGGAATGAAAAGAAAAGTAAATTTCGATAAAAAGGTTGATTTGCCATCCAAAATTCATTTATTATATCAGGGATCGATATCTGATTAATGGTAAGAAGGGAGATTGCTTAATGAAACGATTCAGCATCTTGATTTTCGGGATTTCTCTGTCTCTGGGGGTTGGTCAGGCCTGGGCCGATGCGACGATTGAATCGACGCTAAAGACGGGAGGTATAAAAGGCATGGGGGCTTCGGAAGGAACGATGACCCGTCGTTTCCAGGGTGACAAAATGTGGGAATCTATGTCCTCTAAGTTCACCGGTGCCATTCTATCAAGAGTTGCTGGAGGAAGCGAGAATATTACCATCACCCGCGTGGACAAAGGAGTCTACTGGCGGGTCGACTCCAAAAATCACACTTACACTGAACATCCAATCGAACCATTCAAAAGCCAAGAGTCTCCTGCCAAGGAGCGGGGAGAAAAAGAGAAACCCCGCGTACGGGTGACCAAATCCGAATTTACAGTAAAGAAAACCGGAGCTTCGGAAACGATCAACGGGTTTCCTTGCGAAGAATATCTGATCAACTGGCTGCTCGAAATGGAAGATATCGAAACCAAGGCCAAGTCTCGCAGTACCATGACCACGAACCTGTGGACGACACCCGAGACCGCGGCCATCCGCAAAGCGCAAGCAGAGGAACAAGAATTCCATAAAGCCTACGCTCGAAAATTGGGGCTCACTCTTTCCCCGGAGGAATCAAAGCAGTTGGGGATGGCGGCGTTTGCCGCCGCCTCAGGGGCGCCGCCCGAAGAAATTGAGAAAGGGCTCCTGCGGGTGAAGGAAGAGATGTCCAAGATTAAGGGATACCCGATTCGCTCAGTGGTGAACTGGATGCTGGAAAGTGAGAAGGGAAAGGCTGCCGCAAGCGCTGAAAGTTCATCTTCGGAATCAACTTCCAGCTCCCCGGGAGGAATTGGGGGAATCCTGGGAGGCCTTAAGGGGCGGATCACGCAGAAGATAGCGGGCGAGAAGTCTTCCCCGGCGGAGGGAAAGGACGCCCCCTTCTTTTCCAGCACGACGGAGGTGAAGGCCATCAATGCGGAGAAAGTTTCCGCTGAGGTGTTCGAGATTCCTTCTGGTTATGCGAAAAAATGAGCCTGGGCCCGTTGTGGGATAAAATCGCGCTAATCAATCATCAATGTACCAGCTCACGTGGCCTGCAGGGCAAGGCCTCAGATCTTGGCGGGTTCGCTGCTCTGCTGGCTCTACGGAAGTAAAGCCTGCTCGACCATCCAGTCCCCGTCTTTACTTCCATTTTTGAATTAGGAATGCTTTAGAAGAATGTCAACCCTTCGGCTTTCTTCGGCCCGAGCTCAGGGCGGGGAGCTCAAGGTTGACCTTGAACGCGACCTTTTCCCTGCCCTGAAAAGCAGGGCGTTCGGCTGAGCTCACCCCAAAGCCTCGGGAGCGGTCGAAAGGGCAAGTTAATGGGAAGATTGATCCTGATCGCGAAATAGGTCATATTAGGGCCGGCTTGGGAAACTTCAAACGAGGAGGTCTATAAACATGGCGGAAGAAAAAAGGATCGGCTATCGGGTAGTAGGCACCATCAAGGGCGTAAAGGGTCATTGTAATGCCGGTCATTTCGTGGGCCAGCAGCTTGAACTCGACGGACATAGGACAGGAGGGATGTGCGGATTTTTCTATCATGACGCCTTTCCTTATATCATCATGTTACAGTTCGGGGGTGGATTCCCGCCTGAATGGGGAAACCCGGATATTGTCAATCTAGAATGCATGGACCGGACGAATGCCGTAACGATAGAACTCAAGAGGATTAAGAATTAACGGATCTTTAAAAAAAAGGATTTTATCCGACTAACACTGAAAGGTTAGGTGGCGACTTCATCCTGCGCTCATCCATTTCGAAGCACTTGAAAGATTCGTGTTTCTATTGACGATTATCCCCCTCTATCGGGAGCTCGACTATCCCTGGAACGCTTACATCCCGGATGGAAAGATCAGGATTACGAGACGAAAGGAACCGGGGTGCCCGGATGAGCTTCAAAAACGCCTGACGGGCCTCCCCCAATCGCTGAAAACACCCCTTCGCTGCCTACCCGGACATCTACCCCGGAAATCCCCGGAATCCCCGTTGAAAGGGCCGCCCAACAAACACAACTTCTGGAGTTTACATTGAGTTTAAATTTTCTGTTTAAATTTTCTTGACACGCAATCGCCTTCCAAGTATCCTAACTGCCAAAAGGCGCATTTCTATCAAGATTTAGAAGGGGGGAATTTGTATGCTGCCAGAAGAAGTTACCAAGTTTATCGGCAAAACTGTAGGCACCAGCACCTTTCAGGTAGAGAGGGAAGCGATCAGAAGGTTTGCCGATTCCGTAGGAGATTTCAATCCACTATACTGGGATCAAGACTACGCCAAGAAGTCAAGATATGGGTCCATTATCTCTCCGCCGGGGCTTATCTGCGCGCCCTGGTATAACAATCGACGGGTGGCATGGGGTGGCAAAGACCCTGGTGCCGAAGAAATAATCCCAGGGCCCAACATGGCCAAAGCCGGTTACGGTCGTATTCTTGATGGCGGAGTGGAATGGGAGTTCTTGCACCCGGTAAAGGCCGGGGATACCATTACTGCTGAGATGAAGATTAAGGATATTTTTGAGCGAGAAGGCAAATCGGGTAAAATGGCCTTCACAATCAGGGAGACAATTTATACCAACCAGGACGGTAAGGTGGTAGCCAAGGCCCGCGGAACCGCGGTTCACCCCGAGGGCTAACCCACTAAATATTACAGGAGGAAACAGATGGTTAAGCAACGGTACTGGGAAGATGTTAAGGAAGGAGATGAGATTCCCACTTTGCCCAAGATTGCTACCACCCAAACGCTGGTTAAATGGGCAGGGGCCTCAGGGGATTTTGTCCCCCTTCATTATGATGATGAATTTGCGGCTGCTTCCGGGTTGGGAAAGTCGATTGTCCACGGAGCATTAAAGCGTCAGTGGCTGGTTCAGCTGATGACTGATTGGATGGGAGAAGAAGGAACGCTAAGGAAATTTTCCTGTCAGTATCGGAAGGTGGACTACCCGCGACGGATGAAATCACTCATCGAGCCCAAGGAAGGAGAGACCTGGCTGTGCAAAGGGAAAGTCACAAAGAAGTATACGGAAGGGAGTGACCATTTCATTGACTGTGATATCTGGGTGGAGAATGGGAAAGGCGAGGCCACAACGCCTGGCAAAGCAACGGTTATATTGCCTGCGAAAGGTTAGGTTTCAGTAGCGTGGTACCTTTCCAAATCAAAGACCGGCTGAAACGCGGCGAGGGCATTTTCAGTGGACTGGAGTGCTTGCTACTCGTCAGTTCCGCCTCGGTGAAATAAAGGTGTCTTTTAGCGGAGGTCAAAATATAATCAACAGGAGGATGCAACATGGGTAATCGACTAAAGGGTAAAGTAGCTATTGTAACGGGGGCCGGACGGGGAATCGGGCGCGGCGAAGCCTTGGCCCTGGCTTCAGAAGGGGCCAAGGTAGTCGTGAATGACCTCGGCGGTCGTACAGACGGTAGCGGGGCAGAAACCTCAGCAGCCGACGAGGTAGTTGCCGAGATCAAGAAGATGGGCGGAGAAGCGGCAGCCAACTATGACTCGGTGACCACTACGAAGGGTGGGGAGAACATCGTCAAGACAGCTGTCGATGCCTTCGGCAAGCTCGATATACTCGTCAATAACGCCGGGATCCTGCGCGACAAGATGTTATTCAACATGACCGAGGAAGAATGGGATGTGGTCGTGAAAGTACACCTCTACGGACATTATAACACCATCAGGTCAGCCAGTGTCCTCTTCCGTCAACAGAAAAGCGGGCGGATCATAAACACCTCTTCGGTGGCAGGGCTGGGCATGACCTTCGGGCAGGCAAATTACGGTGCCGCCAAAGAAGGAATTGTCGGCCTGACCAGGAAGGTTGCCCAGGATCTGGGACGCTACGGCGTAACCTGCAATTGTATCCGACCCAACGCCGGCACAAGGCTTACCCTCAGCGAGGAGATGAGAAAGACTTGGCCCAAGGAAGCGATTGCGGCCCTTGAGAATTTCCAGCCCGAGGACATCGCCCCGGTGGTGGTCTGGCTAGCCTCCGACGCCGCCGCTCACGTCAACGGCCGCACCTTTTTCGTGCAGACCGGAATGGTAGCCCTCTATTCCGAGCCGGTACAAGAGAAAGCAATTCTTAAGGTCGGTGGGTGGACCATTGATGAACTCTTCACCTACATGCCCACCACACTGGCCGCGGGTCTGGTGAATCCCTTCCCCCCTGCTCCACCAAAGCAGTAGCCAATCCGGGAAGGCATCTTCCAGACGGGTATATTCGCCGCAGTTCTCACGTTTCAACAACCAGCGGAGAAGGAGGGGACATCCAATGGACAGGGAGATTGGAGGATGTCCCCCTTTCCCGCTTTTGTGTTTGCTGTTGAGGCCCCGCCTCTTGCCATATCCCATATTCTGGCGAGAAGTTCTTCGGGTACAGGTTCTGGCCTTCTCTGGGCTGCCCTTGAGTATTTCTAATCGTAATTGTTGATTTTATCTTATCACCGTTCACATTTCTCCTTAGTTATTTTTTAAGTCGGTTCCCCAAAAATCTCGTAATTATTACAAAAAGAGCCATTAAGCCTCCGGGGGCATGGTGTTTGCTGGGAAAGCGATGTAAGAAAATAAAGATTCAAACCTGGTGATCTCTTAAAGAGTGGTCATTCCCGCGTAGGCGGTAATCCATCCCGCCGCCGGCGGGACACAAAACTTATTGAAAAGACTGGATTCCCGCTTTCTTGGGAATGACGAAAATGGGGCCAAAAGGACTTTTTACGAATTCATCAAACCTCTACTCAGCCTTTTTCGGAGGGGGAAGCCAATTTATTCTCCTTTTTTTGATATTTATGACTCAGCTTTTTGTAAGCTATTGCCAAATAATTGGTAAATGATCATAATAAATAAAGGAGAAGTTGAGCCGAAAGGGGGGAATTGATATGTCTAGTGGCATTAGAATCTTAGCTGTTTTGACAATCTTTGTGTTTATGGCCGGTTGCGCTACAGCCTACAAGGCGCAGCCCCTTCCCTTTAGGGTGCCAAGTTCTTATGCCAATGCCGTTGTTGTGGCGGAAACCACGGTGGCAGCTGAGGCCTTTGCGGACACCAAGAAGGCGGAAGAGGCCTTTGGTTTTGACGTGCGAGGTGCCGGAATGCTCCCTGTAGAGGTGGTCTTCGACAATGGGGGGCCCCATTTATTGAAAATCAATGCTGGACAAACCTTTTTAGAAGATGACAAAGGGAATCTTTGGCCGATTCTGGATGAAAAAACCGCTTATGACCGGACGACCAAATATGCCCAGACGAAACAGATTTTTAAAGAAGGGGCATATTCAGGATTCCTCGGGGCTGCAGCAGGGGCGATTATTGGTGCTGCCATAGGGGTTGTAAGTGGTGGAAGGGTGGGCGAGGGACTCGGTAAAGGCGCAGCTCTTGGAGCAGCTGCCGGAGCCACTGTGGGAGGATTAAAGGGATACAGTGAGGAGAACGATGCTCGGCGGTCAATTATCAACGATTTGAATAAGAAATCGTTGGAAAACAGGTCCATCCCCCAGGGCCTGGCTTATGGGTTCCTTTTCTTCCCCGGTGAAGCCCAATCGGCCAAAGAGCTGCGGATGCAGGTGGTTGAAACCGACACCGGCAAGGTTTACGTGCTGAGGTTCAAACTTTGAGGATGCTTACTCGTGGATAAAAATTGTGACATGTTGAAGAAAGAGGGGCCCCCTTTTATAAAAGGGAGGGATATATGTTTAAATGGAGCAGGTCAAAAATTAAAATTGCAAAATTTGTAACTGCAGGGTTTCTGATTATCTTATTGTTCTCCTTGTCCTTGCCGGCGGCCGCAAACGCCCGTGGAGGAGTCTTTTTAGGCTTCGGGGCTGGATTGCTGACTGGCTATCTGGTCGCTCCTATACCCGTTTACGTGGCTCCGCCGGTTTATGTAGTCCAACCGCAAGTGGTGCAGGGTAACCCTGATAATGCTCCGGCGCCGCCCGCCGGACCAACCCAACCTCCCGCAGTGGTATCTCCTCCCCCTGCTCCATCCACATCCGGGTATTCGGGCAGCGCGACCGTTCCCGCTCCTGGCAATCAAGCAAAATGCCGGGAATGGAAAATGGTCGACCGGCATTTGGAAGATCGTTGGGACTCCTATGGCGGAAAATGGCGGCAAGTTCCGGTGGAAAAACGGGATTGGGTGGAAGTGCCCTGCAGTAGTCCGGAGGCCGTAGCGGGAGTTCAGAGCGATGTCAATGTCGGACCTCCGCCTGAATACGTTCTTCCTGTTCCCCCTCCAATGTCAGTAATACCTGGAACCTATGTGTATGTAGTCCCCGACATTGGGGTGGACATTCTGTTCTTTCATGGCTATTGGTATCGTCCTTATGGAGGGCGTTGGTATTGGGCCCAGTCTTATAACGGACCATGGGTATATCTTGCCCCCGCTAGGGTTCCTCGCGTCTTCTTAGAGCTCCCACCAGGCTATCGCAGGTTACCACCCGGATACCACCGCATCCCCTACGCAGACCTGCACACGAACTGGGGGCGATGGGAACGTGAACAATACTGGCATAGAAACAGAGAATGGCGAGAAGGGTGGCGGAGACATTGAAGGAAAAGGGGGTGAGGAACGGGGCAGAAGAATCTGATGGATTATGGAACGGGAAGAGGCTATGCCTTGGTTTTTCGCTCAGGGGATGATCCTCTAGTTCCAGACTTCCCAGGAAGAGAAACGAGACCGTGGTCTTGATAATGTCTTTTCGGGGTGAATGGTCTTTTAAATTCTCTGGGTTAAAATTCTCTCAAAGTGGTCCCCAGTTAAACGGTTTATTTCTTTTCATCCCATTTAGACTTTTTAGCATGTAGGTTTCGGGCTCCTAAATCGGCCTCAAAGAACAATCACATGAGAGGAGAAAAAAGGGTTATGCCTCATCTTCACAATGAGAGGAAGAATTTTGCAATCTTAATTGCTTTAGTATTCTTTTTGTCTACGCGAAACTTGGCCTTTGCGGAAAGTAACTCAAGTGCCATTGAATGGACCAATCAATGCATTAGATCGGCGCAGAACGGCAAATATCAAGAAGCGATTGAGGCCTGTTCCAGGGCCATCGAATTGGACCCAAAGCTTGCGGCCGCCTATATTAATCGCGGAAATGCCCACAACGAATTTGGGGACCGCCGGCAGGCAATCAAAGATTTCAACAAAGCCATCGAGCTGGGCCCCAAAGTTGGGGCAGCCTATATAAACCGCGGAAATGCCTACAGCAGTCTCGGGGACCACCGACAAGCAATCAAAGATTTCGACAAGACTGTCGAGCTGGATCCCAAAGTTGCGGCAGCTTACTATAGCCGCGGAGTAGCTTATGGCAGCCTTGGGGATCACCAGCAGGCAATCAAAGATTTCGGCAAAGCCGTCGAGCTGGAACCCAAGCTGGTAGCGGCCTATTATAGCCGCGGAGTAGCTTACGGCAGCCTTGGGGATCACCAGCAGGCAATCAAAGATTACGACAAGGCCATCGAGCTGGACCCGAAGCTTACCCCAGCCTATATGAACCGCGGAGTGGCTTACGGCAGCCTTGGGGACGACGAGAAGGCAATCACCGATTTTAGAACCGCTGCCAGATTAGGGGACAGGAAGACGCAGGATTTTTTAAAGTCAAAGGGGATTAATTGGTAACCTTAATCCTTTTTCGCGAACCCTGCTCTAATTCTTCTTTTCTGTTTGTCCCGGGAAGATCTTCTGGACTTCTCCTGCAAGGGCCGTCGATTCAAGGAATAAATCCCAATTAAGGAATTTGAAGATTCAGGGAATTGAGAAATTCAAATAAAATCTCCAGTTAGCCAATTTCTAAATCCCTAAATTCATGAATTCCTGAATCGTTTACTTTCAGCCGGTCCATTCTGAAGTACTGCAGGAGGGAGATAAATTTGGCCGATTGCAGAGGATCTTGGGTCATCCCGTAAAGGTGGGAGGGGCAGGAGCAATCTGAGGAGCCAAAGCGGGGAACTTCCCAGTCGGAAATTTCTTTTACAGCGCGAGCAACCTCACATTCCAGAATATCGTGGGTGCGGATGGGCAGGGCGTGACGGAACTCAGCGACGCCCCGCAAAAAATCGACATGCCAGAAATATTTTTTCCGCATCCTTCGGTGTCTTTCAATTCTCCTGGATAGATCTTTTCTGGCGGAACCGATGTAAAGATAATAACCCTTCCGGAAACCGATTCCACCGAGTTTTCCAACCTCAATGCGGGCCTTTTCTCGAAGCCTAAGGACGAGGATATAACTCCCCCTGTCTTCTGCCTCCTTCTTTACGATATTCCAGGGAACCTCCAGGAATCGAACTTTGGAAGTCAGGGATAAATCGTCCCGCAATTCAACGGCTAAAGGGATAATGGATATCTTTTCTCTGACAGTCAAGAGGGCCCGGGCGAATTCCAGATCTGTATGATATTCCGGCATAAAAAATTCAGCGCGGGGCCAAAATATTAAAAATAAAACAGCTCCGGCAGTCCCCCTTCTGGATAAATCCGCAAGTTCCTCAATGTGTCTTTTTCCCCTCGCGGTAACGGCATCGGGAAACATGGCGATCCTCCGGCCAAAAAGCGTGCAGGACTTGACCTCTAGAAAGATTTTTTCTTCCCCCTTTTTTAGGAAAAAATCAAACCTGCTCCGACCCTCCTTTACTTCTCTTTTGATTACTTCTGCTCCTTCGAGACCAGGGATGAGATCCTTCTCGAGGAGCTCATTTGCCAGGTCATTTGTTCTGTGGGTATGAACCATCACTGGATAGCCTTCCTTCTCAACCGCAACCGCGGTAAAGTCCATTTTATTTTCCGTTGAGAAAGTTCTTTCCAGATAAACGATTGCTCCGGGCAAGAGCAGCTCCCACATCCGGCCCGGGTTTGGTAAATAGGCCTTCAAGACTTTTCCGCTCCGCCTGCAAAGCAGAGTAAACCGGTTCGGCCTTTCCAGGAATAAAGCTTTTTCTATTTGTCTGAAGAATTTCACGCTATTGAGAGAAATCCCTTCGTATAGAGCTGCATACCCCCGCAGAATAATTTTCTACTACCCGTGTTGCTTTAGGAAATCCGCCATAATCTGGCTTGCCCTCCTTTAGCCCAGGGCGCACTCCATAGCCCCAATTTTAAGTCATAGGCCGACGACTCGGCTCGGGGATCAGAGTAGCAACAGAAATGAGCTCATTTTCCAGATATCCACCCCCCACCCTGATTGCAAGTGCATTCAACAGAAAAAAGGCAGGGCCATTGCTGGCCCTGCCTGATCATGCGCCTATTAACACCTGAAAAGCCTTATTACGAAGATAGATGCCCTCTCCTATCCTGATCTCCTTCCTTATGGATAATTGAGGAACATCCACGATTCGGTGACTTTCCAAATATCCTCTATACGATAAAGCATGGGTTTGTATGTCCAGGTCTGATACAGCGGGAGCTGATCAAAGGCATGGGGGCTAGGTTTTGGAACCCCATTTACCAGGCCTATGAAGCCGCTTTGTCCCGGTGGAATAACGTTCATTGCATGCGGAGGCTTCATGAAACCTTTCCATCCGCCCGGCATTTCGGCAATCTGGTTGTAAGTACCCCGGTTCATGGAGTGCATGGTCGGTGCTGGGAGCGCCCCTAATTGAGAAAATTTTTGGGTCCGAACGGGAGTAAGCCATTTGGACATGTCCGGCCCAAATTTCCCTGTTAGATCTGCAAGGGCTGCCTTAAGGACCCTCACGATTACCTTGTTTCTTTTTTCTCCGTTCAGATAATCATAGTTCAGGGGCAGCTTTGAGTTCGGGCCGTCGAAGACATGGATCAGTGTGCTGTCGCTTGCGCTCACTCCCGGCGGTAGGTCATTGCCAAAAACCTCGTTTCTAATCTTGCCGTACCAGGCATCAAATATCGTGAGGCCAGGATCGTCGTAGGTCGCCGTGGAGTCAGGATATCTCGGTGCCTTCACGTCGTTGTAATGATGGTTCCAGGCTTCAAGGTATTTCCCCGCTTCAGCTACGGTAGGATCTGTTTTGGCCGCTTCCACGAGGTAGTGGAGGAAATTCATGCCCGGAATGTGGTTGTAGCCAGTGTCCCTGTTGATCTTATTCATGTCTTCAAAAGAGAACATGGGGCTCGCCGCCAGCAACTCCTGAATCCACTTGACACGATGGCCCTCTCCCCACCCATAGTCGGACTCGGCGTATGGCCAATTGGCTATTGGTTTGTTGTTCCAATTGGCCAGGAAACCTTGCTTGGGGTTGATGCTTTTGGGCATTTCCTCAAAGCCCGTAAGCCCTACCCATTCTTCTTCCCCGGTTCCCCATAGAGGCAGTCTGGGGTCAATGAGCCTTCCACCCTTTCCATGGGTTGGCTTGATCGGGTAGGTACCAGCGTGCCAGTAGCCGATATTGCCGAGTCTGTCTATCCAGTAAAAATTGTGGGATGGCTGTATTGTTTTCACAGCCTCCTGGAACTCCCAGATGTCTCTGGCCTGTTGGAAGAGGGACCAACCTTCTTCGCCCGCCAGTTCGTCCTTGTAGTAGGGGAGCTTCATGGTGTATGCGTTAACACCATCCGAGAGAATGACAGGGCCATGGATTGTGCGATAGATTTTTTTGTCGGCGCAAGTCCCTGAGTAATCGCAAATCTTTTCCGTTCTAACTTCCATGTCAACCCATTTTCCTTTGTACAAATATTGGGTCGGATTCCCGGGATTCAGAACCTCAATGTAGGTGTCAATGACATCTGAAGAGCCGGTGGTCGATGTCCATGCACCGTGCTCGCTTACACCAATCAAAATGGATGGCATATGGGGCATCATCATACCGACGGCGTTGATCCCCGCTCCGTGTAGTCCTATTTCAAGGACGATTTGCGGAATCGATTGCCCCATTTGCGGGCCTCCCTGTAGGAGAGTATTTCTCGTCTCGGACTTCTTGGGTACAACCATCCAGGCGTTGCTCCCGAATTTTGTGGGCAGGCCCAACTTTTCATACAATTCCTCTAAATCTTTTTTGACCTTATCATGTTCCTTGTGAATTTCACCGATATTGCTCGGGAAAGTGTGCTTGTGTTCCCACGGGTGCTCCCATTGAGGGTGCCGTTTCTCCCCAGCCGGTATAGTTACCTCTGCTCCAGGATCATTCCGTGGGTAAAGGTCATTGAAAATTTTCATCCCCGTAATGGACCCGTACTTTTTTTGCAGAGCATCCAAGGCAGCCGCATACATGAGTTCATTACCGCCCGTACCGCCAAATTGCCAGGCCATCATCACTACAATAGAAACAACGTCTTCAATGGTGAAGGGCTTGAGAGGAAGACCGCCGGGCTTGATGACTCCCGGAAGGTATTCGAGGGGCATAAGAGATGGATCTCCCTTCTTATAGGCCTCCAAAGCTTCGGAAATGTAATAGTTTATGCCATCCACGTAGGCTTTCGTCATTTGCTTAAGGCGTGCTTCCGGGTTGATGGGCACCCAGTTGTTGTATATTTCCTTTAATTCTTCTCTGCTGTACCCAGTCTTTCTGGTTTTATAATCTTGATCTATCGTAGCCAGGCCGAATTCGGCGAGGCTACCGAAGGCTTGTCTTCGGTATAAGTCTGCCTGCCATAGCCTGTCCTGGGCCATAGCATACCCAGTTCCAAAAGCTAAACCTTCTTTGGTATTCGCAAAGACATGAGGAACCCCATAGTTATCTCTAACAATAGATATATGGGTCGGGTGTTCCCAATGGGCTACTGCTGCTAAGGGAAAAACCATTAGCACTACTGCCGCTAAGAGGCCGGCGA
>Ga0315288_10005890_pt1 | contig 15535 bp, 13 predicted proteins | sample YL17G11_20_MG_FD_203454 | JGI IMG/M metagenome (GOLD analysis project Ga0315288, IMG submission 203454) | Sediment microbial communities from Yellowstone Lake, YNP, Wyoming, USA - YL17G11_20 | ecosystem: Environmental > Aquatic > Freshwater > Lake > Sediment | place: USA: Wyoming | collected...
TCTATTTCATTTGCTGACAACAGCTGCCTCTCAATCTTCGTCAAAGGACCAATATTCTTTCTTTCCGTGACAATGACCCTGCATTTTCCGCAGTCGCCTTTGCCTCCGCAGGTTGAAACTAGATCAATGCCTGCGAGCTTCGCAGCCTCCAGAATCGTTTGGCCACTTTCTATTCTCACGTGCATTCCTTCAGGTTGAAAGACAACCTCCACTTCTTTGGTCATCCAGATCCTCGCGCAACTCTCATATTTCTAGACTGTCTAAAGTCTGAGGTCTGCTTTAATCTGTCTTTCTCAGGTCGTGAAGTGCAATGCGAGTAGCGAAAGCTTCTAGAAACCGGTGGATGTTGAAAACTATGCTCTTGATTCCACGTAGTTTCGTATTCGCTTCATACCTTCCTTCACTTGTTCATAGTCAGGAGAGTAAGATATTCTCAGATGCCCTTGCCCCGCTTTTCCGAAACCCGAGCCTGGGACAGTCACGACCCTGACTTTTTCCAGAATCTTTGTCGCCAGCTTTTCGTCGGATTTTTCAAGTTTTGAGAAGTCTGGGAAAACGTAGAACGCTCCCTTCGGTTGAGTATATGACGCCATTTTGAGTTTATCCAACTCATTGAGCACAAGTTCTCTTCTTTTTTTGTATTCCTTAAGCATTTCTTGAACGCATTTTTGCGGACCAGTTAACGCTGCAAAAGCCGCCTTTTGCGAGATTGCGTTTGGACACAAAGCCGCGTAATAGTGCAACGTGCGAAGCGTTGAGGATAGATTCCGAGCTGCAACCATGTAGCCTATTCTCCATCCTGTCATGGCGTAGGCCTTTGAGAAGCCTTGCACAGTTATTGTGCGATCCTCCATGCCTGGCAGAGACGCTATGCTAACGAGTTTCTGGTTGTCATAGACGATTTTCTCGTAGATCTCATCTGCGAAAACCACTAAATCATGCTTCTTTGCCACTTCAGCCAGGACTTCCAAGTCTGATTTCGAGAAAACGTGCCCCGTTGGATTGGACGGATTGCATATCCAGATCATCTTCGTCCTGTGTGTGACTTTTTTTTCCAATGTTTCGTTTTCTATTTTGTAGTTCTCTTCTGCGCTGAGCGGAACAGGAATAGGAATGGCGCCTGCCAGAAGCGTGTCTTCATAGTAAGCGGGGTAGTAAGGGTCGATTACCAAGGCTTCATCGCCGTGATCTAAGAAGCCTAAGGCAGCTGCGAACATGGCTTCTTGAGATCCTGAGGTCACTATCACTTCTGTTTGTGGATCAACTTGGATGGCGTTCTCCTTTTCGAGCTTCTCTGCGATGGCCTCACGAAGTTCCAGCGTTCCACTGGTGTCTGTGTAATGCGTGAATCCCTTTCGCATAGCTTCCACAGCAGCATCAAGGATGTGCTGAGGGGTAACAAAATTGGGTTCTCCCTGCTCCAAGTGAACCACATTTTCCATTCTTGCAGAAAGGTCAAGCATTTTTCGGATTGCTGAAGGTTTTATCTGACTGACTTTTTCGGAAGCTCTCGGCAATTCTACTCCTCGCTCTTCTGGAGACTGGTTTGAAAGTTCTACGTGCAGGCTATGTAAGCTTTGCTTGTAGCGCAAAGGGAAACGAAGGAAGATTTTTGCTGGAGAATCAATAGAGGAGCTGAACTTCACTGCAGGTCTACGTTCTGAAGATTCTGAACAGTGGGTGAATGTTCGTCAATGGCCGAATGTTGTATTGCTGCATCATCGTGTACGCTATGTACGCGTCTGTGACGGCGATAGGAGGGTACATTTTTGTAGCGTTTCCCAGCGGACCGTAAAGCATGAAGCTTGATCCCATGATAATCGGCAGCACATTCGCGACCACGCTGCTTGTCAGGTGTGCGTCAGGTTCGAGCTTCTTTCGTCTGTGCCACATGTCAACGGCGTTATGAGCTCCGCAACCGCAGGGGAGGCCATATTTTTCCTTGACTAGGTAAGCGGTTTTTCCTGCTGGTCCAGGGTCTGGCACGTCGAGTACAGTGGTGTCGATGAGCATTTTGTCCAGGCCCGCGGCTTGAGCTTTCTCGATCAGAATGTCAATAACACCTAGTCTTCCAGAAATGGTCGGATTCTTACTGTTGAGAGCAAGAAGTAGTGCTGCCTTAATATTCGCGTCTTTAATGGCAGCTAGTTCGTCATCTCGCGTTTCAGGGGTTATACTATTGTAGACAACCCTGTCCGACAAGCCTGCTTCCTTGACATACTTAGCACCGGCCATTCGAACCTCAGCCGTCGTGCCGTCGATCGTGAACGGGCCTTTGATGGCACTTGCTACGAATTCGATCTCTTTGGGGAAAGCCTCAGGCCAAGAGGCACAAACGTCGACCATTCTCGGGTTTCCAGTAGCGGTCGACACGTCTTCCTCTGCTTTCAGTAGTTGTTCTGCTTGTGTCTTATCAAAAACACCTGTTTTTGCGTCGGTGACTGTCTTGTCTTTGTGATAGAAGATGCTTCCGATCATCACCGTTGGCAGTTGTCCTGGTTGTCCGCCGATCTTCAATCCACAGATCTCGTAGATTTTTTGTTCCGTGCTAAACTTGAACACTGTGGTTTTGCCTCGTGATGTTCATGAATCAAACGTTATCTAGCTTTTCAGGGGTGTACTTGAGTATTTCAATGTTTCTTCACGTGCCGTAGCTGTTGCCGAGCAGTCATACGCACCTAATAGCTCACACGCGCTCGACGAGCAAGGACTATTTGGTGGGGACTAACCTGATTTCAAAAAGCTTCGGCCACATTTTCCCCGTTACGAAGAGCCTGTCTCCTTTCGCGTCATAGGCAATTCCGTTCAATACGCTATTTGCGTCATGACTTTCTGAGCCTTGAATGCCGCTCAAGTCTATCCAGGCTCTGACTTGTCCAGTTTGGGGATTGATCACTGCAATCTTTTCTTCTGTCCAGATGTTTGCATAGACTTCTCCTTGTATGTACTCGAGTTCATTGAGCTCGGTCACAGGGGCGGTGTCAAGTACCTGAACCTGTCCGATCTTCTGAAAAGTTACTGGGTCTAGGAAGTATAGATTTGAGGTCCCATCGCTCAGTATGAGTCGATTGCCATCGTAGGTTATGCCCCATCCTTCAGAATCATAGCTGAACTCCTGCAACAAGTCAAAATTGTCTTTGTCGTAGACGAAACCTCTGCGAGACTGCCATGTCAGTTGGATGATCCTGTTGCCAACGATCGTGATGCCTTCTCCAAAGAACTGATTATTCAGGGCATGAAGCTGAAGGATTTTTCCGGTCTCTAATTCTACGCGACGGAGTGTAGAGTTGCCGTAAAGCCCTGTGCTTTCGTATAGAAAACCGTTCTCGAACACTAGTCCTTCAGTAAAAGCATTCTCGTCGTGAGGGTAAACGTTGACTATATTGTAAGTGTAATGCATTGCTACAGAATGCGCAGTATTGTCGCTTACTGAGACAAGAAAAATGGCGCTGGAAACAAGTATCAACGTAACGGTCAGAATGCCTGCCAAGTACAGTTTTCTCATGGCAATCCATGATTTCAGTTGTGTCCGTGTTGATATTGAGGCTTTCTTTCTATAAACAGATCGGTGTAGGATCGGAAGGAAAGTTGGTCCTACGGCAACCGATGATAGCTGGCAACTTGCACGAGTTGCTCAGGGATGGAGTAGAAATGATAGGTGACGACCTTAGGAGCAGCATGGGAGTGGGAATTAGCACCTACTCGCCGACAGTCAAGCTTGCCAAGCTGACCATAGCTGGAAAATAGGCGAGCGCACGGCATTCCACATTAGTGAACCAACGTCAACTACTAACCCAGATGCCATTTCTCGTAGATGACAATATTTATATGTTAAACGCAATGTGTATCTACTCCTCCGAAGCTTGGTGCGCAAAGATGCTCAAGGTTGAGTTAATGCGCGACAGTGGTTACATGCGCAAGATTTTCCGTCCTACCCATTGCATCAGCATATAGCCGAGAAGATCATATTGAAAGCGGACTTTGCCCAGCAATACTTCTTTTCGAACCGATTGCCGAAGGGAGTTAACACTTGAAAAAGACTATTGTTGTTGCTCTGGGTGGAAATGCAATCAAGATGGCAGATGATTCTGGCACAGCCGACGAACAGCATAAGAACGTGAGAAGTGCCTGCAAGCAGATACTGGAGCTGATCAAACAGGATTATCGCATCATCATCACACATGGAAATGGACCGCAGGCTGGCAATCTGCTGTTGCAGCAGGAAGAAGGAGCGAAGCTTGTTCCCCCTCAGCCGCTGGATGTTCTAGTCGCCATGACTCAGGGCCAGATAGGCTACATGCTGCAACAGGCGATGACAGAACTTCTGAGAAAAGCGCATTTGGACATACCCGTGGCCACGGTGATAACCCAAGTAGTGGTGGATCGAAACGATCCGGATTTCAACGATCCCTCAAAACCAGTTGGACCATTCTACTCCAAGCGCATTTCAGAAGAACTCGTTGAAGCAAAAGGGTACACGATAAAGAAGGTCAAGCCAAAAGGCAGAAAAGCCTATAGGAGAACCGTCCCCTCGCCCGATCCAAAGACCATAGTCGAGAAAGACGTCATCAGGGAGCTGGTGGAGATGGGGAAGGTTGTGATAGCTTCTGGAGGCGGTGGAATACCTGTCGCAATAGAAGAAGATGGATCTATGCAGGGGGTTGAGGCTGTCATCGACAAGGACCTCGCAGCAGAAAAATTGGCCGAAGTGGTTGGCGCGGATATTCTCTTGATTCTGACAGACGTTGAAAAGGTCAAACTGAACTATGGTAAACCCAACCAAAGAAACCTGAAGATGCTCAGGCTAGAAGAAGCACGAAAGTATCTGAAGAAAGGAGAGTTTCTTTCAGGAAGCATGGGTCCAAAAGTAGAGGCATGCGTGCGGTTTCTCGAAGCTGGTGGAGAAAAGGCCATCATCACGTCGTTGAACAAGGCAAAAGCTGCAATCGAAGGCAAAACCGGGACCCTATTCATACCCAACTAGGTTCATGGATTGTTCAAACCGTGCAAGCTATGAAGAAAGTGGAGTTGTTTCGAAGACCAATGTTCAAGTCTGTCAAACTAACCTCTTTCCATTACAGAGTCTTTTCTTATAGTCGGGACACCAATCGGGATCGCAAACAAAGCAACTACCTATCGCGATTGAACCAGACTCTTTCATTGTCGTATTAGTCTTGATGTGTTCTGATTGTCTGGCAGCGTCTTCGCATAACGTTTCCGAAGAAGATGATATCGCTTTGTCACTTGTATTGTTAAGAAGTTCGATATTGGTTTGGTCTTCGCTTTTTCTTTCTTTTTCAATCTCACTAATATGGGTCTTCATGACCCGCACCAACGATTCTGTCACCTAACTTATAAAATTTTCCCACAGCTTTCTAGCAGTAGGGACTAGAAGTGAAATTCGGACTTTCATATCAACGTCGACCGATAGCCACCATGATGCTCGTTCTCTGGGGACACATCGATGATCTCTGAAAAAGCCTGTGGGTACTGCTGTGGGGTAATGTGTTTTCTGAATATGAACGCGACGTTCATAAACGAGATATCCTATGGTGGCAACCTTCGCACATGGAATCAAAAACTGACGAGTTCATCACTGAGCTCGAAGTATCTGAAGCGACAGAAAAGACGTCAAAAAACTTTGCACTGTTCGAAGAGTACAGTCACACCGACATAGCAGAAACTATCAGACTGCGAAAAGCGAATTACGAAAATGCCAATGAAGAAGCAAAGATTAGAAGGTGGAACGAAGTTGAAGCTGAAGTCATCAGTTTCGGCTCATGGTTAGAGCGAACAAAAAACCTTGAGTCCGTTATGGCTTATTACTGTTCGCTCAGTCTCAAAAGTCTGCTTCTCGGGCTTCCAACAGGCGTACAGATCGCATGCCTCTTTGGGATTGTATTAGATGGAAAGCTTGGAAATACCTATTAGGTGTGCTGCTAAGGGCATACGGGTCCAGTGCGACGATATGAATACAAGATAGAGTTCAAAGCAGGCAAATTCAAGCGGGAAAATCTCACTTCTTTGAAGCCTGTATTGTCAGGATTTTAGGTGTTTTCCATTCTTCCCTGAGAATGCTGTACCTGTAGAAGTCAGCCCACTTGCCTCTGACGAACATTTCCTTTCGAACGATTCCCTCTTTTGTGAAGCCTGCTTTTTCCAGGACTTTCTGTGATGCTTTGTTTGCTACGTTGGTTCCGGCTTGAATTCGCACGATATCTTTGGACAGGAACAGGTAGTCAACTAGGATCTTAGCAGCTTCAGTTCCGTATCCTTTGCCTCGCTCACGGGACACTAGGGCATAACCTATTTCCAAGAGTCTTCCAACAACGAAGTTCCCAGCAAAGCCGATTGCTGTTCCGTCTTTCTTCTCTATGATAAACCACTTATGTTCAAGGCCGCGATTTTCGTATCTTTTTTCGATATCCACCTTGGACTGCTGTTCATCCAGCGGATCATATTCGCCACTGAATTCTGGATTGTTGAACCATTCAGTAACCATTGGCAAGTCTTCTTTCTCCACAACTCTCAAATTCACGGTTATGCCTTCAAGCAATCTTCAACGCTCCTTCAACTAGTTTCGTTTTTTCAACTCTTATCGTTTACGATTTTGCGCTCGCTCTTTTCCTCAATTCTTTGCCGCAATTTCTCTTTTCGATACTCGAACCTCCGCGTATGTGTGCAGGTAACCTCTCTTGTGCTAATGAATCATGGGTTCAAGCAATCTCTTTCCGTAGCTGCCAGAAAAGAAGTTCTCGCTCGGTGGCTTTCTCTCTCTTGGTTTCGCAATTTTGTTCCTTGTCCTTTCGTCAAGAGTCGCCCATATGCTCTTGATGTTCGCTTCATAGCCTAAAGCGAATATTACGATGACGCGGAAGTTTGAAGGATATCTCAGTGCTTGCTTGACTTTTTGCTCGTCCCAACCAGCCATCTGATGAACTCGCAGGCCCAGATGCTCAGCTTCAATTGTCATACACATGACGCTTAGCCCTGCATTGTATGCGTAGAAAGGCAAGCCGTTGTCCTTGCAGTCTTGGTCTGGGTCGGCAGCGACTGCAACCAGATAAGGTGCTTTCTTTGCCCATGCGTTTCCGCGGCTGAGAGCGTCTTCTAGGGCCAGGCGTGCTGTGTCTTTCTTGTGCACAAAAACATAGTTCCATGACTGGTTGTTGGAACAGGATGGTGCCCATCTTGCGGCTTCCACGAGCGTTGGGAGCTTTTCTTTCTCAAAGTCCGTTTCGTCAAAGACGATTGGGCTCATCCTGTTCCGGAGTTCAGCCAATATTACAGTTTCCATGTCGTGCCCTACAGCTACTATTTTGTATGTTCATTAAAAAGTCATGCTGTTACGTGTACAGGTTAAGCCTAGAAACCGGGTATGAATATGTCTGACGATGAAGCCCTGAAGGAATCTAAGTGTCGATAGAGAAAAGGTCGGGTGGTATCTAGGCGCATATGCCAAGGATTCCTTGCACGATCCCTCAGCTAGGCTGGTGTGTCTATTGAGAGGGTCTCCGTTTTGTCCAACATGCCTGGCAGTAAACTGGCCTGTTTTGATCAGGCTTGAATGGAACTTCGCATTCTTTCCCGCAATCAGTGCAGACTGCAGTGTACATATTGTTTTGATGATAGGATTTGAATAGACGGTATCTTGCCAAGCGTGGCCAACCAGTCTTGGCGTATTTCAGCCTGTCTGGATTTTCTTTCAACCAACGCATCATGTGGAAGAAGCTTTTTGCCCTTTTGGCTTCCCGTTCAGCTATGGGTTCATAACCCAAGTTTCTTATCTCGTCGAGGTAAGCTATTTCCGTAAGCCTCTGCGGTTCACCAGTCACTTCAACTCTATGAACTCGGTCATCACCGTAGGCCCTTCGCAAATCGTCCACAGCCTCATCAAAGATGTAGCCCCTACAAACGTGGATTTCTTCTCCTGACTTGATTTTCAATCCAGCGATTAGTTGGGACACAATCCTTGACGATTGGAATAGGTACTCTTTCTTGTAGAAACGGCTGGACTGGAAAAATTCCACGCCTATGAGATCATATTTAAATTCTTGAGTTTCGTCGCGAAATGCAGCTATGACCACGCCGAAAAGCAGGTCTCCGCTGCCTGCATCATCTATGATGAGTGTCATTTGGTTATTTCGTCTTCTTCCTGATGGATACTTCAGGCCCGTATAAAAACAGTCCACCAAGATTTCTATGACAGAAGGGTCTGGTAACACGCACGCACTAATGGAGACATCACTCGCAAAACCCCTTTTTTCCACCGTTCGTATCGCCCGGACACGCTTGCTCCAAAAAAAACGATGAATTATGTAAAGAATGCGGACGATAATTCTGTCAGGCAACTTCGAAATGCAATACGGTTAGTAAGTACAAATAAAGTATTTTTGCGCCCGTAAGAATGCAACTAACGTGCTGTCAGACCTCGCCTGCGCCAGCTTGTTGCTAAATTCAGACTTTAATAGATTTTATTCGACAACTATCCTTCCGTCAAAACATCGAGACACATGACAAGAAAAAACCCAGACTCATTAAAATCCATTTTTGTCCGAATTTAGCAACGGCCTAGCGCGCGCACATTATCACACCTTTCATAAACTAGTGAAAGCAGATGAACCATAGTGTTTCGACTTAACTTGTGTAAACGGAGCACACACTATACTACTATAGCGCGCGCAAGATGACGGCTTTTTCTCTCTCGACTAGGAAGTTCGCTCGTTCGTTCTTATATGTTGCGAAGAAAAGGGCCTTGCTGATACCGATGTATCTAGCCTTCGCGCGCCAAATAGATTCTAAATGAACAAGTGTTAAGAATTGAAACGACCACTTGAGTTTGTTGGTTGTGAGGAGTCTCGCAACGTGGCTGAATTGTCATCTAGCAACTCCAAAATCGGATGGAAAGCTACAGCGGGGTCTCTTGACAAAAACGAATTGATATCAGAATTCCAGTCTGCTCTGCTGGATGAAATTGCAGAATTCAAAAAAGGACAGAATCGGGAATGGGAGCTTTTTGATGGAAAGAAAACCAGCGATCTAGGAGGACGTTTCATATACCGTTTTCAAAGCGGCGACCTTTCCTCTTGGCGCAGACGTAGACGAGGAACACAACTTAAGCTAACTATTGATGGCGAGACTTTCTACGGGTTAATAGATTCGTGGAATCAGAAAGAGGCGAATATTGTTTTTGAAGTCGACATGGGCGAATCTGTTGAGAAGGTTACCGTGCAGGACTCTTCCTTTGAGCTTCTTCAAAATCTTCATGACAAGCTTGAAAAAGTCAAGTCAAACAGCACTGGCTTCAATGTTGAAGGCAGCATGAAGCTGTTTGGTTTCTCAGAACCTAGAGTTTTTTCCACTCCAATTCCTCTTAGTGAACAAAAAGCACTGGGTTTCAGTCCAAATGTTGAGCAGCAACGGGCCATTCGAAAATCAATGAGTCAAGAAGTCACGTTTATTTGGGGACCACCTGGCACTGGTAAGACCAAGACGCTCTGTTCTATTCTTACCATTCTGATAGGGGCTCGGAGAAGCGTACTACTTACGGCGAACACAAACCGAGCAGTGGATGAAATCCTGAAAAAATTCATAGAAAACTCCGAAAATAAGCCCTTGATCCAAGAGGGCAAAATAGTTCGTTTAGGTATCCCAGATGATGAAGATGAAAGTCTCAACTGTATTCTGCTTGAAGAAGTCGTTGGGAAGCGAACTGCCACAATACAGCAGAGCATCTCGGAACTAGATGTTCAGATTGAGTCGCTACAGCGGACATCTAGGAAATATGGCGAGATCGAGAGAAGCACTGTCGAGAGGATTGCTCAGAAAGAACAACAGGCCCACGATTATGAAAAAACTGAGCATGAAATCGTATCTTTGCAAGCAAGAATAGTAGTCGTGAAGAGTAGCTCAGAGAATGCAGAGGCTTCTCTTTCAAAGAAGCGCCAGCTACTGGAGAAAGCCAAGACCTCGAGTGCAATTAGACGGTTCCTTTCAGGATTAAACAAAGCACAAATCGAAGCAGAAATTGCGTCGATTGAAAACAGAAGAGAGATCTCCAGACTAGAACTGCAGAGTCTGCAAAAACAACTTGAAGATAGCCTTCAAGAAAGGAATGCAATATCCAATAGAATCGAACAATATCGTGATGAAATCGAACCCTGTGTCGACGGTTTGATAACACTAGGAGCTCTTCGTCAGAGAATGCTCGAATTGAGCGGAGCAATTGAAGGCAAAAAGAAGCTAATCTTGGAGCTTCAGACACAAATGGAAAGAGTCAAAGAGATTGTTTTCAACGAGGCACTTGTGATTGGCTCCACTATCGCAAGGGCATCGTTGGACCCCAAGATACTCAAGAGAAAATTTGACACCCTTATTGTTGACGAGGCGAGTATGGCATCTCTGCCAAACGTATTCTTTCTTGCTGGATTATGTTCAAGTCACTACATAATATCTGGAGATTTCCGGCAGTTGTCTCCAATAGCAAAGTGCAGAAGCAGAGTCTGCCAACAATGGCTCAAAAGGGATATTTTCGATCAAGCAGGAATAGTTGAGAGTGTTGATGCTGGTATTCTTGATGATGATAGACTCGTAATGCTTAGGGAGCAGTACCGAATGCATCCCGCTATCTGCGCTTTGGTTAGTGATGCTGTTTATGAGAGGAAACTGAAGACCCCTAAGGACGTGTCAGCTTCAAAAGAGAAGCTTGTGAAGATACCGCCATTTGAAGGGAGAGCGCTAATATTCTGTGATACCGCGACTACTGATCCTTTGATTACAAGACCTGAAAATACATTTTCTAGACTAAGTCCGTACTCCGCCGCATTCTCTTCTAGACTAGCTGTGAAATGCGTAGAAGAGGGAGAAAAGAATGGTTTGAAAGTTAGAGTCGGGATTGTCACACCATACAGGGAACAAGCAAAACTAATCTCAAAGATGCTGGAGGATGCGGGCATGGATCCCACCCGTGTTGTGGCTTCCACAATTCATCGTTTTCAGGGAAGCGAAAAAGATTATATAATCTTTGATCTTGTCGAGGGCGAACCATTGAAACCGGGTAAGCTTACCGAAGGAACGTTCAAGAAGTCAGAAGCAGGAAAGCTAATAACTGTGGCAATTTCTCGTGCAATGGGAAAATTCATTCTCGTGGGAAATAGTGAATACATCAAAAGCAAATTCTCGCCCAATGATGCTGTGCCCCAACTAATGGAAAGAATACTTCAGAATGGTGAAGATATCGACTCGTGCGAAGTAGAGCGGTCTTTTCACGATGGATATGAATCCGATGAAGCTCGGCAACCAAATGACCTACCCCTAAATATGTTTGACCAAAAGGATTTTTACAACGCGTTCATTGAAGACCTGAAGAAAGCAAAATCTCGAATCGTCATTTTCAGTCCATTCGTTTCGAAAAAACGAGTCACAGATTTGTTCCCAGTTTTCGAGGAAATCTTGGAGAAGAACGTTCCGATCTATGTTGTTACAAGAAACCCCGAGTATCGTGGCAACTATAGAACTGAGACTATTGAAAGTCTTCGTGATCTTGCAAGAATTGGAGTCACAGTAATCCCGGCCTACAAGGAATTAAATATTGACGACAAATTCCAGAAATTTCATTATAAGGTTGCCATCATAGATAACAGCGTAGTCTACTACGGAAGCCTTAACATTCTTTCTCAATTCGATTCATCTGAGAGCATGATGGCCTTCAGGTCTAAAAAAACAGTAGCTCAACTTGCCCGAGCTTTCCACATCTCCGAAATCATTAAAGGAAAGAGGTTTGGTGAAATTCTTAAAACAGAATTGCCAGCCAAACCTAGCAACCAGCCGCTTGATCACAATACTACGCTAAATACGTCTGACTCGATTGCAATTTCAAAACAGTTTGGAGTAGTTGAACCTGGCAAAGGCGTTCGGCAACGTGCTGAAGATAGAATCTGCAAAATGGGAAGAGATCTTGGATTCAGTTCTTTTACATGGTATGAGGTCCCTAATCTTCTGAATGATGGCAGAAACAGATTCATTAGCGTTGTTTGGAAAAGCGGAAGAGAAATCACTGTAGCATTCCAAGTAAGAAGAAAAAGGCAGGACTTAGATATTGTGACAAGTCTTAAGGACAGGCGCAAATTGGATCGGCTTCAAGCAAATGAAAAATACATAGTCAATGTTTCAGAAAAAACTGGAAAAGCGTACTTCCACAGAGTCACTGATTGGGACAACAAGAATCGCCTGCGAGCCACAGAAAATGAGTTAGGACAAGAGATCTCTTCAGACCACGAAGAGAGTAAAGCGTACAGTCTTGACGAAATCAGGCTAAAACACGCAAGAGCTTATGAAAGCTGGACTGAGGCAGAAGACAAAGAACTGATTTCTGAATATCACAACAACCTAACTGTTTGCGAAATTGCCAAGAAGCATCAGCGACAGAGAAGTGCTATTCGATCAAGATTGAGGAAGATTAGCAAACTGGGTCTGATATAGGCGCCCACCCTTAGCGCGCGCGATTTGAAACTGGCTACGAATACGTTTGCGATATTGATAATGTTAAGCCGTTTAGGAAGAGAAAGCGAGTCTATGGGTTTATCCAAAGTATATGGATGTATGCTGAAAAGCCGGGGATGGGAGTTGAACCCATATACAGCTGCTCTGCAGGCAACCGCCTGAACGGTTCGGCCACCCCGGCAAGCAAGATAATCGAAAACACCAAGATAAATAGCTTCTCAGCGGTCGCCGAGCTTTTCTCTGATCTGCCTATAAACGTCCAAAGCCTCTTTCTCGGTCTTCACGTTCTTGATCAACATGCGACCACCGTTGAACAATGTTATTTCAAAGCTTTCGTAGTTGAATATGATGGCAAGCTTCGACTTGATGCGCACCTTGAAGTCCTTCTTGATCATCGGGTAGGCATCGTTGAGGGTCATCTTCATGGGTTCTTCAGGGTTTATGTTCGCAGTGTTTCTGCCGCACAACCAAGCCAGCTTCTCCTTAGTAATCGGCACTGAAGCGGTCGGCTGACAAGCTGGGCAGCCTTCTCGCCTGTAGAGGTCTATCGTGGAGAAGTACATGTCGCTGAAGTCGCAGATCATCAGTTTACCCTTCAGCGTCGAACCCATTCCAGTCAAGACTTTTATGGTTTCCATCGCTTGCATCGTGCCTATTATGCCAGGAGTGGCTCCGAGGACGCCCCTGACGTCGCAGGTCTGCAGGTAATTATCATCAACACCTGACAGCACGCACTCTAAACAGGGTGTTTCAGGCGCGTGAAAAACCGAGAGGTTACCTTCTACTCCTATGGCTGCTCCGAAAACGTAGGGAACATCCAACTTTATGCAGGCCCTATTGACTAGGTATCTTGTGTGCAGATTATCTAAACCGTCGACGACGCAGTCCACGCCAGAAAGCAGTTTCTCAACGTTGCCCGCGTTAATGTTTTCGGGAACAGGCTCAACCTCCACTAAGGGATTCGTTTTGCTCAGCCTCTTAGCGGATACTTCGACCTTAGGATAATTCACATCTTCCGGAGTGTAGAGAATCTGTCTGTGCAGGTTCGCCAATTCAACGGTGTCCTGATCAAGCAAGCGCAGATGTCCAACACCTGCTAGCGTAAGATAGAGCGATGAAACCGTTCCTAACCCGCCGAGCCCTACAACCGCAACCGTTGAATGGGCCAGTTTCTTCTGACCTTTGCTCCCAAACTCTCCCAGTCTGATCTGTCGACTGTAGTATTCAGTGAACGACGGAAGCTTGCTTTTCTTCGACAAAGCTGAACCCTCTGAACAATTATTCTGCTGTTACTCAGTTGTATATCTGCCTTTTTTCTGAAACTGTCTTTCGTAGATTTCTCTGATCTGTTGGATCGTGCTTGCCTCCTCAGGCGTCTTGTCATCCCTGATTCGCGTGATCCGTGCGAACCGCAACGCCATCTGGCACTCATACTTTGGACTTCTCTGGATCTCGTTGTACGCGACTTCAACAACTATCTTCGGCACAACCACAACACGCCTCGGCTCGGTCTCCAGGATCAATCCTTTGAGGCGCTTGGTTATGCCGATTATCTCGGCGTCCGTCAACCCCTTGAATGTCTTTCCAACAGGTTGAAACTGGCCTGTTTCAGCGTCGCGAGCTGCCAGATAATAGTCTGAAAGCCAATCATGTCTCCGCCCGTAACCCCATTCAGCGGCAACGATCACGAGGTCGAGAGGTTCAAGAATGGGTTTGATTTTAAGCCAACGTTTCCCACGTGTGCCAGGCGTGTAGGGACCATCGAGCCTCTTGGCCATCAAACCCTCATGCCCCGCGCTCATCGCTTGCTTGAGAAAGCTTTCAGCCTTTCCGACACTGTCGGTCACCAACTGCGACGTTAATGGAAGATCTCCGACGGCAGACGCCAGTGTTTCTCTGCGCTGTTCATAGGGAAGCGAGATGAGGTTTTTCTCGTTCAAATAGATTACATCAAAAAGGTAGAGCTTCAACGGAATCTTTTCTGCCGCGTCCGGTATTCCGTGAACGCGTCTGAATCTTCGCATCAGATGCTGAAAAGGAATGGGAAAGCCTTGGCGGTCAACAGCAACGACTTCACCCTCCAAAATCACTTCCCTGGCAGGTACCCTCTTTGCCATCTCAACGATTTCCGGCAGACTCTCAGTCACGTCAGTCAGTCTTCGACTGAAAATCTTCACGCCTTCGTTCGACTTATGAATTTGAACCCGCGCACCGTCATACTTGAATTCGAAAGCTGTCTTGCCACCGTGCTCCTTCAAAACATCATCAACGTTGTCTGCAACCTGAGCGAGCATGAGACTCACGGGACGAAAAACCTTGAATCCGACCTTGCTAAGTCCCTTCAGACCCTCGGTCTTCACAATTGAAGCCACAGTTCCAACATCGCCTAGAATCATGCTGGCCTCTTGAACCGCTTGAAGCGGAATTTCAAACGCTTTGGAAACCGCCTGTTCCAACAAGCCTTCGTGGAAGCCGGTTCGCATGTCGCCGATGAAAATCTTCACCAAATACTTTGCTTCAAGAGGAGAAGCCTGACTCAGCAACGCTTGCATGAGACGTTCCTTTTTTTCTCTTGAACCAGAACCAGCTGTCTCTGCAATCGCTTCAAAGCCACGTCTAACTTCACCGATGGATAAGGCTCTTTCAAAAAGCGAGGTCTGCCGCTTGATTTTGGTTTTCTCGAAGACGATCATGGTGGCCGTACCGATGTCGCCGGTTTTGCTGAAAGCCTCTCCGAAGACTTTCCAGTCGACGCTGGTTATGCGCTTGATGATGTCGCTGAGAATTGCCCAACTCACTTCGAGAGTTCGTTGATCCCATTTCGGAAAAGGTCTGCCGAGAAGCATGTTTGCTGCCTGTTCGGTTTCTTTCGGCTCCACCGACTTCAAGAAAGCTGCAACTAGACCTATCATAAGTGAACGTTTCGTCGTTGCTGCGAGTTTTTCTCCCAGTTCCGCAAGAGCCTTGAAATGTGTTGACATAGTCATGGATATCCTAGAACGGGTTTATCGTGTCATTTGCCAACGTCGAAAGA
>Ga0315288_10005891_pt1 | contig 15535 bp, 12 predicted proteins | sample YL17G11_20_MG_FD_203454 | JGI IMG/M metagenome (GOLD analysis project Ga0315288, IMG submission 203454) | Sediment microbial communities from Yellowstone Lake, YNP, Wyoming, USA - YL17G11_20 | ecosystem: Environmental > Aquatic > Freshwater > Lake > Sediment | place: USA: Wyoming | collected...
GCACGCATCACGGAGCGGTGCGGCCGGAGCATCTGAATGACGACTTGGACGAGTTCGCGTTCCGCTTCAACCGCCGCACCTCGGCCTTGCGAGGCAAGCTTTTCTACCGGCTGGCGCAACAGGCGGTGCAAGTCGAACCGGTTCCGTATCAGGCCCTGATCAGGCACATCACCCCGGTCCCGAACACAAGGGATCGTGGTGACTTGAGTGAACGGAATACCCATTTTACCTGATGACCACGGATTCCCATCTTGAAGCGACCATCCGAGGCGAAGGGGCGGCCGAAAAAGCGGCACAGAATCCGGCACAGCAACCGCATGTGGCTGGTCGCAAGGCGTCGCACGATGAAGCCCGGAAAACGAAAAACCCCGCGGTTTGCGGGGCTTTTCGAGAAGTCGCGGCAGCTTGCGAATTGGCGCAAACTGCGGAAATAGCGGGGGGAGGATTCGAACCTCCGACCTCCGGGTTATGATCCCGGCATCCTTGGTTTTCGCAGGTATTGCGTTAATCAGGACTTACGCTCATACCCTTGTCACGCAGGGCCTTAGTTAAATCTACATGTGCAATATGTGGATCACCGATGTCGCTACATGTCGCTACAGTGCCGAGGCTACCATGAATGCCACCACGTTGCCAGTAAATGGGGCGAGCCGACGAGCGGGTGACTCAGGGCGATGGCATAGCAGGAGCTTGCGATTACGCTGGGGGCGCTGATGGGGTAGGCTGCCGGGATTGTTCGCGAAGGCCTCGCGGGTTCTGTCAAACGCTGTTGATCGGGAGGAGTTTTGGCATGGATGCCAAGGCAAACGAAGATGCTGCGCCGACGGTGGACGGAGGCCTGCTGCGACACTTCAGGGACCTGGATCGACCCCCGGGGCTGCAACGCGATTCACAAGCTCAGCGACATGCTGGTCATCGCCCTCTGTGCGGTGGTCTGCGGGGCCGACGGCTGGGCCGCCGTGGCACAGTATGGCAGGGCCAAGCTCAAGTGGTTTGCGACCTTCCTGGACCTGCCGGGGGGCATCCCCTCCCACGACACCTTCGGACGGGTCTTTGCCCGCCTGGCCCCTGAAGCCTTCGAGCGGTGCTGCGCGGCCTGGATGTCGGCCTGGGTCAAATGCACCGGGGGCAAGCTGATTGCCATCGACGGCAAGGGCTTCCGCCGCTCCTTCCAGCACGCTTGGGACAAGAGCGGCATGGCCCATCGGGTCAGCGCCTCCGTGGGGGCCAACCAACGGGTCTTTGGACCCTTGGCCGTGGAGGACAAGAGCAACGAGATCGTGGCCATCCCCAAGCTGCTGGAACTGCTGGATTTGAAGGAAGCAACTCCTGACCATGGACGCCATCGGCTGTCAGAAGAACATCGCCGGCCAGATCGCCGAGGGCGGCGGATACTACCTGCTGGCGGTCAAGGACAACCAGCCGGCCTTGCAAGCCAAGGTCAAGGCCCTGCTCGACGAGGCGATCCTGGATTCATTCCAGGGGATGGACCACGACTGCTTCGAGCAGACCCATGGCGGCCATGGACGCATCGAGACGCGAAAGGTCTGGTGCACCAACGAGGTGAAATGGCTGGGCACGCTGGTGGGGCAATGGCCGGGACCATTCGCGGGCACTGGGACCTTGAGAACAAGCTGCACGGGTCGCTGGATGTGACCTTCAACGAGGACCAGAGCCGCATTCGCAGGGACCATGGGGCAGAGAACTATTCTCGCCTCCGCCGCATCGCACTGAACCTCCTGCGGCAGGAGAAGACCAGCAAGGCCAGCATCCGCGGCAAACGCAAACTGGCCGGCTGGGACCACGATTACCTGCTCAAATACCTGGTCGGGTGAACATGCAATTGCCCTGCCCATCCTTCACGCCAGGGGCAGGAAACCAGGACAGGGCCGATGAGAAGGCAGCGCACCGGCCCGTCCCAGTCTTGCCGCCCACCTCAACCTCATCGACCAACCAAAGTTACGCACTTCCGGGACATAACCCGCTCTAACGCCGACACTCCCTGAAGCTGGACACGCCCCGCGTAGCGGCGCGACCGCAGGTCCGCCACCTTCACCCCAGCAGAGAACACTCGCAGCCTTCGTCCTCCCCGAACCCTTGGCCCGCCCCCTAACGGACAACCAACGACAAATGCAATCCTTGCACCCCCTCAACATCGCCCCATCCGTCGCCTATACGATTAATGCCATGAAACACTTAACTGCAATCCTCTCGGCCATAACGATGCTCATCCTTCCCCCCGTCGTCCAAGCCGCCCAGGCCGCTGACCCCGCCGCCAAGGCCCAGACCGTCATTGACAAGGCCATCACCTTCCTCCGCTCCACCCAACGCCCCGACGGCTCTTGGCAGGCCTCCGACCGCGTACCTCCCGCTGTCACCGCCATCGCCCTCCGCGCCATCGTCCAGGACCCCAGGTACTCCCTCAAAACCGACTTCGTCAAAAAAGGCTACGACAAGCTCCTCTCCTACCAGTGGCAGGACGGCGGCATCTACAAAGATCTCCTCGCCAACTACAACACCGCCATCGCCATCTCCGCTCTCGCCGCCGTCGATGAACCAGCCTACCAACCCGCCATCGACAAGGCCGTCGCTTACCTCAAAAGCCTGCAATGGACCGACACCATCGAGGGCGGCCCCAAAGGCGAAGCCAAGATCGACGTCGGCAACCCCTGGTTCGGCGGCGCAGGCTACGGCTCCAGAGGCCGCCCCGATGGCTCCAACACCCAGATCATGCTCGATGCCCTGCACGACACCAAACTCCCCAAGGACGATCCCGCCTTCAAAGCCGCCCTCAGGTTCGTCTCCCGCATGCAGAACCTCTCCGAAACCAACGACCAGAAATGGGCCGGTAACGACGGCGGCGCCGTCTACACCCCAGCCAACAACGGCGAGTCCTTCGCCGGAGAGTACACCGGCGCCGACGGCCGCCGTTTGCTACGCTCCTATGGCTCCATGACCTATGCCATGCTCAAGAGCTACATCTACTGCGGCCTCGCCAAAGACGACCCCCGCGTCAAAGCCGCCTGGGACTGGATCACCAAGAACTGGACCCTCGACGAAAACCCCGGCATGCGACTCAACCCAACGACCACCGCTGGCGATGGCCTCTTCTACTACTACCTCACCCTCGCACGCGCCCTCCACGCCTACGGCCAACCCACCATCGTCGATCCCCAAGGTATTACCCACGATTGGCGCGTCGAACTCATCGACAGATTGGCCAGCCTGCAACGCCCCGACGGCTCCTTCCTCGGAGAGAAAAGATGGATGGAGGACAACCCCGAAATCGCCACCGGCTTCGCCGCCCTCGCGGCCGAAGAGGTGCTCAAAGATCTCAAGCTGCGGCCGGTAAAATAGCCGCAGGATCATCTGTCTCCCGTATCCTCAGCACCCCACATCCCTTGGCTCCTTAAGCCACACCTCTTACGCGACGATGAATGGCCGGGTGAGCAAATCTGCTTTCCCGGCACATGACAGCCATCGGCCCACAACCGCCCTCTGACTCTCCCGTTGGCCCCGGCCAAGGCCGCGTCACCATCTTCCAACGCTTTCTCGGGCTGCAGGGCAAGCTCATCTTCGCCTTCAGCCTGCTCCTCATGGTCGCTCTGGCCACCGCGTCATTCCTATTCGTCAAGAAGAGCCGCGATGCCCTCTTGGACATTCTCGGCGAACAGGCGAGGCAGATCTCCCAGACTCTGGCACTTGCCGCCGAGACTCCCTACAAGCTCAATGATGTACTGGAGTTGCGCCGGCTCGGCAGAGACCAGCTCCGCAGCCGCAACATCGTCCTCGTCGCCTTCTACAACCCCGCAGGCAAGCTGCTCTCCATCGCCTGCCGAGATCCCGACTACGGCCTGCGCTACTGGCGCGGAACGCCCGAGTTCCAGACCAACACCCAACGCCTCATGCAGGTTCAACACAGAAACCTCCCCTCCCTCGGCAACTTCCTTCAGATCACCGCACCCATCTTCGAGGTCTTCGGCAGGGCTGAGACCCGTTCACTGGACCAAAGCCCTGCCAACGCCGACGTCATCCCCGAACACGCCACCCGCCTCCTGGGCTATGTCACCGTCGGCGTCTCCCAGAACAACGAGCAGGCCATGCTCCAACGCGTCAGCCTCCTGGGCGTTGGCTCCGGCTGCCTGATCTTCCTCTGCTGCCTGCCGCTGGCGTCGGGCCTGGTCCACCGCATCTTCCTGCCCATTCGCCAGCTTGTCCACGCAACCAACCGCATCGCCGGCGGCGACTACGACGCCCACGTGGCCACCCATCGCCCCGATGAGATCGGCATGCTGGCCCGCTCCTTCAATCAGATGGTCCGGCGAATCCGCGAGCACCAGCGCCAACTCCAGGTTGCCAACACCAGTCTCGCCGAAGCCAATCGCGATCTCGAGGAAAAAGTCCACCGACGCACCGGCCAACTCGAAGCCTCCAACAGACGCCTCTCGGCCGAAATGGCCGAGAAGGAAGACTTCCTCCGCGCCGTCTCCCACGATCTCAATGCGCCCCTGCGAAATATCGGCGGCATGGCTACCCTGCTGCTCATGAAACACCGCCAGAGTTTCGACAACGAAATCGTCCATCGCCTCGAACGAATCCAGAAGAACGTCGAAGTCGAGACCGATCTGATCACCGAACTGCTCGAACTGTCGCGGATCAAAACGCGGCGGCAGAAGATGGAGACGGTCGATCTCGGCGCCGTCGCGCGCGACATCGCGGGCGTGCTCGAGGACGACCTCAAGGCCAAGGAAATCTCCCTGGTCATCGACAATCCCCTTCCCGCTGCCCATTGCGAGAAGGCCCGGATGCGACAGGTGTTTCAAAACCTCATCGACAACGCCATCAAGTACATGGGGCAGGGAGAGTTGCGGGAGATCCATATCGGCTGCCGGCCCGTCAACGACGAACTCGAATTCTATGTCCGCGACACCGGAATCGGCATCGAAAAGGAAGACCTGCCGCGTATCTTCTACGTCTTCCGCCGTGGCAAGAACTCGACGGCCATGAACGTCGCTGGCAAAGGCGTGGGCCTCGCCAGCGTCAAGAGCATCATCGAGACCCATAACGGGCGGATCTGGGTTGAGAGCGACGTGGGAAAAGGAAGCACATTCCGCTTCACGATTCCTGCGAAGCTCCCGGGACCGGGCGACGATCAGCCGGGACGCGACATCGAAGACGCCGCGGCGACGGGCGGTGAACTGGTCAACGCCAACTGAGGGAGAGAACGGAGGCGGAAATGATCTGTCTGCCGATCGCACAAGAGTCCAGAAAAGCTCAGAGGACGGGCGAACCGATCACCATTCTGCTCGTGGACGACGACCCGGACTGCAGGCTGCTTATCCGCGAGGCGATCTCGCAGTGCAAGATCTCCAACCGCGTCTATGAGGTGAAGAGCGGCCAGGAAGCGCTGGATTTCGTCTTCCGGCGCGGCCAGTACTCCGGCGCCCCGCGGCCCGGTCTGGTCTATCTGGACATCGAGATGCCCGGCTTATCGGGCCAGGACGTGTTGCGGACGATCAAGAGCTCCCCCCAACACCGCCAGATACCCATTGTGATGATGACCGGGGTAAGCGACGAGAAACAGATGGAATTGGCGGCGCGTAATGGTGCCAACAGCTACACCATCAAGCCTGCGAGTGCGGAACAGTTCCTCAAGACCGTGCTGGCCAGCACAAACTACTGGATGATGATTCATCAATACCCCCAGCATCACCTGGCGCCGGAGGCTTGCCGACGCTGAGTTGCCCATATTAACACGGACTTGCATGGTGCAAATGGATATCGTAGATCACTAGAGGATCATGGGGCGATAAGGTCGGGCCAGTGGAGAAGCTGAGACTGCTCATCATCGAGGACGACCCGGACCAGCTCGAGCTGATGCGCGAGACGCTGGAGGACCGTTTCGGCAAGGGAACGGTCGTCGGAGTGGGCACCCGCCGCGAAGCCCTGGAAGTCGATGCAAGTTCGTTCGATCTGATTCTGTGCGATTACAACCTGCCGGACGGCAGCGGCATGGATGTCCTGTCCGAGATCACCAAGCGGTGTGACACCCCCGTGCTCATGGTGACCGGAGAAAACGTGGGGACGATCGCAGCCGAGGCCGTACGCCGCGGCGCCAGTGACTACGTCGTGAAATTCGGAGAATACCTCTTCACCATCCCCCTCGTGGTGGAGAAAAACCTCACGCTCGCCAAGATCAAACGCGAAAACGAGTCTCTCCGCGTCGAACTCGAGCGGACCCTGGCGGCGCTCAAGGAGAGAAACCAGCAGTTGCAGCAGTCGCTCCAGCGGGTGGAAGAGCTGGCGGCGACAGACCCGCTGACAGGGTTGTACAACCGGCGGCATTTCAGCAATCTCATCGAGCAGCTCTTTGCCGAAGCCCAGCGGTATGAAAAGGACCTGTCCTGCGTGATGATCGACTTGGACGGCTACAAAAAAATCAACGATACCTTCGGGCACCAGATCGGCGACCAGTTGCTCGTGCTGATGGGGAAGGTCATCACAGCCAACCTCAGGCGGATGGACGTGGCGGCGCGGTATGGCGGAGATGAGTTCGTCCTGCTGCTCCCGCACGCCGGCGCGGACGAGGCAGCCAGGGTCGCGCACCGCATACGCGAGCAGTTCAAGGCGGCGTCGGCGGCTCTGCTGGCCAGGGACGTCGGAGTGTCGATGTCCGCCGGCGTGGCGTCGCTGCGAGTCCAACTGGCGCCCCACGCGGATCAGCTCGTCGCAACCGCCGACGCAGCCCTGTACAAGGCTAAGGACGCCGGACGCAACTGCACCAGCGTCGCGGGCGAACCGAATCCCCCAAAGCGCCCGGCCGCCGCGTGAAAATCACCTTCCTGCTGCATTGGGACAGAGGCAGCGCGGCTCAACGGGAATGATCCACGCCCCCGCGCTGTGCCATGGCCTGGCCGCCCCTTAACCCAGACGCATACCGAACCTCGCGACTTTGCGGCCGATGCTCACGCACACCGGCTTGCCCAGTCGCTCCAGCATCATTGGGCAACTGGCGGCGGAGGGGCGGGGCGCTGGCAGAAGGCCCACAAGAAGCTAAGCTGGAAGCGGGTACATCAGTGAAAGGCGAAGGGAGCAGATACGCCATGAAATCGAACAATGCGATGAGATGGTTCACTCCGTGCTGTCAGTTCGTGCTGCTGTTGAGCGCGGGGTGCTCGAGCACGCCCGCGCCCAAGGCGGTTTTCGTCGGCAAAGAGGGAGAGACGATCAACGTCGCGCCATTCGGGCAGGTCATGCGCTGGGAGAAGGATGGGCGGGATTATGGCGTCATGTGGGAGGATGCGCGGGACATCTTCCGGGTGGTCGTGGGCTTTGCCGATCCGGCGCCGAACGCTCAGACGCTGCGGCTGGAGTATTGGCAGTCGTCGTGGCCGGAAAGGCGCATACCGCGCGATCGGCCCTCGGGGTCGGGCTCCTCGGGGTGGCTGAATGTCGGGGACTGGTACAACGGCAAATGGCAGCGGGCCGATGCGGTGGCGCGAAGCGAAGGCGGCTCCCTCTCGTTCACCTTCAACCCGGTCAATGCCAAGGAGTTCACCTCGCTGAAAAACTTCGATGTGCCGTACCGGTCGACGATGAAGCTGCGCGTGGTGTCGGACGCGCCGCTGCCGGCGATCAGGTCGTTCGAGGCGTACACGGACTCGACGCTCAAGGGGTTGGCGTTCGAGGTGGAGCGGGCAAAGGCCGAGCGCGGTGCGCGCATCGAAGTCTTCAACGGCGGCCTGGAGAGCGCGTCAGCCCCGTCGCGGAATGTGACAGAGGGGCGAATCCAGTACGCCGTGCCGCAAGGCTACAACTCGTTTGATGAAACCGTGGTGACCGTGCGCGGGGCAAAGGAGACATTCTCGTTCGCGGCGTCGGACCTGATCAGGCACGGGCACATCTTCATCCCCGATCTGGGCGTGCTGGTGAGAAAGGCGGGGGAGCGCATGACGTATGCAGCGGCCGAGGAAGCGTGGCGGAAGGCCAAGGCCGATGAAAAAACCATGGACCTCTATTCCCGCGTGGCCCAAGTGCCGGAGCAGACGTTGACGCGGGCGTGGAACGATACCCCGGCCAAGAAGCCGCAGTATATCCCCCTGAGTTTCGAGGGGACCCGGCAACATTTCCGGTCGGATGCGAACGGGGATGTCGTGTGCAACAAGAACTGGATCGCGCGCCTCAAGGGGAAAGACACGCCGCTCTGCAGGTGGGAGGGGGATGAGATTCGCTATCGCTTTGGGCTTCCAACATCGGCTCCAGTCAAGAGAGGGCTCATGGATGGGTGCTTGCCGATCATTGTGAACGAGTGGGAGGAAGGTGGCGTGAAGTATCGGCAGACGGCGTTCGCGATGCCGCTGAATGGCGTGCCGAAAGAGGGGCAGCGAATCCATGCGGATGATTCGATGGTGATGCTGGTGCGGATCGAGATGGAAAGGGCGGGCAATGCCGATGCGGAAGCGAAGCTGGCATTGGCGGTGTCACATGCAAAGGCCGACATGCTGGCGCGGATGGGGCAGGATGTAGTGGTGGCGCAGAATGTGGGGGGAAGCGTCAGGGCGGTGGCGAAGTCGGCGGATCCCGCGAGCAGCTATGTCGTGGAGGATGCCGATGGCAAGGTGAAGTACCAGGCGCCGCTGACGGCGGCAGAGCCGAAACGCACAGTCGAGTTGCTGATCCCCTTCGTGACGGTGGCGGAGGAAGGTGATATCAGCCGGCTGCGGGCGCAGTCCTTTGACGAGTCGCTCGCGGTGGTGCGCGACTACTGGCGATCCCGCATCGCCGCCGGCACGCAGATTCAGACGCCCGAACCGATGGTCAGTGATTTCTACAAGGCGGATGTCTCGCACCTCTTGATCAACACCGAACGGGAGGTGGGCGGGGATGCGTACATGGCCAAGGTCGGCACCTTCCACTACGGCGTGTTCTCCAATGAATCGACCATGATGATCAGCGACCTCGATCGCCGCGGCTATCACGACGTCGCCGAGCGGGCGCTGGAAACGTTTCTGAAGTACCAGGGAACGGTCAAGCTTCCTGGCGATTACCTCAGCCAAAACGGCATGTTCTACGGCGCCAATGGCTATGAACATGGCGGCTACAACCAGCATCATGGCTGGGTGCTCTGGTGCATGGGCGAACACTATTGGTATACGCGGGACAACAAGTGGATGGAACACGCAGCGCCGGAGATCGTCAAGGCCTGCGACTGGATCATCCGCGAGCGCCAACGCACGATCGAGGAGGCCAAACGCACCCCGATGCGCGCGATTGAGAGGGGATTGCTCCCGCCGGGCAGTCTCGAGGACATCGGCGATTGGCGGGTGTGGCTGTCAAACAACAACTTCAGTTGGTGGGGCATGGACAATGCCGCCAGGGCATTGGCGGCGGCCGGACACCCCGAGGGCAAGCGCCTGGTGGCCGAAGCGCAGGCGTATCACAGCGATCTGATCGCGGCGTTCACGGAGGCCATGCGGCGGTCGCCGGTGGTGAGGTTGCGCGATGGGAGCTGGGTGCCGAAGGTGCCGTCGGATGTGCATCGCCGCGGCAGGTCGTTCGGGTGGATCACCGAGACGCTCGAAGGTTCCATTTACCTGATCCGCACCGGAGCGATCGATCCGAACAGCACGCTGGCGACGTGGATCGTCAAGGATTACGAGGACAATCTGTATCTCTCGGAGCAGTATGGCTACAAGCTGGAAGACGCGGAGTTTGAGCGGCGGTGGTTCAGCCATGGCGGGATCTCGCAGCAGGCATTTCTGCTGCAGAATCCGGTGGCGTGTCTTCTGCGAGATGAGGCGAAGCACTATATCCGCGCGTATTTCAACGCGTTCGCGGTGAGTTATTTCCCGGACACGCGGATGATGACCGAGCATGCGCTGCCGAACATCGGCGATTGGCGAGGCGATCACTACAAGTCATCCGATGAATCGAACTCGACCTACTGGCTGCGGTTGATGTTCGTGCAGGAACGCGGCGACGAGCTGTGGCTGGGCGCGGCCGTACCGAGGTACTGGCTGGCCGACGGGCAGAAGATCGGCATCACGAATGCCAGGACGTATTTCGGGCCCATGTCGATCCAGATGGAGTCGGCGGCGGCGAAGGGGCAGATCAGGATGACGCTCGACCCGCCGAAGCGCAATCCGCCAAAGGTGATCCGCTGCAGGTTCCGGCATCCGGAGGCCAAACGCATGGTGCGTTGCGAGGTGAACGGCAAGGCGTACGACAGGTTCGATGCCGGGAAGGAGTGGGTGGAGTTGAGGGATCCTGCCGGGAAGACGGAGATCGTGGCGTACTACTGATGGAACCGTGATGGACCGCGGATGAAGACGCACGGGGGACTGTAACGGCGATGTAACAACGCCGGCGGGGGAGGAACTTATCGTGCGCGCCAATCTCCAAAAGTGTCGAGAACCGGAAAAACACAGAAGGAGAAAACCATGTCCAGGATTACGGCGTTGATTGCGGCGGCGATGCTCGTGTCGTCCATTGCCATGGCGGCCGAAGCGCCGCCGCGGACCGTCAGCACCAGCGGCGAAGCGGTGGTGTACGTGGCGCCCGATGAGGTGGTGCTGAACCTGGGGGTGGAGATGTTCGACCCGCAGCTTGACCGGGCCAAAACGATGAACGATGAGGCTTGCGAGCGGCTGCTGAAGGCGATCAAGGAGATGAAGATCGAGGAGAAGCACATCCAGACCTCCAACATGGATGTGGAGGTCCGGTACAAGGATCACAACCGGCCTTCATTCGGGATTGAAGGGTATTACACGCGGCGGTCATACTCGGTCATCCTCAAGGATGTGAAGCTGTTCGAGAAGCTGGTCGATGCTGCGCTGAAGAACGGCGCGAACCGGCTGATGGGCTTCGAGTTCCGCACGACCCAGCTGCGCCAGCACCGCGATGAGGCCAGGAAGCTGGCCATCAAGGCCGCCAAGGAGAAGGCGGTGGCGCTGGCAGCGGAACTGGAGTGCAAAGTCGGGAAGCCGCGGTCGATCAGCGAGTCGAGCGGCTCATCCTGGGGTTGGAACAGGACCAACTTCGCCCAGAACGCCACACAGTTCGGAGCCGGCGGCGAGGGCGGCGAGACGATGCCCGTGAGACAGATCGGGATTCGCGCCAATGTCAGCGTGACGTTCGATCTGGAATAGGACGCCCCCAGGTGGATCAGACACCGCAAGGCCCGCCGAAGGAATCCGTGGGCTTCTTGTCATAGATGTACTCGTCGCGTGTACACCCACCACTCGATCAGGCAGAGCGGAATCGCGCCGAACGCGACGATCCATCGCCACAGCTCGAAACGCGACTTGCCGCCGGTGGCCGCCAGCATCTGGCCCGTTCCGCCCGGCGGAACGTCCACCGGCAGCAGATTGCTCTCGTTATCGTCGAGCAGGTTGACGGCGATCTTCTCGAACTGCGGTATGGCCGGATCGAGCGTGTAGACGCCGACTCGATCCAGCGCCGGCAGCGCAAAGTCGCCCGCCGCGGGAATCGCTGTGGTCACGGTCCCGAACGACGAGGGCCCATGGATCTTGAGCTGCGTGAGATCCCCGGCGGCCTGCTGCAGGTTATAGCGCGGGATCTTGGGCGTAGCGCCCGGCTGGTAGGACTGGCGGACGTCCATCTCCGAGCCCAGCGCAAGGTATTGCATCGCTCTGTCCATGAAGACGGGGAAGGTCCAGTTGAGCGGCCAGGTGCTGTCTCCCACATCAAACGACAGGACCAGGTGCGTGCTGCGGCCGTCTCGATAAAGCACCACCAGCGGCGACTTGTCTCCCTCCACGAGCACCTGGGCATCCGGGGGAACCATCAGCCGGAGTCCGGTTTCGGCATAGAACCGCAGGGGCAGATGCCGCAGCATGGGGTGGCTTCGCTCCCAGTCCAGCACGATCTGACCTTTGACCGTGACCGGCGCCTCGCTCTCCATCGCCGACTTGAGCTTTGAATCGGGGGGGACGGCGGCGAAGTACATGAAGTTCCCGGCCGGCGGCAGCGCCTTGGGCTGGTAGCGGTCGAACAGAATAACGTCGAACTCCGCCGCCAGCGCCTGCGGGTCCTTCATCTTCTGCTCATACGCATCGGGCACCATGACCTTAGGGCTCTTTAGCCTGGCGCTTTCTAGGAATTTCTCCAGCCACAGGCTCCCGGTCCTGGTCACCAGCAGCACGTTGAGCGATCGCGGCGGAGGAACGATGATCTGGGCCGAATCGTCGGCGGCCAAAACGTCGTTGGCCTGCTCCTTGAGCTCGATCCTGATGACGGCGCCGGTCATGAGGTCGAGTTTGAAATCCGCTCCGTAGCGGAACGTGAGCTTCTGGTCCTTTTCGGCTTTCTCTCGCTGCTCGTTGGTCCATCGCTCCGGCGCGACGAGCAGACCGCTCTTCACGCCCCCGGAAACCACCACGCCGTTGACGCTCATCTGTACGGCGGTGGTCGCCGGATCGGGCCCGAAGTTCGCCAGACGCACGAACACCTGCACCTCCGCGGGGCGCTCGTAGTTGCGCTTCGCGCTCAACGACACGATGCCGATGTTCCCGGCCTCGGCCGTGCCGATCTTATTGTACTGCAGGTCCGCAAAACGCAGCGATAACTCGGTGGCGTCGAGCACGCGGCCGTCGGAATACAGCCAGATCTCCGGCTTGGGCCCGAGTGGCCCACGCTGCTCGGGATTGAACGAGGCGGCCTTGGCTTCCGCCAGTTGAAACGCCAGCTTCAGCTTGGAACGGCGATCCGTCGGCTGGATGGAGTCGATGGCCTGTTTCAGCAACGCGCGGTCGTTGGTGAACGAACGGATGATGTCGGCCGAGTCATCGAAAGCCACCACCATCGCCGAGCCGTCCTTGTCCATGCTGTCGAGCATCTCCTTGGCCTTTGCCTTGGCTTCGTCGAGGCGCGACTTCCCCTTGATATCGGTCGCCGACATCGAGGCTGAGTGATCGATGAGGACGACCGCGAGGCTTCCCATGCCGATCGTGTGGTTCACCACCGGGCGGGAGAGCGCCAGCAGCAACGCCAGCAGGATGAGCATCTGCAGGAAAAGCAGCAGGTTCCGACGCAGTCTCTGGAACGGGGCGTTGACCTGCAGGTCCTGAATCGCCTTCTTCCACAGGAGCGTGGACGACACCTCCACCTCGCGCCGCCGCAGCTTCAGGAAATACAGCAACAGCAGCGCCGGAATCGCCGCCGCCGCCGCCGCGCCCGCAACCCAGGGATTGAGGAAGCTTGGGAAATTCATGGGTCAACACACAAGGCCCGCCATGCAGGCCCTGCTCTCACCTATCCCAACAACCCGCGCTCACGCAGGTAGTTCAACACCAGCGTATCAAACGGCACCGCCGTGCTGGCGAACAGGTACGTGCCGCCGCGCCGCGTGATGTAATCCTTCACGGCCAGACAATATGCATTCAGATTCGCCTTGTACTGCTTGAGCAACGGCTGCGTGATGGAGACTTCGGCCATGTCGCCGTCCTCGATGTCGCGGAGCTTCAGATCCCCCTGCAGCGTCGGATCGATCTCCTGCGGGCAGAGGATCTGGACAACGAACAGGTCGTATTTCCCCCCGCTCAGGTACCGCAGCCCGTTTTCGTACCCGCCCTTGTCGAAGAAATCGGACAGGACGACGCAGACGCCTTTCTGGCGATGCGACAGCGCGAATCGTCGGCACGCCTCCGCGAGGTTGCCGGCGCCGGCCGGCTCCAGCTCGATGAGGAAATCCAGCATGCGGGCGACACGCGTGCGGCTACGCATGCCGCCCGTCTCGGCGACGATGCCGTTCGCCATCGCGCAGATGCTCACGCGGTTGTAGTTGACCAGGCCGATGTAGCCGAGAGCGGCGGCCACCTTCTTCAGATACATCGCCTTCTGTGGCTCGCCATAGTCGCAGCTCTTGGTGACATCCAGGAGGATGTAGAGGGCCAGGTCCTCTTCTTCGAGAAAGAGCTTGAGGAACAGGCGGTCGAGACGCGCGTAGATGTTCCAGTCGATGAAACGCAGGTCGTCGCCGACGACGTAGTTGCGGTAGTCGGCGAACTCGACCGATTGGCCCCGGCGCTTGGAGCGGCGCTCGCCCTTCATCTTGCCCGCCAGCAGCTTGCGCGAAATGACATCGAGCTGGTCCAGCCGGGCCATGAACTCCGAGGTGAGGAGTTTGTCTTTTTGTTCCGTATCGCTCGTCGGCATAGTTTACTCTGGATTAGCCACATCTGTGGTTGACGGCATTCCGATGCGCTGAAACCCGCCCTGCATCCCGTCGTGTTCCTCGCGGGTCAAGCCTTCGCGACGACTTCATCCTGCATCGCCGTCGGCGTCTCCGACGCGACTTTCTCCAGCACCATATCCGCTGTAATCCCCTCCGCCTCGCCTTCAAAGTTGAGGATCAGCCGGTGGCGCATCGCGGGGGTGATCGCATCCTTGATATCCTGGAAGCTCACGTGGAATCGCCCGTCGAGCAGGGCCCGGACCTTGGCGGCCAAGGTGATCGCCTGGGCGGCGCGAGGGCTCGCCCCCACCCGGACAAACTGGTTGACCATGGGCACCGCAAACGGCCCCAGAGGGTGCGTCGCCAGCGTGCAGCGGATCACGTAGTCCTGAACGTGTGGCGCGATCACCACGCGCTTCACCAGCTCCTGGTGTTCCAGAATCCGCTTCGCATCCAGCACCGCCTGGATGTCCACTTTGTGGCCCGTCGTCGTGCGATCCAAAATTCCCTTCAGCTCCTCGCGGTTGGAGTATTTCACCAGCAGCTTGAAGAAGAACCGGTCGAGCTGCGCCTCCGGCAACGGATACGTCCCCTCCTGCTCGAGGGGGTTCTGTGTCGCCATCACGAAAAACGGCTCTTCGAGCTTGCGCATCGCGCCCCCGGTGGTCACCTGGTGCTCCTGCATCGCTTCCAGCAGGGCGCTCTGCGTCTTCGGCGTGGCGCGGTTGATCTCGTCCGCCAGGATGATCTGGGCGAAGATGGGGCCATGCACAAACGTGAAGTTCCGGTGGCCCTCCTGGTCCTCCATGATCACGTTCGTCCCGATCACGTCGGCGGGCATCAGATCGGGGGTGAACTGGATACGGCCGAACTTCAGGTTCAGCGCCTGCGCCAAGGCGCGGATGAGGGCTGTCTTGCCCAGGCCGGGCACGCCTTCCAACAACGCATGGCCGCCCACGAACAGGCACGTCAGCACGCCGTCGATGATGTCTTCGTGGCCGATGATGGCCTTGGCGATCTCCGCCTGGACGGCGTGGTAATCCTGCCGGAAGCCGTCGCACTGGGCCTGCAGTCTCGGATCAACGCCGGGTACGCTTGGTTGGGGCATAGATGTCCTTTCAATTGTCCTTTGTTCCTTGGCAGTGGTTCGTTGTTCCGTGTGTGCGGGACGACGGACCGCTGACAGGCGCTAGTGTAGTGTCTCAGCTTGATGATCACTTATCGGGTGCCACGGGCGGCTTGTCCGCCCGTGCTCCTTGCGTGAAGGCACTGGCAGCCGACCTGCCAGTGGCACGTTCAGAAGATGCCGCGATTATGAGACACTACACTAGTGCATTGTCA
>Ga0315288_10005892_pt1 | contig 15534 bp, 10 predicted proteins | sample YL17G11_20_MG_FD_203454 | JGI IMG/M metagenome (GOLD analysis project Ga0315288, IMG submission 203454) | Sediment microbial communities from Yellowstone Lake, YNP, Wyoming, USA - YL17G11_20 | ecosystem: Environmental > Aquatic > Freshwater > Lake > Sediment | place: USA: Wyoming | collected...
GGGACCGAACTGTCTCACGACGTTCTAAACCCAGCTCACGTACCGCTTTAATTGGCGAACAGCCAAACCCTTGGGACCTCCTTCAGCCCCAGGATGCGATGAGCCGACATCGAGGTGCCAAACCTCCTCGTCGATGTGAACTCTCGGAGGAGATAAGCCTGTTATCCCCGGAGTACCTTTTATCCGTTGAGCAATGGCGTTTCCACGCACAACCACTGGATCACTAAGCCCTGCTTTCGCATCTGCTCGACTTGTAGGTCTCGCAGTCAGGCTCCCTTATGCCTTTATACTCTACAGCTGATTACCATCCAGCTTGAGGGAACCTTTGGACGCCTCCGTTACCATTTAGGAGGCGACCGCCCCAGTCAAACTACCCGCCTGACACTGTTCCCGACCCGGATTCACGGGCCAAGGTTAGGATCCCGATAAAGCAAGGGTGGTATTTCAACGGTGGCTCCACCGACCCTAGCGGGCCAGCTTCAAAGCCTCCCACCTATGCTACACATGCAGTACCAAAACCCAATATCAGGTTATAGTAAAGGTTCACGGGGTCTTTCCGTCCCGATGCGGGTAAGCGGCATCTTCACCGCTACTACAGTTTCGCCGAGTCCCTCGTTGAGACAGCGCCCAAGTTGTTACACCATTCGTGCAGGTCGGAATTTACCCGACAAGGAATTTCGCTACCTTAGGACCGTTCTAGTATGTTGCTACTCGATACCTTGAGTGGTTAAGGCATTTCTGCTTAACTCTCCATATCGCTATGGAGTACGGACTATATCATCCCACAAGGGTCTAGCGTATAGTCTCTGAGGATTCTCCGTTAAAAACGGAGCCTTTCCTGCTGATTATCCGCACCTGTCACATTGTTACGAGGAATTTACCCCGTTTCCGGGGTGCGCCGGGTTCCAGTATGAACGAATCCCGCTTTCATTCACCACCTTCCCTTTGATATATTGTCTGCTTATCGGCTCTAATCTAACACAAATGCGAGAATAGTATTAGAACTGTGCAGAGCGCTATTGGGTCAATATGTTGCTCAAAGCACATCACCTGATCCTTTCTATCTTGAGGTGAAAATCGCCTTAAAACCTATTGACCCATTCCTCGTAGTGCAGGATACATCGGACTTTCCAGCATATAGCTAGATTTTATAACTACAGAGGTCCAGTCTATAGTTACGGCCGCCGTTTACTGGGGCTTCAGTTTAGAGCTTCTCCCGCCAAAGGCGGGATGACCCCTCCCTTTAACCTTCCAGCACCGGGCAGGTGTCAGTCCCTATACTTCGCCTTGAGAGGCTTAGCAGAGACATGTGTTTTTAGTAAACAGTCACCCAGGCCTCTTTACTGTGACCCCATTCTGCGCACCGGAGTAAATCCGATACACATACTAGGGGCACCCCTTCTTCCGAAGTTACGGGGTAATTTTGCCTAGTTCCTTAACGAGGGTTCTCTCGAGCACCTTAGGATATTCTCCTCACCTACCTGTGTCGGTTTGCGGTACGGTCACCTGAAAAGCTCACTTTCGAGGTTTTTCTTGGCAACATGATTAAGACCAGTTTGTGTCCTTGCGGACTCCCTATCACCTCTCGAGGTTAAATCTCGACGGATTTGCCTGTCGAGAACCTCTACCGGCTTAGACCAGGACGTCCAACACCCGGCTGGTCTTCACTTTTGCGTCACCCCTTAGCTCAAACGCCCTTCCGGTGGTAGGCGAATATTAGCGCCTTTTCCATCACCTACGCCTTTCGGCCTCGGCTTAGGGACCGACTAACCCTGAGCGGATTAACCTTCCTCAGGAAACCTTAGGTTTACGGTGTGTCGATTTCTCGTCGACATTATCGCTACTCGTTCCGGCATAATCTCTTCCATCTCGTCGATTCCGCCTCGCGACGGAACTTCAACCTATTATGGAATGCTCCCCTACCACTGAAACAGTCTTTGATCGAAGAAACAAAAAGTAAAATGCCAAAAGACAATCTGCTTTCGTCCTCCGAACCATTTCAGTCTATAGCTTCGGTGGCAGGCTTAGTCCCGCGAATTATCGGCGCGGAGCCGCTAGAATAGTGAGCATTTACGCACTCTTTAAATGATGGCTGCTTCTAAGCCAACATCCTAGTTGTTTAAGCGATTCCACATCCTTTATCACTTAGCCTGCACTTAGGGACCTTAGCTGATAGTCTGGGGTATTTCCCTTTCGCCAATGAAGCTTATCCCTCACTGACTGACTCCCGGAAAACAAGTGGACGGCATTCGTAGTTTGATTGGGGTTGGTAACCTTGTAGGGTCCCTTGCCCATTCAGTGCTCTACCTCCGTTACTCTATCATCCGAGGCTAGTCCTAAAACTATTTCGGGGAGAACCAGCTATCTCCAGGTTTGATTAGCCTTTCACCCCTATGCACAGCTCATCCCCGTGCTTTTCAACGCAAGTAGGTTCGGACCTCCATCCAGTTTTACCTGGATTTCATCCTGGCCATGCATAGATCACCTGGCTTCGGGTCTACTGCATGCTACCCTGGTCTTTCGACCAAACGCCCTTTTCAGACTCGCTTTCGCTACGGCTACCCCAGTGTTTGGGTTAACCTAGGCAACATACAAGTAACTCGCCGGATCATTATTCAATAGGCACGCAGTCATCCCGGGCAATCCCCGAAGGGATTAATCGAGACTCCCACAGCTTGTAAGCACACGGTTTCAGGTTCTATTTCACTCTCCGTCAGGAGTACTTTTCACCTTTCCCTCGCGGTACTGGTTCACTATCGGTCACAAGATAGTATTTAGCCTTACCCAGTGGTCTGGGCAGATTCACACAGGATTTCTCGTGTCCCGCGCTACTTGGGATTTCATACAGAGAGTTTGCATCTTTTCGCTTACTGGACTATCACCATCTATGGTTTGAGTTTCCACCCAATTCGGCTAAGATACAAATTTGTAACTCTCCGGCCTGTCTGCATTCAGATCCTTACGAAATCCCGCTACCCCGGCAGCACAACGCATGCAGTCTTTAACGTGCCAACCGGTTTGGGCTGTTTCCCGTTCGCTCGCCGCTACTAGGAAAATCGTTATTACTTTATTTTCCTGAGGGTACTTAGATGTTTCAGTTCCCCTCGTTCGCTTCCCCTCGGCTATGGATTCACCAGGGGGATGTCTCGACATTACTCGAGACGGGTTTCCCCATTCGGAAATCCCCGGGTCAGGGGTTGTTTGCACCTACCCGAGGCTTATCGCAGCTTACCACGTCCTTCATCGCCTTCTTGTGCCAAGGCATCCGCCATGTGCCCTTAGTAACTTGATCTTAATTCTTTCAATCCTTAAGCGACACACCAAATATTTTTTATGAAGATGCCCGCTTTTTGGTTCTCTATGAAGTTGTCAAAGATCAGATTCACCCTCCATTAGCAGAGTGAATAAATATTTTTAATAAATCTTATTCTATCTTCTGGTGGAGATAATCCCGCATCCTGCGGGATAACCTTCCCGCCAAAGGTGGGACGCTCTCCTCATAAATCTAGTCCTTATCTATTTTTTTTCGCTTTCCTTCTATATGACCCTGAAACAAAATTCGATTTAATGTCTGGTGGAGAATACCGGGATCGAACCGGTAACCTTCGGCTTGCAAAGCCGACGCTCTCCCAATTGAGCTAATTCCCCGAAAGATTGTTTTCTATTTATGTTTTCTCGAACCGCTAACCCTCCCGCCAACGGCGGGATGCTCTCCCAATTGAGCTAATTCTCCGAAAGATTTTTTTTATATTTATGTTTTCTCGAACCGGTAACCTTCCCGCCAACAGCGGGACACTCTCCCAATTGAGCTAATTCTCCGGAATAATTCGCTTCATAAGAAATAGTTCATAATCCTTGGTGTTATCTATCGCATTACTACGAACTCCGAACTATGAACCATTAACCGTCTTTCTGGTGGGCCTAGGTAGAGTCGAACTACCGACCCCTGCGTTATCAGCACAGTGCTCTAACCAACTGAGCTATAGGCCCACGGAAATCAGTTCACGGTTCACAGTTAACAGTCCACGGTTGAAATTAATCTGAGATAGAGGAACCAATTACCATGAACCTATTTTGGTCGAGCGTAATTTATTTTATATAGCGTGCATAAGCTAAAGCGAAAGATGGGATTCCCAAGAGTAATTACACACCTTGTGAAAAACTCCTTAGAAAGGAGGTGATCCAGCCGCAGCTTCCGCTACGGCTACCTTGTTACGACTTAGCCCCAGTCACCGGTTTTACCTTAGGCGTCTTCTTCCCTTGCGGGTTAGAAAAACGACTTCGGGTACCCCCGGCTTCCATGGCTTGACGGGCGGTGTGTACAAGGCCCGGGAACGTATTCACCGCGACCTGCTGATCCGCGATTACTAGCGATTCCACCTTCATGAAGTCGGGTTGCAGACTTCAATCCGAACTGAGATCGGTTTTAGGGATTGGCTCCACCTTGCGGCATTGCGACCCTCTGTACCGACCATTGTAGTACGTGTGTAGCCCTGGACATAAGGGCCATGAGGACTTGACGTCATCCCCACCTTCCTCCAGCTTATGACTGGCAGTCTCCTTAGAGTGCTCCTCCCTTGCGGGAAGGTGGCAACTAAAGACAGGGGTTGCGCTCGTTGCGGGACTTAACCCAACACCTCACGGCACGAGCTGACGACAGCCATGCAGCACCTGTGCACCGACCCATCGCTGGGGGGCTCAATCTCTTGAGCTTACCGGTGCATGTCAAGCCCAGGTAAGGTTCTTCGCGTTGCGTCGAATTAAACCACATACTCCACCGCTTGTGCGGGCCCCCGTCAATTCCTTTGAGTTTCAACCTTGCGGTCGTACTCCCCAGGCGGAGCACTTAATGCGTTAACTGCGGCACTGCCCCGGTTAAGGGACAACACCTAGTGCTCAACGTTTACCGCTAGGACTACCAGGGTATCTAATCCTGTTTGCTCCCCTAGCCTTCGTGTCTCAGCGTCAGTATCGGGCCAGAAAGCCGCCTTCGCCACCGGTGTTCCTCCTGATATCTACGCATTTCACCGCTACACCAGGAATTCCACTTTCCTCTCCCGTACTCAAGACAAGCAGTTTCGGACGCAGGCTCCAAGTTAAGCTTGGAGTTTTCACGTCCGACTTACTTACCCGCCTACACACCCTTTACGCCCAGTGATTCCGAACAACGCTTGCTCCCCCCGTATTACCGCGGCTGCTGGCACGGAGTTGGCCGGAGCTTCCTCCAAAGGTACCGTCAGTCCCCCAGCCTATTCAACTGGGGGAGTTTCTTCCCTCTAGACAGGGTTTTACATTCCGAAGAACTTCTTCACCCACGCGGCGTTGCTGCGTCAGGCTTTTGCCCATTGCGCAATATTCCCTACTGCTGCCTCCCGTAGGAGTCTGGGCCGTATCTCAGTCCCAGTGTGGCCGTACACCCTCTCAGGCCGGCTATCCATCGTAGCCTTGGTGGGCTTTTATCTCACCAACCAGCTAATGGACCGCGGGCTCATCTCGAAGCAATAGCTTATAAATATAGGCTACCTTTGGTCCCCAGAGGATGCCCTCCGAGGACGTTACCCGGTATTAGACCCCCTTTCGAGGGCTTATCCCCGTCTTCGAGGCAGGTTACCCACGTGTTACGCACCCGTTCGCCACTTTACACACCCTGCCGAAGCAGGGCTTTCTCGTTCGACTTGCATGTATGAAGCACGCCGCCAGCGTTCGTTCTGAGCCAGGATCAAACTCTCCGTAAAAATTTAAAATATCCTTTGTTTGATTGGTCGCAAGGATTGTTCACTCTTTTGGAATCGATCCTTCTCTCGATCGCTTATGCACGCTATTTAGTTTTCAGAGATCAGCTCTTCCCTCTTTTCGGGAAGAAACAAGGACAAAAAAAGTCTGCCGACAAATACCAACCTTTACGGCAGACATATAATCTAATCTGCTTTAAAGTATTTGTCAAGTAAATTCTTTAAAAATTTTTTCTTTCAAAATTTACTCGCTTGCCGAATATTTTCTATGCTCTGATTCTCTTTCTATTTATCGGCACTTCCATGATAAGATTTTAATTAATGCTTGTCAAGTCTTTTTTTAAAAAATTTTCCATTCCAGAAAGTGTATTACTGATTATGTTTTGATTTTGTTTGAACCGCTGAAAAAAAATTCACTTTATTTTTTGACTACCAAGGGACTTCCTTAATTATTATACGTTCTGAGTTACTTAAATTCAAGATTTAAAACGTTTTTTGTTGGCTTAATCCCAAGGCTATCATTTTCTTTGACTTTCCAGACCTATCAGGTTTACTATGACTTTGGATCATTTGCTCCACGTGAGACCTTGTGCCTATGGCATGACCAACCCCGCAGAATGAACTTTTCAGAGTTCTCTTAAAAAACCTTGACAAAGTTTGATTTATGATTATGATATGTTTGATTATAGAATGGTTTTTCCGTATGAATCGGGCTACGACCTTGTTGATATTGGACACCTTCCAGACGGATCTTCGATCCAGACGGATCTTCGATGTCCGTTACCAATAGAAGAAAGGAGAACCCAGTGTCGAAAGTAGATGAAATAAAGAAAGCCATAGACACACTTCCAGAGGAGGATTACGTTCAATTGAGACAGTGGTTTTCGGAAAAGGACTGGCAAAAATGGGATAAACAGCTTGAGGTAGACTCAGGGTCAGGAAAGTTGGATTTCCTGATTAAAGAAGCCTTTAATGAAAAAAAGAAGGGAAAGCTCAGGGGAATATAAATGCATCGCACAGCCAACCGCTTCTGGAAATGTTTTGAGAAACTTCCAAAACCCGTTCAAGAGATTGCTAAAAAGAACTTTGAGCTACTCAAAACGAGCCCATTGCATCCCTCCCTCCATTTCAAGAAAGTTGGTAAGTTCTGGTCAGTTAGAATAGGAATCAATGAGAGGGCGCTTGCAGTCGAGGATGGTGAAGATTTCATTTGGGTTTGGATTGTTACTCACGATGAATATGAGCGTATGCTCAAAGATATGTGCTCGTAGTCTTAATTGACGTTCACTGAGGAGCCATGATGAATGACAAAGTGGCTGAGGCTGAGGGAGATAGAGGAGTAACTAAAGATAAGCCTTTCTTACGAGTGTCTGACACGAATAGAAGTCGAGAATACAGGATTCCTGGCTAACAAACTGGTTTTGGAGAGAATTTAAATGGGAAACGAGCTGATACCTGTTACGAAAATCGCTGTTTTTAGGAAGAAAGAAATCAGAAGAATCATTTATCAAAATGAATGGTGGTTTTCGGTGGTGGATGTGTGTGAAGCTTTAACCGATAGCGTTGATGCAGGAGCGTATTGGAGAAAATTGAAACAAAGATTAAAAGAAGAAGGAAGTGAAGTCGTGACATTTTGTCACGGGTTGAAATTGGAAGCGCCTGATGGAAAAATGCGGGAAACCGATTGTGCCAACACTGAAGGTGTGTTTCGCATTATTCAATCTATCCCATCGCCCAAAGCCGAACCTTTCAAGAGATGGCTGGCAAAAGTCGGCTATGAAAGAGTCCAGGAGATAGAAAATCCTGAAATTGCCACCCAAAGAACCAGGATGCTTTATAAACTGAAAGGGTATTCTGATGACTGGATTGAAAAAAGGATGCGAGGTTTAGCCATCCGTGAAGAGTTGACTGATGAGTGGCAAAAACGAGGTGCAAGAGAACAGACGGACTATGAAATTTTAACCGCAGAAATCTCCAAAGCAACTTTTGGTATAACACCGGGCGAATATAAGAAAGTTAAGGGGTTAAAAAGAGAAAACCTGCGCGATCACATGAACGATTTAGAGCTAATTTTCACAATGTTGGGTGAGCGCGCTACTACGGAAATTCATCGGACAGAAGATTCAAAAGGCGTAGTCAAACTTCAAAAAGACGCTAAGACTGGCGGCGATATTGCCGGAGGAGCCAGAAAACGGCTGGAAAAAAGATTAAGAAAATCAATTGTCTCCAAAGAAAATTATCTAAAGGAACCAGAAAGCCGGAAGAAATTAAAAGATAGTAGATAAATCAATGTTTCAGTTTGTAGTCCGTATGTCAGGTGCCCCGAGCACCTGACACCAAGATAAGTCAGGAGCTTGGATGAGCCCGTCTGCCTAGACGGGCTCCCGTCCGGTGGGCACGGGGCTTCTGACCTGCTAGCTAACCTTTGGTTTCTTACTCGGAGACACAACCATGTTGCGTGAAATCGGCGGTATCTTAACCTACAAGCTCATCTATGTATTGAGCATGCTTACTTTTCTGGTGTTGGCGCTATGGTTGTGTCGCCGCCAAAAGATTCCACTCCGTATCGGAGTTGCGCTGGGGCTTTGCTATATCTGGGGCATGAACATGGGTGCCCGCATGCTCTACGATCTTCTGAACCACCGTTTCCATCTAGTCAATTACTTCGACCCGGGGTATTACATGCAGCGAGGAATGTGGGGTGGACCTCTGGCATACCTTGCCGTTGCCACTGTGGTAACTTTAATACTGGCGCGTGACAAACAACGCATGCTCGACTTGATCGTACTAACACTCCCTTTGCCAATGATTCTGGCAAAGGCTGCTTGTTTTGCTAACGGGTGTTGCTACGGTGCTCCTTGCAACCTGCCCTGGGCAGTGACTTTTCCTGCAGGTGGCGAATACTACACAGCTCCACCTGGCATTCCCCGACACCCAACTCAACTTTACGAGATACTTGTCCTGGGAGTTGTTCAGGTCACTTTCCTGAAGCTGGACCGAAAGCGATGGAAGGGCTTACTCATGGCCTGGTTCGTGATGCTATACGGCTTCGGCAGGCCGTTGGCCGAATTCTTCCGGGCTGCGGAAAAGCGCAATGTAGTCATCGGACCATTTACTTTGTCAGAAGCTGTTTGTCTGACAGCCGCCCTCGTGGCGAGCATCGTTTTGCTGATCACACGGGGTCGCATGTCAGCAAATACCTCATTCAAACCAATCTCGTAGGTTAGTTGCCTTGAACACCTGACACCAAGATAAACCAGGAGTACGGAACATTTTTGACCACCCCTTAATCCCCTCCTTATTCAAGAGGGGACAAAGGCATGAACCGTATGGTTCATGCCAGAGGGATGGTTAATTAGAGATGAAGCACCAACTCTTGCTCTCCATTGGTGAAGAACAACAACAGAGAGCTGAGAAAGAAAGGAGACATAAAAATGAAATTTTCGCTCCTATCCTGGAACGTCGAGGCATTCGAAGGAAGCGCATCACAACTCTCCGGCGTCGCCGATCACATCCACACCTTGAAACCCGATGTGTTTGGGCTTTTCGAGGTCGAGAGCGTCAACATCATTGCCTTGATCAGCGACCACCTCCCCGAATACGATTATAGTTTGACTGACGGTCCGGAGAATAAGGAGATCCTCGTTGGGGTTCGTAGGGGTAAGTTCCAACAATCCATCTTCACTCAGAAACGGGAGTTCAAAGCATACAATCCCTCTCTTCGTCCGGGTGCTTTGATGAGTCTTTCGTTCTCAGGCGAGTTCTATAATGTCCTCTTCCTCCATACGGATAGTGGAACCGAAGCGCCGAGCTTCGGCAACAGAAACGAAATGTTTGACAAAATATGGAGTGTCAAGACGGCTCTCGACAAAAAATCGCCCGAAGGTGGGGGAGCTAAGTTTGTTGCATTAGGTGACATGAACACCATGGGGCTTCAATTCCCCCTTAAAAAGAAAGCTGATATCCGGGTTTCCGAAAAAGACGAGATTGGTGCTTTAGAGGCAATTGCACAAAAACAGAACATGGTTCTTCTTCCCAAGGAATTCGCTTCAACTTTCAACAATGGTAAATTCACTTCCAATCTGGATCATATCCTGGCGACGAATAACGTTGCTTTTAGGAAATTCGGGCTGATTGACCATCAGCCCTTTTTCGTCCGGGTAACCGGCTGGCAACAGCTACAGGGAAATGCCCAGAAGAAATTCATTGAGACCATTTCAGATCATTGCTCTTTATATTGTGAGATACTTTAGTTGTCCTTGTGACTTGTTTTAAATTACTTATCAGTTTGCTAAAGCAAACTGGAATAATATAAGAAAATTAATTGCAGTCCCGATTTATCGGGACTGATTGAAGAAATATATAACTTCGGCTTCAGCTGCATTGATATCGCAGAAGATCTAACCCGTAGTCTCTCTTACCGCCAGAAGCAAATTCACAACAACTTTTGTGGTGAATAGGATAGCTCCGGTATATATGAGAGGCAGTGTATTATACCTGCACCCTTTTCGCTTTTGCAGAATGCGTAATTTTGAACCTTGAATTTTAAACTCTAAACTCTGAACTCAGTTTAGGGTGAGCTTCGAACCATCTTGTGGTGAGCCTCGAACCATCAAAAAATGGGCTTCCGAAACACAAAAACGCCAAGTGGTTGTTCCACCATCAGTTGGGACGAAAAACTTCTTACTTAGAGCACCGACATAAATATCCACAATCCGTTGCAGGAGAACGAGCTGGAGGTAAAGTGAGAAAAAAATTAAAAATACCACCAGAAGCACCAGAACCACCCGTCCGCTATGTCCTCGGGTATGAGCGGTATAATTCTTACCGCAGGACATCTGAAAAATTAAAAACAGCCATCCGCATGTCCAGCATGTCCAGTAAGTCCAGCAAGTCCAGCCGGTAGGTCAGGAGTCAGTAAGCTCGTATGTCAGGTGTCCTGCATCCACTTGGGCGGATACACGTAAACATAGTTCGCCGGCATTGAAATTGAGTCATACATGAACAAGATCTGCATTTTCGTGGGGATGACGGTCCTGGGTTGGATCGGGTGGTGGGTAGGATCAAAGCTTGGGGGTCTCATGACCGCCTTCCTGTTCAGCGGCGTCGGCAGCCTGATAGGAGTCTATGTAGGCTGGCGCATCAATCGTGATTACCTCAGCTGATTCTAAGTTGAAGCATCCACGTACCAACAGGTAGTAGGTCCGGTGCCCTGCGTACCTGTCACCAATATAAGTCAGGAGCACTGAACATTTTCGACCACCACTTAATCCCCTCCTTAATCGAGGGTGTCTCAAAAATGTCATTGCGAGGAGTGAAGCCCGCCATAGGCGGGCGAAGCGACGAAGCAATCCCAGAAACAATGACGAAAACCAGAGTTTTAAGACAGCCTCAATCAAGGAGGGGACAGAGTTGTGGTTGATTAGAGATGAAGCACTCCCTCTTGCTCTCCGTTGGCGAATAACACCAACGGAGAGCTAAATTCTTTCTTGTTCTAACTACTGCTTCAGTCTGTTATTGCCAACAATTCTCGTGCGGGCAAGAGTAACACCCGGGAACCGGTGCAGGTCCATTTTTGTAAAGATAGCTGACCAGGTAGACGATATCACCGAGATCGATAATACAGTTATTGTCACAATCCGCCGCTTCACATACACAAGGCTCTTCTGCTCCTCGGTATAGATAGCTGATTAAAAAGACCAGATCACCCAGCTCAACTAAGCTGTCACTGTTAGCATCTCCCGGCACGCTCCACCAAACCATCAACTCACCCATGTGATACCTAAAAGGTATCACCATTCCGTCTGGATCGGTTATGAAGCTATTCCCTGGGCTAATGTAAACATAAGAATTTCGGTTAGTCATTGAATCCGGGATACAGCAAACGTCCATGCAGATTTTGAAAAGAGTCCGATAGTCGGAATTAGGTGAAATTGGTGAACCCGGCGCACCCATAGCCACAGTGTAAGCCCAGCCATCCCCTGTTAAGCAACTGGGCGCCCCGAAAATACTCACCAAACAACCGGATGTGTCGATAATACACGCTCCGGTATCGTCTATGCAAAACTTGATTATGTCTGGATTACTTAACGTCAGGTTAAAACTATAACCTGCCACCGCCACGGGATTTTTCATCCACACCTCCAGCCAAAGATTATCAGTCCCTGGATACACAGTGGTATAAGGGATTTCGATGTCAATAGTATCAAGTTGTGGATTTGGAATTATTTGGCTATGGGCTGATCCTTTCAGACCGAACGATATTAAAACTCCGATCATGTATAGGACAACAATTTTGCTCCTCATTTTTACTCCTCCTTCTCTCCGCTAATTCCGCTAAAGATATGAACCAAATAGATTCTACCAAATCGGAGCGGAAACTTAAAGATTTATTCCCTTTTAAAGCAAAAATCTACCCCCACAAAGCTGGTTTTTATTTTGAGGAACGCATATAGACCCTCCGCATTTTGGGGTTAAGGTTCTTAGTTCTAAAACCTTTAGCAAAGGGTCATTAAAATGAATCTCTCATACTTTAGGATCCAATTAATTAATAATACGTGACATATCTTTTGTCAAGAACTTTTTTGAGATTTTCCGAGATGGTTGGAATTAATAGGAGTATAATCATTAGGTATGGTGTCCCCGGACGGGTCTGTTGAAAAAACCTAAACCGGAGTGCACCAGATTGCTGGCGCGGTTTTGCTTGAAAATTAAGTAGTTGGGGTATCAAAACATCTTGATCTCCGAAAAACACAAAAGCAAGCTTTTGCACTCCAAAACCATTTTTTCAACAGCCTCAGAAGATGAAATACACCAAGCTAATATTGACAAAATTGATTAAGTCTATTATTATGGTTTTGCTTGTGCTAAAACCTATGAGGTTTTGAGATCAGTGTAGGAGGAAAAAAACCAGATGGCGCAAAAAGATTATTACGAAATTCTCGGCGTCCCCGAAAAAGCCACCGAAGCGGAGATCAAAAAAGCTTATCGGCGTTTAGCCAAGAAATATCATCCGGACGCCAATCCCAACAACAAAATGGCGGAGGAGAAATTCAAAGAGGTCTCCTCAGCGCATGACGTTTTAAGCGACCCGGAGAAAAGGAAGCAGTATGATCAACTAAGGCAGATGGGACAAAGAGGATTTACCGGCACCGGGGGCTTTGAAGATATTTTCACCGGAAAAACGGGAAAGGGGCAGACGTATACCTTTGATGATTTGGGCGGACTTGGTGACTTGGGTGACATCTTTAGCTCGTTTTTTGATCGGGGAGAAACCACCAGACGACAAAGATGGGGACGGCAGAAGGGAAAGGATTTATACGCTGAAGTGGAAATCCCTTTCGATCTGGCTATCTCCGGCGGAAACACCACCCTCGAATTCAAAAAAGAGGAGAACTGTCCGGTCTGTGGAGGAACGGGTGCCCAGCCCGGCACTAAATTATCTACCTGCCCCGAATGTGACGGCTCCGGGATGATCTCTTTTTCTCAGGGTGGTTTTGCGGTAAATCGTCCGTGCCCGCGATGTCTGGGAAGAGGAAAAATAATAAGCACTCCCTGTCCTCAATGCGGAGGACGAGGAGAGGTTTTTGTCGGAAAAAAACTCCTAATAAAGATCACCCCCGGCATGAGCGATGGGACACAATTGCGGTTGCGCGGACAAGGAGAGCCAGGTACTGGAGGAGGTCCTCCGGGAGATTTAGTCGTAAAAATCAATGTGGGTGAACATAAATTCTTTGAGCGCAAAGGGAAGGATATTTATTGTAAGATTCCCATAAATATCGCTCAGGCAATCTTGGGGAGCAAAATCAGGGTGAGAACCGTAGATGGTAAAGTCGATCTTAAGATCCCGCCGGGAACGCAAAGTGGGACTAAATTCAGATTAAGAGAGAAAGGCATAGAGGCAGATGGATCCAAAGGAGATCAATACGTTGAAGTGCTGGTGGAGATCCCAGAGAAGATAAGTGAAAAACAAAAAAAGTTTATGGAGGAGTTTGCGAAAGACAGCGGAATGAAGCACTAATTCTTGACACATACCTTAAGGATCAAGGGTCAAGAGTCAAGCGACATTTAGTAGGGGAGCCCCTTATGGGCTCCCGAAATATTTTATCCCCGGTGAGGAGAAAGAAGTTTTTCCTCTCCCCTTTGCGGTTCGACTACACTCACCGCCCTGTCTTCGACCCTGAGGCTCAGACCCGAAGGGAGCCTGTCGAAGGGGGAGAGGACTTCCGCCAAAGGCGGATCCACCTATGGCGGAAAGGTGAGGGGGCAGTTACATTCACAAATAAAAGGAGCAACTAATGGAAGTCATCGACAAAATAAAAGAAAAAGCTAAAGCCAAAAGAAAAAGAGTAGTCTTGCCTGAAGGAACAGAGGAAAGGATGGTTCAGGCAAGCAAGAAGATTTTAGTGGAAGGGTTAGCCGAAGTCACTCTTCTGGGAGATGAAGAACAGATCAAGAAATTAGCTAAGTCGAGTGATCTGGATTTAAGTAGAGTGAAAGTAATCCACCCGGCTAAGTCAGCTAAATTGGATGAATATGCCCAAGAATATTATGAGCTGAGAAAACATAAAGGGATGACTCCGGATCAAGCCCGCCAGATCATCATAAATCCTCTATTTTATGGCGCCATGATGGTGAGGAAAAATGAGGTAGATGGATTTGTGGCGGGATCGGTCAACACCACCGGTGACGTAATGAGAGCAGGCATTCAAATCATCGGCTTGGCACCTGGAATCAGCTCGGTCTCCAGTTCATTTGTCATGGTGTTACCGGAATTTATGGGAGTAAAGAACAAAATATTCATCTTTGCTGATTGTGCGGTAATCCCGAATCCCGATCCAAATCAGCTTGCGTCCATCACCATCGCATCTGCCAAGACCATGCAAAATCTAATCGGAGATGAGCCGAAAGTGGCGATGCTCTCTTTTTCCACTAAGGGAAGTGCCGAGCACGAATTAGTAGATAAGGTCAAAGAAGCAACCAGAATCGCCAAAGAATTAAAACCTGATCTAAAAATAGACGGAGAGCTTCAGGCGGACTCCGCCATTATCCCTAATGTGGCGAAAAAGAAATGCCCCGATAGTCTCATACAGGGAGATGCCAATGTTTTGATCTTCCCGGATTTGAATGCGGGTAACATCGCTTATAAGTTAGTTCAGAGAATGGCAAAAGCAGAAGCCATCGGACCGATAATTCAAGGATTGGCAAAGCCCGCCAACGATCTTTCCCGTGGATGCAGTGTGGACGACATCGTGAATGTGGTGGCGATTGCCATGACGCTGGCATAAACGTCCACAGTCCGCAGTCCGCTGCAAAACCGCATCGGACTGAGAGTTGAAAAGAAGACAACGGAGAAAGTAAAACGTAGGGGCGGGGCTTGTCCCCGCCCGTGAAACCTCACCCCCTTGAATCCCCCTCTCCACAAATGTGGAGAGGAAGAAACAGGGGAAGAGGTAAACAACATGAAAACAATTCGCTCTTTTTTCTTAGCAGGAATAATTCAAGGATCAAAACAGGGGAAGATTCTGCATAATCGGGACTATCGGGATAAAATAAAGTCAATCCTAAAAATATATTTTCCTGACGTTGAAATCATTGATCCGGTTTCGGTTCATCCCAACTCAACGGATTACAATCACCAGACCGGTGAGAAGGTCTTCTTTGAGAGTATAAGGCAAGCGACCCGATGCGATTGTATGATTACTGAAATGTTTCTGATCTCGTAGGAGAGTTTTCTGGAGAAGTTTGTTAGTGTTTGAGAAGGTGGAATAGGTCTTGCGAAGCTCCTTGTGGAAGTTAAATT
>Ga0315288_10005895_pt1 | contig 15532 bp, 9 predicted proteins | sample YL17G11_20_MG_FD_203454 | JGI IMG/M metagenome (GOLD analysis project Ga0315288, IMG submission 203454) | Sediment microbial communities from Yellowstone Lake, YNP, Wyoming, USA - YL17G11_20 | ecosystem: Environmental > Aquatic > Freshwater > Lake > Sediment | place: USA: Wyoming | collected...
GTCATTCGGGCCAAGATTTGCTGTGCGAGTTCCGCAGACGCCGAGAAAGAACGATGAGGGAACGGCGTTAAAAACCCTGGGTGGGAGCAAGGCTCTTCCTGCCCTGCTCTGATCGCTACCCATACCAAATGGAAGAGAACCACCTGCATTATTCATAAACCGGGTTCCATATGGGGGGAAGGCCGGAATGGACTCGCTCCCGAAGTCCCACTATGGTTAAATAATTCTGTTACGCCAGTCTTCCAGCAGGTCGCGGAGGGTCTGCTCAAAGAGGATCTGCGGCTTCCATCCCGTGTCGACGCGCAATTTGGAATTGTCGCCCACCAGCACGGGAATATCCGTCTTTCGCAATTTCTGCCGATCGACCTCGACCTTGATTTTTACCTTGGAAAAGGAGAGGAGCCGGTCCAGGATCTTCCTGAGGGAAATCCCCCGGCCCGAGCAGACGTTGTAGATTTCGCCCCGCCGGCCTTTCTGCATCAGGAGCGCGTAGGCGCGGACCGTGTCCCGGACATCCGAGTAATCGCGTTCCGAGGCCAGGTTCCCCACCCGGATGACAGGCTCGACGCCTCCCCGTTCGATCCGGGCGATCTGCCGCGCCCAGTCCGAGCAGACGAAGTCCGGTCCCTGGCCGGGCCCGGTATGGGGAAAAGACCGGGTGATGACGATATCCAGCTCTTCGATCCGGACGTAGAAGTCGCTCAAGATCTCACTCGCGAGCTTGGAAAAGGCGTAGGGATTGGCAATGTGGTAGCCGTCCCGCTCGCTCAGAACCCTGGGGCCGGAGCTCCCGCCGCCCCCGCCGAAGCCGTAAACGTCCGAGGAGCTGATGAACAGCAGGCGCGCCCGGGGCGTGAACTTTTTCACGGCCTCCAGAAGATAGAGGGTTCCCATGAGGTTGGTCTCCAGGGTTTCCCGCCTTCTCTCCCAGGAGAAACCGACGTTGGAGAGGGCGGCCAAGTGGAAGACCGCTTCGGGTTTCACATCCTTGACGACGTCGAAAACTTCCCGTTCCCATCGCATATCCAGAAAGAAAACGTCCGGCTCGCTGGGCAGGGGCCTGTCGGGATAGGACGTCCCGAACACCGAATATTCCGGCGGCCGGAGCAGGGCCCAGAGGTGCCGGCCGACGAATCCCGTGATTCCCGTGATTAAAATTCGCATCTTGCGGCTGTCCCAATTTCCTTTAGACTCGCTCCCTCCAATAATCCAGCAAATCGCTCATGGTCTGCTTGAACGGGATCTTCGGCTTCCAGCCTGTCAGCTTCCGGAATTTCGTGCAGTCCGAGAGCAGGATGGGCACATCGGACGGCCGCAGCCGCTTAGGGTCCACCTCCACTTTGACTTTGACCTTGCTCAGGGAAAGGAGGGTGTCCAGGACTTCCTGCATGGAGAAGGTTTTACCGCTGCCGATGTTGTAAACCTCGCCGGGCTCGCCCTTCTCCAGGCTGAGCCAGTAGGCCAACACGGTGTCGCGGACGTCGGTGAAATCCCGCTTGGCTTCCAGGTTCCCGACATAAATCACCGGTTTCCGCTTCCCCTTCTCCACCTCGACAATTTGCTTGGCGAACGAGGAGGTGACGAAGACATCGCCCCGGCGCGGGCCGGTGTGGTTGAAACCGCGTGTCCGGACGATCGGCAGGCCGTAGCTCCGGAAATACTGCCAGCCCAGCATGTCCTGGGCGACTTTGCTCACCGCATAGGGACTGAGGGGCCGCAGCGGGTTGGTCTCCTTCATCGGAATTTCGTCTGGAAAGACCTGGCCGTACTCTTCGCTCGAGCCGGCGATCTGGATCCGGGGCGCGAGCTTGAGGCTGAGGGCCGCCTCAAACAGGTTGATCTGGCCGATGGCATTAATGGCGAAGGTCTCGGCCGGGCACTTCCAGGAAGCAGGGACGAAGCTCTGCGCCGCCAGGTGAAAGATGCGGTCGGGTTTAATGTGGGCCAGGCAGGATTGGAGCGAGACGAGGTCCTTGAGGTCGGCTTCGATCAATTCGACCTTGTCCCGGATGTGCAAGACATTTTCCATCCGGCTCCGCCAGCGGACGATGCCGAAGACTTCAACGCCGGGGTGATTGGCCAGGATGTAATCGGCCAGGTGGCTTCCGGCGAACCCCGTGATGCCCGTGATCAAAACTCTCATCAATCCTCCTCACTCAACGCGCGTGTCATTGCGAGCCTCGGAGAGGCGAAGCAATCTCGTCCCCTTATTTCCTGTCTTTATAATACGTCTCGTAAAACGCTTTGAACTCCCGGCTGCGCTCCTTGATCCTGCGCCACCAGGCCTCGTTGTCCACATACCAGCGCACCGTGGCCTTCAGCGCTTCCTCGAATTTCGTTTCGGGCTGCCAGCCCAGCGCTTGGATCTTGGCGTTGTTCAGGGCGTAGCGGCGGTCGTGGCCCAGCCGGTCCGGCACAAACTTGATCAGGTCGCGAGGCTTGCCCAGGAACGAAACGATCCTCTCCGCGATCTCAATGTTTTGCACTTCATTGTTGGCGCCGACGTTGTAGGCCTCGCCTATCTTGCCCAGCCGGATGATCAGGTCGACGGCCCGGCAGTGGTCCTCGACGTAAAGCCAGTCCCGGACGTTGGTCCCCTTTCCATAGAGCGGCAGCGCCTTACCTTCCAGGGCATTGGTCACGAACAGAGGGATGAACTTCTCCGGATATTGGTACGGGCCGAAATTGTTGCTGGGCCGCAGGATGATGACCGGCAGGCCGTAGGTTACGGTGTAGGCATAGGCCAATCTGTCAGCCCCGGCTTTGCTCGCCGAGTAAGGCGACGAGGGATTGAGCGGGTCCTCTTCGCTGAAGAAACCCTCGTCCCGGCTGCCATAGACTTCGTCGGTGGAGAGGTGGAGGAAAAACTCGACATGGGGCGCATTCCGCAGCGCCTCGAGCAGGATAAAGGAACCATAGACGTCGGTCAGGACGAATTCGCCGGCATCCAGGATAGACCGGTCGACATGGGTCTCGGCGGCGAAATGGACAACGCCCTGGACGCGGGCCATGGTCTCGCGCACCAGGTCCTTGTCGCGAATATCGCCCTTGATGAACTCGTAGCGCGGGTCAGCCTCCACGTCCCTGAGGTTGTCCAAATTACCGGCGTAGGTGAGCTTATCGAGGTTGACGATGCGGACGCCGGGATAACGCTTCAGGAGATAATGGATGAAATTTGACCCGATAAATCCCGCACCGCCCGTGACAAGAAGGGTTTTGCCCTCAATCTGCCGACAAATCAAGTCACCCATCCTTTCTCGTCCAGTCGTAAGGGATCTCGCTCCCGTGCGCCGGAAGGCGTTGCTCGTCCGGGTGCTCGTAATCATACATCTCGGTCGGGATATTGACTGCGACAGCCTCCTCCTCGCTGACGCACATCCAGCCGTGGTAGATTCCCGCCGGCACCTGAATCAGCATGGGATTGTGGACGCCGATGTAGAACTGGTTGATCTCTTTGTGCGACGGCGAACCCTTGCGTCCGTCGTAAAGGACAAGCTTCAGCATGCCCGCCAGGCAGGCGATGTTGTCGGTCTGCTTTTCGTGCTTGTGCCAGGCCTTGACGACGCCGGGATAGGTCGTGGTCATGTACACCTGGCCGAACTTCAGGAACAGGTCGTCGTCCGACCGCAGGATTTCCATCAGCCGTCCCCGCTCGTCGGGGATGAGGCGCAATTTTTTTGTTTTGACGCCATCGATCATATTCCGGCTCCTTCCCCCCTATTTGATTCCGATCTCGCTCTTGTCGCCGACCATGAACCGGTAGGCCAGCGGTTTGGAAGGGGTCTTGTAAATTTTCACGTCCCGGCCGATCAGGCTGTTGTCGATCCGGCTCCCGATCTCGACGATCTCGCTGCCCTCGAGGATGATGCTGTGCTCGACCTCGGTCGCGACGATGCGGCAGCGTTTCTGGATCGAGGTGAAAGGCCCGATGTAGGCGTCGATGATCTCGGTCCCCTCGCCGATGATGGCCGGCCCGCGGATGATGGAGTTCCGCACTATGGCGCCCGGCTCGATGACCACCTGGCCGTCGACGTGCGACTGACCGTCCACCGAGCCCTCGACCCGGCCGACGATGGTCTCGAGGATGAGCCGGTTCGCCTCCAAGATATCCTCGAGCTTGCCCGTATCCTTCCACCAGCCCGAGACCAGGTGGGGAATGACCTCGTAGCCGTGCTCGACCAGGTACTGGATGGCATCCGTGATCTCAAGCTCGCCGCGCCAGGAAGGCTTGATGGCCTTGGCCGCCTCGAAGATGTGGAAGTCGAACATATAGACGCCGACCAGGGCCAGGTTCGACTTCGGCTCCTTGGGCTTCTCCACCAGCCTCTCCACCCGGCCGTCCCGCAGTTCGGCCACTCCGAACATCTGTGGGTCGGGGACCTCGGTCAGGAGGATGAGGGAGTTAGGCCGGCGCTCCTCGAACTCCCGGACCAGCGAGAGGATACCGCTCTTGAGAAGGTTGTCGCCCAGGTACATGACGAACGGCTCCCCGGCCAGGAAGCCCTCCGAGATCAGCACGGCGTGGGCCAGGCCGAGCGGCGCCTCCTGCTCGATGTAGGTGATGCGGACGTCCGCTCCCCATCTTGAGCCGTTGCCGACCGCTTCCTTAATTTCGGCCTTGGTGTCGCCGACCACGATGCCGATATCCTTGATGCCGGCCTCGACAAGGGCCTCGATGCCGTAGAACAGGACCGGCTTGTTGGCTACAGGAACAAGTTGCTTGGCCTGGGTGAAGGTCAAGGGCCGCAGCCGCGTCCCTTTCCCGCCGCTGAGGATCAATCCTTTCATCTTTTTATACTCTCCATGTTTTTTATCCACTTCATATTTTTATTGGCTCCCCGGCCTGATCGATACCTTGACATGACATGAGAGCTATTTGATCTCCATCCCGCCCAAGAAATCGGTCGTCTTGCCGATGTTCCCCAGCCCGATCGACACCTTGAACTGCGTCTCCGGCTTATCCCGAAAGTTGAAGATGCGCATATCGGCCTTGAAATCCAAACACTGGTAATGATATACGAGCGATACGCCGGAGTAAAGCATTTTGCGCTCGGCGATGTTGAAGTCGATCTCGGCCAGCGCGTCGAGCGACAGCCACGGAATCTTGGCCCCGCCGGACAGCCCAATCTGGTGCCTGTCCCAGAGCACGCTCTTGTACCAGGGATTCATACTCTTGAACCAGCTCAGGCGCAGGTAGAACGGGTCCGCGGCTGAATTGAGGTTGGCCGACAGCCGGACGCTGGACAGCGTCTTGTAGTAGGTATTATATCCGGCCGAGAAATCAAGGCTGTACTTCCTGCCTGGATAAAAGCGCATATAGCTCGAGATGTCGGAGAAGCGCGGTACTGTGCCGTCCTCGAGCTTGTAAACGCTAAGAGGGCTCTGCTCGGGCGCTAAATAGAAGACCTGGCTCAGCCCCCAGGTGAAAACTTCCCTCGGCATTTCGCCCTGCTTGATGATGAACCGGTTGGTGATCCCATAGGAGAGCTGGTGGTAACGGAAGAAGCCGTAAGCGGTAATGATGCGGTCGGCATTAGCCACGGGGCTGTCATACTGGTAGCTGAAAAAGGGCTCGATGACGTGTTTAAGCCGCGGGTCGTCGCCGCCCAGCCACCCGGCTTGGTAGATTTTATAGAAAACCGGCCCGACCGCCTCGGCGCTGATAACGTAATTGGCGTTCAACACGGGTTCGTCGATCGCCCGGCGCGTATTCGGCGCGTAGCTCTGCGCGTAGTAGGCGAGGTTTCCGGTCAGATTCCCGTTGACCGTCAGCCAGGGGATCGCGGAAAAGGGCATGCTCAGGGTGGGCGAGAAGCCGATGCTCTGCGATTTCCGCTGCTTCCCGGCGTCGTACTCCGACTGCCAGCCGTACTGCCAGCGGTTGAAGGACGAGGCAAAGGAGAAATAGAAGGGCAGCTTCTCGGCCAGTTTAACCCGGAAAGAATTGAGGCTGACCTGCGGCAAATATATGGTTTTGATGGAACTGTCATACTGGGTGAAAAACGTCTCGAAAACCGACCCCCGGATGCTGAAATTGTAGTGGGACCAGGAGCGGGAGAGGTAGACCTGCTGGGACCGGTTGGCCATCAGGGCGCGGCGGTAGTTATTGTCGAACTCCCGCAGGAAATCGAAGGACTTCTGGTAGTCGATGCTGGCCACCAGGCCGAAGCCGTAGGGCAATGGCTGGTTGTGGTTGAGGCGCAAGATAAAAGCATTGTCGGGCTTAGGGCCTTTGGCAGGGTCGTTTTTAAAAATGAAGTAATACAGCCTCGCCTCTCCGTTCACCCCGCCCCCGAAGAGATACCGGTATTCCACACCGCCGCCCACCCCCCGCGCCGAGTAGTAATCAAGGTTGAAGGTGGCGTCCATGTTCCGGGCGATGGCCCAGAAAAAGCTCTGGGTGTAAGTGAAACCCTTGGGCCCCGAGAAGCCGACCTGGGGCATGAGGAATCCGGTCGAACGCTGCGAGTCCAGGGGATAGCGGAAATAGGGCAAATAGAAGACGGGCACCTTCTTGATTTTCAGGACTGCGTTCCACATCTCCACATAGTCGTTCTTCTTGAAGTTGGCCCTGGAGCAGGAGAAATTCCAGCGGGGCACGGGCTGGGTGCAGGAGGTGAACGTGCTCTTGGTGAAGCTGTAGACATCCTCCGCTTTCCGCTCCAGGGTCCCGGCCTCGTAGAAGAAGTTGGGCTGGATACGGCCCTGGACCCGGTCGAGCTTTCCCCGCGCGCTGTCCATATTGAAGGAGATAGAGGCGGCCGTCACAACCTCATCGGGGGATTGGAGGACGACGTTGCCCTCGGCGTATACGTCCTTGGTTTTGGTGTCCACTTCGACCCGGTCGGCGAACAGCCTGATGTTCTTATACCGGACGTCCACGCTCCCCATGGCGTAGACCCGGTCCTTGACCTTTTCCCAGGTCCGGGCCAGGATGTGGATCAGTTCGCCGCCCGCTTCGAAAGTCTGCGGCAGCTGTTGGGAAGGCCGGCTCCGGGATGGGGATATGCTTGCCTCAGGGATCTCTGGGGCGCACAAACCGGCGGCAGGAAGGTATGTCATCCCCCAGATCGCAAGCGACATGATCCAGCAAGATCTTCTCATAGAGCTGGTGGCCTCTCCGCGCCCTTCAGCTCGCTTTTTGGGGGGGAAGGGCTTTTTGCTTATTGAGATATTCAAGGAAAAAAGCAAGGACTGCGAACATCATCGCCGCCAGCATCCCGGTGATCAATACATTCCTTGCCTTCCGGGGAGAAACGGGTCCCAGCGAGGAGGTCGCGTCCTTGACGAGCCGGGCATAATCAATTCTCAATTTCCTTTCATTGAGAAGATTAATCTCTTGCTTGATATTCTCGATCTCCGTGTTGATTTTTTCAATCTCGTTCCGCGACCTATCGATCAACGCATCCAGCTCCTTGATTCTCTCGTTGTTCTCCTTGATGGACAGGCGCAGGTTTTCCTGGGTGATCTTCTCGGTGCTGAGCTTCTCATCGAGCGTATTGTAATACCTCAGGTTTTCCTGGACTTGGCTGAGATAGAGGAGAAGCCCCAGCCCTTCGCCCCCCTGGCGGTTCTCGCCGAGGGTTTTGCGGAGCTGCTCTTCAAGATCGTCGATCCTCTTTTTCACGGAACCCATTTCCTCGGTGATGCTCTTGTACCGGTCTTCTGATATTTGGACTTTCCTCTGATCGGCCTGGATCTCGGCCAGAGTCCTGTCTTTCTGAAATCCAAGGATTTTCGCTTCGGTCACCTTGTCTTTGATGTTGAGCCCTTTTTCCGTGATGCTGTTCTGGAATTTGGCGACCTCGATGTCGATCACTTTGACCTCGGCTTCTATTTTCTTGTTGAATTCGTCTTTAAGGATGTCGAAGAGCGCCAGGATGATCTTCTTGCCCCTGCCGATATCATTATCCCGAATCCAGACCCTGATCAGTTTGGTATCCCGGAGGTTTTCAGCCTGGATCCTCGGCATTCTTCGGATATCGATGCCGAGCGCGGTCGATATCAAAATGTCGTAGGACTTCTGATTGATCTGGCCGACGATCTGTTTCGGGTCGACGACGATGAATTCGCTGAATGCTCCCTGCTCCGTTTGGATATATAATTTGCTCGGCTGGATGACGGCGTCCACCTCCCAGACCGGGGTCATCATGAAGCTGAAGACGCCGGCCGCCACGGCCAAGAGCACCGTCGGGATGATAATCATCCATTTCCTTTTCCAAAGCACCATGACATAGTCCATCAAGTTGATTTCGTCTTGATAATCACTCATTCGATCCTCTCATGATTGGTTTTATGGATGGGGCCGCAACAAGCATTCCGTTCTTTGGGGGGCGCTCCCATTATTTCGCCTATAAATATATTTGAGAGACCGCCGCAAGTCAAGGCACGGGAGAGAACTGACCTTTGATCGCTTTGGTGAAATTTGGAAAACCCGGGATTGCTTCGTCGCTTCGCAAGAACGAAACGCCTCGCAATGATGGGAGATGAATTCGCTTCTCTCGGGAACCAGGGTTCTCTGAGGCCGCGACTTACTTCGCCGCCCGGCCCGCCTTCTCGTTCCGCCGGATATCCCTCTCGTACTGTTTGGGCGCGATATTGACGATGACCTCGGCCGGCCGGCTCATGGATTTCCCGTCTGTCACCGCAAAATGGAGGACTTGTTTCCCCAGGAATCCCGGAGCCGGGGACCAGACGAAGACGCCGGTCTCGGCGTCCAGGGTCGAGCCGATGGGAAGCGGCCGGGACTCATCCTTTCCCCAGCCGATGAACTTCGCCCCGCCCTGCCCGTTTAAGGCGATCTCGACACAGCCCAGTTCCTCAATTTCAATTTCCTTGGGCCCAATCACCCTGATCTTCAGCCGGCCTGATTCCTGGAGGACTGTCGGGCTGGGCGGCCGCACCGTAACGTACTCCTGGCCCTGGTCCAAATTCAGGATCTCGATGAACCGGGATCCCATACCATCGACGTTGCCGGCGTCGTCATAGACAAGCCAGCCGATGGTGTGCACGCCATTGGCATATTTCGTTGTGTCCAGGGTATAAAGGCCGCTGGCGCCGTCTGAGTTCCGATAGCCGGGGAAGTTCAGCGCGATGTCGCCTCTATAGATGTTGTATTCCGGGTGTCCGACGGCCGTGCTGTCGATGACCATCCAGATTGTTGACCCATCGACCGGGACGATATTCGGCAGCGGCGTGAGCGCCCAGCCGAAGCTGGCATAGGACGTCCCGGAGACGGTGCCGCCCTGAGCCGGCGTGTCGATCGTGCCGAAGGGCTTGACGCGATGGGCGTTGTCCGAAGTGATTTGCCTGATTCCCAGCCGGGTCGTCCGGCCGTTTGCGTCTTCGGCGATGGCATGGATGCGGAATGTGCCGTTGCCGCTGTTCGGCAGGCCGAAGGTGAGCATCATGTATCCCCAGCCCGCCCTATCCGCCCGCGGATACGTCGGATAGAGGGCTTCGATGTCCGACCTGGCGTTCTTGACGAATACCGCATCCCCGACATAGACCAGGCCGTCCAACCCGATATTCCCAGGGGGATCGCCCCCGACGGGATCGCGCTTGATAGAGATTTTCTTCACCTCGACATCGTCCAGGGCCCAGCCCGTGACGGCGATGCTTCCGGAAACCGAAGAGCCATCAGAGGGAGTGTCGAACGCGCCGAAAGGCCCCCTGTCCGCGCCCACGCTGTAGATCGTCAGGTTGACGGTGACGTTCTGGGGCGAGTTGGAGGCGCTCGGATCCGTTACCCGGACCGTTCCCTGGTAGGTCCCGACGCCCAGCGCCGTGGAGCTGATGCCGATCTCGAGGGTGCCGTTCCCCGTTCCCGAGGCGGGGGAAACGCTGGTCCAGGGCTGCATGGCCTCGGCCTGCCAGTTAAGAGTGCCTTGGCCGGCGTTGCTGACGACGATTTTTTCGGTGGTCGTGGGAATGCTGCTCTGAACCGCGCCGAAGTAGAGCGTCTTCCTGGAAAGGCTGATCTGGCTCTGGACCGTGCCCACCTGGCCGATGACGACCGGGCCGCGGGAATAGCAACGGTTCGTGTTCGCGCCGTCGTTGACGATGGCGTAGATCCAATATTTTCCAGGCAGGACGGCGGCCGTGTCCCAGGTATAAGTCCCCGTGCCCTGCGGCGCGGAGATACCCGAGGCGATGGGGGTTCCGTCATAGCCGGAGTTGTCCGTGTCGTAGTAAAGGGAGAGCGTAGGCGTGTTATCGGAATCGGTCACGGCCCACTCGATGGTGTAAGCGCCGAAAGCCGTGATGTCCGAAGTGAGCCGGACCTCGTCGAAGAAAAACCGCCGGCCGTCGCTGAATTCATGCGGGTCGATGCGGAAGCAGTCGGCCTCGCCCGCCCAGCCTGATTTCGAGGGGCTGGCTCCCGGATCGGTTTCCAGCGGCAAGGTCTTCATGTCGAGGACGACCTTGTCCATGAGCCACTTGCCGCCCAAGTGATGGATGATGATGTCTTGACTGACGTTCTCCGCCGTTTCGCCGAACTTTCTCCAGATGACCCGGGCGATCGAGCCGTCGTTGACGCTCGGGACACCCTCGATCCCCATTTTTAAGACGAGGTTGTGGTATTTGTCGGTATCGATCCGGTAGGTCCCCCCCCTGTAGAAAAAGTTGAGGAAAAAGACGATTGGATCGGCAATTCCGGCCGTGCTGTTGGCCAGGTAAACAGTCTGGTTGTTGTAAGTATTGCCGGCCAGATCCTCGTAGTTGAGGGTCGTGAATTGGGCGTTTTGGACATTAACGGTGTAATCGACGTCGGCGCTGTTGGCCATATCCCAGGAATCGCCCGTGTTCACGGTGATGAAATCCTGGTCGCTCCCCTCATCGTTGGGCTTGTTGAAGTTGAGGACCGGGACATCGTTGACATGGAAATATCCGACCGAATAGGAATAGGTAGTCGTTCCGGCGGGCGCAACGGCAACATAGTAATCTCCGGGAGCCAGGGCGCCGGCCAAGAAGGAGTAGCTCGAAGCGCCGACATTTTCCGCCAGTTTGCCCAGGTTGCCATTTCCAGAGTTGTTGTCATTATCCAGGTAAACGTCTACGTTGCCCGTGGCGCCGGACCATTGGATTGTTTCGCGGGTCGTGATGTCGTTTTCCACCAGGCGGATCCAGTCGATCCGGATCTGCTTGTTGGTTATGTTGATCGGGTCCAATCGAAGCGAGTCGATCAGCCCGGACCAGGAATCGGGGCCGGAGACGATGCCCAGGGTAGGGATGTCGATGATGTAGATGAACCAGTCGTTGTGCACCAGGTAGGAACGAGAAGTCGTCATCCCGCTGTAGATCGTGTTTTTGGACCAGAGGATCTGGCCGATGGTGCCGGAGCAGTTCGGTTCGATATACATGCGCAACGCCAGGTGCGTGTATTGGTTGGCATTGATGGGATAATTCTTCCCGTTCTTGCCCAACATGGCCGAACCCGTATAGGCGGAGTCGAGGATGAAAATGTTGGGGTCCGAGCCGGATGAGCGGGCGGAGAAAATACCGTTGGAAAAGGAGATGTCGGCGAGATAAGACCGCGGCTCCTCGACCGTGTTGAAAATGCGCCAGCCGAGGTCGGTTCTTTGGCTCATGTCCCAGCGGTCGAGGAGGACCTCCTCGGCAAAATCGGCGCAGGCCTTGATGTCGCGCCGGCTGGAAGGAGCCGTTACCGTGATAGCGGAATGGGCGAAGCCCCAGGATATAAACAAGACCAAAAGAAACGCCAAACTTTTCATGCTTGGTTTTCTCATGGCGATCTCCATCTTATATCTATTTATATCTAAAGAAACAAGTCCACTCCACCCGGCAATCATAGGATAAGATCAGGGGAAAACAGGGTCAATCCCCTTTTGGGGTGATTGATAAGAGGATATTAAGGGGGGGGAGAACGGGATAGGAGGCCTGGTCGGAGGCTTATCGGGACACATCCACCCCTGACTACAACAAACGGATTATTGAAATCTGTTTATTTTCAATAATTTACAAAAAAAGCGTCGGCCTTCCGGCCGAGAAACATCCGTTTTTCGAGGCTAAAACCGTGATTTCGAGGGGGTGAGGCGGGAAAATCACAAGAGGCTTAGCAATGGGAGGGAATCTTGTTCAGTCTTGAGATTTTTCCCGTTCTTTTCGCAGCGTTTTGCCATAATCCTTCGGCACGATTTGCACGATGACTTCGGCCGGCTTGCTCATCCGCGCGCCATCTGTCACAGCGAAGTGGAGCACATAAGTCCCCAGGAATCCCGGCGCAGGATTCCAGTAAAAGACGCCGCTTTGCGCATCGAGCGTGGAGCCGATAGGGAGCGCCTTCTCCCTCGTGGCGCCCCAGCCCACGAAGCGGGCGCCGCCTCTTCCTTTGAACGCAATCTCCAGCCGGCCCAATTCCTCGATCTTGGCCGTCCTTGGCCCCACGACCTCAATCCCCAGACGCCCGCTCGCGTCCTCTTCAGAGCTCAGAGTCCCGCTCGCCTCTATTTGCGGCACGCCACCCGGATTGTCGATCTCAAAGAACCGCGAGCCCATCCCGTCGCCGTTGTTGACGTTGTCATAGGCCAGCCAGCCGATGGTGTGCACGCCGTTCGTGTACTTGGTTGTGTCCAGCGTGTAGACGCCGACCGCCCCATTCGCGTTCAGACATTCGGGATAAGCGCCGGCGATGTCCGCCCGGTACTGATTATAGGTCGGACTTCCGACCGCTACGCTGTCGATGAACAGCCAAACCGTCGATCCGTTGGTCGGAATTATATTGGGCGGAGGCGTCAGGGCCCAGCCGAAGCTGATGTAGCCCGTCCCAGACGTCACCCCGCCCTGGGCGGGAGTGTCGATCGTGCCGAACGGCTTCACCCGGTGGGCGTTGTCCGAGGTGATCTGCTTGCTCCCCAGGAAGGCCTTCCGGCCTCCCGCGTCTTCAATGATGGCATGGATACGAAAGGTGCCGTTGCCTTTGTTGGGCAGCCCATGAGTCAACATCATATATCCCCAGCCGGCCCGGTCGTGTTGGGGATAATTCGGATACAGAGATTCCACGTCGGGCCTGGCGCCCTTGACAAAAACCGCATCGCCGATATAGACGAGGCCGTCCGGGCCTGCCGCGCCCGGCGGATCGCTGGAATGCGGGTCGCGCTTGATCTCGACTTTCTTGGCCTCGACGTCGTCCATCGCCCAGCCCGTCACGGCGATGCTCCCCGATACGGTCGAAGCGTCCATAGGCGTATCGAAAGAGCCGAACGGCCCGCTGTCCCCGCCCGCCGAGTACACTCGCAGCGTGACGCCGACCGTCTGGGGCGAGTTCGAGGCGCCGGCGGCCGATACGGTGACGGCCGCGGTGTATGTCCCGACCGCGAGCCCGGAAGAATTGACGGAGGCGGTGATCTTTTGTGTCTCGCTGCCCGTCGCGGGCGTGCAGCTCAGCCAGGCCGCGTTATCCGTCACCGACCAGCTCAAGGCGCCGCTCCCGCTGTTGGAGATATTGAAGGACTGCCCGGGAGTTTGCGCGCCGCCCGCCATCGCCCCGAAATTGAGTGCGGTCTCGGACAGCGAGATCTGCGGTATATCGCCCAGGTTGACGGTGAAGGAGATGGTACTTCCCACCGACCCCACGGCCGAAATGTCCAGCCCGCCCGCGCTGCCGTTCGAGAGGAAGCTTGAAGGATTGGTCGTGCCATTAATCTGGGTGCGGCCCGAGTTCTGGGAAAAATGCGCGGTGCCGTAGGTTCCGTCCTGCGTCGTGGTGCCGCCGGGCCGGTAGATATAGACCTCGTCCGGAGGGCCGTTGCTGTTGCCATATCCGGCCTCGTTCGTGTTGATGCGGTAGACCAGGAGGCCTTCACCCGGCAGGGTGTTCTCGAAATAGCTGCCCGTCTTCCGCCTGTATTCCACCAGGAAATATTCCGTGCCTGATAGGGGAGAGGCGATTTTATAGCAGTTCCCTGACGACGAGGAGGACAGCGGATTGAGCGTGTAGGTGCCGGAAGTGGTGATCGAGGGGATGGAGCTTATCCAGGTGCCGTAGCGGTATTTCATGTAGGCGCCCATGTGCTGGGGCGGGTTGCTGTCGTACTCCATGACGTCCCAGGTGCCGACGGGATGAAGGCCGTCCATGGAATAGTGGTACAGGTCGGGAGAGCCCAGGGCATGGAACATCTCGTGACAAAGGACGCCGACGTCCCCTCCGCCGGACTTGAGGCTGTTCTGGAGTTGGAAGTTGTAGGTGTAGACCCGTTTGCCGTTGATATAAGCATATTGGGAATACAGCGACCACATGTGGGGCCAGAGGAGGTTCGACCAGCCGCCCGGGCTGCCGCTGACGACGAAACAGACGTTGTCCACGTAACCGTCGCTGTCGCCATCAATGGGAAGGCCGGCGGGGACCTGTGAGCTCACGGCGTTGACTGCGTTCCTGAGGAGGATGTGCTCGCGCTCAGTGCGCTGGCTGTCTCCGTTGTAACCGCCGGGGTTCGTGCTCGCGTTGTAGGGTTGATAGTAGGACCGGGGATTGGAGTCTTGATAAGAAACGACCGTCGCGCCTCCGGGAACCGGATAAAACGTCGTGGTCACGCTGAGCTGGTTGTAGGAGGCCTCCTTGAAATAATTAACCATGGAGTTCGCGGCGAGTGTTGAGGAGTTGAACATCGTGTCGTAGAGTGAGAGCGCGTCCGAGTACTCGGATTCGCCGCTGAAGCGGATGAAGACGGCGAGGTTGCTGATCGAGCCCGTGCGCGGCGCGTTCTGGACCTCGCTGAGGGTCGGCGGCGAGCCTTTGGGGAAAAGCATCTGCGGGCTCGTCCGGTATTGAAAGTCCTGGATCTGGGCGACCGGAATCCGGCCGGCCTGGATGCGCGCCCGGCCGGCGATATAAGAGGAGGGCGTCAGGCGGCCGTTGATTTTCAGCGCATAGACATACCAGCCCGTCCCGGGGTCCTGGATGATGGTCCGGCCGGTTGAGTCATGCAGCCGGTTGTAGTACTCGTCTCCGCTGGCGTAACAGTCAAGCGGCGTGCCGTCAGGCTGGCGGACCTGGACCGGAAAGTTCCGCAGGTAGGCGGCCTCAGAAACAGCCGCCGCAAGAAAAATTCCCAGAATGAAGAATAATACGAGCCGTGGAAGTCTATTCGTTCCCATAGACAAAAGGCCTCGCCCAGCAGCCATAGGATAAGACGCTGAAATGAAGCCGTCAATAACCCCTAGAGGTGATTCTGAGGATGAGATCTTCGTATGGGGAACGTCCCCTATTTCTTGCGCCTCGGGGCTTTTTCATAGTTCTTCGGCACAATGTTGATGATCAGCGTCGCCGGACGGCTCATCCGGGCGCCATCGGTCACGGCGAAATGCAGGACATGTCTGCCCAGGAACCCGGGCGCCGGCATCCAGGTGAAGACACCGGTCTGCTTATCAAGCGTCGATCCTATCGGCAGCGGTTTGTCCGGACTAGTGCCCCATCCGACAAAGCGGCTGCCGCCCTCTCCTTTTATTATGATCTCTACGCGCTCCAATTCCTCAATTTCGATCTCCCTCGGCCCTATGACTTCAGTCTTCA
>Ga0315288_10005896_pt1 | contig 15530 bp, 12 predicted proteins | sample YL17G11_20_MG_FD_203454 | JGI IMG/M metagenome (GOLD analysis project Ga0315288, IMG submission 203454) | Sediment microbial communities from Yellowstone Lake, YNP, Wyoming, USA - YL17G11_20 | ecosystem: Environmental > Aquatic > Freshwater > Lake > Sediment | place: USA: Wyoming | collected...
GTAATACTGATAAATGCAGCCCAACCAGATTCAACATCTCCTTTTGGTTGATCATTTGCTCCGGCATAACCTTCTTTTACAGCTTTATTACCTGCTTGACCTAAATCTGTAGCCGCCGATGCAAATTCAAACCCCAATATAAACAAAGCAAAAGTAGATAAATCGAATACGAGTGTTCTTAATATATTAAATAATCCATTAAAATTAAAAAAGTATTTATCCCAATATAATCCATATTTACAAGATTTTCCTAAACCAGATATTTTTCCAGATTCACTACTTATTTGAGAATCATACTTTGATTTAGATTTTAATAATTCATCTTTTGCTTTACCTCTGTATTTATCATATTGTTTATATACTTGTCTAATTTGTGATTCTTCTGCTTCTAATTCTGCCGCAGATTCTGCACCAACTTCTAAAGCTAAATCTGTAGCTGCAGCAGCTTCTAAACCAACAGCGCCTTCGATTGCAACTACACCTGCTTCTGTTGCTTCTACACCACCAACTGTAACAGCTGCTGCGCCTTCAATTACTTCGCCACCAAATATTTCAAATAAAACTAATAAAATAAGAAATATAATAAATAAAGCAAACCCAATCCACGTTACCACTTCAAGCAAAACTAAAGTATTATATCCTTTATTTGCTTGTATGTATGCTGGTGAAGTTTCACCTAAATTTTTCTTTAAATCCTTCACAAATTTATCAGCATTATCTACGCCAATAGCACCCATTATGGCCAATGTAAACCACACAACTATAAATATACCAATAACAGCCACAATTTCGACTATATCCCATAAAAAATCAAATGCACCCATTTATAATTACTATTATAAAAATAATAACATAAATAAAGTTTTTTTTTTGTAAAAATAAATTTATTTTTTGTAAAAATAAATTATTGTAAATTAAAATCAATGTATTATTTTGTAATTTAAATCAACTCTTTTATATCAAAAGAAGATATATCTTCATTTTTTATTGTTCCACTGTTACTACAATAAATCGGAATTTTATTTAAAGTTTCTATGAAAAAATTCAAGTCTAAATATATAACTTTAAAGAAATCATCAAGATCATCGATATAACCTCCTTTTTTCAATAAATTAAATAAAAGTTCAAAAAATCTTAAAAATTCTACATCATAACGAATATATATTAGTCTAAATTTATTAAATTTATTAATAATATCATCATTTGCAATTTTATTATCATAAAGTAATTTTATTAATTCCATGGTATTTTTAATAAAAGATAATCTTAAATTACCATCCGGTAGATTAATAAATAAATCAACAAAATATAAATAAAGTAATCTATGTAATCTTTTTGTAGATTTTTGATCATCCCACGGATAAAAATTATTATAAAATAAAATCCATTCTAAATCTCTAATTAAATATTTTACATTATATGAATTAAATTTTAAATGTTTATCTTCATGTTCAAGTTCATACTTTTGAAAATAAAAATTAATATCTTTCTTTAAGTTATTATCGATCGATTCCTCTGGGTATCTAATAGCAACGTCTATTAATTCACCCCAAACTATTCTTTTTTTACCTTCCATATTTTCTAAAATAAATCCCAACTTTGATCTCATAAGACTAAAATGTGAAATTACATTTACATCGTTATTAAATGTTTCCCAATAAATTGCATCATTATATGATACAGTTATTGGTCCATTATTTTTACTTTTTAAATAATAAGAATTTAAAAGATTTCTTTTTTCAGTATCTTCAAATTCTATAATAGTATCATTTGTATCAAAATCTATTATAGATAATTTTTTGTAAGTTTCTACACCTAATTTATTAAATTCTTTTAAATGATTGTTTAAAATTTTTTCTTGGTATTTATAATCGTAATTGAAGAAATTAAAATAAAATCCAGCATTTTGATATAAAATAGTTGTTAATTCTTTAATGACCAAAAATGACAATTGAGATAATTCATCTTGTATTTCATATCTATTAAGGATATCATGAGATATATGAATTGCAAAATCTGCATCTGATTTTTTGAAAAATTCTCTAAAATGTTTATTAAGTTCTTTATTTGCCATATTTGGTATTTTTTTTGAAAATTCTTTTGAAATAAATCTCAACATATTCCCACCTTTATGTAAAAACATAACATTATTTTCTTTTAATCCTTTTTTCTTTCTATAAATTTCCAAAACTTCCTCAAATGTTGTAATAACTAATTCTAAAAAATTATAAGTTGATTCTTCTAATTGAAAAAAATATTTAACCACAAAATCTGTCATTTTAGTATTTAAGCTTCTCGAATATTCTCTTTCTTTTTTATGTGTTTCTAAATTTATGGGTTTATTATCTAAATCATTATCAATGTCTATATTACAAACTCCAAATTTTAAAGATTCAAGATTTGGAAATGTTTTTTTATTAAAAGGCTTCGATATTAATTTATATATACCTTTATGTAATAAATCGTCTACTAAATCATTTAATCTCGAAGTTGATGGTTTCATTTATTATTAATTTATATTTTATATTTTATATTTTAACGTCTAACACATGAATTATTAAGCCACTTGGATATATTCCACATTAAAATTATTCCAAATGGTAAAATGAGAAAAAACCAGGCTATAGATAATATATAATTGGCGCAATACCAATAAACTACCAAAAACCACACTGGTATTGCAACCAATGCTATAGAAAATGTGTATGGTTTTTCTTCTTTAGAAACAACAGGAGAGAATGCTATACCTGCTAAAATAATTAATCCAATAATTCCAGCAATAACTGCTGGAGTATTTATTAAATTCGACATTTATGCAAGAACTATAAAATAATTTGACTTCTTCAATTGTTTTATGGTCCTTGCGACTATAAAATAATTTGATTTTTTCAATTTTTTAGTTCTTGTAGCTATAAAATAATTTGAATTTGTCAAATATTTTATGGTCCTCGCAGCTATAAAAATATGTTTTTTAGAAAGATATAATAAATGAATAATAATCGCTTTCAATCAAATATTATAGTAATAATTTATTTATTGATTATTCTCATAACAACTACTTTCGTGTTCTACAGGTATCCACAAAACGAATATTTTTGGACTCTCATTGTAGCTTCTATTATTTGGATTTTAGCAGGTTTATTATCTATTTGGTATGCATGGAAAAGTTACAAACAGTATCTTTCCATATTTTTCTTTATTTCATTTATTTTATTATATTGGACAGCCATATATTTTACTTTGGAACGAAATAGTATTGTTATTGTAAATCTTTCTAAAAGTTGAAAAATATGTTTCAAAATTAATTTTTTTATATGAATTTTATAATTATTATACACATTAGGAAGGAATAAATTTTTATTATAAATAAATTAAAATTTAATTTATTTCGCAGTAATAAAATATAATTAGAATCATAAAAATGGCTCTAAAAGAATTAATTAATTTAATAGAAATTGATGAAAATGTTACAATCGGAATTAAAAGTCAAGCATTTGTAGATAGTATTCAAAAATTAGATAATATGGTAGGATTAACAAAAATTAAAACACAATTTGCAAAGCATTTAAAACATGCCATGAAACAATGTGAATTAGGTGAAAATTTAAATAATTATCATAACATTATTATTACAGGAGGTCCTGGAAGAGGTAAAACACAGTTAGCTGAAAATATAGGAAATACATTTATTACGATGGGATTTTTTAGTAGAAATCAATTTATTGAAGATGATTTAGATTATACCATTCCATTGAATGAGTTTATTAAAATAATGAAAACATTCAAAAAAAATAGTATTACATATCAAGAATTTAAACGTAAAAAATCTGGAAGAACTCATGTAGATTTTAAACATCGTAAAAAAATAAATAGAAAATTAGCAAATTTATGTATATCAAGATCTTTATTCGGAAATGTTCCATTTTTTTCAAAAGATAATAGTAATGTTTATATTAATGACATAATTAATGGTAAATATAATGATTCATCAAAAGAAATATTTGAAGATTTTGATATAAATTATTTACCGGATGATAATAAATTACCATTTATTGGTAAATGTAAAGTTTTTTCTAAAGATGATTTAGTAGCCTCTTATGTTGGTCAAACAGGTCCAAAAACATTAAAAGCATTAAAAGAATGTAAAGGTGGCGTTTTTATATTAGATGAATGTTATGCACTTTTAAATTTAACAAGTAAATCTGATAGACCTTGCAGTTTTGGTATAGAAGCTTTAAATAAATTAAATTTATATTTAAGTCAGCATCAAAATGAACAAATGGTCATTTTTTGTGGATATAAAGATTTTGTTTCATATCTTTATGATAACCAAAAAGGCCTAAGAAGAAGATTTAAAACAATTTATGATATTGATGATTATTCAACAAACGAGCTAATCGAAATATTTTTCCAAAAATTACCACCTAGAATTATGCAAGAAATCCCAAATATGAAAATTTTTAAAAATAAATTTGAAATTGAAGCAAAAAAATATAAATTTCCACATCAAGCTGGGGACATGGAGACGTTATCTCAAATTTTGACTATTGAATTTGATTGGATTAATGAAAAATCTGATAAAAAAATTAATGAAATTATAGAAAATTCATTAAAAGAATTAGAGAAAAAACATAAAGAAGAAGGAAGTATTGAAAAAGATTCAGTTTGTATTAATCATATATATCTATAATAAAATATATCTGTAAATTTTTATCACTTTTAGTGATAAAAATATTAAAAATATTAATTCGTTTTTCTGAATTAAGTGTTAGAAAATTCCTGCAACGCTTAATTAATCACCCATATGAGAATTACTTAGTTCTTTGTATAACAGATCATTCCATTTTATACCCAGATCATCCCATTGAGTTTCGATTCTATTGTTTAAAGGTTCTACTTTTAATTCAACATTTTCATCTACTTTTAATTCAACATTTTCATCTACTTTTAATTCAACATTTTCATCTACTTTCAATTCAACATTTTCATCTACTTTTAATTCAACATTTTCATCTACTTTCAATTCAACATTTTCATCTACTTTTAATTCAACATTTTCATCTAATTTCAATTCAACATTTTCATCTAATTTCAATTCAACTAGTTCTGGAATTTCATCTTTTTCTTCAATTTCATCTTCTACTTCGGGACAAAAATAAGGAGATGTTTCGTTTGTCCTTTTTGAAAAAGTTTTGATCATTTCAAAATCTAAATCTTTATTATGAATAAAAATTACAATTTCGTCGCCCAACTGAGAAATTCTATTAAATACACTTTCACTCAGTTTGTTTCTCAAATGTCTATTTTGAGAATTTCCAACAATGACCAATTCATCCCAAGATTCAACAAAATGTGGATTATTTCCTAAAATTTTAATAGCGTCTTGAACTTCTGATGATTTTTGCAAAGTTACATTTTTTACTTTTCTGCTTCTTGTAAAATAAATTGCTTTTAATAATCCCGTTTTTTCAACTTTATTAACTGCATTAAATGTTTTCTTTGCATTTTTTTGTGCTTTTAAAGTTTTTTTTCTTGATGGTTTTTGTTCTTCATTTTTTCTTGTTCCTTTTTTAACAACAGTTTTCATCAATTGTTCTTCTATTCCTGAATCTGCCATCATTTCTCTAATTTCTTCCATCCCCGAATTTCCTCTCATACTAGATATTATTTTTTTAAAATCAAGAAAATCTTCTTTTGTGATTGGATCTTCTCCAGTTTTATTGGTAAACTTATCAGCTAACCTTTTTGCCTCTTCCATTTTACTTTCATTTTCTAAATTTTTATTATTTTTTTTAAAAATCTCATCTGGTAATTCTCTTCTTGTTCCTTTTGATTCAATTTGTACATTATTTTTTACATTTTCTGTTATTTGTTGATCTGGTAATTGTCTCCTTGTTGACATTTTATTTAATTTATCATTTATTTTTTATTCAGTTTTGATGCATCAATTTATCAATCATTTGTTTTAAAAAAATAGAAAGAAAATTTATTATCAGTTGTTTATTTATTTTATGACGGATGGAGAGGAAATGGGGAAGTTACAAATTTACCAATTACTTTTAATTAAATTTTTATTTACAGTCATGTTTAATTGAAAAGGATTTAATGGTATTTAAATGTAACCGGATAGTTGGAGGAAGCATATTTTAATACAAAAAGAGACTTATATTCTGGATAATAATTCAAATCCACCAGTTGAATTACTAAGATAAGCATAAAGTGTATTAAGTTTTGAATCCGACCAATTTCCTTGACATAAACATGCTACAATAAATCAAACTGTAGTTTTACACCACTTTGTAATAAAAATATAAACAGTTCTTTGCGGGCAATCACTAATTTCTAATGTGTCTGTAAAAATATCAAAATTATTATCGGAGTATAAGAAAAACATTTTAAATTTATAGAGTGGAATAATTTTTTTCTCGAAGATATTATATGATTTTAAAATAAAATTGTTTTTACAAAAAAATATACCTTTAAAAAAATAAATTGATATGTCATTATTTTTAAAAGAAACTACTTTAAGTGAAGTTTTTCTATTTCTTTCGTTAAAAAATCATCCTTCATTTCTTAAAATTGATCATTTTATACTTAAAAATAATCTAAATGGTGTTGCTAATATGTATTTACCAATGGCGACAAAAAAATCACCTTTTCCATCTTTAGAAAATTTAGATAAATTTATGAAAGTTATTTTGGAAGGATATTTGACTCTTGAAAAATATGGTATTGTTTATGGTGATTGTAAAATTGAAAATATAGTTGAAATTAATGGTGAATACAAAATTATTGATATGAATGCAATGCATTTTAAGAAAATTCAAAAAATAGCATTCTGTCAAACATATCAAGATGAAATGCATTTAAAATGTATAAAAAATAATGAAGAACTTTTTTATGATACAAGTAAGGAATTAGTCTGGTGTGTTGGTTTTTTATTACAAAATGTATTATTTAATAAAAAAATAGAAAATAATTCGGAATACTTTAATTATCAAAAAAATTTGATAATAAGTTCAAATACACCAGAAAGATGGTTGGAATTTCAAAAAAAATGTATTTGTCCGTATGAAAATCGATGTTCAACCATTAAAGAGTTAGTAAAATATTCACCAATTGAAATTAGAGATTTTGATATGGATTTTTTTAAAATTTCTGATTACAAAATTAATTATGAATGTAAAATTTTTGATGAAATAATATTAGCAATTGGAATTTTTGATGATGAAAATTTAATAAAAATAGCTAAAAAGTTGTTTTTTAGTCTTTGGGATTCATTTTCTAAAAAAATTGGAAATAATAATGATGAAACAAAAATCGATTTTATTTTAATTTGTTCTTTTTTTGTTTGTGAATTTCATCAAAAATATTCAAATATTATAGATGCAATATTTTACTCCTTAGAAATTGAATTAAATTCTGTTCTTTTTAATAAAATTTATATATTTATGGAACTTATTGATTATAAAATACCTTCTTTGTTTTTTATTTTAAAAAAATAAAATAGATGACATAACAAGACTAGTATCTCTTTAATGCCCGATCCCGCACATGTGCGAGATGATCAAATTTTTTTAAATAATAAACCAAGAACCTCCAATCACTCCGCGAAACAAAGAAAGAAGTGAAAAAATAATTTTTTCACTTATTGAAAATAGGTTTTGGGCATTAAAGAGATAATAATTGATCATCTTTCAAATTTAAAAAAACAATAGATCTTTCATCTAATTTTGAAAATGAATTTAAATAATTTACATGTCCATATTCGTTTAGTAATTCACCATTATTCCATAATTTTTTATAAAAAGATAGAGCTTTATCGTAATTTTCAACAGAATGTCTCCCCAGTATGATTTTATTAGGTTCTAAATAAATAAGAGTTAAATCAACCATTATATTTGCTTTTATTCTTAAATCTGCATCTTTTAAATTTGTAATAGGGTAAGGAGGATTAAAAGGTATTAAACCTTCTTTTATTTCTTTTAATATTTTGGCTACATTTTTCTGTTTTCTGTTAGTTTTGGGGTATTCTAAATATAAAGCATCGTTTAAATTAAATTCTTCATTATCTAATTTTATTACACCATTTCCTTTATTTATTACATTTGGTATTTCTATTTTTATATTAGGAGGATATGGATAACGTTTTTTATCACTCATTAAGAATCCATTTGTTTTAGTAGGTCCTTTATATTTTATATTACTCCATGCTGAAATATCTTCGTCTCTCCAATAAGGAACTATAATTGAAGCGTTGCCATTTACAAATCTCCAACTTAATCTATTGGCATACGGGATTAACCATTGATTATCCAAACAAGCTTCAATAAATCCGGCTTTACAAATATATTCAGCTTCTATTTCTGATTTAAGCCATGGAAAAGCCAAAGTTATTACATTTGGTTCATTTTGAAAGTATGGACTAATTATTGGTTTTTGTGAAAAATCTGTGGAAAAATTATAATTTGTAAGTTTTATCACATTTTTATCATCTGGTTGTGTGAAATTTTTTGATTTAAATTCATTCCATCTATTTGAATCAGATGGTGCCGTTAATGGAAACTTATTTTTTGCTACAGGTGTTAGTTCGCCTTTATCATTTATAATTAATGAAAATACAGGTTTTTCAGTGGAATCAGGCGAAGTTAATTCAATATTTAATCTTTTAATTAATTCATTCATTTCATTTTCTTCTCTTAAAATTGGGAAAGAAAGAGGTTTATACGAATTTGTGAGTTTTTTGGATTTTTTATTTAAAAGATACCAATGAGCTCCATTTGGCATAAAAACTGTAGAAATAGTATTTTTCGGTTTATTTCTTCCTGAGTACCACATATTTAGTATACTTTATTTAATAAATATTTGTTTATAGTTTTATAAAATGAAATTAATTTAAAATTACAAATTATAATTTTTTTTATTAATAAAGTTATAATTATAATTTGTAATTATAATTTTTTTAATAAAATTTTAATCATGGAATGTTTTTCTTTTTCAAAATAGGTAATAACCATTCGATAAAGCTACTAGCCCATGGATATAAAATAATACCTTCTTTAGCTTTTTCAGTCGCAATTTGAAATTCATTTTTTTCTTTATGTAAATAACATTTTCCTTTCTTTGTTTTATTTTTACAACATCTTCCAGATTCGAGTTTGCAACCACAACATTTTAACATTTTAATTATACATACATTTACTTTAATATTTATTTTTAAAAAAAATTTAGTTATAAAAACCATTTTCAGAATAAAATTCTATTTTTTCTCGAAGAGTATCATGTTTATCTTGATCATCATATATCAATGTATACAATGGAATATATGTTATGTTTAGATAACCTGGATAATCAGTGATTGATAACATCCATTCATTACTAGCACAAGCAAGATTAACATTTCCACCAAAGCAGTATAATTTAATATCTGAATGTTCTTCGTAGTCTTCTGAATTTTGATATTCACTAGAATTGGATGAATGCCCTGTTTCCATTTCAAACATAGTTGACTTAAATGTAATTCCCATTTGTTCTGATTCCCATCCCTGTGAATATTCCGTCGTAATATATTCATCAGTATATTGATTTAAATGAAATTTTCCACCCAAAATAATAGAATTTAGAAAAAAACCACCATAAGAATTAAGAAATTGATCATATTTTTCGTTATCAATATCGTTTATTATTTTTGAAGGTAACATGTCGAGTGATAATTGAAAAATTGGATCTAATGTTAATACATATGCCGGAGGCATTGTCATTGTGTATAAATATTCTACATAATAACCAAATCCTTGATTTACATAACTAGTTGAAAGATAATAATTTGAATCATATAAAGATTCATGATAATTATAAGATGCTCCAACATAAGGAGTTTTTATTCCAAATGAAGAATCATATGATTCTGAATAAGTATTTAAATATTCATCTGATGAAAAATAAATTCCATTAACCGATTCTGAAAGAGTAATATCAAGATCATAAGGTGTTAGTTCATTTGGAACTAAATAACATTTTCCACCCAAAGTTGATTGTAAACAACGTTTTGTAATATTATAACTAAATATTGGAGATTTAAATGACCTTTCATTAATGGTAGAAAGTTGTGTAACATCAAATCCTCCAGCTAAGACATCTGCTCCAGGAATTAATTCCGAATATAAAGAACAAGGACATGGTTGCCAATGAGAAACAACGCTTGCAATTAAACATAATAGAAACAACATTTTAATAATAAAAAATAATTTTATTATATATTAATATATAAAATCAAATAAATATATATATATTTATTTGATTTATAAAAATAAAGTAGTAAATATTTTTTTATTAAATGATAATTCTATTACTTTTGATTAATATTGTAAATTCCGTATATTTAGATGCTCCTTGTTATAATCAGCCTTGTTTACCGAATGCGATTTTATTAAATGCTGGAATTGACTTGTCAACAGGTGACCCTGCTAAAGGTCAAGTTTTAGGTCTAGAATGGAGTAACGAAAGTTTTTTTTATAATAATGGTATATATTATGAAATTCCTAATGGTACTTCGGTCAATCCACTTTCAGAATCCAGCGATACTGAAGGTACATTTTTATTTTCAGATACTTTGACTATTGAAAAATGGCAGGCTGATCAGGTTACCAAGTCATATTTAGGTGGTATGTTTTCTCATTCCACAATGACATATCAATCAATTACTTCAGAATATCAACAAATTAGAGATACAGGTTATGTTATTAAGAAAATGGCAGTATATAATGTAATAATTCCAGCATCTAGAATGACTATTGGTCCTGAATGTCAAAGTAATATTGATTTACTACCTGTGGAATATAATCGAGATAAATATTTTCAATTCATTTATTCTTACGGAACTCATGTTAGTAATTACTCCATATGGGGTATCGAATATAGTTTTCTTAGCAATTACAAACAGTGTTTAATTACCAGCACAAGTGAATCTTACACTGAACATCAATGTACCACAAATGCATGGATTTCTTCCGAACATCATACAACATATTCAGGTTCATCTAGTACTGATACATATTATCAATCTAGAACACTTACCAGTGAGACATTTGATGGAGGTGCAATTAATTGCCATAGTTCTGCTCAATGGGATTGCTGGTGGCTTTCAGGTATGAATCTGGTTGATCCGATTAGGATAAGTTATAGTACAATTCCAATTTATACCCTAATTGATGATAAGATTAAGAGCGCTAATATGGAACAAGCATTTCACGAATATTTTTCGATGAAATTAGATCAACAAAACGAAGTCATTGAAAAAAATAAATTAGGACCTCACAATGTTGCTTACGTAGAATATACTACATATTCTATATCTCCCACGTCTTCCAAAGTTGTACTATCAGCTGGTGAATCAGTCATAATTAACGGCGACGTGTGTAACTTTTTTCATCGAGTACATGTGACCGGTACTTATTACTTATCCTCTAGAAAATGCGAGAGGTTAGAAGATGGCAGGTTAGCTGCGATATTTTATATTGATGATGAAGTGTGGTTAAACACATATTATGGTGTCCTTTCTGACTGCAACGATCTTTCAGTAAAAGAAGAGAATTATCACAATAATTATACTAAATCTTATTACAGAGAAAATGGTTATGGTAAAATATCCACTTCGTATGGTATGTTTTCTTCTTCTTTAATAAATAATCCAACTAAGTTCATCACTAAATTTAATGGTGTATACGGAATTTTTGAAACTAGTACCAATGGTTATCCAGTGACAACTGGGTATTCGATCGCTTCTTCGTATAACGATTTGTATTGTTACATGGATTGTGAATATATTTCCATTATTAATTATGTTTCATTTTGCACTTGTTAATAATTCATTAAAATAATGAATTATTTTGAAATGATAAATTTAAAAATCATATAATACATAATAAAAATATGGATATTAAAATTGAAAATAATGAGAAAGAAAATGAAATTGTCAAAATAATTTCTTCAGATCGGTCAGTAAGTAAAAGTAAAATGTTAGAAAGATTAAGAAAATCGAAAATTAATATGGAAGAAAATACAACAAAAGATCATAAAATTATTTTTGTAACACCAACAGATGATATTACTGAAGATTGGTCGATACGTGATGTAGCTATTAAAAGATGTCCTTATGGTTGGGAAAAAAGTTTTAATAAATTAGGAAATACATTTGATTTTATTCAAAATATTATTGAGAAAGAAGGTGGAAGAGTTGTACCAAATAGAAAAGATTTATTTAATGCTTTTCATTGGTGCCCTCTTTCTAAATTAAAAGTTGTTATAGTGGGACAAGATCCATATTATACAATCATGAATGATGGAAGACCTGATGCAAATGGTGCTTCATTTTCTACACGAAGAGATTGTAGGTTGAGAGATTCTGTTCAAAATATATTTTTAGAAGTTAAAAAAGATTATCCAGAATTTAAAATTCCAGATCATGGTGATCTTCGTGGTTGGGCTGAACAAGGTGTTTTGTTGTTAAATATGTCTTTAACTACTGTAGCTGGAATAGATAAAGCACATTCACATATTTGGACAGGTGTTATTTCTTCAGTTTTTGAAGAAATTAAAGAATCTGCGCCACATGCAGTTGTAATGTTATGGGGTAGAGATGCTCAAAATAAAATTCTTAAATTTATTGGTAAATTAAAATATTTATTAGCAGCACATCCCAGTCCCAAATCTGTAAAAGGGTTTTTAGGATGTTCACATTTTAAACTTGCCAATGAACATCTCATCAGTCAAGGTATAAAACCTATTGATTGGACTCTTTTATAATAATTAAAATATTGTTTCATAATTTACGATTTTCGCAGTTTTTAATACATTTTTAAAATGTATTTTTTTTAATAAATTTTTGTACAAAAACAAGTTGCAGAAAGCGCTTATTTTTTTAAGCATATATTTAAATATATAATACAAGCTCATATTAATATACAAAGTAATTAATCTACAAAGTAATTAATCTAATAAACTTCAATCCAGGCTTTCAAGTTATGTTTATTTTCTCCCGGATATCCGTGAGGATTAGTCAAACAAGTACATTGATTAATTTGAGCTTTTATAATAGTATGAGTATGACCACATAGCCAAAACTGAATATTAGGATGTTCTTCCATAATGTAATCTAGATTTGATGCAAAAGCGCAGTTAATATTATTGTAATTATTTTGATATTTGGGTGCAATCATCTGAAAACTTGGAAGATGGTGAGTTAAAACTATAATAGTCTGTGTTGGGTATAACTGGATTGTTAATTTTAACCATTTGATTGCTTCCAGATGCAAATTTTGATATTCTTTTCTAGTTAATGTTTGTGAAGGTTCTATTTGAATTTTGTTAAAATCATTAATATGGTCGTCGATAAACCGATTTGTCGATATATCGGACCATAATGTTGTTCCAAGAATTAGGGTATTACAATCTAATTGATGAAGATTATTATTTAGATAAAATACATTGGGCCATTTTAAACAAGATGTTTTCATAAAATGTTCAATTTGACTCATAGTTTTAAATTCAGAATAATACTCGTGATTACCTGGTACATAAAAGACTTGGACAAACCGTTTACTAGCTTCGGCTAAAAATAATTCCCAGTGAGAAAGATGAGGATAACCCAAATCACCCACTAAGGCTAAGTACGGTGCGCATGGTTTTACATAGTTTTCAAAAACAAATTTTTCTGGTTTCACAAATTCTAGGTGAATGTCTGATACATATTGAATACGTATTTTCTCCATGCTGGATAATATTTTTTTGGATAACATGGTTTTAAATAAAATAATTTAAATCATATGATATTAATTACAACCATTTTCTAAAAATGGTTGTAAAAGTTTAAAAAAATATTCTTCCATATTTTAAATGAAGTAATAAGTCCAAAATATCAACTTAAAAATAAAAAAAGTAATTTTTATCATTTGATTTTTATTATTTCATTTTTTCACATATTATTATTGTAATTCTATTTTAAAGATGAATTCTGAATTTACAATTTCAAATGGAGCTTCAATGAGACTGAGACGAAAAGAAAAATTTACTCAAAAAATGTCACCTAATATAAGTTTTATAAATAGCGAAAATGGAAATGAAACATTAGAACATTATGTTTACCAAAAAATAAATAAAGAAGAAGAATTAATTTGTGATGGATGTGTCAATGAAGAAGAGAAAGAAGAGGAAAAAGAATATGAAGATTATTTTTATAAAGGAAAATATTTAGAAGGTCCTCATGGTCCTCCGGGTCCTCAAGGAAATCAAGGTCCTCAGGGTCCTCAAGGTTCGCAAGGTCCTCCAGGTTCTCAAGGGTCACAAGGTATACCTGGTCCAGAAGGAAGACAAGGTCCACCAGGTCCTTTAGGTTCAAGAGGTGAAAAAGGATCGAGAGGTCCTCCTGGAGAAAAAGGAGAAAAAGGAGAAATTGGAGATCCAGGTTTTAGAGGTGAAAGAGGATTAAAAGGTGCAATAGGTGATATAGGTAAAAAAGGAATACAAGGTCCACCAGGACCAAGAGGTTTAAAAGGAGATTTCGGTCCACCAGGTCAATGTGGTATACAAGGACCAGAAGGACCAGAAGGTGCAAAAGGTGAACGTGGAGAAAAAGGAATACAAGGTCCTCCAGGACCTCGTGGTGAACAAGGTATACAAGGACCTTTTGGTCAAAAAGGAGAACCTGGTCCTCAAGGGCCGGAAGGAAAACAAGGAAAACAAGGTTCAATAGGACCTCAAGGACCTGAAGGACAAATTGGACAAATTGGACCACCAGGTCCTGAGGGTCCACCATGTTGCTGCAGTCAAGATATTGTTCATACCGGGAGAGCTAAAATTGCAAAAAAAATAACTTCCGGAGGTGAATATGAAATTTTAATAGACACTCACATTATAATTATTACTACAACCGACTATGTTATTTTAAAATTGCCTAGATTAAGTAATAATCAAGAAAATGAGAATTTAATGGCACCATCCGTAGAAATTATTATTAGATCGTTGCCGAGTACTTCCAAACATCGATTAGTTTGTAAAAGTAAAAATACGATAAATGGAATTTCTATGGTTTATGAATTTCAAGCGGGTTCTAGTATTGTAGCATATAGCTTTAATGACGAATGGTATACTGTAAATTATAATTAAAATATTATTATATGTTCATTTTTTTTTAATATTAAAAAAATTATGAATATCAATCATCGTTTTACAAAAAAAATTATTAACTTCTTTGATAAAAATAATATAATTGTAATACATTAAATGTCATCTTCAAGTGTTTCCAATGCATCTTCGAAATCTCCACTCAGAATGTCCTCTGGATCGATGAGTCCTAGAAGTTCCAGATCTTCAGGATCAATGAGTACTAGATCAACAAGTCCTAAAAAATCAACAAGTCCTAAAAAATCAACAACTCCAAGAAAATCAACAACTCCTAAAAAATCAACTCCAAGAAAATCAACAAGTTCAAAGAGTGTCAGATCTGTAAGTTCTAAAAGTGTAAGATCTCTAAG
>Ga0315288_10005898_pt1 | contig 15527 bp, 20 predicted proteins | sample YL17G11_20_MG_FD_203454 | JGI IMG/M metagenome (GOLD analysis project Ga0315288, IMG submission 203454) | Sediment microbial communities from Yellowstone Lake, YNP, Wyoming, USA - YL17G11_20 | ecosystem: Environmental > Aquatic > Freshwater > Lake > Sediment | place: USA: Wyoming | collected...
AGAAATTTCCTCGGTATTTCCTCGATAGCCGATATTTCCTTTATTGCCCGCGATATTTATAATTCATGCTCGGAATTGAAACAAATATTACGCGACCAAACTTTCGCGTTCTTAGCGATACAGGGTAACTCATCTGAATATGACGAATTATCAGTAGGCACGTCAAAGGGGTTGTTATATCCGCCCGATAGAAACGCGCCGCAGTATATATCACCTCCCTCAGCGAACGCAGAAGTTTATTTTTCGCACATAGACAGGCAGGTTTCAAAGATATTTCAACTCGCAAAGTTAGAGGGCGGCTCTGTTCAGGCCCCGGCGCAATCAGCGGTTCAGCAATCAGGGGTATCTAAGGCGTGGGATTTTAACCAGACTAACTCTGCCTTATCAAAGAAGGCGGGGAATTTAGAGGACGGCGAAACAAAACTATGGCAGGTATTCGCGACATGGCTGAAGAGTGAATTTGACGGTTCGATAGAGTACCCGCATGAGTTCTCTGTTACATCACTTAATGATGATTTAGATTCTGCGGAAAAGATGATGAGGTTAAATTTAGGCGCGGAGTTTAACAAGGAGGTCAAGACCGCGATTATACAAAAGAAATTTCCGCGCATGAATAAAGACGATATTGATTCAATGATTAAAAGCATGGGTACGCAGGAAGATATGACGGGCAAAGGCGCAAGCGGCCGCCTTATGGATAGACTCCCGTCTCTAATGTCCGCGGCAAACGCCAACTCAGGCGGCAAATAGGAGGAGATATGCCGGATCCAAAGACTTTTACACAGGAACAGGTTGACCAGATTATCGCTGAGAAAACAAAAGGAGCATTAACCCAGGACAGGGTTGATGCCATTGTGGAGGAACGTCTCGCGAGACAAAAGTCGAAGTATTCAGACTATGAGGATTTGCAAAAATTCAAATCACAGCATGAGAAAGAACTTGAGCAGGCGACACAGAAAGAACTTGAGGCAAAGAAAGAATACGAAAAACTAAAAGAGGGATGGACAAAGAAAGAACAAGAAATGTCCGGCGTTATCACCAAAAAGGACGCTGAAATAATTGACATGAAAATCGGTAATGCCTTGATGAGTGAACTAACTCAACAAAACGCCTACCTTGAGGAAAGCATGGCATTGCTTAAATCACAGGCGGTTTTTGATAAGGATAACAACCTCCGCATTAAAGGCAAGACCGCGGACGGGCTTGATACCTTACACTCCGTTACGGAGGGCGTTAAGCAGTTTTTGACAGTACGACCTCATTTGGTGAAAGCAAATAAACTAGGTGGGGGCGGGACACCGCCGGGTGGAGCTGGTGGCGGGGCAGGAGGCGGGGGGGACGACCTGGACTCCCTTAATAATCAATTGCAACAGGCAATGAATACAGGGGATAGAAAAAAAACGACCGAGCTTAGAGTGAAAATAGGGGCCGCGTTGGCCCTTCAAAAAGCTAAGGTCTAACAAAGGAGTAATTTTATGGCGTCCACAACAACTACGACAGTCCTTGAGACTATCCCGACGATACGCGCGGCAGCTCTCTTGGAACTTGACGAGGGCAATGTAGTTCAGCCCTTAGTTACGAATATTCCATTCCCTGGCCCAGGACTGACGCATGAGACACCGTTTATTAAAAAAGAAACGGCGGAACACGCGCAGACCAGTTCACTTTCTTCTCAGGTAATGGAAGCTACGTCGACATATGCCGACGGGTCAAATGCGGAAACGACACCATCGTCCGCGAGTGTTTACTTAAATGGGGCATACATTTTGTTGCAGGACATCGCCGCCATCACTTCAAATAGCGACCTCGCGGCCTTGGCAGGGCAGTTAATCGGCCAGTGCATAGTCGTTCGCAAGGATTATGACCTTGTGAGCTTATTTACCGCAATTAGCATCAATCAGGGTTCTACGACCTCGGCGGCCATGGCCCCGGCTGACCTCTACGACGCTTACGGTTCGCTGCGGAAACAGTTCGCGCCGCTTCCGTATCATCTCGTTCTTCATCCTACGCAGATTTGGAGTTCGCACGGGTTGATTGTGTTGCTTAATAACGCGACAACCTCTATCCAATCGCAAGGGATGGGGACGGTCGGTGAGGATGTGGCACGGTACGGTTTTTCCGGCATGGTTATGGGATTTAATATTTGGGCAGACGCCAATATCCCATTTACCACGAATACGGGTTCGGGTTGCGCTTTTGCCCGCTCGGCATTTAAGAGCGTGAACAAGAGGGATTTCATGATAGAGATACAGCGCGACGCCACAGAAGTTGGCGATAAAATCGTCGGCTCTGAAATGCTCGGAGTATCTTTGTTAAGAAATCATCATGGGAACGAAATGCAATTCCCGTCGTTTGACGCTGTGTAAACTCGAAAGAGGATAACTGGGCGGAGCGGGGTAAACAATTCCCCGCTTTGCTTCAACCCAGGAAAAGGAGAATGAGATGACAGAGAAAAAAATGGACAAGGTAGATAATGTGGAAAAGGCAAAGTTACAGGCGTTAGAGCAGGAAAATATTATTTTAAAACAGAAGCTGGAAGACGCCGAAAAAATAGCGGCAACACAGCCTCTCGTTGATAATATTATGACTGAAATGAGGAAGATACGCGAGAGAGGACAGGCCAAGTCGCATACTATCACCGTTAGGGAGATGTCAGACCACAAGAGGATTTCGTTATGGAGAAAAGACGGAAAGCAAATCGGCCCCTTACATCCCGATAATGCTATCCAGACACTCAACCGATTCGCCAATTTAGGGGTTATGCTTAGTGTTGATAAACCGACACTTGAGCAAATAGAGAAATACAAACAGACCGTCGAATATAAAAAGAGGTTAAAGTGGGAGCAGGACAGGCGCTCGGAGAAGGATAAATCAAGGGCCGCCGGTCAAATGGAGAAGCTCACCGAGGCAATAGCGAAACTTGCCGGAGTGAACGCCAAAGAGATAAATTATCTCTTAACTCCTGATGAGGCAGGTAAAAAATAATGGTACTAGCGGCCGTTCAAGTACAGGCCCCATACTATCAGAGAAAAATACAATGTCCGGGACATTACATGATACCGCCGAAGGTAGACATTTTTTTAAGGGAACCTATCCCTGAGCTTAAAAATTGCCATGACTTCGCCGAGTGGAAAGGTACGCGCATGAGGATTAAGAAAATGCGTATTGTCAAGGACGCCTGGGGCCGTAAGCAGATTGACTGGAAAAAACTCTATGAATTGCGCTCTAAGGGAATTGTCCTCCAACCATTTGTAACGGCAAGTTGGGCGATTGAACATGTCTATGACCCAATAGGTTATCTTTGCCAACATTGTGATAAGCGCTGTCTTGAGGGTAAGGGGATAATAAACGAGCGCACAATCAGACGGTTACACCAATGAGGACGGTTTCGACGGCCTCTATCGTTCAAAAGGCGGTCAAGGCAAGTAGCACAAGACAGATAGCGGCTTCAAGGACATCGGGAAAAGTTGTTGGCGTAAGTAAGACAACAAAAGTAAGCAACGCAAAGATAGGGTCGAATATGGATTTTAGCCGATTTCGTTTCCATAAAACGCCAACACCGGTAACGGACGGGGCGCAAAAAGCTTTTACTATTCCTGATAGTGAAAGTTATGTCGCAGGTTTACTTGAAGTTTTCCTTGACGGTCTTATGCAGATTAAGGATACGGATTACGTCGAGACATCTGCGACAGTTTTCACCATGACTAACGCGCCGGATACGGATGAGGTTTTACGGATTAACTATATAAGAACATAGGAGGTGTCCCATTAAACAACAATTCTTGATTGGCGTAACCGACACTATTCGTCTTACCGTCTACGATAATAACCGCCCGCAGACAATCACGTCAGGCACGGTAGCTCTTTATACGCCCGCAGGCGGGGTATTGCAGGCCGCCGCCGCAGTTTCCGTTGACGGGACAACGCAGGAGATGACGTACGCCCTTACCGCGGTACATACGGCCTCGGCAGATCTAAACTACAAGGCCGTCTGGGATTATATAGTAAGCGCGGTTCATTATTACCAGACGCAGTTATTTGATGTAGTAAAATCCCAACTCTCTATTCCGATCACCGATGATGATTTATATAACGAACTTGAATCGTTGAGAAAAGCAAATTATCAAGTGACAGTATTGGCGACCGGCGGGGCCGCGGGAACATTGATAGATACCAAACGCCGAGAGTCCGATAACTTCTGGAAGGGCGGCACAATAGAGATAGTCGCGGGAACGTGCATAGGACAGAAAAGAGATATAACCGGTTTTACACAATCAACAGGTGTCTTTACTGTAACGCCCGCGTGGACAACGACAACGCCGGATACTACGAGCATTTATGTCGCCGTCAAATCATTTACGAAGAAGATACAGGCCGCGTTCGATAAAATATGCACTATGCTTTATGACAAAGGCAAACGACATCAGTTAACCCTTGAAAGCTCCCAGATCGCCATTCCTCTTACCTATTTAACCCTGCATATGATTTCCCTCGATTTGACCGACGAGCAAAATAGCAGGTGGGATAGATTAGCAACATTATATTGGGAGAAGTTCGATAAATCATTTAATACCATGCACCTTGACTATGACGAGGATGAGAGCGGAACGATTAGCGATGAGGAAACGCAAAAGAGCCAGACTGAGTTAAGGATAGGGAGGGCATAATATGCCGTGTAAAGGAAAAGGAAGAAAGCCAAGACGTTAAGTGGATAAGTTAATCAACGCTCATGTCGACAAAATAGAGGCGTTAGAGGAAAAGTTAAATGCTATTATCGACGAGGAAACGGCGAAGATTGATATTGATGAGGTTATTGCGTCGCCTCAGACTACCTTATCGGTGGTTGCGGAACGCATCAAACGCATCTTCCTCGATGAATATGCGCACGAAGCGATTGAACTTGGATTTGATTTCGGCAGGACAATCAAGAAGCGAATTGAGCAGGATAAAGTGATAAAAATTGATGATTCTAACAACCCAAACTTAAATGATACAGGTCAAGGTAATAAACAGGATTAAGTTTCCGGAGATTGCTTTGCAGGAAGATCTTGAGCATATTGCAAAGAATATTATCATACCTGATATGGTGCGGGGCATAGATAACGGTATGACTATCATGGGCGGGGCATTACCATCCAATGATCTAGCCACAATAAAACGCAAAGGACACGATAGGCAATTGATAGAAACGGGGGAATTGAGAAGTTCATTTTTTCACCGCACCGAAGGAAAAAATAAGGTTATTGTCAGTTTGGATAGCGGGCGTAAGAAGATAGGCAGTTATTTACAGGGCGGTATAGAAACAAAATATGGTATAAAACAATATATATTTTTTGGTATTTCTAAAGACGCTTTTGATATGGCAATTACCTATATGAAGCAAAAAATCAAGGAGCTTACGAGCGGTGATTGAAGAACAAAAACCCATAGCCCAGGCCGGTATTGATAAGGAACTTGCCACCCTTGAGATTGTGGTTAACGGGAAGATAGGCCGGACACTTATAACACTTGAGGAATATATCCAGATGAGACAGGCGCAGGGGGCAACGTTAGAGGTTATCCGCGCTGATCTACTTACTGATTTAGAACAGGGCGGACGTATCTTTGGAGAATTTATAAATGCCATGAAACCTACTTTTGCCGGTTCGATCAACCGTTTCCGCGATGTGGGAACTCTAACCGAATTGGGAGTTGATATTAAATACCGCTGGGTCGCTGTCTTAATAAACACCTGCCCTGATTGTTTGGAAAGGCATAATCAATCGCAGAAATGGGAGGATTGGGAAGCCGAGGGCCTGCCGCGTTCAGGCGCGACTGTTTGTGGACAGAATTGTAAATGCGTGTTGATACCCGAAGAAATCGCAGAGGCAGAACCGATTTTTAGACAGGCGGGATAATGGCGAACTTCGACACTATTAAGACAGGCATAGCAGGCCGCTTAAATGCTTTGGGATATGTTGAGGCCTCACAGATAACCGATTTCAAGAACGCATCGGCTCTTGAATACGGGAATACTTTTATCTTGAAAAGTCTATCCGGTGAAAATGTAGAAGGCACTATTATAGACCGTTTTTATGATAAACAAGATTGGCAGATATTAGTGGCTTTCGCGAGGTCGGAAAATAACGACATTATACAATATGACGCGGCACAGAGGGCAAAGGATTTGATTATTAAGGACTTGGACAATCCCGCTAATTGGACTTCGTTCGTAAAAGTCCTTAAATATAAATCATGGGGGATAGTAGAAACCCCAAACCATTTTGTTGTGGACATCCGTTTGTCCATTATAGATTTGTACATTTATTAACAAGGAGGTTTTATGTATACGAAGAAGACAACCCTTTGGTGCAAGATTGAAACCACCTCGGGGACGGATTCTACCCCGAACGCCACGACCAATGCGGTAATGGCTTTTAATGTATCACTTGATGTTAAGGCCGACATGAAAGAACGGGGAACGGGGAACTCAGACCGTTCTTTATATGCCAATATCAGGGGAAAGACCTCGGTTGAGTTAAAATTCGACGTTGAGTTAAAGGGTTCGGGGACTTTAAATATAGCTCCGCGCTGGGCGCCTTTATTGAGGGCGTGCGACAGGTTAGAGACTATCAATGCCGGTACGAACCTTGTTTACAGTATGGCCCTGGTAAGCGAAACCTGCACTATCTGGGTGGACATTGACGGCATAACCCATAAGCTCGCGGGATGCGCCGGTGATTGCGAAATTGCCCTTGTATCAGGCGAGGTTCCAATGCTCAAATTCACCATGTCGGGGATTTATGTGTTGCCGACTGATATACCTGTTACTACACCTACATATGATTCCACCGTTCCCGTTATCGTGAAAGCTACAACGGTAACTTTCGCTACGTATGCCGCGATAATCGAGAAGATAAGTCTCAAATTCGGCAATAAGGTAGTTGAGCGCACATCAATGAACGCCGCAGAGGGGATACTGTCCTATATGGTAACCGACCGCTCTCCTTCCGGTGTTTTGACCTGTGAGGCAGTACTTCGAGCGATGACCAATTCAGACTATTGGTCGTATTTTGACGCGGGAACCACGAAAGCGATAGCGTCGCTGGTAATAGGAACCGCGGCATACAATATCATTACTATCGCCGCGCCCGCGTGCAAACTCGCGGCTCCGAAGTATGGGGATAGGGATGGGTTACGTACCTTTGATTTGGATTTTGCGATGTGCCGTAGTTCTGGAAACGATGAGATGACGATTACTTTAACATGAGAAAAACAGGTGTTTACATAAGTTTGACCTTCACCTCAAACTCACAGAGGGGACATCCCGTCGTGATAAATGAACCCTACAACCTGACGGCCCCGACCGACAAGACAATTTGTCTTAATAGGAATGATTGCGGACTTTTAGCGTCCTAACTCTTTAAGAGAAAAAGCTAACCCGAATTACTTATTTAAATACTCTTGTCGGGAAAAAGAGTTTAAGGGTTCATTTGAAAAATAAATTAAAATTATAAGACTTTAGGGAGGGTTCCCGCTAACGCGTGGCGGAGAGGTGGCGAGCGGCCGCTCAAAGCCTCACCCTAAAAAACACGTTACCTAACGGAATTTAAAAGGGGAGGGGAATATGATAACAGGAATAGACACAAGTGCTTCACAAGAGTTTATCAGTAAGTACGATACAGGCGAGCCAAAAACTATATGGCGCATAGGGGTATTAACGGCGCGCGCGTTCGCGTATGTCAGTTCTGAAATGTCCGATCCGGCAAAATCTATCAATGCAATGATTGAGATTGTTCGTTTTGCTTTACGCGGATTCGACAACTTCAAAGATAAGGACGGTAACGATGTTAAATTTACTACTAAAAATAAGGACGTTTATTCGCAGTCATTTGCTGTTGTTTCAGATAGTATCATTAGTGTCATTCCTACTGACGTTATCATTGAGCTTGGGGGTAAGATTCTGGAAATAACAAAACTTCCAGAGCAAGTAATAAAAAACTGACAATTGGCTGCTGGCTCTCTTACTTGGGGCTAAATTGTCAGAAATGCAGCGATGGTGTAAAGGAAATAAACGGATGCGAAAAAGACAGTACAATGGGCGAACGGTGGGAAGTGGGATCTTACAAATTAACACGATGTCCATTAAAGATATTGACAATAGAAGGCATGGAATATATGGAAGCATATAGGTTCTATAAGAACGGCATCCTTCCGATGTCCGGCGGGTGGTTAGATCAGGCGCAGACCTTTATTGAGGTAATAGGAATTATAGAGGCGGAAATCGGAAAGGTTGAGAAGGAAATGCAGAAGGCAAAACAATGATTTATTTATTTAATTTGCCGTCGAGAATTTTAAAATATTTATCAATCAATATCTTATCCTTGCTGTTGTCGGCAACCCATTCACCATTATCAATTTTTGGACCATATGATGTCGCAGATATACCACCGGGGAAATAAATTTCGTAAGAGGGGTTTATGATGACTTTAATATTACCATTGTCTATGGAAGAAATAAATATACTTAAAGTGTATTGACCTTTGGAGATCCATGAATCATTTATTTGATTTTTATTATAATCGGTCAGAATTATGCCATTTGATTTATCCATTGACTTTATGGGGAAATTTTCTTGAGTGAGCATTTCAATAGATTTTGTCCAGGCAGTATCAAAAGAAACATTATATATATGTTCGCGTTCCTGGTAAGGGGTAGGTTTTATGGTGGCACAACCTAAAAGTAGGCAACTTAATAATACAACAAATAACATTTTCATGCTTCCAATATACTAAATTTAAAGGAAAAAGTCAATGGAAAACAATTTTGAGATAGTCCTAACTGCTGTTGACAATGCAACCGAGAACATAAGCAAGGTTAAGACAGAATTAAATGGGGTTGCTCAAACAACCAATGAAGTCTCAAAGGTATCTACTACCGCAGGGAAGAATATACAAACGCAATTTAAGGAAGCAAGCAAAGAGGCGAGGGAATTTAGAAAGTCTTTATTTATAGTAACGGCCGCCTTTGCAGGGATGGTGGCGGCAACAAGGGAAGCGGCTAAATATAGCGATGAAGCAAAGGTGTCATATGATGATTTTACTACATCCATGAGAACCTTATCGGTTACATTAGGCCAGATGTTCGCGCCTGCATTGGAAGGAGTGTCTTTTATCGTAAAGGTCTTAACCGATACGATAGAAGCCGCCGTTGCTGGATTTATAAAATTGGGGACTTTTATTGTAGCATTTTTTGAAAATATACGTTCTGGCCCGGTAGAAGCATATAAAACTGCTATGGAAACGGCCAATATGGCCGCAGATAATTTTCTTAATAAGATAGAAGAAACGAGAATAAAGGTACAACAAGGATTGACATTAGACAAGGAAGGAGTTAAGCAATTAGAAGCAATTACAATTCATGCAAATGAAAAACAGGTTGATAGTTGGGGGGCCGTAAAGGATTCTATTTTTGAACTCGGATCGGCATTTTCGGCAGCGGCTGAATTGGGTAGGGCGTGGGGATATGCAGCGGCAGCCGTTGCGATAGGATTGGCAACCATAAATACTGCGGTAGGTGTAACAAAGGCATTCGCTACTTACCCTTATCCTTTTTCAATAGTAATTGCCGGTATTATTGCTGCCGCCGGTGCAATTCAGATCGCCACAATCGCCGCTACTAAATTTCACGAAGGCGGTTTAATTAAAGCCCATTCCGGCCTTGCCGTTGATGAGGTCCCTATTATCGCACAGACAGGAGAAGGCATCCTCTCACGCACGGGCATGTCCGCTCTGGGCGGCGCAGGTATGCTTAACAGATTAAATTCTGGTGGTGGATCCGGTACTTATATCCACATCGAAATCAACAACCCCCAAGTCCGTTCCGATGAAGATATAGACAAACTTGCCGAAGAAGTATCGCAGAGAATAGCAAGAGAAACAGAGAGATTATGAGCGCCACGATACAGTTAAAATTTGGCACCCTTGCCTTAGACAGCACAAACAACATCACCGTAAGCCATATCTCCGAAAAGGCCACAAAGCCGGTACAGACGACTCAGATACCCGTTACGGACGGCGCGATAGCGGAAACGGCCCGTATAGGCCCTAAAACGATAAATATTGAGGGGGATATAGCCGGTGCTGGGTATGACACCTTACGAACGAACCTTGACGCCCTGCACGCAGGATTAATAGGCCAGGGTTTGGCGAAGCTGACAAAAGACAACGAAAGATACATATATTGCCAACTCAAGGACTTCTCATATGCCTACGACCATTTAACGACACGGGCCACGTGGTCAGTCTCATTTATAGCGCATTTTCCTTTTTGGCTTGCGGAAACTCCTACTGAAGTAACTACGTTGGCCAATGCTATAAATAATGCAGGGAATGCTCCCACACGCGCAAAGATAGAGATTACCGCCAATGGAGCGATTACCGACGCTTGTAGATTAGATAATTCTGCCAATAATCAATCATTTCAATATCGGGGAACTATTGCCGCCGCTAAAAAACTTGAAGTTGATAATAGGTATGATACGGATGATTTTGAGGTCTTAAATGATAGCGTAGATGACATTGCTAATTTTGAAGGAGATTTTATTACCTTAAATGCCGGGGATAATACTCTTGCGTATACAGGGACGGCATACGCTTCTATTAAAATAACTTATAGGAATTGTTGGTACTAATGCCTACCGCGATAAAAGCGTCAGATTATAGTATTGAGTTACGGGATAAGGACGGGAATCTGAAAAGATACCTTACGCCGTTTGTCAGTAAGGCATCATGGGAATGGAATAGGCTTGGTGGATGCGGGCGGTGTTCTATCACTATCAATAAGGGATATAGGGATATAATCTTTGACGCAAGGGATGATATACAAATAAGAGTGAATGACCTTGGTGATGTTTTATATAAGACTTTTTCAGATATAGACGATGAGGATATGGCGGATATTACGGATTGGACGGATGCGGATACAGGAACTGGTGCTTCAACACAAGCAACTTTTGACTCTAAATCCTGTATGAAATTAGATACTGGAAATGATATTGGTATGGCAAAACGGCGTCAAGATATAGGAACTTTTGGGGGAAAAACAGCTTTTATGTTTAGTTCTTATTTTGAAAATATTGGGACAATGGCTAATGGCGATTATGCTGCCTTTGCAGCTTTTAATGGAATAATAGGAGTGTCGGTGGTATTTTGTTCCGACGGATTATATGTTTATGGCGGGACAACTTACAACGAAGTTGGAACAAATATTGTAGTTCAGGATACTTGGCAGAAATGGGCGTTTGTAGTCAACTGGACAGCCCAAACGGTTGATATATATAAGGATGATGCATTGGTTGCTACAAACGTGGATTGTGGTTGTGCTTCTGCTATTGCCAATGGAACAGTAGATATTTACCAATGCGGGGCTACAATTACTTATTGTATAACTTATATTGATTATTTCAAAGCCGGGAACGTACCAGAATCAAAACTTGTCTATCGCGGATTTATCGCCAATATTACACCGACGTTAAAAATCAATCAGGATATAGTTCTGGATGTCAGGGGATATTTCGATTTATTTAAAAAGCTTATCGTTCATACTACGGGCGATACAAGAACATACACCTCAAAGACAATAGGTTTTATCGCGGATGACATAGCCGATATATTTATCGTGCCTAATACCCCGATCACCATAGCGGGCGCGCTTACCGCGGGAAGTTTTACCGTAGATTCCATTGATTTCTTATGCACGGTCGATGACGCGTTGCGAACCTTATCCGAAATGGACGGAACAATAGAATACGGGGTTGATGAGAATTTAGTCTTTTACTGGACGACGGAAAGCGAAACGATAAATCACAGGTTTTTTGTGGGGAATAATATTTCTATACTTGAGCGACGTGTCAACTGGGATGATTTAGTCAACAAGATTTATCTGGTAGGTGGCGATGTCGCTGGCGCCAAGTATAAGAAAACCGCGCAGGATACCGGCAGTCAGGCATTATATTATCTCGCCGAGGAAATATTAAACAATTCATCTATTGTTACCGATAGTGTTGCGGCTCAATATATGGGTGCGATACTTCTTGAGCGGTCAACACCGAAATATTCAATATGTGCGACAATAAAAAATACCGATATACGAATGGAAGATACAATTCCAATGGGGCAGGTTTCTTTTTATGATGTTACTTATGACAGAAATTCTTTCGGTGATAATATCGGGGATATTATTGGAGAAACCGCCGACGGGGGAAGTAACATCACAATAGGAGAAACCGGCGAGGGCGGAAGTAATGTAACAATCGGCGGCTCATTCATAGCGCAGGTTGACAGAATATCTTACGAACTATCCGATACATCGGGAAGATTTGAAATTAAAATCCAGCTAGGCGATACCGTCTTAGAGACAGCGGCGAAAATCAAACGACTTGAGCTGGCGATGGCAAGCGTAACGCAATATTAGGGAGGATTTATGGCGACATATCCGGCTGGACTTCCAAGTTTTTCTGCGGTGGCAAATGGCGTAACGAAATTAGTGGCGGCGTTATTTAATTCTCCGAACGCCGAAATTGTCGCTATTGCAACAGAACTTGGCACCGATGTAGCCGGAAGTGTCGGAGATTTAAAGACGCGTCTGGCGGTAAGTTTAGCCGACGATGGAACTTTTAAAGGGATAAAAATTGTTTCTTGGACAGGCAATGGAGCCGATAACAGGGATATAGCACACGGACTTGGGGTAGCGCCAAAATGGATAATGTTATTTTCGTACAATGCAGGTGAAACCGTTGTCCCTATTTTTTGGGTATATGGTATGACGGCAGGAAATTCTGTTAATGCAGGAAGTACTATTTTAACTGATGCCGTAAAAAGCGTGGATGCTACAAATATCAGAGTAGGTACGGGAACGGCTAATACGAATAATTATGACTATGTAGCAGTATGCGGTGTATCAACTTAAAAACAGGAGGGTACAAGATGAAAAAGTTTTTAGTTTTAGCGGTAATCGTATTATCGCTGGCAATGGCGCAAACCTGCTTTGCGGCGCAGGCATTATATTCCAAGGGTTCTGGGGTACTTAGAAGCGGCCCTTGCAGAGTTCTTTCCGCTCAAATGTATGCGGTAACGGCGGCTGATACCTGCATGATTTATGATGCAAACTCGGCAGCAGGATGTTGGGATGCAAGGAGAAAGTTTGAACTCGCCACATCCGTGAATACCAGCAATTCACCGGCATGGGACGCTAATTTAGCGGATTTCCAAAATGGTGTATATGTTTTTTGCTCTGCGGCGACTATACAGGTAACGGTAATCGTAGATTATTAAAACATGGTTACAAAAGTATTCCAATTATTACTTTTGTTATCCCCTGTCTGTATCGGAACTAACATCAATCCGGATATGCTTGATATTATTCTATTCAGGACAGGAGTGATGGTTTTATTTTTAGCTTCCTTGATTGACAAACCTCGCCGTGAAATACCTCGTAATATAAAATACTGCCTCGCCTCGCTTCTTGGGTTATGTTTTATCAATATTTTTGTCAATACTTTCGACCCCATTGTTTTGCATACCGCGTTGAATATTTTTTTGGCGGTAATTGGATTCAGTATTATTTATTCCTACTACGATGAAAAGAAAAGCATGACAAAGTATATTCTGATTGCCGCCTTACTGAATCTCCTGTTTTATATCTCACAACAATTTGGCTTTGACCCGATATTTAATATGCGACCTTACGCCGGTTGCGAGGGTTCGTTCTTAGGTAATAGCCCACGCATGATGACGTACTTTGCTCTGATAACGCCATTTCTATGGCTTCCCTTGTTGATTTTGAGTGTGGCTCTTGGTATATATACGAATCAATTTATAATCTTCGCGCCGGTATTCGTTGTATTATTTATGAGGATAAAAAAACAGTATAGAAAATGGATAGTAGCTCTGGCGGTTATCTGCATAGCATTTTCGTATCACCATATTATTCAATCGTTATCCTATCGGTTTAATACAGCATGGAAACCTGTTTTAATTGAGTTTTTTAAACAACCCCTGATTGGATTAGGATTAGGTAAACAACCTCTGGGCCTTGAAGTTATAGGAAGTAGTTACCTGCAATTCATTATAGGGGTAGGAATACTTGGCGCGGTATGGTTTGGGTATGTATTTAAAAACATCTATAAGGAACTATCCTTCAACGCCGAAAGTATGGCCATTGTATCATTAGGAATGATTTGTTTTGTGGAATATCCTTGTGAAATTATGAGGTTATGGTTTACTATTATAGCAATAATTTCAACATGGCTAATAAAAGTGAAAGCTACATGAAAAAAATATTCTCAATGATTCTGTCGGTTCTTATAATAACAAATAATTTATATGCCGCCGATCCAAAAGCAGACCATATCCGTATTGATGACGCCGGATCGTATTATATCCTTACGCAAGTAGAGGGGGCCTTGCAGGAAATCGGCGCCGGTACTGCCTTAATCGGCTACCTCAAACTCGACTGCTCTAATGACCCGTTGACTGGTGATTTAGATTTAGGTGCTCATGACCTTACCACCACAGGCACAGGTAGATTCGATTCGGGATTATTTGTAAATGTTGCACCAAGCACCTCATATAATATACAGAGTGAATTAACTGTAACTTCTGGGATAAAATATAATATATATGGGGGTACTATTGTTTCTGGGGACAATTGTACGGTTTTCGGTTTAAAAAATGCTGGAACGGTTACTGGAGCAAATTCGAGTTACGCAGGTTTATATAATAGTGTAATTTCAAATACTGGTGCTGACCAAACTATATATGGTATGTTTCAGCAGGTTGGACCAGGGCGTAGTGATACAACTTGTTATGGCGAATATCTCCTTTGTAATTCTGCTCCTCTTGGTGCTCCTACAGTTAACCAAATAGGACTTATGATTGGTTGGGGTTTTGGTGGAGAAGCAGACCCAAATAATAAAAGATGGGCTATTTATAATTCTTCAACGGACATTGTTTCTGGAAAGATATTTTTAGGAAAAGATGATGTTCCTACTTATTGGGGAACAGGTTATGATGCAAAGATTTACTGGACGGAGACAGGTAGTAGTAGGTTGATGATAGATGCTTCTGCGATTGATTTTGATACTGCTACTATCACCACCACAGGCACAGGAACATTCGGTTCAGTAGTAATACCTACAGTCTTTACCGCAATGACCGAACCTACTGGGTTTGTAGACAAGACAGCGACTTTAAGTTTTGTGGATGCTACGAGAGTGTTTACCATCACAGGCAATCACGATATTTATATCAACGGAGTTAAGACTTCTAAGACTACCACTTCAATTACAATAGATGACGCAACGGGAATGAATTGGGTTTACTATAATGCCTCTGGAGTTCTTTCACAGGCAACTTCTATCCCTTCGTTTGCCTTACCTTTAATAGCCACAGTCTATTATAACACGGTGACTGATAAGGGTCTTTTAGGCGAGGAACGCCACGGAATAAAGATGGACGGGGATACTCACCATCTTTTACATAATACCG
>Ga0315288_10005900_pt1 | contig 15525 bp, 14 predicted proteins | sample YL17G11_20_MG_FD_203454 | JGI IMG/M metagenome (GOLD analysis project Ga0315288, IMG submission 203454) | Sediment microbial communities from Yellowstone Lake, YNP, Wyoming, USA - YL17G11_20 | ecosystem: Environmental > Aquatic > Freshwater > Lake > Sediment | place: USA: Wyoming | collected...
GCTGCGGCATTGGTCCACTTTGCCGGTGCTGCCGACTTCGCGCGCCATCGCGCACGTCGTCCAGTATCTCAGCCTGGAAGACACGCGCAAGGGCGTGTTGAGCGTGGATGTGGGCGGCGCTTCGACGACGATTGTCGCCGCCCGCGCCGGCCAGGTCCAATTGCACGTCCGCAGCGACCTGGGCGCGGCCCTCAGCGCGCGCGGCGTTCTTCAAGCCCGGGGCGTGGAGGCGATCACGCGCTGGCTGCCCTTTGAAGTCAAGCCGGGTGAAATCGAAACCGTTATCACAGAACAAGAACTCTATCCCGCTTCGGTGCCGCAGGAATCGCGCGAATTGTTGATTCAGCAAGCCATTGCTCGCGAGGCGCTGCGCGCTGCGCTGGCTTCGGCGCGAGCCGGCTGGCCAGCAGAATTGAGCGGCCCGTACCCATCTCTCTTGCCATACCTCGAGCCGGTCATCGGCAGCGGCAGCATCTTGGGGCGAGCGCCGCGACCGGGCCAGGCCGCGCTGATGCTGCTCGACGCGGTTGAGCCGATCGGCGTGACGACGCTGGCGCTCGATACCTGCGGGCTGATGCCGGCCTTGGGCGCGTGCGCCCTAGCTCAACCGCTGGCGACGGTGCAGGTGCTCGGCGCGGGCGGACTGGTCACACTGGGCACGGTCATTGCGCCCGTCGGGCGCGCGCGAATGGGCGAGACGATCTTGGGCTTGCGTATCAAATATCAAAACGGCGGCGATCTGGAAGTCGAGGTCACGGCTGGCTCGCTCGAAGTCTTGCCCTTGCCGCCGGGCCAAAAAGCCACGCTCAAGCTAGAGCCACGACGGAATATTGACGTGGGACGCGGCGGCCCTGGCAAGGGCGGCGGCAAGGTCGAAGTGCAAGGTGGGCTGGTCGGCTTGGTCGTGGATGCGCGCGGGCGGCCGCTGCTCTTGCCTTCGGAGGCGGGCAAGCGGCGCGAGCGCGTCCAACAATGGTTGTGGGATATGGGAGCGTAAAACGTCATGGCGGTTTTTGACGTTTTGACGACCGGCGAAGCATGACAAGAGTAGCTTTTTATCCATCCGAAGCGCGCGTTATACCTCTGGCGTTGATCCAGTGCGAGCGGCGGCTGCCCGTGCCCGGCGAAGTGACAGTGCGCCATGGCGCGCAGGTTGATCCGACGGAGGTCGTGGCGCGCGTTCATCAGATGCAGGACTTTCGCATCGTGGACGTGGCTCGCGGCCTGCGGGTGCCGCGCGCCCAGGCCAGCCGCTTTGTGAGAAAAAAGGTGGGCGAGATCGTCGAGGCTGACGAGATATTGGCCGAGCGCGGCGGGTTCTTTTTTGGCCGCGAAGTGCGCGCTCCGGTGAAAGGCGTCATCGTCGCCGTCGGCAACGGGCGCGCGCTGCTCGAGGTCGCCCCGGAGCTGATCGAGGTGCAGGCGTACTTGAAGGGGACAGTCACCGCGGTGATGCCCGGCCAGGGCGTGGTGATCGAGACTGCCGGGGCCATCGCGCAGGGGACGTGGGGGTGCGGCGGCGAGGCGTTTGGAGTTTTGCGGGTGGTGGCCGAAAGGCCCGACGAGCCGCTGCGCGCCAAGGCGATTGACGTGTCCTGTCACGGCGCCATCGTCGTCGGCGGAGGATGGATTGACGCGACCGCCTTTGATCAGGCGCAGCAACTCCAGGTGCGCGGGCTGATCGCCGGGAGCATGGACGGCGAATTGCGCGCGCAAGCGGAAGCGATGCCGTTCCCCGTCATCTTGACCGAGGGCTTTGGGCGCGCGCCGATGGCCGAGCCGATCTTTGCGCTCTTGCGCGGGCAGACGGGCCGCGAAGCTTCGATCAACGCCGTGACGCGCGCGCGCTTTGGCGTGACGCGCCCCGAGATTCTTATTCCGTTGCCCGTCGAATCACGGCCCTCGCCTCCGCCGCCCGCCGGCGCCCCGCTCAAAGTCGGCGCGCGAGTGCGCGTGGTGCGCCCGCCTTACCTGAGCGCGGTCGGCATCGTGTCGGCCATCGTCTCGAAAGCGCAACGTATCGAAAGCGGCGCGCGACTGCGCGGCGCGGAGGTGGACCTGGGCGGAGAGATCGGCGTCGTGTTTGTGCCGTATGTCAATTTGGAACTTTTGAGGTAGAATATACCTCTAGATTTTTGTGCCGTGGCTGCCGCATAGCGGTACCAGCAAGCAGCGCACTGCGCTCGTCCCTCAAGGAGGACTGCAATGGCAATGATGACTGAAGATGAAGAGCCGATGGTCGGCGAACCGGAAGAGGAAGGTGCGGAATCCTCTAATCGGATGTTTGTCATCCTGGCGGCCGGCCTGGGCGGACTGTTCGTCATCGGGCTGATCTGCATTGTGGCCGTGTTCATTTACCAGCAGAGTCAGCAAACCGTCCAGAGAGCGGCGGCGGTGGCGACGAGCGCCAAAGCCACCGCTCTGAAAGCCCCGGCCACGGCGACGTTTACGCCGGGGCCGACAGAAACGCCGGGACCGACGGACACCCCGGAGCTTACGGCCACCAATACGCCGGTCATCGTCAATACGCTCCCGCCGACCGAGACGGCGCTGCCCACCGTCCCCGGCACGCCGGGCAAGCCCACCACCACACCGACTTCCACCAAGCTACCGACCGCGACCAAGGCGGGAGCCAAGACGCCGGGCGCAACTTCTGCCTCTACCTCTGAGGGCACACCCCAGACCGGCGTCGGCGGGTTGGGATTGGTGTTGGCCGCCGGGGTGTTGGTGATTGCTTTGTTTGTCGCGCGAGGGCTGCGCCTCTCACAGCGGCAGCGCTAAACACGGGTCCTCTAGCGCGGGCCAACGCAGCGCGATGTGAGCGGCGTCTGCGTTGGCTCGTTTTGTTGCGGGGCGTCGCATCCCCGCTTGCAAAGAATTGGGCACGCGATGGCAGAGACAACCTTTTTTCCGCATCTTGCCAACTTGGCGCGCTTGATGGCTTGCCTTTCTGAAGGCGAGTGCTGTTCCGTCGTCGCACTTAGCAACATGGGCAAGTCCGTCTTGTTGCGCCAGGCTGGCAGCCCAGCTGCGCAACAACGCTTTTTGGGCAAACGCGCCGGGAGCCTGGCGTTCTTTTACGTGGACTGCAATTTGATGCTGACGCTTTCCGAGCAGGGCTTTTACGAAGCGGCGCTCCGCAGCGCGCTGGCCGAAATCAAGCGGCTCGGCGTGGCCCAGGCCCTGGTCGAGCGGCTGCAGGACCTGTACCACAAAGTCGTCGAGCCGTCGTCTCCGTTCCTCGTGCCATTGAGCTTTAACGAAGCCATCGTCACGTTGAGCGAAGAGTTGGGTCGGCGTGTGGTGTTCCTGTTCGACGAGTTTGACGATCCATTCGCCCGGCTGGATGGCCGGGTGTTCCTGAATCTGCGCGCGCTGCGCGACAAGTATGGCGATAGTCTGTGCTTTGTGACGGCGACCGGCGCCGATCTGAATGATGGATGTCAAGGGCCGGAGGCCGCCGAATTTTGCGAGTTGTTTGCCGAGCACGTGATATACCTGGGCGGGCTGAACCTGGACGAAGCTCGCCAGGTGGTCAAGGGCATCGCACGCGAGGAAGGCTTGGAGCTTGACCGCGACGAGATCGAGTTTGTTCTGAAACAAACCGGGGGACATTTGGGCCTCTTGCAAGCCGTGACCGCCGTGCTGATCCGCGTGGCGGCTGGCGCGCCGGCCAACTTGCGCGAGCACAGTCTCGCGATGGCTCGCCAACAACTCGATAGCGATGGGCACGTGCGCACCGAGTGCAGTAAGTTGTGGGAGCAATTGACGCCCGAAGACCAGGAGGCTCTGCTGCGATTCCTGGCTGGCGGTGAACATCTGCCGCTCGACCCGGCGATGTCCGTTCTGGTTCGGAAGGGCATTCTCGTCGGCAACGAATCGCCGGTGGTGTTCGGAGAATTGTTCGCCGGGTACGCACGCCGTCAGCATCGCGCCAAGCAGCCCGCGCGGCCCGGCGTTTACGTGGATGTGGAAAGCGGCGACGTGTGGGTGGATGGCAAGCCTGCCCCAACGCTGACCGACCACGAGTATCGCCTGTTGTTGCTGCTGTATGGCCGGATGAACAAGATCGTCACGCGCGACGATGTGGCCGAGGCGGTTTGGGGCGCGGATTACATGGACGAGATTGACGACGCGCGCTGCGACAAGCTGCTTAGCCGGCTGCGCGGCAAAATCGAGCCGGACCCGGCCAATCCCAAGTATTTGCAGACCGTGCGCGGGCGCGGCTATCGGCTGGCGAGTGGATAAGATGCGTCGAGTGTTTGCAAGCCTAACTCGCAAACAAATCATCACGCTCGCGGCGCTGTTCGCCGCCGACGTGGCTGTGCTGCTGGCGGGGTTCATGATCGTGCGCGAAACCGCACCCGTCGGCGCGGCCACGTCTACGCCGCCAGCCAATTGTCAGTCCATCGGCGCGGAGCTTCTCGCAGAACACAACCTGGCCGGCGCCGCTCGACTGGACGCCGATGGCGGCTTGCGCTTTGAGTTGAGCGGACGAGACGCCTCCGGGCGTCTCTGGCCGCACGCCAGCGAAGTCGCGTGGGACGCGCTTCCCCTGGCGCTGGCTCTACCCGACGCAGGCTGCGGCCCTTATCCGGTGGCGCGTGTGGATGTGCCTGATCCCAGTGGACAGCCGGGTAGTCGCTTGCTCGTCGAAGTAAATTGGATTGATTTGCGCGCCTGGGGCAAAGGCGAGCTGGACGACGGCGAACTCGCCGCGCGAGTCAAGGCTGCCTCCTACGTTCACCCCGAACCCATCCGACCATGATTTGATTTCGGATTTGCGATTTTGGATTGCGGATTTATCGAAAACTGAAATGGGAGATTGTTTATGATGACACGACGAGAGTTTATCAATCGAATGTTGGCATTGGGATTGACCAGCACGAGCATCGCGGCTCTCTTGGAAGCCGCCGCATGTACACCGCAACCGGCCGCGCCCACGCAAGCGCCGCCTCCCACCGGGGGAGGCAAGACAGCGCAGCCGACGCCGACCAGTGGCGCGAAGGCGGTTGCGACCTCGGTTCCTGCTCCGACCATTGGCGCACCGCCGCTGACTGTGGCGCCCGGCTCGACGTACCTGGCCGCTGCGCACGGAGACGATCCCGCCGAGATCACTCGCCGCGCGGTCAAAGCGATCGGCGGAATGGAACGATTCGTCCAGAAGGGGCAAAGCGTCATCATCAAGCCCAACATTTGCGTGGCTTATCACGGCCCCGAGTACGCCGCCACGACGAACCCGCAGGTTGTAGCCGCGCTGGTGACGATGTGCCGCGAGGCGGGCGCATCGTCCGTGACGGTGATGGATCATCCCTTTGGCGGCACCGCCGAGCAAGCCTACAAGATCAGCCAGATCGGCGACGCCGTGAAAGCGGCGGGCGGACAGATGGTGGTGATGAGCTCGATCAAGTTCAAAGAGAACGACATTCCGCAGGGCAAAGACATTAAAAAGTGGCCGGTCTTTCAGGACGCGCTCAAGGCCGACGTGATCATTGACGTACCGATTGCCAAGCATCACAGCCTGGCGCGGTTGACGCTGGCGGGCAAGAATCTGATGGGGCTGACGGAAAATCGCGGCAGCTTGCATTCCAATTTGGGCGAGCGCATGATGGACCTCTACACGCTCTTCAGGCCCAAGCTGATCGTGGTGGACGCTTATCGGATGCTGATGAGCAACGGCCCGACGGGCGGCAACCTGAACGACGTCAAGCTGAGCAAGACCGTCATCGCCAGCCACGACATCATCGCCGCCGACGCTTACGCCACGACGTTGTTCGGGTTCCCCGCCGATGCGATCTCGTATGTCAAAGCGGGCGCGGCGCGGGGCATCGGAACGGCGGACCTCAAGAGCATCAAGATCGAAGAGATTACGGCGTAGGTAGGCCGCCGACCGCTGACGGCGAATAGGTTGCCTCTGGATACTCCCTGGGACATTTCCCTCACCGAGCTGAATAGCTATCTGCGCGCGGCGAACATGGCAACGCTGAATCAGGACGACGCTTTATCGGCGTGCGAGCTAGACGCGCCGACGCGCAGCGCGCTCGTGATGGCGTTGCGGGAAGCTGTGCGCCGGGCGCGTGACGATGCGCCGCCTGTGGCGCAATGGCTGGCCGCGTCCGAGTCGCTGGTGATGAGTGACGCTGGCAGCGAGGCTGCGCGCGAGAAAGCAGACACCTTCTGGTCGCGCCTCACGCAGATTGTCTACGGCTGCTTTGCGCTTGCAATGCTGGGCGATCCATCCGAGTTTTCGTTCTTTATCGAGCTGCTGCGCCACCAGCCCGCCGGTCATCTGGCTGAAATGGCGGCGGACGTGTTGCGCTACTATGTTGATCCATCCCATGAACTGGACACCCTGCGCCTACTTGAAAGGGCTGAGGAATGGTGGCGTATTAATCCGGCCTGTCAGGTTTCCAGAACCTGACAGGTCTCGTCTGCGAGTTGTGAATGACCAGTAAGCCACGAACTGTAAATTCTCCCACTCTCTTGCGTCGTGCGCGCCAAGTCACGCAAATCATCGCACTTTTACTTTTCCTCGTGTTGCTTTTTGCCACGCGCGGCGGGCAATTCCCGTCGGTGCCACCCAGTCTGTTCTTTCGACTTGACCCGCTGGCGATGCTGGCTTTAGTCATCGCCGGGCGACAATGGGTGAGTGGCTTGGCATTGGCGCTGGTCTCGCTCGGGGTGACGATCATTGTGGGCCGCGTGTGGTGCGGATGGATTTGCCCACTCGGTACGGTACTGGACTTGATTCATCCGCGCAAGCTTCCGCGCCCGCAGACCGATCCGCTCGACCGCTGGCGCGCGGTCAAGTACGTCGTTCTGATTGGCCTTCTAGGCGCGACGTTGCCGGGCAACCTCACGCTGCTGGCGTTCGACCCGATCAGCATTCTGACGCGCGGGCTGGCTTCGTTCTTCTTGCCAGGGCTGAATCAATCGCTCGTCGGCCTGGAGCGAATACTGTACAACGTCGCGCCGTTGCAAGGCGCGCTCGACTGGCTCGAATTGTCTGTGCGCGTCTCGCTCTTTCCTGCCGATGTGTGGCGAGGGTGGAACGTTCTGCCTGGACTGCTGCTCGTCGGCGTCGTTGCGCTGAATTGGGTCGCGGAAAGACGCAGAGCGTGGTGTCGCTACCTGTGTCCGCTGGGCGGATTGCTGGGGCTGGTGAGCCGCGTGGCGATTGTTCGGCGCATCGTCGGCGAACAAGCCTGCCGCAAGTGTCAACGTTGCGCGCGCGCCTGCCCGACGGGGACGATTGACCCGCAAAAAAACTATGCCAGCGACCCGGCTGAATGTACCGTCTGCCTGGACTGCCTGCCGGAATGTTCCACGCCTGGAGGGCAGACGTTCGCGCCAGTGTGGAAAATCGCGCCCGCGCAAGAATACGATCCGGGTCGCCGCCAGACCATCGTCGCGCTGGGCGCGGGATTGATCGCCGCTGCCGCGTATCCGCTTGTGCCGGCTCCGCTGCGCCGTGATTTGCGTCTTGTCCGTCCGCCGGGTGTCCAGGGGACACAAAGCGAAGCGTTTCTTTCGGCGTGCATCCGCTGCGGCGAATGCCTCAAGGTCTGTCCAACCTCGGGCTTGCAACCGGCGCTGTGGGAATCCGGGCTGGATGGACTGTGGACGCCGACGCTCGTCCCGCGCCTGGGATACTGTGACTACTCGTGCCATGCCTGCGGCCAGGTCTGCCCGAGTGGCGCGATCCCGAACCTCTCGCTCGAAGAAAAGCGCAAACAAGTTCTGGGCAAAGCCGTCATCAACCGCGATCACTGTTTGCCCTGGCACGACAACACACCGTGCATCGTCTGCGAGGAAATGTGCCCGCTCGCGCCCAAGGCCGTCGAGCTGGAAACCGTTGAGGTCACCGACAGCGCAGGCCAACCATTGACCCTCCAACGTCCGCACGTCATCGAGGAACGCTGCATCGGTTGCGGCATTTGTGAGTTCAAATGTCCCGCGCAAGGTGAAGCGGCCATTCGCGTGCAACGAATGAACAGCGGATAAGCGGATGCAGAGTGGCAACGCCAACAAAATCGTTCGATATGCAAGAGCACACACGATTGGAGTTGACAATGCACGAAGTCGAGCAGCTTTTTGCTAGGATGGTAATGGTCGAGCCTTATCCTAAAGGCATGATCAAGCCAAAGCCACGAATCCAGGGACGCGCCTTTTTTCCAGGCGGAGCAGGACTATGGATTACAGACAAAAGCAAACCTTGGCCGCCGATGCCTGTCAACAAAATCATGATCTTAGGACAAGACTTGACTGTGAAAGAGGGTTTGACACATCATTGAAGCGAGGTGAGGAAAGGAACTCGACCTGGAGAAACCTCATCGCGCTTCTCGAGAGCGTAAATATCAGACTTGAGGACTGCTTCTTTACCAATGCCTTCATGGGAATTCGAGAAGGCACAAAAGCCAAAGGGCCTTCCCCAGCAATAAAAGACCAAGCATTCGTTGGGCATTGCAGACAATTTTTTCTGGAACAGGTAAAGATGCAAAAACCTCGTGTGATCTTTGCTCTTGGTTTATATGTTCCTCCGTTTCTATCGCCTTTGGCACAAGAGCTGGGAGTCTGGGAAGGAGTGGAAAACTTCAAGGACATTGACGGACCAGGCTCTCAGATAATCAAAGGTGTTCGTTTTCCAGGTCAGCATGACTTGAGCATCAACGTGATTGCATTGACGCATCCTAGTTACAGGATGTTGGGCAACGTTGTAGGGAATGTGAAACATCGACGGTACAAGACCCTTATGGGCAATGACGCTGAAATTGAACTGATAAAGGATGCAGTTGCCGGCTTGCAGTTCTAATCTCCCTGCTTTGAAAAGCGATCTGTATCGCAATTTCAGTACTCATCCGCTTATCTGTTGTTCATCCGTTGCGCTTGACCTTCTCCCCAGCGTAGGCTACAATTCCCCCCATGAAACTGGTTATCGCGGTGGTTCAAGACGAAGATTCGGAAGCGACCGTTCAGGCGTTGACCGAGCACGAGTATCGCGTCACGCGGCTGGCGACGACCGGGGGCTTTTTGCGGCGTGGAAACACGACGCTAATGATCGGCGTGGATGGCGCGCAGGTGGACGACGTGGTGGCCGTGCTGCGGCAAAAATGCCGCCGCCGCACCGTGTTCACGCCGCTCGTCAGCGAAACGCCGATGATGCTCCCCTCGTCCGTCGTCGAAGTCGAAGTCGGCGGCGCGACGGTATTCGTACTCGACATGGAGCGCTTCGAGCAGGTATGAAGGCGCTCGGCGGCCAGGCCCGATTGCAGCGCAAGAGTTCTTGCGACTGTCGTTTGTTGTTGCCCCGTCTGCGACAAATGGCAATGATTTGAGTGGCAATCGTCACTACTCAACCGACCTCTCTTTTGGTTATACTGTCTACAGTCCTCAATCTTTCAGCTTGACCCAATGTTTCACCTTGACCGCGGTCAACCCAGGAGCGAGACATGAAGCGATTACTTTCCGGCAATGAAGCCTTCGCCCTCGGCGCATTCGAGGGTGGAGTGCGTTACGCGGCGGCCTATCCCGGCACGCCCTCCACCGAAGTCTTGGAAAACCTCGCCACGTACCAAGGCGTCGTGGCCGAGTGGGCCGCCAACGAAAAAATCGCGCTCGATAGCGCGATAGGCGCAGCGCTGGCGGGCGCGCGGGCGCTAGCGGCGATGAAGCACGTTGGCGTGAACGTGGCCGCCGACTCGCTGATGAGCGTATCGTATACCGGCGTGCGCGCCGGCCTGGTGCTCGTCAGCGCGGATGACCCCGGCACGTTTTCCTCGCAGAACGAGCAAGACAATCGGCACTATGCGCGGTTCGGCAAGATGCCGTGCCTGGAGCCTTCTGATAGCCAAGAAGCCAAAGACTGGACGGCGTTGGGCTTTGAGCTTTCGGAGCAATTCGACACCGTCGTGATTCTGCGCTCGACGACGCGGCTGAGCCACAGCAAGTCCGCCGTCGAGGTGGATGTGCCAAAGGAGCGCGGCGAGCTGCCCCCCTTGCCCAAATTCGAGCGCAAGCCGATGAAATACGTCATCATCCCGGCGCACGCCAAGCTGCTCCATCCCGTCGTCGAAGAGCGCATGCTCAAGCTCAAAGCCTACGCCGAAACGACGCCGCTCAATCGCATCGAGTGGGCCGACAGAAAAATCGGCGTCATCACGGGCGGCGTGGCGTATCAATACGCGCGCGAAGTCTTTGCAGGCTACAGCATCTTGAAGCTTGGCTTGAGCTATCCGATCCCCGAAAAGATGATTCGCGATTTTGCCGCGCAGGTCGAGACGCTCGTCATCGTCGAGGAACTCGACCCGTTCTGGGAAGACCAGATTCGCGCGATGGGCCTGCGCTGCTACGGCAAAGACATTTTCCCGATGACGGGCGAATACACCTTGCAGGTCGTGCGCGACTCGGCGCTCAAAGCGGGGCTGCCGGTGAAGCAAGTGGAAAAGCTTGAACCCGTTTCGCTGGCGTTCAAGGTTCCGCCGCGCCCGCCTGCGCTGTGCCCCGGCTGCCCGCATCGCAGCGTGTTCTATTCGCTCTCCAAGCACAAGGTGCTGGTCTCGGGCGATATTGGCTGCTATACCATCGGCGTGCTGCCTCCGTTCAATGCGATTGATACGTGCGTTGCGATGGGAGTCTCTATCGGGTTGGCGCATGGCGCGATACAAGCGGGCTTGCAAGAAAGGATGGTCGCCGTCATCGGCGATAGCACCTTCTTCCACTCGGGACTCTCGGCGCTCGCCAGCGCGGTCTATAACAACAGCCCCACCATGACGCTCATCCTGGATAACAGCACGACCGGCATGACCGGGCAACAGGGCAATCCTGGCTCGGGTCAAACGTTGCAAGGCACGCCGGGCAAGCGCGTGCCAATAGAGCCGGTCGTCCGCGCGATGGGCATCGAAGCGGTGTGGCGCGTCCCCGCGCTCGACGAAGCCGCAGTGGACAAAGCCATCAAAGAATCGCTCGCCATCAAGGACAAGCCGTCCGTCGTCATCGTCGAAGGCGAGTGCGTGTTCTCGGACGAATTCCAAAAGCGCCAGGTCGTCTCGGTGGATTTGGAAACGTGCAACGGCTGCGGGCTGTGTTTCCGCGTCGGCTGCCCGGCGATTTTGAAATCCGCCGAGATGGACGCCAAGACCAAGCGTCCCAAAGCGGCGATTGACCCGCTGCTGTGCGTGGGCTGCGACGTGTGCTTGCAAGTCTGCCCGCGCGATGCGATCCTTCGCCCGGAACCTGCGGTGGCCAATTGAACCGCAAAGACGCCAGGCTTGATAAAAACCTTTGCGCTCTTGGCGTCTTGGCGGTTAGATGAGGTGATTCAATGATTGAGAAACTGGACATACTTTTCGTCGGCGTCGGCGGACAAGGGATTTTGACCGCCAGTGATATTGTGGCCGAAGTCGGATTGGCCGTCGGCTATGACGCTAAAAAATCCGAAGTGCACGGCTTTTCACAGCGCGGCGGCGTGGTGGATAGCCACGTCCGCTGGGCCAAACGAGTCGGCGCTTCGATTGCCGAAATCGGACAGGTGGATGTGCTGCTGGCGTTCGAGATGCTCGAAGCTGCGCGCTGGATTGACTGGCTGCGCCCCGGCGGCACCGTCATCGTCAACCGCCAACAAATCGTCCCGATGTCGGTGAGCGTGGGCGATTGGAAATATCCATCCGAAGAAGAAATCCTCGCCGCCGTGCAAGCCCGCACCGACAAGCTCATCGTGGTAGATGGCCTGGCGATTGGCGAGCGATTGGGCAAGGCGCAACTGGCGAACTCGGTTTTGCTCGGCGCGCTCAGCAAGCAGATCGAGGGCATTGACCCGGACGTGTGGACAACGGTCATTCAGCGGCGCGTGCCGAAAAAGTATGCCGAGCTGAATCGAGCCGCCTTTTCGGAAGGGCGGATGTGATTTCAGATCTTGGATTGTGGATTTCGGTGCACATCGCAGACGGACGACCAAGGACGGATGACGAAGGCAAAGCTTCGTCTTTGGTCGTTCGTCCTTCGTCCTTCGTCTGTTTGTGAGGACGCGATGAAATTTCCATTCTTCAAGCGCGAGCCGACCACGTTGCGGGAGCGATTGTTGGCTGCATTGGAGCAAGCCGAGAAGGCCGAAAAGGTTTTCTTTATCCCGCTGGGCGAAGGCTTTTACGTGTACGTGATGCCGCCCGTCTATGCTTTCGCAGAGGAGCGCGACCGCTTTAATCAGGAAGCAGAAGAAGCGCGCCAGTCCGTGATGGGCGATGCGCCGCTGGGTCGCTACACACTCGTCAACTTTCGCGACGTGCGCCAGGGACGCTTGCCGTTTTCGGACGATTATCAGCAATGGGCCGGCAAGCGCGCGATCAAACTCACGGGCGAGGTCGGGCTGATCTTTATGGCACGAGCCGACGAGGTGCGCCAGGTCATCACGCAAGAATGCGAGCGCGTCGGGCTGACGTGCGAGCCGCACGACAAGTGGGATATGCGTGTTACGAGTGGAGCGATGACTCACACCCTCTACGTCGGCGACTTGGTGTACGAGGTCATCGGGCGGGCGACGGAATTGAGTGAGTTGGTGCGTGAACGTCTGGCGAATCTATGACCCCCACTCCAACCCTCCCCCGCTTTACGAGGGAGAAAGTTAAAAGTGTGATAGAATCAAGTTCTCAGACAAACTGACAAGGAGCCACCATGAATTCCCAACAACTGCTTTACCTTTCGCGTGCCGATGTGGAAAGTGTGGGGCTGGGCATGCCCACGATCATGGGCCAGCTCGAAGCGGCGTTCAAGGAAAAGGGCCAGGGCCGCGTCGAGATGCCGCCCAAGCCCGGCATTCACACGCAGCCGGATGCGTTCATCCACGCCATGCCGGCCTACATCCCGTCACTCAAGTCCGCCGGCATCAAGTGGGTGAGTGGCTATCCTGAAAATTTCAAGCGTAGCCTGCCCTACATCACCGGCTTGCTCATTTTGAACGACGACGAGACCGGCATCCCTTATGCGGTGATGGACTGCACGTGGATCACGGCGTATCGCACGGGCGCGGCCTCGGCGCTTTCGGCCAAGTACCTGGCGCGCAAGAATAGCGAGGTCGTCGGCATCCTGGCCTGCGGCGTGCAGGGGCGCACGAACCTGCTGGCGATGGCGGCGCTGTTCCCCGTCAAGCGCGTGTACGCCTACGACGTCCTGCCCGACGCGCAGCGCAAATACGTGGAAGAAATGTCGGCCAAGACGGGGTTGGAAATCATTGGCGTAGACAACCCCAAGAAAGCTGTGGTGGACAGCGACCTGGTCGTCACATCCGGGCCGATCCTCAAGCACCCCACGCCGACCATCGAAAAAGATTGGTTGAGGCCGGGCGCGTTTGCCAGCGCGGTGGACTTTGATAGCTACTGGAAGCCTGAAGCGTTGGCGCAATTTGAAAAGATCAGCACCGACGACCACGCCCAGTTCCAGTATTACAAGAGCATCGGCTACTTTCAAACCACGCCCGATCCTTACGCCGACTTGGGCGAGATTGCGGCTGGACTCAAACCCGGGCGCGGAAATGATAAAGAGCGGACAATGGGCATGAACCTGGGGCTGGCGATGGACGACATGGCCGTTGCGCCGGAAATCTATCGCCGCGCCAAGGAACGCGGCATCGGAACTTTTTTGACGCTATAAGACGAATGACGAACGACGAATGACCAATTTCGTCTTTCGTCGTTGGTCGTTCGCCGCAAGGACAAAAGATATGACACTCCCCAAAACAGCCAACGTCGTCGTCATCGGCGGCGGAGTGATGGGCGCCAGCACGGCCTATCATCTGGCGCTCAAAGGCTGCAAGAACGTCGCGCTGCTGGAGCGCAACAGTTTTTTCGGCATCGAAGCCACCGGCAAATGCGCGGGTGGCATCCGCTACCAGTTCGACACCGAGATCAACGTCAAGCTCTCGCGCATCAGCCTGCCCATGCTCGACCACTTTGAAGAAGAATTGGGGCAGGCGATTGACATTCGCAAGTGCGGCTACCTGTTCGTGCTCACGCGCGAGCAGGACGTGGCCGAGTTCAAGCGGCAAGTGAAACTTCAAAACGACTTGGGCGCGCGCACACAATGGCTCGACGGCGACGAGATTCGCCGCCGCCTGCCGCTGATGCGTTATCCCGACGCCATCGGCGGCACGTGGGGGCCGGACGACGGCCTGGCCGATCCGAACGGCGTGGTGCAAGGCTACATCTCCGGCGCGCGGCGGCAGGGTGCGCAATGCCACAGCGATGTCGAGGTCACCGGCATTCGCACTGAGGGCGGCCGCGTGCGCGCCGTCGAAACGAAACAAGGTGACATCGAAACGCCTGTCGTGGTGAACGCCGCCGGGCCGTGGGCCGGCTTGATCGGCAAAATGGCCGGCGTGGACGTGCCCGTCGTGCCGACGCGCCGACAGATCGCCGTGACCACACCACTGCCAGAAGTGCCACCCGATTTTCCGTTCGTCATCGAGTTTGCGCGCAGCCTGTACTTTCACCGCGAAGGGCCGGGCATCCTCACCGGCATGTCGAACAACGATGAGCCGATCAGCTTTAACCAGAGCGTAGATATGGAATGGGAAATGACGCACCTGGAGGCGGCCTGCCAGCGGATGCCGCTGTTGGAGAGCGCTGGCATTTCCAGCCGCTGGGCCGGGCTGTACGAAAACTCGCCCGACGCGCATCCCATTCTGGGCGCAGTGGACGAGTTAGAGGGCTTTTACTGCATCACCGGCTTTTCGGGGCATGGATTCATGCACGGCCCGGTGTGCGGGTCGTTGCTGGCCGAAGAAATTTTGGATGGCAAGACCAACTCACTGGACATCTCGAGCCTGCGCCTGAGCCGCTTCTGGCAAGGCAAGACCACGCGCGAATACAACGTTGTGTAAGAACCTTATCCACAAAGGACACGAAGGGCACGAAAAAAGCTTTCGTGTCCTTTGTGTTTTTGGGGAGAGAGCATGAAACCTATCAGTATTTTCAACGACGTCCTCGGCCCGGTGATGCGCGGGCCATCCAGCTCGCACACGGCCGGGTCGTTCCACATCGGGGCGCTGGCCCGATCGCTGCTGGGTGATGAACCCACGTCGGCGACCTTCGCCTTTGATCCGGGTGGCTCGTATGCCGAGGTCTACCGCCAGCAGGGCAGCGACCTCGCCTTTGCCGCCGGGCTGATGGGTTGGACGATCACCGACGAGCGATTCCCCCAGGCGCTTGACCTGGCTGCTGCGCATGGACTCGATTTAAAGTTCGCCGTCGAGCGATTGCCCTATGCGGATCATCCGAACATGGTCGAGATTCGCCTGGTCTTGCAAAGCGGGCGACATCTGCGCGCAGCGGCGCAGTCCATCGGCGGCGGGGCGATTGTGTTCACGCGCATCGAGGATTGGCCGGTGCGCCTGACCGGCGACACGCACGAGGTATTGGTGGCGTTGGACGCAAAGGTTGAGCCAACCGCGCGCGAGCTTGTCACGCGAGACGGACAAGCGATTGGACAGCCAGAGCGCCAAGCGCGCGGCAATCAAGTGCTGCTGCGCGCGCAGCG
>Ga0315288_10005903_pt1 | contig 15520 bp, 8 predicted proteins | sample YL17G11_20_MG_FD_203454 | JGI IMG/M metagenome (GOLD analysis project Ga0315288, IMG submission 203454) | Sediment microbial communities from Yellowstone Lake, YNP, Wyoming, USA - YL17G11_20 | ecosystem: Environmental > Aquatic > Freshwater > Lake > Sediment | place: USA: Wyoming | collected...
TAGTTGATCCTGGAGCCGTCCCTGGCGATGTAACTGTACACGGGGTCGCAGGGGATGAGGTCGACCTCTTTCTGGAGGGTGGTCCCCAGTAGTTCGAAGACCTGTTCGATGCTGTGTATGACCTCTACGACCGATGCCCCCGAGTCGAATGTGTACCCGTCACGCTCGAAGCTCGAGCAGCATCCGCCGAGCATGTCACCCTGGTCCAGCACCAGCACCTTTCTACCCTGTTTGGCGAGGAGCGAGCCGGCCGATAGCCCTCCGCAGCCTGCCCCTATCACGATCACGTCGTAATCAGCCATCCCCAACCTCCTTTTCGTTAAGGATTTCCAGCATCTTACCCGGATGTTAACCTGTTCTGCCATTTCGAACTTGATATTTACTTATCGTTAAGTAGAATTATAATCTGGTGAAGCCAGCAGTCAACAGGAAGAAACGCCCGAGAAGCTGGGTTTTCTAGATTAGAAGAAATCGAGGAGTTGAGATGAACAAGTCGCGATGGGGCGAGATAATCTCGGTGTCCGCCAGGCTTTTCCGCGAGAAGGGATATCGCTCGACGACCATGGAAGATATCGCGGCAGAACTCCACGTGACAAAGCCCGCGCTCTACTACTACATCCAGACGAAGCACGACCTCCTGTACGCCATCTGCGAATCTGCCATAAACCATTTGATAGAAGGCGTCCGGGCGATAAGCGAAGGCCCCGGGGGCGCGGAAGAAAAGCTCTCCAGGCTGATCAGCTGGCATGTGAACATGTTCTCCAGGCAGGGAGATGTGATCAACGTATACCTTGCCGACGAGGGCGAGCTGCCACCGGATAAGAGAGAGCACATCCGTTCGCTTTCCAGGGAGTACGAGTCGATCTACAGGAAGATGATCGAGCAGGCGGTGGCCGAGGGCAGGTTCCGGGAAGTGAACGTGCCGATGGTCGTTCGCGCGATCTCGGGGATGTGCAACTGGCTCTCGTCATGGTACAGGCCCGACGGCCAGCTCTCCGCCGACGAGATCGCCGGGATATTCATGGACCTGGTCCTTCAGGGTTGCAGGAAACAGCCCTGACAGTCGGATATTAATAAGCCGCGACAAACGGACGGGCAGCCTGCTCGACATAAAGCACTTCGAGATAAAGAATGGGGTGAGGTCTTAAAAACGTTCGAGGTGGCTGTCACCTTGAAGTCACCTTGGATTGCGGAGGCGCATGGTTTTCGCGAGTGAGGAGAGAAGGACATGAGTGATTATGACGTAGTGGTGATTGGCGCCGGGCTTGGCGGGCTTTCTGCAGCCGCTTTCATGACGAAGGCCGGCAAGAGCGTGCTGCTCCTGGAACGCCAGAACGTCCCGGGCGGATACGCGTCTTCGTTCACCCGCGGCAGGTTCGAGTTCGAGATATCCCTGCACGAGCTTTCCGGGCTCGGGGATGAGAACAACAGGGGTCCTCTGCTGCGCATTCTCAAGGAATGCGGCGTGGCCGACAGGGTCGAGTTCCTTTACATCCCCGAGTTCTACAGGAGCGTGTATCCGGACGTGGACATCGTCGTTCCGATCGGAAGGCAGAACTTCGAGGAAGTCCTGTGCGGTGAATTCCCCGATGTCGCCGACGGGATAAAGGAGTTCACCAGGATCGTCCACGATTTCGCGGACGAGGCGCTCTCCGCGAACCGCGTCGGGATGAAGGCGGTCGCGCAGGAGCCGTCCCGGTTCCCCACGCTGACCGCGAACTTCGGGAAAACGCTGGCCGACGTGCTGAATCCCCTGGTGCCGGACGAGAAAGCACGCGCGGTGCTGGGACAGATCTGGGGCTATTACTGCCAGCCGCCGGCCAGGATGTCTTTCCTCATCTACGCGCTGGGGAACGCGAGCTACCTGAGGTTCGGCCCCGCGCACATAAAAGGGACGTCCCAGGCCCTGTCCCAGGCATTCGTGGACGTGATCGAGGAGCGGGGGGGAGAAGTCCGGCTCAACAACGGGGCGAAGCGCATCGTGACGTCAGGGGGCGCCGTAACCGGCGTGGTGGCCGACGACGGCACCGAGATCTCTTGCCGGTACGTGGTCAGTAACGCCAACCCGGTGACCGCCTGTCTCGACCTCATCGGGCCTGATAACGTACCCGCGTGGTACTTGAGGCGCCTGGGCGCCGGCACGGGCGGCGCGTCGACTTTCAACGTATACCTCGGGCTGGACCGTCCCATATCGGATTTCGGCCTAATGACGCACGAGACTTTCGTGAATACCGGGTACGACCTCGACAAGCACGCGGAGATGATGAGGGCCGGCCCCGAAGGCTCGTTCGATGAAGCCGCGGTCACCGCGTACAACCTCGCCGACCCGGATATCTCTCCGCCCGGCACGGCCGTGGTTGTCATCACCGCTATCGCGTATCCCGACGCGTGGCTCAAGATGCCTCCCGACAGGTACGTGGAGGCCAAGAACCGGCTGGCCGACAAGGCGCTTGACCTCGCCGAGAGGGTCGCCCCCGGTCTCCGTGACCACATCGAGGTCGTCGAGGTAGCCACGCCGCTCACAAACATGCGCTACACGGGGAACCTCGGTGGGAGCATCATAGGGTTCGACGAGACGTACCAGGGGACGGGGATGGCGCGCATGCCGAACCGCGGGCCGCTCGACGGCCTATACTTCGCCAATGCCTACACGTTCATAGGGGGCGGTTACGAGCCGTGTATCGCGTCCGGTTATAAGGCTTCGGCAGATGTACTGGACGACATGGAGCGCGGTGGACGGGAACCGAAGGTGATGGAAAGAATACAGCGCAAGCTCGAGGAGCAGGCGGGGGAAGCCGGGGAGCTGACCGACACCGCCGCCTCGCATGCCAAACAGGTAATGGCGCGCCTGCACCCGAACAGGGTCCCCCTTAAGGTCTCCGAGGTGATCGAAGAGACGAAGACCGCAAAGACCTTGAGGTTGTTGCCGGAGGATGGACAGCTCCCCTGTTTCAGGGCGGGGCAGTACGTGAACCTCTTCGTCGAGATCGACGGCGTGTTGACCTCGCGGCCGTACAGCATCGCCTCTGACCCGGGGAAACCCTACTACGATCTCACCGTGAGGCGCGTTGAAGGCGGATTTGTCTCGGCTTATCTGCTCGACCGTATAAAGCCCGGCGACATCCTGGAATCGACCGGGCCTGGCGGGAGCTTCTACTACGAGCCGGTGAGCGACACGCAGGACCTGGTCTTCCTGGCGGGCGGCAGCGGCATCACCCCGTTCATGTCAATCATCAGGGAGGCCGCGGAGAAGAAGCCGCCGTATAGAGTGCACCTCATCTACGGAAGCTGCGACCCATCCGACATCATCTATGAGAAGGAGCTGGGTGAACTGGCGTCAAAGCACCCGGGCTTGCGGGTCGACTTCGTGATCTCGGAACCTCCCGGGGGCTGGGCCGGGCTCTGCGGCATGCTCGACGCGGGCATGATCTCTTCGCTGGTGGATTCGGTAGAATCAAAGACCTTCTACATCTGCGGCCCCGCGGCAATGTACCCGTTATGCGAGGGCGCGCTCGAGGAACTCGGCGTTCTGGGAAGGAGAATAAAGAAAGAGGCGTATGGGTCACCCACCGACGTTACAGGCGAACCGGGATGGCCGGAAGGCCTTTCGCCTGACAGCGAATTCGAGGTGGTGGAGGAGCGCAGCGGCCGCAGCCTCAAGGCCAGGGCCGGCGAGCCCCTGATGAACTCGCTGGAGCGCGCCGGGATCGTTGTTGCTGCCGTCTGCCGCTCGGGGGAATGTACCGCTTGCCGCACCAGGCTCCTCGGGGGGAAGGTATTCGCGCCTGCGCGGGTGCACAGGCGATGGTCCGATGAACATTCGGGCTATATACATCCCTGCATGAGCTATCCGGTGGAGGGTCTGCGGATCCGCATTTGAAAGCGTGCTTCTGCCAGGGGTCCCGGGGCTCGCCGCGGGAGGCGCCATTTCATACGCGTGTCTTAAACCCGGCATCAACCATAAGTACTATTTTTCTTGTGTTTCAGGGGTATCTATACTGGCCGGGAAGCGTTATACAGGGCGAAGGGAAACAGGGCTGTACGTTTGAGGTCTCGCAGGAAAGCAGCCTGGTGGGTCTCACCACCGGGGGCTTGGAAGCGAGGCTTTATTTTATTAAAGCACAGGCCCTCATCGACAAGGTGAAACCGACCGGCTGCGAGGCCGGTTTTTTTCATTACGAGAATGACCGATAAGGTTCTCGGAAGCAAGGAGGAACGTGTGAAGACCGCTACAAAGGCAATAGCTCTGCTGGTGGTGTTCTTGATGGCACTTTCGGTATGCGTGGCGCTGACAGGGGCGCGCGCGTCGCAGGCCAGGGCGGCAGGTGTCAGCGCTCTCAAATATCACGTGGATTACGAGGACCCGACCCCGGAGAGAAGCAGGGACGGGCAAACAATTCCATTCCTGAAAGTCTCTGGAAACGTCGGTATATGCTCGCGCGGGGTCGGCCTGATCGGGAAGCCCAATGACCCGGAGCACCCTGAAAACCTGCCATCAATAAACATGACTGACCGCATTCCGAGGGGCGCGACTGTTAAGCGGGCCTTCCTCTACTGGGCGGGCGACTTTGGGACTTTCGCTACGGAGATCGGGGCGAGGGGCGATGCTCCGAAGGGTTCGGACGAGATGATACTGGACGGAGTAACGCTCTCTGGTGAAAGCGGCAGACACCCGGTCAAGTATCTCGGCTATAAGTTCATGGATGGAGTCAATCACCGTCGCGCATTTCGCGCGGAAGTAACCGACATCGTGAACGACGCGAAAAAGGGAGAACCAGGAAGAGAATATCAAGTTCGTCGAACGCAGGATGAATGGACTTTTCCAAACCCCATGCGCGTGTGGTGGGGGGCGAGCCTGGTCGTAGTTTACACCCACTCATCAATCACCAGCGCGAAGGTATCTATCGCGGACGGATGCAACATCATGGACGCTGCCGGTCAGACTGGTGCCAAGATTACGCACAAAGAGACCGGGCTCGGGGTGGACGGCGTCCTGCTCCCTTCCGTAGAGAAAGGGATCATCGTCTCGGACGGAGGGGCCGACGACGTTGTGAGCTGCAAGTTCACGGCGGACCCGGTGCCTCCGATAGGCAGTCGCGAATGGGCGGACGTCTGCACAGACAATGACAACCAAGACGAATCCTGGGACGACAAGCTCCTCGAGGTCGACAAATATGTTACGCGGACAACAAGCGGCTATACCGTCGAGCTGAATAACGTGGACCCCGAGGGCGCTTACGCCGACTTCTACGTGGATTGGTACTGGTTCGCCGCCCGGATCGATTTCGACATAACCAAGACCGCGAAGCTGGTGGTGGACGCGGACAAGAACGGTAAAGTCTCTCCTGGCGACACCCTCGAATACACCGTGAAGTACAGGAGCGCGGGTCAGACCGGGGCTAACGACGTGGATCTCATCGACAAGTTCGACAGGAGCATGGTCGCTTACGTCTCCGACATCTCGGGCGGGGGAATGCCGGACGACGGGACGATCGTGTGGAAACTGGGCAAGCTGCCCAGCGACTCGCCCGCTTACCAGCAGAGCTACCGTGTAACCCTGAAGGGCCCGAGCGAATTCCCATCCACCGGGGAGCTGAGCCTTTCTAACACCGCTACCCTTTTGGACAACCAGACCGGTTACCTGGAGTCCGACACGAACACCGTAAACGTATCCAACCCCGCCTCGGCGCTGACCCAGAAGCAGTGGGGATCGAAGGTCTGGTACCTCGCCGAGGGTTCGACCGGCAAAGACGCGAAAGGCAGCTTCGAGACCTGGGTGCTCCTGCAGAACCCCGGCAGCAAGCAGGCAAAAGCGGCGATAACCTACATGACCCCCGACGGAGAGAAGGAAGGCCCGAAACCAACGCTTCTTCCCGGCACCCGCCAGACGTTCAACGTGGGTGAGACCGTGCCAGACAACTGGAGCGTGTCGGCCAAGGTGACATCCGACGAACCGATCGTCGCGGAGAGGTCCATGTACTGGAACTCCGCGGGTGCGGGAGCGACCAACAGGCAGGCGGCCCACGGTTCCATCGGAGTGACCGGCGCGACCAACACCTGGTACCTGCCGGAGGGCTCGACCGGCAAGGACGCGAACGGCAACTTCGAGACCTGGGTGCTCCTTCAGAACCCGGGGACCAAGCCCGCGAAGGCGAAGATAACCTACATGACCCCCGACGGAGAGAAGGAAGGCCCCGAGCCGACGCTGGAGCCCGGTACCCGCCAGACGTTCAACGTCGCGGATGTCGTCGCTGATACCTGGAGCGTGTCGACCAAGGTCAACTCCAACGAGCCCGTCATCGCGGAAAGGGCGATGTACTGGCATTCCGCTTCAGGCGTCTACAGGCAGGCGGCGCACGACTCGATCGGCGTCACGCAGTCCGCCGTGACCTGGTACCTTGCGGAAGGCACGACCGGCTCAGACGCTAACGGCAATTTCGAGACCTGGGTGCTCCTGCAGAACCCGGGCACCGAGCCCGCAAAAGCGAAGATAACCTACATGACCCCCGATGGCGAAAAGGACGGCCCCGAGCCGACACTCCAGCCCGGCACACGCGAGACGTTCAGCGTGGGACAGACTGTTCCCGGCAACTGGAACGTCTCGACCAGGGTAACCTCCGATGAGCCGATCATCGCCGAGCGGGCGGTCTACTGGAATTCCGCCGCCGGTGTATACAGGCAGGCGGCGCATGACTCCATCGGGGTCTCCGCGGCGGGCAAGACCTGGTTCCTCGCCGAAGGCTCGACCGGCAAGGACTCGACTGGCAGCTTCGAGACCTGGGTGCTCTTACAGAATCCCGGGACGAAGGCGGTCAAGGCTCAGATTATGTACATGACGCCCACGGGGCTCAAGCTGGGGCCGAAAACAACACTGGAACCCGGTACGCGCCAGAGCTTCAACGTGGCAGAAAGCGTGCCCGACACCTGGGATGTTTCGATAATGGTGACTTCGGACCAGCCGGTCATCGTGGAGAGAGCGATGTACTGGAACACGCCCGACGTGCTGCGCCAGGCGGCAACGGACTCTATCGGCCTGGATCCCTGATCAGGCCTGGTCTTTAACGTGCAATTCGGGGGCGCCCGCTTAAAAGGCAGGCGCCCCTTTTGTATTCCCGGCCCCTCCGCCTACTGTTCGCCGTGTTCGCGCCCCGGCCCCGGCCGCTAAAGATTTCGACCCATTTGCCGAAGAAAACAATGAAGCATAAAAACGCGCAAGTTAGATAATTACGGCGTTCCGGGGTGTTTGAAGGGGTGGGCGGTCCTGGTCTTATACACCAACCCACCTGCTACGAAGCGGGCGTTCCACCGCATCGGACAACACTCGAGCCGACGCGCCCGGGGGGCGACGATGGATGTGTGTGAGAACGAGACCGAGCACATGAAGGAAAGCATCGAGCGGGTCAACAGGCTCTACTCGGTCCTGAGCAAGATCAACGAGGCGATCGTTCGCATCCGTGAGCCAAAGACGCTTTACGAAGAGGTTTGCCGCATTGCGGTTGATGACGGGCTGTTCAGGATGGCCTGGGTCGGCCTGGTCGATGCGGATGATCAGTCGGTGAGGCCGGCCGCGTGCTGGGGGCAGATCGACGGCTACCTCGAAGATGTCCGGTTCTCCGCACTCCAGATCCCTGAGGGGCTCTGCCCTACAGGGATGGCCGTCCGGGAAGGAAAGTACGAAGTCTGTGAAGATCTCGAGCGCGATCAGCGCCCGTTGCGGTGGCGGCTGGAAGCGATCAAGCGCGGCTATCTCTCGCACGCGGCGTTCCCACTGCGTGTCGGACCGGACGTGATAGGGGCGCTGAGCCTCTACGCGGGGGAGCCCGGGTTCTTCGATGCAGAGCAGATCCGGCTGCTGGAGGCGCTGGCAGATGACATCTCGTTTGCCATCGAGTCCCTGGAAAAGGAAGAGAAACGCAGGCATGCCGAGGAGGCGCTCCGTCTCTCAGAGAGGCATTTCCGCTCCATTATCGAGAACAACCTGGACATCATTATGATCATCGACACTGATGGTAACGTCCGCTACGTAAGCCCCTCGGTCAATCGGGTGCTGGGATATAAAAGGTCCGAGGTAAGAGGGAGGAACATCCGTGAACTCATCCATCCGGAGGATGTCGACAGGCTGATTGAAGCCAACGCGCGGGTGCTCCGGGATGTCGAGGTCACCGAGCACGCGGAGGTACGATTCAAGGACGGGAGTGGTTCCTGGCGCACCCTCGAGTTCGTCGGCAAGGGCCTGCTCGAGGATTCAAGTACAGTGGGTGTCGTTATCAACGCGCGGGATATTACCGAGCGAAAACTTGCGGAGGAGGCCCAGAAGAAGGACCGCGATTTCATCTCGGAGGTGCTGGATACGACCGAGGCGCTGGTCGTGGTGCTCGACGGGGAAGGCAGGATCATCCTCTTCAACAGGACCTGCGAGAAGACAACCGGTTGCTCGTTCGGCGCCGTGAGGGGCCGGCACTTCTGGGATGTGTTCTCCATGCCGGAGGAGACAGGCTCGGCCAGGGCTTTCTTCGAGGCCTCGGGAGAGGGAGGGGTGCGCGAGGAATACGAGAGCCACTGCCTGACCAGGGATGGAAAGCGCAGGCTGATAGCGTGGTCTAACTCGGTCATATTCGGCGGGGCAGGCTCGGTCGAGTACGTGATCGGCACCGGCATCGACATGACCGAAAGAAAGGAAGCCGAGGCCGCGCTGATAGAGTCCGAGGAGAGATACCGCAGCATCTTCGAATCGACAGGTACGGCCATGTGCCTGGTCGAGAGCGACACCATTATCTCTTTTGTCAACCACGAGTTCGAGAGGATGACCGGGTTTTCCGCCAGGCAGGTCGAGGGAAAGAAGAACTTCGTGGATTTTGTGCTCCCCGAGGATGCAGGCGATTTCCTCGACAGCCTCAGGGGCACCCTGATTATGCAGGGAGGCGCACCGGTCAACTTTGAGTGCAGGATGATTAACCGGGGTGGGGAGGTGCTCAACGTCCTGGCGAACATGGGGCCGCTGCAGGGGGTGGACAGGGTTGTGGTGTCCATGATCGATATAACCAGGGAGAAGCAGTTCGAGCGCGACCTTGCCGAAAAGGCCGAGCGCCTGCGTAACTTCCTTACCATAGCGTCCCACGAACTGCGCCATCCCATAACCATAGTCAAGGGGTACGCGAAGACGCTGGTGGAGTATGCGGGGAGGATGTCCGATGAATCCATACGGGGTATCCTCGTGGACCTGGACGCGGCTTCCGACCGCCTCACCCACTACGTCGATGAGCTCATGGACGTCTCCAGGGTCGAGGAGGGCAGGTTCCCGGTACAAAAGCGGGCCGAGGACCCCGAGATGTTACTACGCCTCGCGCTGGATGATGTCCGCGTAACGGGGTGCGAAAATGATTTCAGGGTTGTCGTCTCGAAAGGTGTGGGCACCATTGACGTTGACCACGAGAAGTTCACCCAGCTGCTGGTCATGCTGCTCGAGAACGCTGTCAAGTTCTCGCAAGACTGCACGGCAATAGAGATAGAGATCGAGAGGAGCGGTGGTGAGGCGCGGCTGGCGGTGCTCGACCGGGGAATCGGCGTCCCAGAAGAAGACCGGGAGAAGATATTCGACCGGTTCTACCAGGTCGAGGATGTCCTGCACCACTCAAAGCCAGGGATCGGGCTCGGGCTTTACATAGCCAGGGAGATAGTCTCCGCTCACGGGGGAAGGATCTGGTGCGAACCCCGCGCGGGCGGTGGCTCGGTTTTCCGCGTTAGCATCCCGTAAGCAGCAGGGTCTCGTTTTCCCGATTCAACCTTCCTGCAGTCCATTAGTACTCCGTCTGAGTAAATACGGTGTCGCACCGAGAGCGTCGGGGTGCCGGTCCTTAAAAGGCGCGCGACCGAGGCGTACTCGCTGAGTACTCCGAGAAAGCGGAACGCGGCAGGAGCGGATGCAGCGGTGATCGAATGCAAGCGTATTTATGGGACGGGGTACTTAGCGTGACCCGGGAAGAGCATTAGTCCGGTTGCGCCGCTACGTTCTATGGTTATGATTTACAGGGAATACACACAAGCGGAAAGGCGCCCGTAGATTGCCGCAAAGAGAATCCAGCAGGACCGGCCTCGCGATACTCGCGGTCACCGTGGGAATACTGGCGCTCTGCCTGGCACTTGCGTGTGGATGCGGCAAGACTTCGAGCAGGCCGAGCACATCGCGCGAGAATAAGCCCGCAAGCCCGCTCGCCCGGCTCAGGGCGGAGGTCGAGAAGCTGGTGAGTGTGGCTGCCGCCGGTGACGTCAATTTCGGCGACGGGGTAACCCCTTACTTGAGCTCCAACGGTGTCGATTACCCGTGGCCGGACGCCGGGGCGGTTTTTTCGATTGCCGATCTTTCCTTTGTGAACCTCGAATGCTGCATCTCATCGACCGGGGAGCCGGTCCCGGGGAAAGAGTATTGCTTCCGCGGGCCGGTGGATTCCGCGGGGGGAATAAAAAGGGCAGGGGTAGATGTTGTGTCGCTTGCCAACAACCACTCGAAGGATTACGGAACAAATGCGTTCGTCGAAACCCTGGGCCACCTGAAGGAGAGTGGCGTCGCCTGGTGCGGAGCGGGGATGAACGACGCCGAGGCTTATACCGCTACCGTGCTGGAGGCCCACGGCAGGAAGGTGGGGTTCGTCGCCTTCACATCGATCGTGCCGGACGGTTGGCCGGCGACGTCGAGGAGCCCGGGCTGCGCGACGACATGGGGCAAGAACACGGTAGCGGAAACCATAAAGAGGGCCAGGGAGAAGTGCGATTACGTGGTGGCCTCCTTCCACTGGGGGATCGAGCTTGCCACCTCCCCGTCGGGAGACCAGCGGGGGCTTGCGCGCCTGGCGGTGGACAGCGGGGCCGACCTGGTCCTCGGGCACCACCCGCACGTCGTCCAGGGGTTCGAGCTTTACAGGAACCGCCTGATCGCTTACAGCCTCGGTAACTTTATTTTCTCTCCGCCACGCGAGATCTCTTCCAAGACCCTTTCACTGGTTGCCCTGCTTGGTCCCCGGGGGCTCGTGCAGGCGAAAATCGTGCCGATGGTCATCAGCGGAAGTCGCCCGGTCATATTGAACGGCGGCGCGGCAGATTCATGGCTGGGTACCGTGGCCGGTTACTCCCGCGAGCTGGGGACCGGCGTGTCGATCAGGAACGGCAGGGGTTTCATCGACGGAAGCGCAGCACCTGAAGGAGGCACGAGCAATCCCGCCGATTGAAAAGCCTCTCCGCGACGCTTACCATGTTTTATGCGGGCGGTGACCTGCGTTATCTAAGGCGGGCGGGAGGGCCCGACAGATGGGAGAATCCACGCTCGAAAAAAAAGCATTGGAAACGATAGCGAGCCACGACATGTTATCCCGCGGGGACAAGGTGGTCGTCGGCGTGTCGGGAGGCCCCGACTCTGTGGCGCTGCTGATGTTCCTGAAGGGGATAGCCGACCGGTTCGAGCTTGATCTCAACGTGTTCCATCTGGACCATATGTTTCGGGGGAAGGAATCGGTGGAAGATGCGCGCTACGTTGAAGAACTGGCGCGCGATATCGGCCTTCCAGCGAGAGTGGAGTCGATCGACGTGCCTTCGCTGGTCGCAGAAGGGGGCCCGTCTCCCCAGGATGCCGCCAGACGGGTACGTCGCGAGCGGTTGATGTCGTACGCGGAAGAGATCGGCGCCCGGAGAATCGCCCTCGGCCACACCGCGGACGACCAGGTGGAGACTTTTTTGATGAGGGTCATACAGGGCGCGGGCCTGACCGGGCTCGGGGGCATCAGCGCCGTCTCGGGAAAGTTCATCAGGCCCCTGATCGGCGTATGGCGGGCAGAAGTTGAAGAGTACTGCGCTCTCATGAAAGTCACACCCCGTATTGACTCCAGCAACATCAAGGATATCTACATGCGAAACCGCGTGCGCAACCATCTGGTGCCGAATCTGACCCGGGAGTTCGGGGCGGGCGTGAAAGAGACGATACTCCGCGAGGTCGAATCGTTGAGCCATGATCGCGAGTTGATCGGTCTCCAGGTATCGGAGGCGATCGAGCGAGTCGCGATGGTGGGGGAAGACAACGTCAGGGTTGAGATAAGGCCGCTGTTGGACACGCCGCCTTCCATACAGCGCGGGATCGTACGCCAGGCGTGGACGTGGCTCAGGCCGGACGAGGCGAACCTGGGCTGGCGTCACGTCGCCGATATTTTTGAGAAAGTTGTTGGAGGCAGGACGGGTGCCCGGCTGGACCTGCCCCGCTCGGTAGTAGTCGAGCGAGAATACGACCACCTGGTCTTCAGGGAGCGCCGTGGCGAGGAACCTTTGGTCCGGCTCAGCCTCACCGTGCCGGGGAGGGTGAGCGTGCCCGCGAGCGACCTCATCCTGGAGGCCAGCGAGGTTACAGCGCTGGAGGTCGTCTTCAGCGACGATCCGCGAGTCGAATATGTCAGGCCGGACCTGGAACGGCCGTTTGAGGTCAGAAACCAACTGCCGGGCGACAGGTTCCAGCCGCTGGGGGGTCCAGGAACCAGAAAGCTCAAGGACTTCTTCATCGACATGAAGCTGCCCCGGCGCGAGAGGTCGCGCTGCCCGATCGTCCTGTCGGGAGGGCAGGTCGTCTGGGTGGCCGGCCATCGTCTGGACGAGCGCTTTAGACTCAGGGAGGGGGACCGGAGCGCCATCAGGTTGCGCATCTTCCCGGGTGGCGAATAGTATGGGTAGCCGATAGCCATAAGAGCGGGAGGTCGATTTGGGCAAGCAGGAAGTCGAGATCGGGGAGACGTTTTTCACCTCTGAGCAGATCGGGGACCGCGTTTCAGATATCGCCCGGAGGATATCCGAGGATTACCGGGGGAGGCCGCTGTTGCTCGTCGGCATACTCAAGGGCGCGTTCGTCTTTCTGGCGGACCTGGCCCGCCTCATCGACATCCCGCTGGAATTCGATTTCATGGCGCTGTCGTCGTACGGGTCAGCAACGAAGACATCCGGAGTCGTGCGCATCCTAAAGGACCTCGACACCGACATCAGCGGGCGTGACGTGTTGATTGTCGAAGACATCATCGACACCGGGCTGACGCTGAACTACCTGCTCAGATACCTGAAGGCACGCGGGTCGGCATCGCTGGACATATGCGTCTTGTTGAACAAACAGACTGCCAACCAGGTAGAGCTGCCGATAAAATACGAGGGCTTCTCTATCCCCGACGTTTTCGTGGTCGGGTACGGGCTGGACTGCAACGAGGCCTACCGGCACCTTCCCTATATCGCGACCATCAAGAAACCATGAAGTTAAACTTGCGGGGCCAGTCACTTGTCTGACCCCGCACTTCCTGTTCCCATAGTTGATTTCGCTCAATACAAGAATAAGGTGCAGGCCTTATCCTGTACCTGTTAGCAGGATAAGGTGCGAAAAGAAAGAAATAAAAGCATAGCCCCCGGTTTTAAAGTTATCGGCTTCCGGCACCGATTAACTCACAGGGGGTCGGACTGGGCCTTATGGTAAAATATTACGGGACAAGAGGCGAGCCGACCCGGCTGTCGGCTCCAGTTTTTATCTGGTCGGAACGGGAATGGGGCAGATGAAGAAATACGCGAAAACAGCCATATTCTGGCTGGTCATACTTTTCCTGGTGATACTGCTTGTGGTCAGTCCGCCGTGGCGTCAGCAGCCCAAGGAAGAGACCCTGACCGCTTTTCTCAAACAGGTCTCCGACAAGCAGATAGCGTCGGTCAAGATCTTCAACAAGGACCAGCGGATCGAGGGAGAGAGCGTTGACGGGAAGAAGTTCAAGGTCGCCTTCCCAACGGACTTTGACATCGTGGCGGAGCTCCGCAAGCAGAAGAACATAAAGATAGAGGTCGAGCCCCAGACGGGCATAAACATCCTGTCGGTGCTCCTCATCAACATCCTGCCTATACTCTTGATCGTCGGGCTGATCTTTTTCTTCATGAAGCAGATGCAGGGCGGCGGTAGCCAGGTCATGTCGTTCGGGAAGAGCAAGGCAAAACAGATAACCAAAGACATGCCCAAGGTCACCTTCGAGGATGTGGCGGGGGTCGATGAGGCCGTGGAGGAACTCATGGAGATCAAGGAGTTCCTCGAAAACCCGACCAAGTTCCAGGCGCTCGGTGCGAAGATACCTAAGGGCGTTCTTCTATACGGCCCTCCCGGCGCAGGCAAGACCCTCCTTGCCCGGGCGGTGGCCGGCGAGGCTGGCGTACCTTTCTTCAGTATCTCCGGGTCTGACTTTGTGGAGATGTTCGTGGGCGTCGGCGCCGCCCGTGTCCGCGACCTCTTCGAGCAAGCAAAGAACAACGCGCCCGCAATCATATTCATGGACGAGATCGACGCTGTCGGCCGCCAGCGCGGCGCGGGGCTCGGCGGCGGGCACGATGAAAGGGAGCAGACCCTCAACCAGCTCCTGGTGGAGATGGACGGCTTCGACATCAAGGCGGGGGTCATCCTGATCGCCGCGACCAACAGGCCGGACATACTCGATCCCGCCCTGCTTCGCCCCGGCCGGTTCGACAGGCAGATAGTGGTCGATCGCCCGGACCTCGAGGGCCGCAGGGCCATCCTGCGCGTGCACACGAAGGGCAAGCCCCTCGCGCCAGACATTGACATCGATGTGCTGGCCAGGCGCACGCCCGGGTTCACCGGGGCCGACCTGGCAAACATGGTCAACGAGGCCGCGCTCCTGTCGGCCCGCCACGACAAGAAGATAGTGGACATGGTCGAGATGGAGGAGGCCATCGACAGGGTGGTGGCCGGGCCCGAGAGGAAGACCCGCCTCATAAGCGACAGGGAGAAGCAGATCATCGCGTTCCACGAGACCGGCCACGCGATCGTCGCTCACACGCTGCCGAACGCCGACCCGGTCCACAAGATATCGATAATACCCCGTGGCCGCTCACTCGGTTACACCCTGACGCTTCCCACGGAGGACAAGTACCTCATCACCAGGTCCGAGCTCATCGACGAGCTGGCGATGCTGCTGGGCGGCCGGGTAGCGGAGGAGACGGTCTTCGGGGAGATCACCACCGGGGACCAGAACGACATAGAACGCGCCACCAAGATCGCCAGGCAGATGGTCATGGAGTTCGGCATGAGCGATAAGCTCGGACCGATAACACTGGGACACAAGCAGGAGCAGGTGTTCCTTGGCCGGGACTTTGCCGCTGAACCGAACTACAGTGACGAGGTGGCTTTCCAGATCGACCAGGAGGTCCGGCGCCTCGTCGAGGAGGCCCACGAGGAGGCAAAGCGCATAATCAGTGAGCAGCGCGAGAGGCTGGACGTCATCGCGAAGATACTGGTAGACCGCGAGACCATAGACAAGCAGGAGCTCCTGGAGCTCCTGGACGGCGACCCGCAGGAGTCATACAGGAAGTTCCAGGAGAAAAAGAAAGCCGTCGGGGAGGCCGTGGCCAAAGAGAAGGCCCCCTCGACAGACGGCCGTCGGACCAGGGTCAAGGGAACCCCGAAGCCGGTGCCTCCGAAGCCTGAAGTCCAGCCCGAGTAGCGGTAATAACCTTC
>Ga0315288_10005907_pt1 | contig 15512 bp, 17 predicted proteins | sample YL17G11_20_MG_FD_203454 | JGI IMG/M metagenome (GOLD analysis project Ga0315288, IMG submission 203454) | Sediment microbial communities from Yellowstone Lake, YNP, Wyoming, USA - YL17G11_20 | ecosystem: Environmental > Aquatic > Freshwater > Lake > Sediment | place: USA: Wyoming | collected...
GAAAGCAGAACCTTAAAATTTAAAGGAGAAAGGAAAAATGAAAGACAAAGCAAGACGGATGGAACTCAGAACTGCGGACGGAAAGGTTATCCTTGTTCTCTATCTCTACGAAGAGATACCCTTAGAGGATAATCCGAAGGCGAAAGAAAGTCCGAAGCCGGACGCTGGCAAAGCTAAGCCAGAGAACAGCGGCCAGTCAAAAGAGAATCCTCCGATGACTGACGCCCAGAAGCGGTATCTTTTCAGAATCATGGCCGAGAAAGGTATTGAGAACGACCAAGCCTATGCCAAGCTCAAGGAACTTTTTCAGGTCGATTCTCTGAAAGAGGTCACGAAGCTCGAAGCTTCGCGGATGATCGAACGGCTTCTCGACGAAGCCAAAGGCGAAAAGCATGACGCCGTACCTTTCTAGCTCTCAAATCAATCTTTATCTGCTTTGCGGTCTGAAGTACAAATTCCAGTACATTGACGAGATCCCGAAACGCTTCAAATCTTCAGGATTGGCTTTTGGCAGCGCCATTCATTCAACCCTGTCCTGGTATCACAAGCAGATGATGAATGGAAACGGAGTGACGATTGACCGGTTGCACAAGATTTTTGACGCTGACTGGTACAGCCTGAAAACGGAAAACGAGATTCGCTTCAAAGAAGGGGAAGAAGAGATGAAGCTGATCGTCCTGGGAAAGGAAATGCTGGCGCAGTATTTCGATCTGCCGAGAAAAAAAATCAAAGGCACGGAGATTCCGTTTTCTGTCCCGCTTATCAATCCTGAAAACGGCCAGAGCGCAGCCATCGAGCTTGAAGGAGTAATCGATTTGATCGAGGAGGACGACACCATCACGGAATTCAAGACCTCGGCTCAGACCATGGACTCTCGGGAGCTTGGAAACCACGTCCAGCTGACAATCTACAGCTACGCTTTCGAAAGGATCAGCCACAAGCCGCCCAAGACCCTAAAGATCATCAACTTCGTCAAATCCAAAAAGCCGAAGATGATTCCGATGGAGACGAAGCGCGATAAGGACGACTACCAGCGGCTCTACTTCCTGGCCGGACAGATCCTCAAAGGAATTCAGCAGCGCATCTTTTTCCCGAGAACCGGATTCTTGTGCAAGGACTGCGAGTACGCGGAGAACTGCAAGACGTGGAAGGGGAATTAGCTCTTTTTTCAAACAAAAAAGGAAGCAGAAACTCTGCTTCCTTTTCTTAAATCGAATAAATTATTGATTAACTTCCTTTAATAAAAATGCAGATTAATCCAAATACTAAATATATTGCTCCGAATACCCAAGGAATTATTAACTCTATATGGGAAAACGGAAAGTATTTCTTCTTATCCTTTCCTTTCCCGAGGATTTCCCATTCATAGTCGTATAGTGCAAGCGGTAGCTTCTGTTCAATTTGGTGAATCACTTTGAATTTTCCACTATTCATTTGTTTATAAGATCGTAACAGAAACCAGAATATTGTACAGATTGTTAGGCCTACAAATGCCAGTATTGGTCTAAACCATCTGAAGCTGTTTAAGAAATTTATTTGAAACGACAAGCCGAGTAACGTAATTAGGGCAGTATTAATTGTAATGAAATAATTGTTTGCATTCTGTCTTCTATCGCTTATTTTCTCGGCGCTTTCGCAATATATTTTATATTGTTCAAAAAGATGGTCTTTATACCTAGCACCATAACTTGCCTCATTATCTTTAAATAAACTTGTTTCCATATTATCTAGCGCCATTTATTAATCGCTTAAGGTTATCCCATGTCCAATCATAAATTTCATCGGATTCTTTTGCGGTTTTAGGCTTCCTACAAGTCTTCCCGTTTCGGCCCCATAATAGGAAATAAGGTATTTCTTCCTCCTGAGTTATTTTTACTTCGACATTGACACCGGAAGCGCTATCAGTATATTCGCCACAGATTACAATTACGACGCTAACTTTTCTTATCCGATCTCGCACTTTCTCTTTCCAATCGCCTGATAGCTCTTCTTTAACAGACCAATCAGCGATATTGAAAGGCGTATCTTCATTTCGTGCTTGGCCGACGAGAAGGTTCTTTAAATCGATATCATGATCATAGTCAAAACTAATAAATGCTCTTTTATTTGATTTTTGATTTGACGAATAGTCGAACATCTTAGTGGTCCTCCTTTGCTTAATTCTTATATTAATAATAGATCACAAATAAAACAGAGTCAACAATATGACCTTAAAACCCAAGGCAAATCTTTACGAAATAGTTTTTATCTGATACTCTTAAATAAGAAATTATCGAATTAAATATTCATCACGTTAATAATCCATGTTTATCTTTTATGAACTGTTTCCTTTATGCCCGTGTTCCCACGGACTAACAAGCACAAAAATACCTATGGATTCCAGCCCAAATCGAATACGAAAAAGAACACGCCAAAAGGAATAGATTAATCAGCTCTTTAAATTTGGGATCTTAGTCTCTCTATAGGCATCAAAAGAAGGTCTCACGTCCTCTTGGTATATAAAAAATTGCCGAAAAACGCAAAATTTCCCTATATGGCATGGAAGTATTGTATTTTTAGTAAATGATTAGCTTATCTGTAGGCAATAGAGATTTTTTGTTATACTATGCGATAATAATTGCTATCATGATAACGCCTTACAAACTATATGTCGAATAAAAATATATTAGAAGAGTTTTATGAAGTGCTCACAGAAGACGAGCGCTTGCTATTGGTGGATTATATCAGAAACCCGAATTCTCATATTTTATCTAATTCATTTGAAAAAATCGCAAGGCAATCTAATGGGAGCCAAACTCAAGACAATTAAAATTAGCGGTTTTCGTGGGTTTAACTCCGAAACTGAGATTCCTTTGGATGAGGTGGTTTTGGTCTATGGATTAAATGGTTCTGGTAAAAGTAGCTTTGCTGAAGCTATTGAATGGCTGTTTTTCGATGATATTTCGCGTCGTCGTCTCTCGCCTTGCCCAGGAGAATATACTTCGGGATTATATCTGAAAAATCTTTATACGCCACCAGCAATAAAATCTTTTGTAGAAGTGGTCCTAGAAAAAGACGGCAAGAATTATACGCTACGAAAAGAATTGGAGAGCGAACGTAGTAGCAAGCAATTTATTGATGGAACAAAGGTTTCAAGTTTTGAGACCGTCTTACCCGAATTTAAGAATCATCACAGACCAATCTTGGCGCAGGTTGAAATTTCGGCGTTGGTTAATACAGAGCAAAAAGAGCGATGGGAACAGCTCGCAAAAATATTAGGACAGGAAGAGCTAACAATTTTGCGTGAACATTTGATTGATTTACGCGCAAATAAGAAAGACCCAATATATAAAAAGGATGAGGAAAGTTTTAAGGGATTATGTCACGCCAATGAGTCCTTTAGTTTTCCGAGAGAGTTCGTAGAAAATTTCGAATCATTGAATCTACATCAATTTGAAAGTGTAGTGCATAGCCTCCTATTAAAAGAGAATATAACCAATGATTCTCTGGAAAACGGCATTAAAACAATTATATCCCGCCTATCTGGTACCGAATTGGGGCGACAGCTGGCCCTACTTGAACCAGTCAAAGATTCTGAAAATGAAAAATCAATAAGGTCTCTAGAAGAAGGATTTAATAATTTGTCTGAACTGGCTCAACGTTCTGCCGGGGGCAGACTTTCACCAATACAAACGGTATTCTTTGAAGCTGGCGGAACTCTAGCAAAGATACCGCAATGTCCATTCTGCCTTCAAGAGACATTAACCCAAAAAAGATTGCAGGAGATAAAAAATCAACTTGAGACTGATAAAGACAGTATCTCAGCGAAAAAAGAGCTGGACGAGTCGATCCATCGCGCTCCGTTAGCCTTTCATAATGATTGCGGTTTCGATAAATTGATTCCTGCTCCTGATCAGCTGAAAATCATTGCTCAAAAGTTGAGTGACATGAAGTTTGATGAGTTCGCTTCAAAAACTAAGCAATTTTCTGAATCTGTCCAGAGAACAACAAAAGACTCCTCGAATCAACTAAAGCTTCTTTATAACGGATATATAGAAGCTTTGAATAAATACTACCTTAACAAAGATACCTCTGTTGATATCTCAGCCACAAAAGAAGCTCTCGTTGCAGCGACACAAGATATCGGAATTAAAATGCACGACTTGAACGAAGAATGGGGCAAATTAAGGGATAAGATTCTGCTTCGTCTTCCTCAAGATAGCGAGAGTCAAGGGCAAGAAATGCGGAAATGGATTCAGGTTGAACGATGTTATTCTTTTATTCGAGATAAAAGATATTTTTCTAAGAAATACTATCTGATTGAAGGAGTCACACAATCAATACAAAAAAAGCTTGAGGCATTTGAAAAAGCAGAGGTGGCGAAACTATTAAAAAGCCATTCTGATGAGATAAGGCAATACTATGAGGAACTAAACCCAGGAGAGACTGTTAGCTTCAAAAAAATCGAGGTCTCTGGAGGTCAAAGAAGGCAAGCGCGCTTAGTAGCTGCGGATTCTGACGACAAAGAGATAAACCCTGTAACCATATTTAGTGAAGCTCATATAAATAGTCTAAGTTTGAGCATTTATTTTCCGCAGCGCGTGGATAGAAATCCCGTGTGGGACGTGATTATTCTTGATGACCCCGTTCAATCAATGGACGAAAATCATTCGAGAAGTCTGATAGAAATTCTTGTCAAAAAAGCCAGCGAAAGTAATAAGCAAGTAATTGTTCTGACTCATGCTCGAAATTTTGCTGATGACTTCTATTATAGAATTAAAGGAGTAAAGCCAACTACTTATTACGAATTTATCGACAATCAGAAGGAAAGTTCGACAATCATTATTAAGTTCGGTGCAACATTAACTTACCTCGATTTCGTAAGGAAAAACCGCAATGGAAGTTCCGTGATGCGAGAAAGCGCCGCAAACGCATTACGAAAATCTATAGAAGCCGTAATAGGCGAAATATTAATAGCGAATGGACGAACTTTAGCGCAGGTTGAAAAGTGGACAAAAGAGGGCTTATCTCAAATGTTTGATCAATTTGAACGCGTGCAAAAGATAAAACCAGATGATGTCGCAAAGCTTAGGAGTCTTATAAGCGAGGGCCACGGAGGTTCCCACGCTTTTCCTTTGCGAGATACTACTCCTGGAGGACTATTACGAGGCTCACAAAATGTCGAGGAGGTTTATCAAGCTTATATTAAGTAGTCTGGAGAATCCACGCTGCGAGGGCAAATTTCTAAAAAAAGACTTCCATCTACTAAAATCGCCTCTTTAGCTTTGGTCGATTCCTTTATCCAACGTATAAAAGGTTCTAACATCCTCCACGGTGGTGCACCCAAATTTGCCGAATTAGGTGAAATCTCCCTACATTTATAGGGAGTTTTCTTTTTTTATTGATGATGATATAATTAAAAAAGAAACATGTTCGAATGTAGATCCCGCAGTTACAGTCAGCGCAGTATCATGGCAGACCGGCTGTAATTAGCTGCGGAGTAAAGAGAAATGATTCCGATTACTTTATTAAAGAATAGGGATATGAACAAGAAAAAGATTTTAAATTATCAGGATTTATGGAATTCAAAAGTTGTTCAAGTGGATGAACTATTACTGGATCCATGGAATATTAGACTTGAGCAGCAGGGATGGACCCAGGAAGAAATTATCAATGATCTGTTTGTCAACGAAGACGCAATGCAAATTCTTAATAATATATATGAGAATGGATATTATCCTGATGAGCCACCAGTCGTTGTTAAGGAGAACCAAAAATATTATGTAATTGACGGCAATAGGAGAATAGTATCGTTGAAAGCGATGTTAACGCCCGGAATAGCTCCGGAAGGTTTTGCCAGCAAGATTCGTAAAATGATGAAGAATTTTACGCCTATTAGTAAAATAGAAGTCCGCGTAGCAACCAACAGAGAAGAAGCCCAGAAGTACTTAGCGGCTAAACATACAAAAGATACAAGACGGCCATGGTCTGCATTAAGGCGAGCATATTTTTACTATGCTCAAAAAGAAAAAGGACAAACAGTTGAGAAGTTAATAGAGAGATATAAGGGCGTCGATATACCGAAGTACATTAAGATGTATGAAATGCATCATATAGCAATGTCGCTAAATGGAATTTCTGATGAAACTAGAAAAAGGGTATCTAATAAGCGGTCTTTCCAGATAACTACTTTGGAAAGATTCTATGGTGATCCGTATGCGCAAGATTGGTTAAATATTGAATTTAATTCTGTAACCGGCGAGGTTCGTGTCCCGAAAACCCAAGCTTTTGACAGGGTTTATTCCAGGGTAATAACAGATATCGTGGAAAAAATAGCAACTTCTCGTAAGCAGTTGCAGACCGAGCTCAGCAGGAAGACTTATATAGACGGAGTTATAAGGGAGATATTGGATGGTGAGAAAGTCGAAAAGACCAATGTTAGCGGAGCGCAGAAGTTTAAAGAAAAGAAGGCGAAGGGAAGTATTATAAAAGCAAGATTAATTCTCTCAAATATTGTAAGTACGCTGGATTGCTATGGAATAGATAAAGTCTTATGGGAACTACAAAACATAGAGTATAAAAGATTCCCGAATGCGTCGGCTGATACCCTGCGAACTTTTTTAGAGATTGTCCTTAAAGATTACCTAAAGAAAACTGAACGGTTGCCGAGTCCAAGAAAACCCGGAGGCTATATTTATCTTGAAGATGTACTGAATAAGATGGAACAAGAACTCCAAAACGATGCGCAGAATAAAGGGTTGGTTCAAGTTGTGAAAGAACTGAAGGCAAGCAAGTGGTATCTCGAGTGCATTAATCACAATCCTGATGTTGTCGCTGTTGATTACCGGGTAGGGGAGGCATGGGGCCAAATGAAGCCTCTCGTCGAGTATGTTTTCAAAGATTTTAAAAAAAGGCAGGAACAGAATAAAAAATAAAAACAATAACTAATGAAAATAATAACTAACAAGAGTCCAATAAATTATCATAGCCCCTTAAGATATCCTGGGGGCAAGACTTCTCTTTTCCCATTTTTTGAGAAGGTTATTCAAGAGCATAACCTTGAAAAAATAACCTATGTAGAGCCTTTTGCGGGAGGAGCTGGTGCGGCTCTCGCGTTATTATTTTCCGGAAAAGTCGAGAAAATTGTTATTAACGATCTCGATAAAGCAATTTATTCTTTCTGGCGATCGGCTATTTTTGCTTCGGAAAGATTTATTAGAAAACTTTACGCCACGCCAATTACCATTACCGAATGGAAAAATCAAAAAGCAATTTATGTAAATCCGAAGTCCCGGCGTTTTGAACTTGGATTTGCAGCTTTCTTTCTAAATAGGACAAACGTTTCCGGCATTTTGGATGGAGGACCCATTGGCGGATTGAGCCAAAAAGGCAAATGGAAAATTGACGCGAGATTTAATAAGGAAAAACTTGCTGAGAGAATTCACCAGCTCTCTTTGTATAAAAATAGGATATCTGTTTTTAATGAAGACGGGGTCAGGCTAATAAATAATTACCTCAACAAGTCAAACGCTTTTATATATCTTGATCCCCCTTATTATGAAAAAGGCGCGACTCTATATCTCAATCATTATGTTAAGTCCGACCACGAAACTCTGGCAAAACGATTAAACCAAAGCCCAGGCGCATTTTGGCTGCTTACCTATGATAATAGAAAAGAGATTAAATCACTTTATCCAGAGAGACAGATTATTAAGTTCTCTTTAAGCTATAATGCCTACGAACCCCGAAAAGGTAAAGAAGTAATGATCTTGTCTGATGCGCTTGCGACGTGACAAGATTATGAATGAAGCCATAATAAAAGAGGGATTAAAAAGGGCAATAAAGGCTCTTTTTAACAATCAGCCGAACATCTTTGAATTTACTTCTGAAACCATACAAACGGAGTGGAATATAGCACATCATCTAGCCAATGAAATTAAGAAGATATTCGCGGATCATGACTGCGATCTTGATGTTATTAAATCTAATCTCGAAAGACGACGTCCGGATATTATATTTCATAAAAGAGGGACGCACGAATTCAATTTCTTAGTTATCGAAGTTAAGCGAGATGGGCGGCTGGCCGAAATCGAAGATGATAAAGAAAAAATAAAATTATATTGGTTTGGCAATCGGCTAAAATATCAATATGGAGCTGTTATAAATATCAAAAATGATAAATCTTACCAGGTTGAGGCATTTGAGAATTCGAAGGCCACATACCGCCCACTTCCAGAATAAATCAAAGGATTGCCTAATTAGGCAAAATCTCCCTCCTTGTATTTTTTTGGATTATTTCTAAAATGAAGAAAGGTGAAAGAGCCAGCCAGTTTATAAGGGCTTATCCGGGTTCTTTTCCAAACGACGGAATTGAACAATCCTCGAGGTGGCTCCAAATCCAGGTTCGAACTTTGTCCAGTCCGCGGCACCAAAATCCAATTTATGAGGAATAAAAATCCCCTTGTAATTCAAAAATAGGGGATTTTTTAACTCCCTTGGAGAATTATGACTAATAATGCCGTATTGAATCCATCCTCACGCAAGAAAAGCAAACATGCCCTTAAATCTGGAATTTGCGTTGAATTGACTAGCTATTTTCCTCAGTTGGATTCACCGGAATGGAGATTCGCTATTCTTTCTTCCTTTTTTGATTTATCCCGGAGGATCACCTCTAAAAGAGTGACCAACCTTAAGAATCTATCGTATGCTTCTCTTGTTGAAATCTTTTCACCAAACTCTTCAAAATAAATCCTCCTGAATTTTTCAATTATTTGTTTATTAGGTTTCATGATGTTCCAAAAATAAAAAAAGCCGAGAATAAAAATAACACCCCCTTATAATAATGGGATGTCTTGACGTAAAAGGCAATATTTCCCTTCTTATATCGAGATTATTCTTATCTTAAGATAAAGAAAGGATAATTATCTAAATGGAAATATTGCTATGCCCAGAAACAGAGAACGTCATATTCAAAAAGAAAAGGACAAGGGAATCATCGAAATGGCTGCTGAGCAGTTCGCTAATTTGTTATGGAAGCAATTAATACATAATAAAAGAATCAATAAATTGAGGTCCAAATCTTCGAAATCATTAATAATTGTACATAAACCCATTGAGAAATCTAATTAACAATTTTCATTTTTTTAATTATCGCAAGCTTCTCTTTTATAGTTACTAGATAATCAAAGTCTTCGAGTAGCGTTATAATATCTGCCGAGCTCGGACCCCTTTTACTCTCTATTATAACCTTGTTTGAATTCTGAAGGATTTCTATCAATTTCGAAGGATTGGCTTTGACAATTTCTTTATCCTGAACTAGGAATTTGTCCCAGAACAGACCCAGGTACTGCCTCTTAAGATCATAAGGGGCTTTTTTATATGATGTATAAACATTCCGGGCCAATTTAATTACTTCATGAAGAACGTTAATATCAATATTTCTTTGGCTATCTAAAATACATATTTCATTTTGAATGATGCTCAGGTCGTCCTTATATCTATTTCGTAATCGAACATAATCCTCATCCGACATGGTCCCACTAATGAGTTTCTCTTCAGCGATACCTCGTTTAGCTTCACTGGCCTTTTTCTGATTCAATAGTGCCATTTTCTTGGTTTCGATGTTATCCTTCTGCTGGGAATAGATTTTCTTTAATTTCTCCATAATCAATTCTATGAATTCCTTTTTGAATTGTATCGTTTTGAACGCTTCTTCAACCTGTCTTTCTAATTCTTCAACTTCAACGTTTTGGCCGAGATTGCTATGCTTCCTTTTCTTTGCAGAGCAATGATAGTACTCCTTTTTCTTTTGAGGATGTTTTTCGGCCGTATATCTCTGACCGCAGATATTGCAGACAATAAATCCTCTAAGCAAGAATGAATATTTTCTCTTTCGGCATCTATGGAGATTATGGCCGTCCATAATATTAAGAATCTGTTGATGTTCGATTAAGCTAATCATGGGCTCGTGGTTTCCTTTATTCTCAAAACCGGCCCATCTCATAATTCCAGCGTAGAACGGATTTTGTAAAATGCGCGTCATTACGCTGTGAGGTACTCTTTTATCGTTCTTTGATTTCAGTCCCTTTTTAAAAAGAATTTCGTTTATTTCTTCTACCGAATAGTTGTTACTTAGATATAACGTAAAACCTTCTTTTAGAATCGGCCATTTTATTTCGTCTTTTATTATTACGTTCCTTGGCTTTCCCTCAGGATTTTCAATAGAGCTGTTTTTATATCCGAGTGGAGCGCAACCCGGCCACCAGCCTTGATGGAATTTTTCCATTAGGCCTTTTTTCGTCTTTCTGCTGTTTATATCGGATTGAAACTGATTAATGCTAGCCAAGATTGTATCGATCATATTTCCTTCGGGGCTGTCATCGAGCATTGGCTGTGCCACAGAAATTGTCTTAACGTCAGCTTTTTGTAGTAGTGCTTTAATGGTTAAATGATCTTTTGTATTGCGAGCCAACCTATCGGTTTCTTGAACGATCAGAGCGTTGATGGATTTATCCTGTTGACATTTTGAAAGAGCATCCTTAAGCGCCGGCCGATCCAATGTAGTGCCGCTTTTTCCTTCATCGCGAAAAACGCCGACTATTTGGTAGCCATTTTTTTGAGCAAAATCACGGCATAAATTTTCTTGAGCATCCAGAGAGTAACCCCTCTCTGCTTGTTCCTCTGTAGAGACTCGGCAATAAATGAGGCTTTTTTTCATACTTTTTGCGATAAAAAAGAATGACAGTACAAAAACAGATCAGTTTTCCACTGGCCATTTGCTTTTTTAATTATGATAACGCTAAATGAAATATGATTAAGAATTAGATTCCTGATAAGCGCTTTTAAGGATAAACTAGAATATTTATTTCGATTCTCTCTTGGAAATTATGGAAAAGGGGAAGATTGATGAATTTTAGTGCGGCAAGACCATTGAGAAAATAAAACAAGGTGTGACAATTATTGTATTTAAGTTTTTTCATGAGCTCATTCAAAGAAGAGCGAATCTCATGGGTAATCGGATCGGCAATTTCAAGAAGTCTAGAATGGAGCTTGAATAATTCTGGCAATATTTCGGAAAGACGCTGGACGAAAAAATCATAATATTCTTTTGTTGGAGTTGTGTTGTCCATGATTTATTTGTATGATTAATTTATAAATCAAAAAATTGCTTGAATCTTGGATAATTGAGCCGACCTTTTAGCGTTTTTTATGGATGTTAATCCAATTTGGGAGAAAAGGTTCGATTCCTTCTGGGAGCACCAGGAACGAAATTCAGAAGTGGAGAGTTCCGATTTAGCTTCAAAAAGTCTGTTTTTTGGAGGTTCGAGCGTATCGTTTCCGATCCTTACCACCTTTAAGCCCTTTTCAATGATTTGAAACGGTTTTTCAAGCTGAATTTCGAGTTCTTTATCTTTCAGAAAAAGGTTCGAGCCGAGTTCTTGGAGGATCGTCCGTTTGTCTTCCAGGGAGCCGTTTTGGAAGTTCTTTTTAGCCCGCGCTGCGAAATTGAAGGTTTCCGCAGTAAGATCGAGCGAGCGTTTTATCGGGTCCTCCATTAAGCTTCTTTCTAGCCGGGCTTTTTCTTCAGCGAGCCGTTTCTTCTCTTCGACATATTCTTCATCGTTGATTAAATCCTTGAGCCTCATCTGGTTCAGATTAGCGAGTCGCTTCTCGCAATCGACAAGGGCTTTATCCAATGATCGCCGAACATCTTTTTCTTTTTGATGTCCATCATTTTCCTCTTCGCGTAAATACTCGAAAGCTAAATCGAGAAGCTTCTGTGGAACGTGGACATTTTCCAGAAATGCGCCGACCTGGTTTTCGAGTTCTTTAAGTTCGATATATTTTTGCTGGCAACGCGGGCCGCGTTTCTTTTTTGTGCAATGGTAATAGGTGTAGTGGTATCCATAGCGATTGATTTTCTCCTCTGCTGTTATCATGCAGCCGCACTCGGCGCACCTGATCAGGCCGGTGAATGCGAATTCATGGGTTTTTGGCCTTGGCCTCCCGCGTCTTCCGAGCAAATCTTGGACTTTCCAGAATTCTTCTTCGGTAATCAAAGGATCGTGCTTTCCGGGATATACTCCCTCTTTTCTTTTGATTAAGCCATAGTAGAAAGGATTTCCGAAGATTTTGTATAAGCCGCTTTTAGCCAGGGGCTTGCCACCGATTCTCTTTCCTTGTCTTGTCCTAAATCCCAACATATTGTTTGCGATATCGAGTATTTTAGAAGGCGAAATACCTTTTAAAAGAAGATCCCACATTTTGCGAACGAGCGGGAACCTTTCCGGATCTTTGACAATCGTTCTTTCTTTTGGCTCATTGAGATAGCCTAAAGGCGGAAGAGCCGGAAGCCAACCCCTTTCGAGCTTAGCCCGAAGTCCACGTTTTACGTTATCGCTCAGATCGTCTACGTATTTCTTGGCCATGCCGAATTCGATCTGCATCATGAATTTATCGTTGCTGTTATTCTTAAAACTTCCATGCGGCGTTTGAATATAGGATATCTTGCTTTGGTCCAGAGCCCAGACCAGGGCCGCGCCATCTATCGGATTACGGGCTAAGCGATCGAGCTTCCAGCAGACAATCCCGGAATACTTGCCTTTGGAGAGATTTTTCATCATTTCGTTGAAGATAGGCCTTCCGGGAGATTTGGCTGATTTGGATTCGGACAGGATTTCGACTATAGGCAGGTCCAATCTTTTACTAAAATCCTCTAATTCTTTAATTTGGGAATCGATTGATAAGACTTGTTTTTCTTCGGACTCAGTCGATTTACGACAATAGATCACATATTGGGACATAGATTTATGGCCTTCGCAAAACGACTTGGAATGACTCTTTTTCCGAAGACCGGCTAATGGCTTATTATTCTTTCAGCTTAACATTTTTAAATTCAGCGTCAAATAAATTAGACCCGGAAATATGGCTATTCCGGCCATTGGGCGATGGTTCTTTAAGGACGACCCTCAATAGATTGACCAGCCTAAGAAATTTCTCGTAGGCCTGGCTGTCGAATATTGTTTCCCCGAATTCGTCCTGGTAGATTTTCTTGAATTCTTTGATTGTCTTCTCGTTTGGTTTCATCAATTACAGGATAAGCCAAGAAAAAGCGAGATATAAGAGAGGAATATTTGATTGGAAAGACAATTATCGCCGCTTAAAGAAAGAAAATGAGATAAATTATCGTCCATTCGTACCCGCTTTTGTTGGGAACGGCCAGCGTATATCAAATAGATTTGATATTTAGGAATTGACAACAGTATGATCTGAGAGTTTAATAAATATAAAGGGGAGAATAATATGTGCTATGCTACTTTTATACAGCTTTGGACGGCCATTATTCTATTTCTTACATTTTTGGCTATCATCATCTATGCATGGGCGGCGATAAAATTGTGGAGGGAATCAGTTAAACAAACCAGGCTGATCATGAGACCGATTGTGATAATTACTTATGATGAAGCAGAAAGAAAATTTAAATACATTAATTACGGAAACACCCCTGCTTTTAATATCAAGATTGATAATGTTACCCTTATTGATACAAAAGGCTTAAGGTTTGAATATGTTTTTCCCGAAGAACTTATTTTGCCTCAGTCGACAAAAATTAGCATTCAGAATATCAAGAAAAAAATAAATGATCATGTTTCAGATACAGATACATTTGATTTAGGCGCTTTGCTTCCGTTCTCAGCCCACAGGTCCTTCAACGTCATAATAAAATATAAGAATTCGGAAAACGAGAAGTTCATAACTGAGGGGATTGTAGGAGCGGGAATATTTGATTTTAAGAAAATAGAAAAAATATCTTGAAATGCAAAAAGGCCAAGAGATTGGCCTTCTTATAATCTGAAGTGCGAAGTTCCACCGGCTTGCCGAGCGATCAAGTGAGGCTCGAGCTTTTAAAGGTGGCATTGTTTTGGCCAGGATATTGCGCATGAAGTGGACTTTGCAGCGCTGCCAGGACGTTCCCAGCCATTCCTTACGGACCGCGGCCTGGATGCCGAGGCTCGCGTCCGAGATGCACAGGCAGATGCGCTGAAGGCCGCGGGCCTTGAGCTTCCGGAAGAACGCTCTCCAGGAGTCCTCCGACTCGTCGAACATAGGCTCCACGGCCAGGATCTCCCGAGATCCGGCCTTGTTGACGCCGTAGGCGATCATCAGGGCCAAGGAAACGACCTTCCCGTCCACCCGGATCCACCAAAGAGGACATTTTCGAACAGATAATTTATTTAACGCTCTCGGAGAATCATATAATTTCTAAGGATTTGATTCTTGCTTTATATGAAAGGGCGAAATCTTTATGAATATATTTGAAATTTTGAAGCGATATAGAATAGAATTAAAGGAAAGTAAGTTCATAGGAGGAGGGCGATGAATATAAATTGGTCGGTTTTCGCTACGATTACTGCACCGATACTGGCCCTATTCATTGGAGCCGCCTTAAATAGGATGATTGAGCGGAAGCCAAAGCTTATCTATTATTTAGGCCAGGTGTCAGCTTTTCGATTAAGTACTCCTCAACAATTTGACCTATTTACTCATAGCATTGTAATTGTGAATAATGGTAAAAGGTCAGCAAACGGAGTACGAATAGGACATAACATTCTTCCAGATAACTTCAATATCTATCCATCTGTTAGCTATGAAATTGAAACTTTGTCGAGCGGAGGAAAAGATATTAAAATTCCTGCATTGGTTCCCGGTGAACAGATTACAATCTCTTATCTATACTTCCCTCCGCTCACATGGGACAAAATTAATAGCTCAATAAAACACGATGATGGCTTTGCAAAAAGGCTTTATGTCCTTCCGACGCCACAATTCCCCAAATGGATGATTAGAATCCTTAAATTCTTTGTATGGCTTGGCATCATTGCATTTATCTATATTGCTTTTGAATTAATTTCTCGATTTATAAAAGTTGTTTTTTTAGCCGGTTAAAAAAATTAAGATGATGAGAGAAAAACGAAAATATGTATGTTAACAAAGAATCTTGGTTTATGTTATAAAAAAAACGAAGGGAGGTTTCATAATGGAAATTTCAAAAGCGATTTGGGAATCAATGTTAGATGCTGATATGAATGAAAGATACTGGGCGCATTTGAGCCGAAATTACTATAAGGAAGACAGATGTATTAAAATATTTTTAGCATTAATGACCTCTGGAGTCGTAGCCAGTTGGAATTTATGGTCTAACGTTCAGATTATTTGGAAAGCATTGTCTGCGATTGCGGCGATAACAGCTATCATCTCCCCAATTTTAAAATTGGAGAAATCAATTGATGCCTTATCCACTATTAAAGGGAAATGGAAAAGAGTTTTAGGTGAATACGAGATTCTTTGGTTATCAAAAATAAATAAAAGCGAAGCTGAATTAATTAAAGAATATACGATAATTAAAGAAAAGGAGAGTGAGATCGATGAAGAAAATTACCCGGTTAAGAAAAAACTAATACTATTAATTCAAGATGAGGTTCTAAGGTCAAGAGGCATTTAAAAAACGGATAGGAGAGTAAATATGAAAACGT
>Ga0315288_10005910_pt1 | contig 15506 bp, 27 predicted proteins | sample YL17G11_20_MG_FD_203454 | JGI IMG/M metagenome (GOLD analysis project Ga0315288, IMG submission 203454) | Sediment microbial communities from Yellowstone Lake, YNP, Wyoming, USA - YL17G11_20 | ecosystem: Environmental > Aquatic > Freshwater > Lake > Sediment | place: USA: Wyoming | collected...
GCATCGAGGGGGCTCCGGGTCACGCTGCCATAGTTCCCGCCGGTCACCTCGGTGCCGCCGCCCGTTTCGCCCGGGGCCGCGGTGTACAGGTGGACCGTGATCGCGCTCGGCTTGCTCATGGTGGCGGTGCGGAAAAGGTGGGCTCGAAGCTGCGATTCAAGCCAGTCTGTCATCTGGGACATCGACGGTTCCTCCTCTGCTCGGTGCCGCGGGTTACTCTGGGTCGATCAGCTTCACGCCGAACGGGACCTGGCCGTCCTTCCACTCGATCGCTCGCCGCAGGTCTTTCTCGCTGAATGCCTCCGGCCAGAAGTTGATCGCCTCGCCGTACCGGACCACCATGAGGGCGGTCAGCCAGGGGAGGGCGTTGGCGTGGGCCTGGACCTTGGGCCCGTGGCGCTTGACCATCGTGGCCTCCCAGGCCAGCAGCTTTTCGTCGGGGGTCATGGTGGCCAGGTGGGCCGCCCATGCCTGCCGGCGCAGCTTGCACAGGTCCTCGTACGGCATGGTGTTCTGTTCTTCGGGGGTGTAGTCACTCAGCACGGGTGCCATCGGTTCCCTCCTTTACTGTTCGTGGACGGTCCACTCCTCGGCCTTGTCGCTGGGGAAAAAGTGAATCTTGCCGGTCCCGTCGACCACCTTCCAGTGCGCCCGGTAGGGCGACTTCTTGCCGACCAGGTCGCTGGCTCCTGGGTTGTAGGCGACCTTGCTTGTCGCCATGTCGGTGACGCTTACCTTCCCGGTGGCATCGACCGTTGCTCCGTCCTTGTCTTTTAGGACGAGGCTCACGGTGGCCCCGGCCAGCGAGAAGGCCGCGCCGTCGATCTTGAGTTGCTTGTCGACCGGGGTGGTTTGCCCTTCCACAATGCGCCGGCTCATATATCCTCCGCGGTCCGGTATGGGGTTAGTTCTTTGACGGTCCGCACGCCGGTCAGGTCGGTGGTGCTCCGGTAGGCCGTGATCTCACGGACCGTCCCGACCACGTAGTCTGGTAGCGGGTTGCCGCCGGTCAGGTCGGCGCTCGCGGTCGCCTCGATTTGGGCCTGGCCCTCGAGCACGATCCGGGTGGTCAGGGCTCCCTGGGCGGTGGTCGCACAGGTCGCCGCGCCCTCGAGGGCGATCGCGGTGGTCAGGGGCGCGGTCGCCGTGACCGCGGTGGCGGCCGTCCCGGTCAGCTTGATCGCCGTGCTCAGGCCGGCGCTCCCGGTCACCGCCAGCGTGGCCGCGGCCTCGAATTTCACGCCCAGGCTCAGGGCCGCGGCTGCCGTGACGCTGCCCGTGCCCGCGCCCGCGAGGGGGATCGCCGTCGTGAGGGGGGCGGCTCCGGTGACCGCCAGGGTGGCCGTCCCGTAGATCTTGGGGTCCGCCGCCGCCGTCAGGTCCGCCGCCGCGGTGATCGCCGCCGTCCCGGTGGCGGCCAGCGTGATCGCGCTGGTCAGTGCCCCCGCGCCCGTAATCGCGCCCGTGGATGTTCCCACGAACGTGACCGCGGTGGTCAGGGGGGCCGTTGCCGTGACCGCGCAGGTCGCCGTCCCAGCCATCTTGACGGCCGTGCTCAGGGCCGCCGCTCCGGTGACCGCCGCCGTGGCCTGCCCTCGGAGGGTGACCGCCGACGTCAAGGGGGCGGTGCCCGCCACGGCCGCGGTTGCTTGTCCCTGCAGGGTGATCGCGGTGGTCAGCCCGGCTGCCCCCGTGACCGCACACGTTGCCGTTCCGGCGATCTTGGCGTCGGGCCCTGCCGTCAGGTCCGCCTCCGCGGTGATCGCCGCCGTGGCGGCTGCCTGCATCGTGACGGCGGTGGTCAGGGGCGCGGTCGCCGTGACGCTCGCCGCCGCCGTGCCGGCCAGGAAGATGCTGGCGGTGAGGGCCGCCGCCGCCGTGATCGAGCACAGGGCCGCCGCCGCCGCCTTGATGCTGGTGGTCAGGGCCCCGGCCGCGGTCGCCACGGCCTGGGCGGTTCCGGCCAGGGTAACCGCCGTGCTCATGGCCGCCTGGGCGGTGATCGCGCAGGGGGCCTGGGCGACGGTCCCGAGGTCCCCGTTCCACGCACCAGCCGGCGTCAGCCCCCCCACCGCAAAGCTGCCCCGCACCGGCTCTCGCCGGGGGACCTGGGGGACCGGGGTGACACGGTAGCTCATCCCACCATCCTCGCCATGTTCACGTTAGGGAGCGGATACTCCAGCCAGGGGAGGTTATTGCTGAACTCCAGCCACGGGATATAGGCGTTGGTGTCGCCCACGGTGTCCACACAGTCCACGATCCCGCGTGGGTCTCCATGCGCCATCACGATGTTGTACGAGGTGACGGACCCGTACCGGAATCCCAGTTCGACCACCAGGTAGTCCCCTGCGGTGGGGGTCTGGTTCGTCAGCGTCACGGGGTACGCCTCGGCGCTGGTGTAGACCCGCTTCACGGAAAGCGTGGTGCTCAATTCATAGGGCGTGCTGTTCGAATCGGACGATTCGGCGGCAAGGAGCACGCTCCGATCCGCTCCGCCCGGTTGAATGAGTTTTACCGCCATACTCATGTTGGCGTTCGCGCTGCCGCTCGACTCGCTGCAGCGCATCGCCATGGACACCGTCCCGGTGATCTGGACGGCTGCGAGTGGCCCCCAGACGTACCGCAGGACCCCGACGCGGAGTCCACTGACGCCCGTGCCCGCCGCCGTGGTGCGCGAGGTCAGCGCCGTGCCGCTCCGCTCGTGGGACCGCATCCCCGGCATGGTGTAGGTTGTCCCCGCCAGGTTCGCATGGTTCCAGGTCGACGGCGCGACCGGAGCCGTGCCGCTGCTGGGAAGGTACAGGCGCTCCGTGGCCACGCGCTACCCCTTCAGCCCGCCGTTCGGGTTCGGAATGCGCACGGACGGAATCGCGATGCGCGGCCCGCCCCCGGCCGCCTGCTGCGCCAGGAATTCCCGCACCGCGTCCTTCGCGCTTTCCAACATCCCGTAGGCCAGAATCTTGTCGTGGATCGGCCCATTGACGCTGATAGCGCCATTGTCCTCGATCGTGATGGTCATCACCGCCTTCGCCATCGTGCCCCCCTTATTCGTCCCACACGAAATAAAAGTCACAGTGCTGCCCGGTGCCCGTGGGAATGTAAATCCCGATCGCGTTGTCCGCCACGGCAGGCACCTTGAGGCCGGCCCCGCCGAACGTCCAGACGATCCCGGCTCCCGCCGCCGCACCCAGGGTCGCCTGAAACGGCAACCCGGTGAGTGTCGGCCCCACCGAGTGCGTGAGATACCCTACCCCCGTGGGGGTCTGGAGGTCCGCGATGTCGAACTTCCCGATGGTGGTCGCCGACCCGCGCGTGCCCGCGGTGGTGATCCGGCAGAGGCCCACGCAGACCCCCGTGACGGTGGTGTTGAAAATGCCAATCTCGACAATCGTGAGTTGCCGCGCCGCCGCCCCGTAGAGCGAGCCGAGCGGAATGGTGGCGCTTGGCACCGTCGTGACTGACCGTCCGCCCGTAACGAATCGTGGCATGACTTAACTCCTCCACCGTGGCGTGGCGATGTTGAACAGCGTGGGCGCAGGGGGAGGCGGAACACCCGACTCCACTCCCACCACCAAGATGCCTGCCGTAAGTCCCCCGTTATTGGCCGCCGAATGTGTCCCCGTGGCGCTGTACGTCCCACTGCCCCCTGCAACGGTTTTGTACGCCGAGGCGAGATATTGGCCCCAGCTCACCGGTGTTCCGGTATCAATCGCGCCCGTCAGGCTGTCGGACCACGAGGTTGGGCTGGGGGCCGAGGTTGAATAGACCTTGACCGATAGCAGCCCGATCACGAGGAGATCCTGCGTGCTGACCGAGGCGGTGGTGCCGGTGGCAAGGTTGGTGGCATCGGCTACTCCGCCGTTATCGTTCTCCGCCGCTTCCAGAAACGTGAACGTCTCGCCCGCGTCCCCGGCATACTCCTCGATCAGGAGTTGCTTGGAGTTGAGCGTCCCATCATCCACTTGGATATTCGTCGGCTCGCTCGCGCCAGCGATCTTGGTCCACCCGGATAGCGACCGGCGATAGTCGGCGTCGCCCAGGAGCACATCCACCGACACCCGCTTGGTCCATCCCGAGCCGCTGATCGTCTGGGACGATTCACCCGTCCCGGCCCGCTCCATGCTGGTGGCCACCAACAGGCTGGTCTCTAGTGGCGTGCTGGCAAACGTGGCGGATGCTGGGTCAGCTTCCCCCGAGGATGCGTACTGGCGGCGCGTGACAGCCATTACCGCCCCCGCTCACAGCGGACATACGTTGCGCCGACCACCACCGTCAGTGGCATCGCGAGGAACGCATCCCGTGGCGTCAGGCCGTTGGCCATCCCGGTCGCGTGGGGATCGAGGTAGTAGGTCATGGGTGGCGCGTCCATTCAAGTGGTTGCACTTAATTCTCCATCAGGCACTTCCACCACTTCGCCAATTCCTTTACTGTACTGTTGCCCCTGACGGGTCCGCAGGTAGGGCTAAAGGGTAGGCGACCCCCGCCTCGTTCGTGTAGCCGGAAAGCTGCACGGTCCCGGTCCCGTCCAGCTTGGTATTGTTGTACGCCCGCACGCGGTAGCAGTAGTCCTTCCCCGCCACGGTGGCGGTGTCGACCCACGCGACGGTCGCGCCCGTGACGGCGTTCGCGGGCAAGGTGGCGACTTCGGCAAACGGACCGGTCACCGCGCACAGGGTTTCCTTCCGCTCGACCTTGAAGCCGATCTCTGGGTTGGGCGGTCCCGCGTTGTCCTTGAATTTCACTTCGGTGGCCCCGGGGCCCGCGGCCTCGACCAGCGAGCCGATCAGGGCCAGGGCCAGCAGGGCCGCGATCGCGATCAGGTGGGGTAGGGCTTTTCTCATTCGTCGCCTCCTTGTGGGGCCACGCCGGTCGGGGCGTGGACGTTGATGATGGGTTGCTGCCGCGCGATCGCCATGACGAGGGCTTCGGTCAGGGCCTCGAAGTTCTGCCCGGGCTTTCCGTTGCCGTTCGTGGGGCGAGGGGCCTCCTCTTCGTCGGGTGCTGGCTGGCGGTTCTGATCCATCGCGTCCTGCACCAGCTTGCGCATCTCGGGGCTGGGGCCCGGGTCCTCGGCGATCTCGGGCAGCTCCGGTGGCAGGTCCACGCCCATCTCGGTCGCGGCCTGGACGAGCAGCAGCCGGGCCTCCTGCTTGGTCATGATCTTGTCGGCCACGGCCTGGCTGGTCGCGTTGGTGGTGGTCTGCAGGGTGGTCGCCGCGGTGGCAAAGTCCCGGGTGGTGATCGGGCTCTCTTGCACCGTGAAGGCTTTCCGCAGCGGAAGCACCACAGCCTCGGCCTCTTCCACCGGGGGCGGGATTGTCACGTTGCCCTCGGCGTCCACCACGCCGGCGAGGGGGCCCTGGACGCCGGGCTTCGGCTCGCGGGCTTTCTCGAGGGCGTAGGCGCAGACGTCGGTGATGATCGATTTCCAGAATGCCTGCCGGGTCTTGAGCCGCTTGAAGGGCGGGTCGTTCATCTCCTTCGCGCTGGCCCGCGTGGCTTGCCCTTCGCTGATCCAATGGTCGGGAATCCCCGCGCCCGCGCCCAGGAGCAGGCGGACCATACGCACCAGCTCATGGACGTCGCCCGTCTTGAGGTCGGGGTTCACCGCCGTCCACGTTTCCTCTTCGCTGCTCACGCGAACGCTGCCCGCCTTGGGAGGCGCGGCGTGCTCGGACCGCCACTTCGCCAGGGCCGGCTCGGTCGCGCCCTTGATCTGGACGTGCCAGAGAAACGCGTTGAGGAATCCCACCCGGTCCGCGGTGTCGAAGTGGAGCCGGTCGAATTGATCCAGGTGGTCGATGTTCGGCTCGAGGTCGCTGCTCCCTCGGGTGGCGTTGCTGACCGAGTTGATCCGGTAGTAAAAGCACTCGCCGTCGGTGCCCTGCCCCCAGAGGGCCAGCCCGCGCTGGGCGAGTAGCTCCTCGGGCTTGCCCTGCAGGACGCAGCGGTATTTCCGCTCGGCCAGGTCGGCCCCGCTCTTGGTGGTCACCAGCAGGGGCATGGTGGCGTTGTCGGGGTCGGCCTCCACCCGGGCGATGCTCCGGGGGTCCAGGTAGCCCAGGCGCACCTTGCCGGTGATCTCGTTGGTGAACACGGGCCAGCAGACCTCGCCGTCGATCGCCAGGTCGCGGATGCGCTGCTCGATCGTCAGCGGCCAGCGGTTGATCGGGTCGGTCCAGAAATCCTCGAGCACCTTGGCGATGTCCTCTTGGTCGCTGGTCACGGTGAAGCCGTCGCCCAGGACGAAGTCCTTGTCAATCTCGATGAACCGGCGGGCCAGGGGGTTGCCGCGCCAGAGGTAGTAGGCCAGGGACAGCATCTTGTCCTGCTCCATCGCGGGCAGGTCCTTGGGGCCCTGGCTCAGCCGGCGGAAGTTCGAATCCTGGGGGTCGATCAGGTCGATCCCGGGGAAGGCCATCAGGCCCTCGACGAAACGGCCCGCGGCCTTGAGGGCCCGGGCGGTGGTGCCGACGACCGTGCGGAATGCGCCCATGCTCAGCCTCTCCTTCGTCCCGTGATTAACGGGCGTCGGTGGTAACTCTCCGCCACGCTCCGGCGCTCGGCCTCGGCCTCCCGGGCCACTTGCCAGCGGGATCGGGCCTCGACTTCTTTGGCGACCCACCCGCCGGCGGCCTCGGTGCCGGACGCGCAGGCCAAGCACAGGGCGTCCGCCCGGTCGGGGCTGGGCAGGTTGCGCTTGGCCATCTCTTTCTTCGGCTCCAGCTTCCAGACCGTGTGGCTGGCCTTCACGATGTAGCTCGCCTTGCGGCTGGTAAGCTGGGCGGCCAGCACCGGGTCGGGTGGCAGGGCGATCGCCATGGGGTTCTGGGGGTTCAGCAGCTCGCGGAGGGTCGCCCACATCTCGGTGGCCAGGTCGGCGAAGCGCTCCGGGTGCCGCGGCGTGCCGCCGAAGTCCAGACCGACGATCGGCAGGCTCTCGCCCAGCAGGCCCTTGAAGGCCCAGCCCGGGCCCCCGGAATCCAGCCGCACCACTTCGGGGGCGGGCTCGCGGATCGCCGCGTCCACCTGGCCGGCGGCCTGGACGGGGTCCGCCTCGAGGAAGCAGGCCAGCGGGAAAATGTACCGGCCCTTGCGCCGGGCGCAGACGGTTTCGGCCTCGCCCTCGCCGACGTCCACGCCGGCCTCGATCGCGTATGGGAGGAAGCGGCCGTCCCCGTCCTCGGTCCCTTCGGCGTCGGGGTCCATGCCGTCCCAGCGGTCCTGGGCGGCCTCGACCCAGCTTAGTGGGATTGCGTAGTCGCTGCCCTGCTTGATGAAGTTCACGAGGATGCCAGCCTGCACGAGGGGGGTGTCCTCGCCGTACTGCCACATGCGGTCCAGGGCGGCTTGCTGCACCAGGGGGCTGGTGGCCTGCAGGTACCGCTCGACAAGCTGCCGGCCGTGCGTGGGGCAGGCGGCGTCCGCATTCTCGAGGGCGACCTCCGGGCAGACACGGCAGCGGGATCGCACCCGTCCACTGGGGAAGCTATGGGTGTCCCAGGTGGCGCGGTGTGTCGTGAAGATCCGGTAAAAGTCGCCCTCGGCCACGCCCGGGACGCTCTGGCAGAGCACCTTGTTGTCGGGCCCGGTGCAGGCTTTATGCACCGCGCGGAACACCGCGGCGTTGATCGCCTTCGCCTCGGTCATGATGTAGAGCAGGTGGTCGGCGTGGTAGCCCTCCGCCTTGCGCTCGGCGTCCTCGGGATTCCCTTCGCCCTGGATGCTGAATGCCTCGGCGAACCACTCGGCCTGGTGGCCGGAGATCCCCATCCGGGTGTCGACCAGATGAATGCCGGGCCAGTCATCGTACGCCCGGTACGCCAGGCTCCGGCTGGTCCAGCGGTGTACCTCGGCCCAGAGGGCGCTCTTGACTTGGCGGAAGCTCCCACTGGTGGTCGGGCAGCGGGCCAGATACCGGCTCACCAGGAACCACTCCAGGGCCCAGGCGCACAGGGTGTCCTTGCCCATCCCGTTCCCCATCTTGAAGGCCACGAACGTGCCGGCGGCGAGGGCCTCCAGAATGGTGGCCTGGTAGGGCTGGACGCGGATCTCGGGCCAGGCGGGGAGGATGATGTCCTCGATGTACGCCACGGGGCGGTCGGTGTAAAATGCCCACGCCTCGGCGGCGTTCCGGTCGGCGCGGACGTCAGGCGTTGCGGTTGCGGTTGCGGATCTCATACGCGTGTTTTACCACCTCGAGGAAGCTGCCCAGGCCCTTCCCGGCTTCGTGCTCGATCCGGTCCTTCACGCCCCAGCGCTCGGGGAATTTCCGCGTCAGGTACCACTTGCAGGCGTCCAGGTCGCCGCCAACCGCCGCGCTCATCAGCTTGGCCACCAGGAGGGCCTCGGCCTGGCTCTCGGTTTCCTCGACCTTGCGCTGGAAGCTCCGGTAGGGCTCGCCCTTGCGGCTCATCCAGCGGGCCATGGTTTCGGGCGGAATGCCGAATTGCCGGGCGGCCACTTCGCGGAAGTTGCCCAGCTTGACCAGCTCGACAATGCGGCCGGCCAGCTCGGGGGTCAGCTTGGTCGGACGGCCCCTCGTCATGCGATCCTCCGGGGGGTCAGGCCCATGGCCGTGGCCCGCTCGAGGATCACCGCCACAAAGCGGGGGTCCGCGTCCAGCAGGGCCGCGCGGCGTTGGGTGCGCTCGGCGGCCACGAGGGTCACACCGCTTCCGGCGAAGGGGTCCAGCACGACGTGCCCGGGCTCGCTCGAGTTGCGCATCGCGCGCTCGGCCAGGGCGGTCGGCTTCTGGGTTGGGTGGACGTACGTGCCGGCTTCTCGCTTCACTTCCCAGGTGTCGCTCCGGTCGCCCTGGTCGGCGCTCACCAACACGGCCCGGTCGCCCGGGCGGATGATCCGTACTTTCTTGGTCTTGGGAATCGCGCTGCTCAGGAAGATCCCGCGGCCGTCGCCGTTGCTCAGCACCAGCCCGTTCGCCAGCGCGACGGTGACGGTCTGGGGGTCGCGGTTCTCGGTGAAGCGCCAGACCGTGGCCTGGTCGCGGGTGCCAAAGAACCGGGCCGCCTGGCCGGCTTTCTGGGCGTAGTAGCAGGGCTCATGCTGCCAATGGTAATCGGCGTGGCCGAGGGTGAAGCTCTCCTTGATCCAGACCAGGTACTGCTTTTCCTCCAGGCCGGCCGCGGCCATCGCCCATTCGAATTCCCGCCGGGTGGCGCTCGCGTGCCAGATGTAGAAGGCGGCGTCCGGGTGGGCGGCCTCGGTCATCGGCTGGAAGCACAGGGCCAGGAAGCTCGCCAGGCGGTCGCCCGTGAGGGTGTCCGAGGCAATCCCGCCCAGGGCCGCGCTCTGGTAGCTCACGCCGTAGGGGGGGTCGGTGAACACCAGATCCGCCTTGCGGTCAGTCAGCACCGCGGCGTATGCCTCCGGGCGCTGGGCATCGCCGCAGAGTAGGCGGTGCGTCCGCCAGGTGGCGCTCAGGCTGGGGATCTCGTACAGGTGCCCCTCGGCCACCTGCCACTTGGCCTGGCAGACGTCGGGGTCGCCCGGGGCGGGGTCGCGCTCGGGGGCCTGGGTTTGGCCGGCCAGCTTCCGGGTCAGGGCGTCGACGTCCTCGGCGCTGAACCCGGTCCCTTCCAAGGATTCGATCCCGCGGTCGATCTGCGCGCTCAACATCGCCAGGAGGGCCTGTTCGTCCCAGCCGCCCCGAATCGTGAGTTGATTGTCCGCCAGCAGGTATGCCTCGGCCTCCTCTGGGCTCTCGAATTCGATCGTCACCACGGGGAGGTACCACTCGCCGTCCTTCACGACGATGCGCTTGGGCGGGCGCTGCCCCCGGGCCTTCCGGGCCTGCATCGCGTCCAGGCGGCCGTGGCCGGCGACAATGCATCCCGTCCCGCGGTCCACCAGGATCGGGGCGACGTACCCGAAGCGGCGGAAGCTCTGCTCGAGGGCGGGGAGGTCGTGCTCTTTGGGGTTCCGGGGCCAGCGCTGTAGCTCGGTCAGACTTACCCAGGAAAAGGCGATCCCAGCTCCGTTGGGGCTCAGGATTTCATCAGGCTTGCGGCTTTCTTGGGTAGCGAGGGCTTCGGTCGGGGCAGGGGGGCCTGCAGATCCGGCTGGGGGTGGGGCGCTGCGTTTTCGTGCGGCCATTCCGCCCCCGTCCTTGGGTGAGGGCCCCGGGTGCCGTTCTGGCATCCGGGATGTCTTTTTGTCGCGCGGAATGTAACACGGCGTTGCAGGCTGTCAAAGGGGAAAATGCCGCCCCTCGAGGATTTTTCCGATCGGCCTCCCGTCCAGGTCAAGCTGGATGTCCGCGGTAACTGTGCAGATATGCATGCCGTTTTTGCGGTCGCGGGCCACGATCCCGTGCGGTTCGGAATTCCACTCCAGGGTCCCAGGCCCGTGGACGCGGTCCAGGTAGTCCACAATCGCTTCCGGGGTGTCGGCCTCGAACAGGCGGGCTCCCACCGGGGTCAGGACGACGTACCGGACGATCGTTGCGCTGAAGGTGCCCATCATGGCCATGGTTCGTGCTCCTCTCTTGGGGTGCGCTGGCGGTTGACGAAATGTGCCCGTAGGCAGATCGCAAAAAGCAGAATCGGTACGCCGACGACCAGGGCGATCGCGTCGAGCAGGCTCATGGGTGCCCCCGGGCGATCTGCCAGGCGCACACGTCCACCAGAAGCTGGTCCCGTTCCTCGATCAGGGCAGCCAGCTCCGCCAGGTCGCCGGCGCTGAAGGTGTCCCAATCCTCGACCCCGATCCGCTCCAGTAGGGCCCGGGCTTGCTGCTCGTAGGAGGTGTCGGCTGGGGTGCCCTTCAAGGACAGACCACTTTCCCAACCAAGTACCAGCTATTGATCTTCACCACCAAGTCAACGGCGGCACAGATTGCCGCGATGGCAAAGGCCACCATCGCCCACTTTGCGGCGTTCATCGGACCCCCTTCTCGGCTAGAACGGTGCCTGGGCAGCAGCGAGTGCCTGCACGTCGGCGCTGACCGCCGTGGGCACCACGGACTGGACGGGGAACGACGGCCAGGTCGCCGATCCTGGTGACCAGGTCGACGGGCCTCCTCGGTGGGACATACCCCTCGGTGAGCCGATCGGCTTTCAAGAGGGGAACGGACGGGTCGGGCCTGCCCTCATCGTGGTGGCTCATCGGCGGAAGTCCTCGGCCGCGGGGCAGGTGGCGAAGTGAGACGTGTAGCCCACGACGCTGGTGTTCTTGGTCGCCTCGCTCCCGCGCAGCACCTGGCCGTCCGGGGTCACGACCACGGTGCCCTTGGTCAGCTTGATGGTCTGCACATCGGGGTCGCAGGGAATGTTCCTGCCCTTCGCGCTCTTGATGAACACCATGGGTTCGCCGCAGCCGCGGCAGAGGATCTCGCGTGGTTCGCTCATCGCTCGGCTCCTTGGTCGTTGGGTTCTGTGGGGGCCGCGGTCTGCCGGTCCCGCTGGGCCTGGGCCTCCCGTGCCCGCTGGGCCCGGTAGTCCTCGATCCCCTTGCGGGTGATCGGCCTGCCGTCGGTGGTGCCCCACAGTCGCGCTCCGCTCTCGGCCTGGCCGCGGGACGCGCGCTGGCTCCCGGTCAGCCACGCCTGTTTCGCTTGTGAGTGCTTCCCCATTTCGCCTCCTTTCGGTTTGGTTACCGCGCGCTCAGGGGCCTGGTCGGGCCCACGGTGGGCGGCGTGGTGGCGCAGGCTATCAGGGTGGCGGCCAGGAGCACTGAAGCCAACACCGCCCCCGTGGCGCTGGCGACGTGGCGGGTCTTGGCCCAGGCCGCGGCTTTCTTGCTGGGCCACCAGCGCAGCCCGGCCTTCCCGGTCTTGGGGTCCACCTTGGTGCCGGCGTTAAACAGCCAGCCGGTCCGGGACAGCTCCCGTAGGCGCTTGTGCGTGCTCCGGGCCGCCTCGCCCTTGGTCAGGCGCTCTAACTCGGCCGCGTTCTCGCCGGGGAACAGCAGGACCAGGTTGAGGGCGGCGAGTTGCGCCTCACCCAGGCGCTCGGTGCCCATCAGGTCCGCGGCGGCGTCCCGGCTGGTCTGGGGGTCGCTTGGCCGCGCGAGGGGCAGGGTCGGCACGGGAAAGTCCGGCCGCGGGGTAATGGGCTTCATCCCACAGCCTCGCAGGAGGGCGTCCGCCTTCGGCAGGTTGGGTTGCTGCCCGTGCTGGGTGTTCACGAACATCGGGACCTGGGTGTCGGTGCTCATCGGTCATCCTCCATCGTCACGACCACGGTGGTCTGGGCCCTCGGCCCGTACACTTTCCGGCAGTCGTAGCTCCACACGCGGGAATCGTCGCGGAGCAGCACGCCGTCCAGGGCGTCCTCGAGGCCCCACACCAGATTTTTCAAGTCGGGCTTGGTCGCCTTCGGAAGCAGCTCGCCGTCCGCGATGCGCTTGAGCAGCTTCTTGGCCATGCTCGCCGGCGGGGTGAACATGAATTCGGCCGCCAGCCAGCAGGGCCCGTCCAGGGGTTCCCGGTCGGTGCCCAGGTCATGGCGCATCGCCTGGAGGGCGAACCAGCGGGCCTCGGCCTTCCAGCTTTTACACTGCTTCGGGTCGAAGCTCTGCACCTGGGGGAGGCCGTCCGGGTCAATGGACCTGCGCTGCCCGGCCCTGGCTTGTGGAATCGGCAGGCCGGGGATAATGAACGTCACGCTCTTTCTCATCGGATCGCCGTCACGGCCGCGATCGCCACGAAAGCGATGGTGCCGATGAAGAGCAGTCCGCCCGCCAGGACCTTGGCCCGGTTCCGTCGCCACAGCTTGTTCGTGCGGTGTTGCCCGATGATCTCGGTCCCTCGCAGGTCCCAGGTCCACCCGGGGCGGGTGTCGCTCCAGCGGTAATCGTCCCAGCGATACGGTGGTATCCTCATCGCGGCGTTCCTCCTTTGCCCGTCGTGGCGGCTTGGTTGAAGATCGCGTTCAGGCGGGTCATGTTCACGGGGGCCCGCTTCACCCGTTCGTGCTGCGCAATCGCCAGGTTGATCCGGTAGCTCGCGTACTCCTTGTCGAGGACCGTCTGGGCGTAGGCCCAGGGGTTGGTGATCGCGTCCCATCGCTCCTTGATCCCGTGGAGGACCTGCAGGGCTTGGTCGACCGGCAGGCCGGCGGCCGTCATCCGTTGAAGGCAGGCGTAGGGTTTGAAGGTCACGCCGGGCTTCGGGGTCGCCTTCAGTAGGGCCTCGACCAGGAGGGCGGCTCGGACCTTTTGGGCCGTGTCGAGGACGGTGGTCAGATCCTTCCGGTTCCCGGTGCCGTTTGCCTGAGAAGCGACCCCGGCAGGGCTCGGCTCGGTGGGCGTTCCCTCGGTTGCGCTTTTAGTACTCTCTGAAGGGGAACGGGTACGGGTACGGGGCTGGTGCTCCGGCTGGTGAAAGTCCAGCCGCGTCGGCTGGTGCCCGGCTGGTGGTTGACCAGCCGCGTCGGCTGGTGGTGGTCCAGCCGGTCCGGCTGGTGGTTCTCCAGCCGCGTCGGCTGGTGGAGTAATAGGACCGAAGCGGCCGTGACCGACACGGACCGCTGTTCTCATGCGGGCTTTGCCCCCGTTACTTGACTCCCGTTTCAGGTGGCTGCGGAGGGCCAGAACCTCCTCTTTCGTCGGCTGGTACTCCGGGTAATCGTGGACGAAATATCCCCCGTCCCGTTCTTCCCATAATCCCGAGTGGATTAGGAGGGTAATCACCGCCTCGGTTGTGACGTCCTCTCCATGGTGTCCGCTGGTCACCCCGATCGTCATCTCGACGCGTCGGCCCTGATCGTCGGGTGGCGCGAGGTACTTCCAGCACACTAAGCGTTGGGCGTGCGCCCATGGGATGAATCCGTCGGTCAGGTTCTTGTTGCAGTAGGCCAGGCCGGCCAACCAGAGGGCTTGCCCCAGGGGTCCTGCCTCGGCGTGTTTCGGGTGGTCGGCGTACCCATCGTCGATTTTAACCCAAGTCATGAGGGGCCCCCGTGGTTGACGGTTGTTCGTCGAGCAGTGTTCGGATTTTCTGCAGGGTCGGGGCGGCTTTGATCTGGAAGCGGAGGGCGCGGCTCACGGTCCCGGGCTGGACACCAATGGCCGCGGCGACGTCTTTCTGCAGCAGGCCGCGGCGGCGGATCTCAGCCCGAAGCTGGTAAGGGTGTAAGGGGCGGGGTTTCGGCATCGCGTTCACCTCCTCTCGGGTTGTCGGTGGCGGTCGGCCCGCCGGGGTCCTAGCTTCCCCTGGCTGCCCCTCGAGGGTGCCGTGGGGGTCGCGTCATCCCGGCGAGCCGTCGCGCACACTACCCGACCTCGGTCAGGCTGTCAAGCGGATTTCCCTGGGTTTCCTTGCTCACACTCGGTGAAGGTCTGCAAGATCCAGACGGCAAATCGGACCGCCTCGGCGGGGTCGATATACGTGTTCGCCTCGTTGGCGGACAGCCAGACCATCGCGCCGGCGTCGCCCACCTGGATGGTCCGGGGTCGCTCGGGGTAGTCGGCCCGGGCCAGGGTGAAGCTCGGGCGCTCCGGGCTTTTCTTCTTGGTTTCGTGCTCCAGGTGCGCTTGGATTTTTTGGCGCTCGAGGATCCCCATCGTGGTGGCCCACTCGCTCGCGCGGCTCATGGTCGGTGTCCCTCCTTGGTGCCGGCGGTCACGCGGGCGCTGCCCACCCGCCGGCTCTGGATGTCAAAGTATTCCACGGTGGCCGGCCGGTCCTGGGCCACGCCCGTCGGGACCGGGCCCGGGTGCGGGTCCGGTCGGAACGGGGCCAGGAGGCAGGCAAACACAATCAGTAAGGCGTCCATGGTTACCGCTCCTTCCCGGGGGTGAGCATCACAACAGCCCCCGGAGTTGCTCAACGCGAAGAATGGTATCCTCTAGCTCACGCACCTTCGCCATGGCCCCCTCCCGTTCTTGCTCAATAACACGTTGAACAGCCAGGGCGATGTTCTCCTTATGCGCCCTGGCAATCCAGTATGCCTGTTCCGTCATCGCCGCGTCGGCTTGGGCGATGCGGACAGCCCAGGTATCAAACGGGGGTTGCGGGATAAGATTCGTCATTGACCGCGCACCGCTCAGCCATGCAAGGGCCTCTTCGTAGGTCATCAATCCCTCCGCAGCGTGGCAAGGATGGGGTCCGCGAGGGCGTCACGCAGGTCGTCAGCATCCTTGTGGACATCGTCCAGGCATTCCGTCGCCGCCTCCACCACCTTGCGCGTGGCGTCCCGCAGCGCATCCCGCTCGACCGTGACGTTGCGCGCCAGGGCGACCACCAACGCCACCACATCCAAGAGCGTTGGCACCCCGTATTCGGTCCCGTCCACGACATCCCCCAGGACGCTGCGCGCTGCCTTCCGACATTCCGTGTCAAGATTGCATGCGTCCCCTACGGAGTTACGGAGACAATATTCTAGCCTGTCAATCTCAGTGGCCAGCGCATCCCGCTCGGCGGTCATCGCTCCTCTCCTCCGAGTATCTCGGTGCCGTCCTCGCCGACGGTCATGCGGGTGCGTCCCTGCGTGCGAAGCGGTCCGCCTGGGCGTCCGATCGCGATCGGGCCCTCGCCCTCGACAA